>Ga0114919_10005029_pt1 | contig 10570 bp, 8 predicted proteins | sample BlataG_FD_88682 | JGI IMG/M metagenome (GOLD analysis project Ga0114919, IMG submission 88682) | Deep subsurface microbial communities from Black Sea to uncover new lineages of life (NeLLi) - Black_00105 metaG | ecosystem: Environmental > Aquatic > Marine > Oceanic > Sediment | place: Atlantic...
AGGCGTTCTATAAACAGATACCCCAGGATCTGGAGAAAGCTGCCCGAGTTGAAGGATGCACAAGGATTGAGGCTCTTTGGAAAGTAATTGTTCCCTTAGCCCTACCGGGCTTCATTTCAGTAGGATTAATGACATTCATAATGACTTACAATGAATTTTTCTTTTCTAACTTGTTCAGTCACACCAAGGCGTCTCAGCCTGCTCCAATTGGTATATTTCGATTTGCGGTTGGATATTATCAGCCTTGGGATTTAGTGACAGCTGCCTCTGTTGTGTCCATGATCCCCATATTGTTAGTCATCTTATTAGCTCAAAAACAGATAATACGAGGATTAGTTGCAAGATCACGGGAATGAAGAATGGAAGCTAGACTCGAAAATTTGACCAAAAAATACGGCAAGATAACAGCGGTCAAAGATTTTAATTTGAAGGTTAACGATGGAGAATTGATGACCTTACTAGGGCCCAGTGGATGTGGTAAATCTACAACTCTTTATTGTGTAGCTGGTCTCGAACAGCCAGATCAGGGGAAAGTTTTCATAGGGAAAAGAGAGGTCACCCATCTTCCTCCCAAGGACCGAGATATAGCCATGGTTTTCCAGAGTATTGCCTTATTTCCTCATCTTTCAATCAAAAACAACATTGCTTTTGGGCTGCGTATGCAGAGGAAGTTTTCTAAGGAGCAGATTTTGGAAAAAGTAAAAAATGCTGCACGCCTGCTTAGAATCGAACATTTGCTTGAAAGAATGCCTCATGAGTTAAGTGGAGGACAGCAACAGCGAGCAGCTATTGGTAGAGCAATTGTGCGAGATCCTTCAGTTTTTCTGATGGATGAGCCCTTTGCTAACCTAGATGCGCGATTGAGAATAGAACTCCAAACAGAGTTACGTAGGTTAAACCAAAAGCTTGGAGCAACGATAATTCATGTAACCCATGATCAGAATGAGGCAATGTCAATTAGTGATCGAATTGTTGTTATAAATGAAGGAAAGATCCAGCAAATAGGATCTCCTATGGAGGTGTATTTTAGACCCAAAAACAAATTTGTTGCTAGATTCATTGGAAATCCTCCTATGAACATCTTTGGTGATTGTGAATTTAAACTTAAAGAAGGAAGAGGATTAGTTCTTTTAAACAAAGATTTTAAGATTCTGCTGTCCCCTAGATTAACCCAAGTTATTAAAGAAAGTAATATAGACAAGGTAGTAATTGGAATGAGGCCAGAAGATATTTGTATAGTAAAAGCTAATCAAAGATCTCCGAGAGGATACATAGGCAGCTTGAAGATGAGTGTTGAGGTAATAGAGAAATTTGGTCGAGAGATAGTGGTACATTTTGAAAGGGACAGGATAAAATTGAGAGGAGTGTTTCCTCCTCTGGAGGTAGAAGAGCTTGGGGTTGGAGATCAAATTTTCCTTGCTTTTAGAGAAAAAAATATCTACTTGTTCGATCCTACTACAGGTAAAAGTTTACCTTCATAAAGAAATCTATCCCGAATTATGAGTATTTTCCAGGGCTTCAGCGGTGACTTGATTACGGTAGAGCTCTTAAAGAAAGGTAGAGAGTATGACGTGGTTCAAATTTCTTCTCGAGGAGATTAGTTCTTTCTTATGATCATCCTGCAATTTTTTTGACGGTTACCTTTCGTAATGAATAATACCAGAATATCCAACCAAACTATGGCTAGAGGCAAAGTAGATAAGATCAAAAAACAGGAGGAAAGTTGATGAACCTTATTGTGATTATGCTGGATAGTTTGAGGCAGGATCATCTGGGATGCTATGGGAATACATGGATAAAGACGCCCAATATAGATAAATTTGCTAAGGAGAGTATCCTCTTTGAAGAGGCTTACACCGAAGGTCTTCCCACCATTCCGGCTAGAACTGAGCTTTTCACAGGATGTAGTAGCCTTCCCTACCGACCCTGGCAACCCTTAACCAAAGAGGATGTAACTATCTCAGAGATATTGAGAGAGTACGGCTACACCTCAGCCTTGATTGCTGACACCTACCATTTATTTAAACCTGACATGAACTTTCACCGAGGATTTAGCTGCTTTCGTTGGATAAGGGGACAGGAGGCAGACTCCTATGTGTCAGGCCCTTTAAATAAGAATATCAATGGTTATATAAAGCCAGCCATGAAAGGCGATCCTGTGGAGGGAATGCTTGAGCAGTACTTGAAAAATACCGAACATTGGCAAAAAGAAGAAGACTATTTTGCCGCCCAGGTCATGCAGGAGGCGGTAAGGTGGCTGGAACGCAATAAAGGTGAGGAAAAGATCTTTCTCTGGGTGGACTCCTTTGATCCCCATGAGCCCTGGGACCCTCCTTCTCCTTTTGATAAGATGTATACCAATCCTAATTATGAAGGTCCCAAACTCATCCATCCCCAATATGGAAAAGTTGACTGGATGAGTGATGAGGAGCTAAAATATGTGAAAGCTCTATATGCAGGAGAGGTAAGCTTTGTGGATAAGTGGGTGGGATACCTTTTAGAGAAGATAAAAGATTGTGGTCTTTATGATAACTCTCTTATAGCACTCCTCTCCGATCATGGACATCCTCATGGAGATCATGGCTCCATAATGAAGACCCCGGATAATCTATACGGTGAGCTTATAAGAATACCTCTTTTCATTCATCCTCCTGAGGGACTTTATGCAGGGAAAAGGATTGATACTCTCATTCAAATGCCTGATGTTCTTCCTACCATCCTGGAGGCAATGGATCTCAAAAAAGAGACCCAGGCTATGTCCGGGAAAAGCTTCTGGCCCGTTGTTAGGGGAAAAAAGGAGAAGATAAGAGATTTTATCATAACCGGTTACCATGAATCATATCATCGGTGCATCCGAGATAAAGAGTGGAGCTTACTTGTTCACCCTGAAGGGGAGAAAAATGAACTTTATAACTTAAAGGGGGATTCTAAAGAAACAAAAAACCTCATCGACGAGTATCCGGAAAAAGTAGAGGAGTTTTTATCCCATCTTGGCAGGTATTTCACCCTTAAAGTAAAAGAGATAAACAGAACCTTCTCCCAGAAAACAAAGATGCTGCAGCTTCAGTATGAGTTATCTCACACTTCAGTGAGGTAGTTCTTACAATATGAGGGGTCATGTCCATCTTTTCCTTTCAGCTCCACCAAGGCACACTCCAGCAAAGCTGGTGAATATAATAAAGAGTATATCGAGGAATGAGATTTTGTATGAGTTCCTACATCTAAGCGGAAGATGCTGCAGCAGAAAACTCTGGACTGATGGATACTCTATCGCAAGCAGATAGGAGATAAAGTAGCAGTAGCTGATTTTCGAATTTTGCGAAGGGCACATTAACGAACTAGGGAGAAGCATGGTATGGCACGCGTAAAAAAATGTATACTACTAGGACTCGACTCTGCGAATTTGAACTTAGTGGAAAGATTTGTGAAGGAAGGTCATCTTCCCAACATGAAGCGCCTTATGGAAGAGGGAGTGACCTCAGAAACTTTTCCTGCTATTCCCACAGGTACAGCTATGAACTGGACCTGTATTGCCACAGGAGCCAACGTAGGTACTCACGGTATTGTGGAGATGACTCTTCATCTTCCCGGAACTTCCCTTTCTGAGAGGTTTCAGTCCTTCACCACCGAAAGATGTCAGGCAGAGTACCTATGGAACGCAGCAGAAAGACAGGGAAAGAAGGTAATTCTCTTGCGTTACCCAGCCTCCTGGCCTCCAACTATAAAGGAAGGTCTACAGGTTGAAGGAGTGGGAAATCCAGATTGGAACCCTTTCCAAATTGCTCCTAGACTTGGGTTTTCCACAGAGAAGATGCGAGAAAGAAACATGGAAGCCTATGGGGCAGGACCTAAGGAGATAAGCTGTGCCTATAAGGTAGAGTTTAAGGAGGCGCAGAGATGGGGAAACAGGACTTCTTCAAACTCTCCTCCGCTAGAGACCATACTAAAGATCCGTCCTCCGGGGGGAGAAGAGAAAGCATTTTATGCTCTGGTTATAGATAGCAAAGGTGAGGGTTACGACAGATTTTTCCTCTCAGAGGAAAAAGATATAGAAAAAGCTTTATGTAGCATAACTGAAGGGGAGTGGAGCAACTTTTTGAAGGCAGAATTTACCACCAGTAAAGGAAAAGAGGAAGGGAACTTTCGTATGAAACTCATTGAGCTTTCCAAGGATGCGAAAAGGTTTCGTCTCTACTTTAGCCAGATCTTTCCCTCCACGGGGTGGACTTATCCAGATAGTCTTGCCAGAGAGCTCACAGAGCATATCGGCCGACCGTATCAGCTTCTCTGTGATATTTACAGTCCTATATTGGGAGGATGGATAGATTCAAAAACATATCTAGAGGAGCTGGAGAATCAAATGAGCTGGTTGGCAGAGGCAGGAGAGTATCTTGTGAAGAATAAGGACTGGGATATGCTCTTTGCCCAGTGGCACGGAATAGATTACACTGATCACTGCTATCTTGGAGGAATGGACCCGGAAAGTTCTGCCTACAAGGAGCAAAGGGCAACAGAATGTGAAGAGGTCATCCGTAGAGTCTATCAGATGGCGGATGTCTACTTAGGAAGACTTATGAAAGCAGCTGGAGAAGAGGCCCTTATCTTAGTTGTCTCAGACCATGGACATATGGCTCCAAGGAAGGTATTCCACTGCAATAACTTTTTGGCGAGAGAAGGTCTTATAGCTTACAAAGAGACTGAGGATGGTAACCTGAAAGTTGACTGGTCCAAAACTAAAGTCTTTTCTCCCTTTGGTTCGTATATTTATGTTAACCTCGCCGGACGAGAAAAAGGAGGGGTTGTAGACCCTAAAGATTACGAGAAGATAAGAGAGAAGGTTATCGACCTTTTCCGAAATCTCAAAGATCCAGAAACTAGAGAGAATGTCGTAAATATGATCTTGAAGAAGGAAGAGGCCGCGTTTTTTGGTCAGCACGGAGATAGAGTGGGAGATATCGTATATACTCTAAATCCAAAGTACAACGATGAGACAGCTTGGATACTCACTAAAGGACTGCCTATTATTGAGGATCCTCCCTATGAGTCTGAGGAAGGCATTTATCCCTTCGCTGGCGTCCACCATACCTATCTTCCGTCTTCTAGGCAGAACTTGGGGACGATGAAAGCAATTCTTTTCATAAAGGGTCCAGGTGTTAAAAAGGGATATCGACGTAAGGTTCCAGCGAGAACTATAGATGTGACACCAACTGTAGCTTATCTTGTAGGCATACACCCACCGGGAAATGCAGAGGGGCGAGTACTTTACGATGTAGTGGAGCAAGAAGAATGAATTTTGAATATCTGCTACCCAGAACAGAGTTAATGTCTGGTAAAGGAGTGCTGGAAAATATAGAAGACAGGGTAAGCAAAAGTAGTCATAAACTACAGATGGAGAAGAAAATGACATTTCGGTACCTATTTCCTCGAACTAACCTCATATTTGGAGAGGGAGCGCTGGAAAGTCTCGGTAAAGAGACAAGAAAACTGGGTAAATCTGTCCTACTGGTTACAGGTAGAAAAAGCATGCAGAGATTGGGATTCTTGGACAAAGCAAGAAAATATCTGGAGCAAGAAGGGCTTAAGGTATTCCATTATGGGAAGGTAGAACCCAATCCCACCGTAGATATAGTGGATGAAGGGGCTAAATTGGCTTTACAAAACCAGTGTGAGGTGATAGTGGGCATGGGTGGAGGTTCGGCTATGGATTCGGCAAAAGTAATAGCAGTAGTGGCAGGGCACTCTAAAAGTAGCCCCTGTTCTATCTGGGATTTCTCGGTAACACAGGATGAACCACTATCTATAACCGAGGCCACATTACCCGTAATTGCTGTGACTTCCACGTCGGGTACTGGAAGTCATGTAACCAGATATGCTGTGATTAGCAACCCTGAGACGTGTGAAAAGCCAGGGTTCGGTTCAGAGTATATGTATCCCCGGGTATCCATTGTAGATTTAAATATAGCAAAAAATATGTCTCCAGAACTAACCGCCCGTACAGGATTTGATACCTTGGCCCATGTTTTGGAGGCTTTTGTATCCAGGGAGGGTAATCCTATTGTAGATAGCTACTGCTTGAAGGCGATTGAACTTGTCTTCAGTTATCTTCCTGCAGCCTACCGGGAAGGCGATAACATAGAGGCATGATTCAACTTGGCCCTCGCTGATACCTACGCTGGTTGGGCTATTGCCGTCGCATCTGCAGCTCTTCCCCACGCTATGGCTCATCCGATAAGCGGACATTATCCTAATGTTGATCATGGGGTGGCCTTAGCTGCCATCTCCTCTAACGTGATGGAGTTTAACATCGATAACGGGGATAAAAAAACTGTGCATAAGTACTGTGAGATAGCTAAAACTATGGGTCAATCGATACGTGAATGCACTAAGGAGAAGGCAAAAAAGAGTATCCAGGCAGTAAAGGAGCTACTGGAGAAGGTGGGTTTGAGAGTAAATCTTAGTCAATTGAAGATCGATCAAAATAAGATTTCGAATATGGCCCAAGGTGCGTTTAAAACTATGAGGAGAGGTGTAGAAAAGAATCCTGTCCCAGCAACTGAGGAAGATGTGGAGCAAATTTATCGTCGGTCTTTCTAAATACGGGCAAGGACTTAATATAGCTTTTCTGCCGATCACAGGGTATAGTAGATAAACAACTACACCTCTCTGGTGTTGGTTTTCTAATAGCCGCATCCTAAGATAAAGTTTTGAGAGAACAAAGTTTAAAAAAATTAAGGTTTTTGTCATCACGAGAAGACAGAGAGTAGAAATAGAAATTGAAGGGAGGTGAAAGGGATATCTAAAAAGAGGTCCATAAACTGACGAGGTGATAAAGCAATTTCCGAGAGGTTGGGAGAACACGATCTGGCTTGGTGGAACAAAAGCTAGAAAATAAGGCCAGGAGGGAGGTGAGAGATAAGGGGCCAGGCTAGCTTGAGGCAAAGAATTTTCCAAGGGACCTCTGGTAATTAAGATTTCCTTGGAGAATTTGACGGCAAATTGAACCATGCCTGTATATAGGAGGTAAAGTAAATGAAATTAATGAGAATTGAGAAACGAAAGCTAATAGGGTTTGTCTTAGTAGTAGGTCTTAGTTTAACTTTAACGTTGGTCACCGGGATGGCCGGATTTGCCCAAGATAAGATTAGTCTGATATTCCGGCAAAACGATTCTCCGACTGATGCTACTGGCCTACCAGAAGCTGTGCAAGAGTTTGACCGGAAGCATCCCAACATCAAAGTCCGATATGAGGTAGTACCCTGGTCAGATGCTCTCACTCAATTTGTGCGGGAAGCGGGAGTTGGTGGAGGCCCCGATGTGCTCCAACTTGCTTTTGTATGGACAATGGACTTGGCCAAGGCTGGTACATTGGTTAAACTCAATCCCTTGTTCGAGAAATATCCACTACCAAGGGGAATTGATGATTTTGTCGCGCTAGAGCTTGGAAAGATGGGTGATGATGTCTATGGAATCCCTTGGACCACTGATACCTTCGCGATGATATATCGAAAAGATTTCTTTGCCAAAGCGGGTATTGTTGGCTTTCCCGACGATTCCTGGTCTCATTTTAAAGAGGTGGCAAAGAAACTGACCGAAGATCGTGATGGAGATGGAATAATAGATCGATACGGCTTTGCTTTTCCAGCCGGCAGTGGTCCTACCGGGGGAATGTGGTTCTTGGTTAACTACTTTATTTGGAGTCACGGATATACCTTTATGAAACAAAACGGCGATGGTACCTGGCAACTTGGAGTTGATGCCGAGGCAATTGCGGAAGCCATGCGGTATTTCAATAGTTTCTTTGAGGAAGGTATTTCCCCACGATCCTTAATCGCCGTCGATTCCTGGGGAGACCCCGAGATACTCCATGGACTGGCCAAAGGTGACTTTGCTATGGGATTCATGCCCCCTCAATCATTTCGTGCGGCAATGGACGCTAATCCCCAGGCACCCCTAGCCTCTGCCCAGGTTCCGGCAGGCAGGGTGACTCGGCGAACCCACTTGGGAGGGCGCACTCTGGCCATCAACAAGAATACCAAACATCTAAAGGAATCCTGGGAACTTCTAAAATGGATGTGCTCTGAGCATGTATTTGAAACCTATTACCGACAACAGTTCTCCGCCCAAAAAACGCTTCTGGAAAAAGTTAGCTATGCATCTGAGTACGAGGGATATGTAAAACTCATACCGCAAGCACAGACGTTCTATGAGTATATTGTCTCACCTGTTCGAGTACAGACAATGTGGTCCCTTACCAACCGTGAATTCGCTGCGGTTTATTCGGGTCAGAAGTCAGTAGAAAGAGCAAGCAAGGATCTCCTGGAGGCTATTGAGGAGGCATTGGAAGAGGCAACCGGGAAGTCCTAGAGGTTACAAGAAAAGGGTGTAGGTGAGGATGAAAAGGAGCTAGGAGGGCTAGAGATGGGGAAAAGCAATAATCTCGGGAGAAGGCTGTCTAGGTCGCATCAACCCAGATTTCACGCCTATGGGTTGATTTTGCCCGCCGTAGCCCTTCTGGTCTTCTTTTTCTTCATACCTTCCCTGTATAATATAGAGCTCAGTCTGCATAAGATTAGCCTTTTTGAGACTGCCAAGGGAAGGGGAGAATTCGTCGGTCTGGAAAACTTCATCAAGGTCACGGAGGATCCTGCGTTTTATAATGCCCTTAAGAACACAGTATTGTGGCTCACAGGGGCCACGGTGGTTTTTCGGATTTTACTGGGCCTTGGACTGGCACTGCTTTTAAATTCCAAGGCCTTAAAGCGGTGGCACCTAGCCGGAATGGGGCGCATACTTATTTTTGTACCCTGGGGAGTTCCTCCCGTGGTGGCGGTAACCATTTGGAAGTGGATGCTTCATAGCAGATACGGAGTGGTCAATTTAACTCTTCAGAACCTCGGATTGATACGTCAGCCGATTTTTTTCTTAACCGATATTTCTGTCGTCTGGCTATCAATTATTTTAATAGTGGTCTGGCGAGAGCTGCCGTTCGCCGTGGTCAGTTTTCTTGCTGGGCTTCAATCCATCCCGCAGGAGTTATATGAAGTTGCCAGAATCGATGGAGCGGGCTGGTTTCATGAACTTCGTTATGTCACACTTCCTCTTCTGAAACCAATTATCACCATCGTGGGTTTCATGATCACAATCTGGACATTTAACAATTTTGTTTACGTGTGGCTCTCTACCCGAGGAGGTCCAGGTGATTTTACTCATGTACTGGGGACCAATGTGTATTTCGAGAGCTTTGTCAATTACAAGGTAGGGTACGGGGCAACCTTTGGGGTCATAATGACGGTGATAATGATGGGATTCGCATTGGTATATTTTAGTACTCTTTTTAAACGAAATATAACTGCATGATATGGAGCGAAGAGAATATGTCTTCAAGGATCCGCGATTTACCGGTGGTAGTAGTAACTTTTGCCATCATTGGATTGATACTATTCCCTTTCTTCTGGATGATTATTAGTTCTCTAAAACCTTCGACTGATTTATTAACCAGGGAACTCCAATTGATCGGTCGTTCGTTAACCTTGGAAAATTACCGGGGAATCCTTGAAGCTGGATTTTTCCGCTTCGTTCTAAATAGCGTGTTTATGTGCACGACTGCTACTATTGTTTGTGTGTGCTTCATCTCTTCGCCAGCGGCTTATGCCATTTCCCGCTATCATTTCCCGGGGAGAAATTCAATATTGGCCATGGTCGGTTTTACCCAAATGTTCCCCTGGGTAATCTTAGTTACCCCCGTTTTTATGATGTTTTGGGCCCTTCGCCTGGTGAACTCCTATCTGGGTTTGATCATTGTCTATATCGCCATTACGGTACCTTTCTCCATATATATGCTATTAGGTTACTTTGAGACAATTCCCAAAGTCTTGGATGAGGCAGCCGTTGTCGATGGGTGCTCACCACTGGGCGTCATTTTTCGAGTAATTTTGCCCATTTCCCTGCCGGGTCTGGTGGCAACTTCAGCATATACATTTGCAGTAACCTGGAACGAGTTTGTGTTTGCGCTAACCTTGATGACCCAGACTGAGAAAAAGACCGTACCGGTGGGGGTAGCAAACTTTCTGGGGCAGTATACCACAGATTGGGGAGTAGTGATGGCTGCCTCAGTCGTGGCTACTGTCCCTACCGTTATTTTCTTCCTTTTGTTGCAGCGCCATTTAGTTGCGGGGCTTGCAGCAGGGGCTGTCAAGCAATGATGTGCTGTTACAGCGATTCGAAGAGAGAGTTAAAGAACTATCCCGACCTTCCGTTGTTCGTAAGGTCTTGATCGAAAAATCAATGTAATTCAATTTTTCTTTGAAGCTTGGTAATTCTTTTTCAAATCGGGAATTTTGCACCCAATTAGACAGGAAAGATACGGGTCACTTTGACTTTTGTCCTCCCCAATTTGTAATCAGCTATAGTGTGTCAATAGTACCAGACACTTGAGTTTATTTTCAGGATAACTTTTGCTAAAATTTTGCATTTGTAAAAGGGAATTGCCAGTTTTAATAGAGTAAGGCTCGTTACACAAAGGATAAGTAGGCAGGCTGATAATTTTAAACAAAGCTCTACGAGGAGGAAA
>Ga0114919_10005031_pt1 | contig 10569 bp, 12 predicted proteins | sample BlataG_FD_88682 | JGI IMG/M metagenome (GOLD analysis project Ga0114919, IMG submission 88682) | Deep subsurface microbial communities from Black Sea to uncover new lineages of life (NeLLi) - Black_00105 metaG | ecosystem: Environmental > Aquatic > Marine > Oceanic > Sediment | place: Atlantic...
TGGCACCTGATATCGCAATAACGCAGATTGTCGTTGAAGTGTTAGGCTTGATTATCTTGATTCGCGCTACCATCTCCCGTGACCTGACTTTTATTAGCGGCGACAGGGAGTTTTTCGGTGTGGTCGTTTCGGTGGTCATTGTCTTTGTGATTTTCCTGGCTGGTATTAAAGTTTTTGAGACGCTACCTGCTTTTGGCACCCCTGTCTTTGCCGAGGCAACCCAGGCCGCTTCCCAGACATATATCAGTCAGGGACTGGCCAAAACAGGCGCCGCGAATCTCGTGGCCTCGGTCATTCTTGATTTTCGCGCCTACGACACGCTCGGTGAGGCAACGGTGCTGTTTACCTCGATTATAGGTGCCACGGTTATACTGCGGCAAAAGGCTAAAAAATTACCGGAGGTACTTGAAAAATGAAGGGTATGACAGTCATAGTAAAGACCATCAGCAGTTGGATTAAGGTTTTTATCTTTATGTTCGGCATCTATATCACTATTACCGGCCATTTGACACCGGGTGGCGGTTTTGCCGGCGGCGTTATTTTAGCTTCTTCGTATGTGCTGCTTATGCTGGCTTTCGGCAGAGAATTTGTCGAAGAAAACCTGCCCTTAGCTGCCGCTTCAAGGCTCGATTGCCTCGGTGCCTTCCTTTTTGCTGTGATAGCGATTTTGGGAATGGTTCTTGGCGGCTCGTTCTTCGTCAATTTCCTCTACCAGAAGTATCTGCCAGGTGAGCCTCTAAACCTTATAAGCGCAGGCACTATACCGCTTTCAAATATCGCGATTGGTCTAAAGGTCAGCGCGTCGCTGTTTCTGGTGATTCTTACTCTTTCAATCTTCAGGCCGGATATATCAGCTGATAAAAAGGAGCAGAACTGATGCTTTACGCTCTATGCTTTTTATTGTTTATGATCGGGCTGTATTGTGCGGTCGTGAAAAAGAATATGGTCAAGATTGTCATCGGCATTATGATTATGGAGTATGCCGTCAATCTCTTCCTGATAATGTTAGGCTACCGTGCCGGCGGCGTAGCGCCGATAGTCACCAGAGACCAGCTCGGCTCGACGTTGGGACAGGTTCTACCGACTTTCATCAACACTTCTGTTGACCCCTTACCGCAGGCGCTTGTGCTTACTGCGATTGTGATTAGCTTGGGTTCACTGGCGCTTATGATTTCAATATGCATCAGAACTTACCAAAGATACGGAACCTTTGACATCACCGAGATTAGGAGGTTAAAAGGATGATTGGCAGCCGATTGCCTCTTTTTGTTGCTATTCCGCTGGTGACGGCGTTTGTGCTCCCGCTTTTCGGCAGGAAAGGCAAGGCTGCTGCCACGCTGCTGGCCAACCTGGCAACCACTGCACTGCTCGTGTTGGCCATTGGCACTATCGGCCAATCCGCCGTCTATGAAATAGGCAATTGGTCTATCCCGCTTGGAATCAACTTTGTCCTGGATGGTTTGAGCTCGCTTCTGCTCTTGGTTATTAGTGTGGTAAGTGCCGCGGCGATGCTCTTTAGCGTCAGATATATGGAGCAGTACACAGCTAAGGCCAAGTACCTCTGCCTGTTTATGCTTATGGTCGCTGGGATGAACGGCGTTGTGCTCTCCGGAGACATCTTCAACCTGTTTGTGTTTTTGGAGATCGCCTCACTCGCATCGTACGCACTGGTCGGTTTCGGATGCGAACATGAAGAGCTCGAGGCGGCCTTTAAGTATATGGTACTCGGCAGTATCGGTTCGATATTTGTCCTTTTTGGTGTTGCTCTTGTCTATGGCAACACCGGCACGCTTAATATGGCCTACATTTCAAAAGCAATCGCCGAGTCCGGCTTAAATGCAGGCCTTGGCTTTGCTCTGGCTTTGTTTATTGTTGGCTTCGGCTTAAAAGCCGCGCTCGTCCCGTTCCACGCCTGGCTGCCCGATGCGCATCCATCGGCCCCGGCTCCGATTTCCGCCATGCTTTCAGGCGTCCTCATAAAGAGCCTCGGAGTTTACGCCCTGGCCCGTGTGGTCTTTAACATCTTTGGCATCACCGCCTCGACGGGCTGGCTGTTATTAGTGCTCGGGCTTTTGAGTATGGTTGCGGGGGCATTTCTCGCTATGGGACAGTGGGACATAAAACGACTGATGGCTTATTCGAGTATCAGCCAGTTGGGCTACGTGGTTCTGGGTATCGGCCTTGGCGGTACTTTGATTGCAAAGGGCGACAATCCTGCCTGGGCTTCACTGGCTATTCTTGGCGGCCTGTTCCATCTTGTCAACCACGCTGTTTATAAGTCTCTGCTGTTTTTGACAAGCGGCTCTGTCCAAATGGCGACCGGAACAAGGCAGCTAAGAGAAATGGGTGGTCTTGCCGGGAAAATGCCTGTAACGCGAGCAACCTGCACCGTCGCATCGGCTTCTATTGCTGGAATCCCACCTTTCAGCGGCTTCTGGAGCAAGCTGATTCTCATGGTCGCTGCAATCGGGGCTGGCTTTTACTGGGTCGCTGCAGTGATTGTCTTTGTAAGTCTGTGCACTTTGATTATGTATCTGAAGGTCCAAAGATACGCCTTTCTGGGTGAGCTGCCGGAAAATCTACAGCAAGTCAGAGAGAATAAAGGTTCTATGCTTATCGCAATGATATTCCTGGCCTGTTTATGCGTACTTATGGGCCTGCTCGTGATAGTCCCATCTTTAAGGGCCAACATACTTGACCCTGCCGTGAAGGTATTAATGGACGGTGTTTTGTATTCGGCTAATGTAATTGGGATGTAATAAAGGTGTAATGATATGAGACGACTGATTTATTTTATTTTGGCGTTGATTATCTGGGTGATAGGTACCTGGCCTTTCGTCGATGGCAAAATTGACTTGCAACTAATGACGGCAGGGGTTGTAGCTGCTCTTATCGTTGCGCTGCTGTTCCACGAGATATTGCCTAAGGAGCACAAGGTATTTATCTCGCCCGTGCGAATTTTCTGGTTTTTAGTTTATGTGCCGGTATTCTTCTATTACGTAATGAAGGCAAATCTGGATGTTGTCTATCGCGCTTTGCACCCGAAGATGCCGATAAAGCCCGGAATTGTGAAAATTAAGACAACTCTGAAAACAGAATCCGGTATCACCGCTCTGGCGAACTCCATCACTCTTACGCCCGGCACATTAACCGTTGATTTGACAGATGATGGTGGGGACCCCGCCTCGCGGGAGACCTTCTTGTATGTCCATTGGATCAATGTAAAATCCGACGACGTCGAGCAGGCGACGAAACTTATCGCTCAAAGGTTTGAGTGGTTTCTGCGGAAAATTTTTGAATAGACCCCGTTAGAAATCCGTAAATGGGTCTAAACCCCTGGCAAGGAAGATTTCTAACGGGGTAGATTGAGGTGGCTATGATAACTCTGCTTTACATAGGCTTGTTTATATGTTGCTTTTTGTGCCTTTACCGCATAGGCCGCGGCCCAAGTGCGCCCGACAGAACCGTAGCTATTGATATTTTGGGTATCGTCATAGTGGGTTTCTGTGCCATCCTTGGCCTGGTTACCGGAAAAGACTTTTACCTGAACGTCGCTATGGCCTGGGCGCTGCTGAGCTTCATCGGTACCATAGCGCTGGCGAAGTTTTTGGAGGGCAGAAGTTTCGATGATTGATATTATAGGATACATACTGGCAACGGTCGGCGTTTTGTTTGATATATTTGGCTGTATTGGCCTGGTTCGCTTTCCCGATGTTTACAACCGCCTGCAGGCTTCAACCAAGTGCGTAACTCTCGGGACGATTCTGTTGCTCGTTGGGATTGCCATGATTGACGGCTGGGGCCCGCTGGCCGCCAAAGCCATCATCTGCGCGGTCTTTATATTGATAACTTCACCGACCGCTGCCCACGCAATCGCCAAAGGCGCACACGCCGCCGGCGTAGAATTATGGGAAAACAGTGTCGTTGACAAATATGCAGAAGAAAAAGGAAAGTAAACACTGTAAAAGCAATCAATAATCAATAATCGATTATCAACGGGAGTTTAAAATTGCGTTGGCCGAAGTTAAGAGAATTGAAAGAAGCCGTCACCGCGGTCTTTTCGCCGCGATTCACTACTCGTTTCCCTGCTGAGCCTTGTGTAGTGCCGGAACGGTACAGGGGTAAACCTGAATTCGACCTCGATACCTGCATCGGCTGTGGTGCCTGTGTAAATGTCTGTCCAACCAATGCGCTCACTCAGGTTGACGATCTTGAAGCTAATCCGCCGGTAAGAAGAATCACCCAGCAGACCGATGCCTGCATTTTTTGCGGCAATTGCCAGGAGAATTGCACCACCGAAACCGGCATAAAGCTCTCGAACGAGTGGGACCTGGCCAATATGGATAGATCCACAATGACCGAGACCCTCGAATTTGAACTTCAAATGTGCGAAAAATGTGGCGCTGTTATTGGAACCAAAAAGCACCTGCTCTGGCTTTACGAAAAACTGGGGCCCCTGGCCTATACTAATCCTTCACTGTTACTTGCCAAAAGCGGCCAACTCATTGAAAAGCTCCCCCGTCTTCAGCAAGAGCCAAAGCCACAGCGTCCCATTCAACCGAGCGATTTTATGAAAATCCTCTGCCCCAAGTGCAAGTGTGAACTCAATATCCGCCTGTAAAAACGCTTATGGACGCCAGCGAATCACTTCTTACACAACTCAATAAACTTCGCGGCTCAGATACAATTATTGTCGGCATCGGAAACACATTAAAAGCCGATGACGCCGCAGGCTCGTTAGTTTGTAAAAAGCTGCACCAGGCAAAGAGCTCTGCTGAGCCAATCGATACTGGCACCGTCCCCGAAAATTACATCCAGCCCATTATTAAAAAAAAGCCTCGCAATCTCATTGTTATTGACGCCATCGACTTTGGCGGTTCGCCGGGGCAAATAAAAATTTTCAGGCCCGAGCAGCTAAGTTCACTTATTATCTCAACACATACACTTTCGCCCCGCGTATTTATTGATATGATTCGTGCCGAGCTGGATATTGATGTTTATTTTATAGGCATCCAGCCTGTACAGACCGCCCTCGGCCAACCCGTATCCGCTGAAGTTAGCAGGGCGGTCCAGCAGCTCTCAGATGCCCTGCTTAAAATCTTCCCCCCTGCAAAAAAAAACGCCTGAAGTACCGCATTATCTTGAGCTTTGTGCCGGCCGGGCTTTGTGCGTTCTTTGGTACCTTCTCCTCCGCCGGCCGGTTGCTCCTTCATCACGGGGCTCGGTTGCACTTTCATTCGAGGCCTGCTGGATCGCCTCCAAGGCGCTGGCCGCAAACAAATCCGCCCCAATCTCCTGCCAAAGACCCTTCGCTCGGTTGAAAAGTCCGCCCGATAACATTATACGCATAGTCGGCCAAGCATCGACATCCCTTATCGAGTCTATCAATTGACGAATTTGAGGCGCTTGTTTAGGAGTTGTGCCATATATTAACAGAACATCGGGGCTATTCTCGTTTACAAACGCCAGGATATCGTCGTTGCTCAGCCCGCCGCCGAGAAATCTCACTTCCCAGCCGTCACTTTCAAACAAATCAGCCAATATCTGAGCACCCAGCTCCTGCAATTCTTCCGGCGCACAGCAAATCACTATCTTCTTATTCTGGCTGGGCCTGTGAGGCAGCTTATTTTGAAGCTGGTCAACGATTGTCCGGTTAATCCGCGTAGCCATATGTTCCTGTGTGGGGGTGATTCGCTCTGCCCGCGCCAATTTCTCAATCTCAGCCATAATGGGCCAGATAATATCCAGGTAGACCGAGCTTGCCAGTGTCCCGCTCTGCAGGGCCTGCTCAATCACACCCCGACACGCCTGCCTCTGGCCTTGCAGCAATGCATCTAAATACCGCTCAAGTATGCCTTCTTTTACCATTGTCCTACATCCCAAAAAGGCTACTGCTTTCTCTATACTCCCTATATCACCTAACCGACAACTTTATACAGCTATATATGTTAAACTGGGTAATATTAAATATCGGGGCATACTGTCTCAAGTCTTTAGTTAAAATAGGTAATTTAGCCGACTTTTAGCATAAGACATCCAACCCGCCCATGTTCTCACACACAAGTGATGTTAATATAGATACTTAGGATCGACCGCCACACAATTAACTTGGACAGACCGCCAGGACACAAACACCGCTGAAAAAGCTACCCAATTTAGCACAGCAGTAGGGGGGTCGCATTCGGACACTTTTTTTTGAGCAGTTGAATAGTAGACCGCAGTAGAGAGAACTCTTTTTCGAGATTTAGCTGATTATTTGCCTACGGCGTTAGCTATGTTTTTTTCTACTTTCTATTATCGACTCTCTACTGCTTCTATTCGCCGAAGGCGAATCGGGGCGACAGGACTCGAACCTGCGACCTCTTGCACCCCATGCAAGCGCGCTAGCCAAACTGCGCCACGCCCCGCGAAAACATCGCCATTTTAGCAAAAAAAATGCTTAAAGCACAAACTTTTTCACAGAGTAAAAATTTTTAGGGATAACCTCTTGACAAAGTTAGGTGAACCTAACTATATTGGTAGTACCTTACTAATTAGGGTAAAAGGCTTATGCCAGCAGCGAAAGATAACGATTTAAGTGCCTCCCTCGAAGATTATCTCGAGGCAATCCTCAACCTGGCCGGCGAGTCCAACGTCGCCCGCAGCAGGGATATAGCGGCTATGCTGGGCGTATCCAAGGCCTCTGTTACAGGCGCGCTGCGGCTCTTAAAGGAAAAGGGCCTGGTCAATTACAAGCCATATGCCTATGTGACACTCACCGAAGCCGGCAGGTCCGCCGCCGCAGAGGTCGTCCGAAAGCACAATATTCTCAAATCGTTCTTCGTCGACGTTCTCGGTATCGACAAGGATACGGCCCAGCGGGCTGCCTGTAAAGCTGAGCACGCACTGGGACCAACGGTTATTTCAAGAATCAGACACGTTATGGAAACAGGGAAGTTCGAAAACGGCCCAATGTCGGCAGGAAAGAAGAAAAGCAAAAAGGTCAGGAAAAAATAAATGCAGGATAAACAACTACGACCATTGTCAGCAATCGCAACCGGTGAAACCGTTAAGCTGGCAAAAATAGATGCCGGCCGTGGCTTGAACAGCCAACTGGCCTCCATGGGACTGCTGCCAAATGTGGAAATAACAGTTGTAAGAAATAGTCATCCCGGGCCTTTCGTCATAAGTGTCAAAGGCTCAAAAATGATGTTGGGCAGAGGCATCGCCCATAAAATTATGGTTCTATAAAAATGTGGAAAGTCCAGGAATTTTATGGACGGAAAAATTACAGTAGCCTTGGCCGGCAATCCTAACAGCGGCAAAACCAGCATATTCAATATGCTCACCGGTGCACGTCAGCACGTGGGCAATTATCCCGGCGTCACAGTAGAAAAGAAAACCGGATTGTGCAATCACAAAAGTTGCAAAATTACAGTTGTGGATTTGCCCGGCACATACAGCTTAACAGCTTACTCGATGGAAGAGCTTGTCGCCCGCAATTTTCTGGTCGAAGAAAAACCGGATGTTGTCGTTGATATTGTTGATGCCTCCAACATCGAGCGCAATCTGTATCTGGCGACACAATTAATCGAAATGAATGTGCCTTTGGTATTAGCGTTCAATATGAGTGACATCGCAAAACGAAAAGGGCTTGTCTTTGACATTGACCAGCTTTCGAAGCTTTTGGAGACGGCGATAGTCCCTACCGTCGGCAATAAGGGCAAAGGCAAAGCAGAGCTCCTTGACGCCATCGTACAAACAGCTCGGCTCAGCAGGCCAGAGCGTACCCATAAAATAAGCTATGGGGAGGAAATTGAAACTGAGCTGGCCTCGCTCAAAGCGGTCCTCTCAGATGAGGAACCTGCACTGACGCAGAAGTACGGCTCCGAATGGTTGGCGATAAAGCTGCTGGAGGATGACAGTGATATAAATGCCAAAGTGCACAGCGAAAAAACACTCGACAGTGTGAGGGCCGGTATTAATCATCTTAGAAGCATTTTCGGCGACGAACCGTCAATTATTATCGCCGACCGACGCTATGGTTTCATATCCGGCGCGTGTCAGGAGACAATCAAAAGTACCATCGAATCACGTCACAGTGCCAGTGATATGGTCGATGCTGTAGTAACAAATCGCATACTGGGGCTGCCAATTTTTCTTTTGTTAATGTACATAGTCTTTTTCCTGACTTTCAAGATAGGCGATTATCCCATGGGCTGGCTGGAGTGGTTCTTTAGTTGGCTGGGGGCTGCAATAACTGCCTTTTGGCCGGCCGGCGTTGAAAGCTGGCTCAAATCGCTTTTGGTTGACGGCGTAATCGCAGGTGTCGGCGGCGTCGTGGCGTTTCTACCAAATATATTACTGCTGTTTCTGGCAATTTCGATACTCGAAGACACCGGCTATATGGCCCGGGCAGCCTTTATTATGGACAGCATCATGCACAAGATTGGGCTGCACGGCAAGAGCTTTATACCCATGCTTATCGGTTTTGGCTGCTCGATACCGGCCATTATGGGTACCCGGATTCTCGAGAACAAGCGTAACAGGTTTACGACCATAATGGTGATACCACTGATGAGCTGCGGTGCCAGACTGACTATTTATGCTCTTATAATACCGGCTTTCTTCCCCGAAGGGTGGCGCGGGCCGATGCTATGGCTTATCTACCTTATAGGTATTGTCCTGGCCGTTATCGCCGCCAAGGTTTTAAGACTGACCGTCTTCAGAGGCGAAACCACTCCCTTTGTAATGGAACTGCCGCCTTATCGTATGCCCACCCTCAAAGCTGTTTGTCTCCACATGTGGCAGCGGGGCTGGTTATATTTGAAAAAGGCAGGCACAATTATTCTGGGCATATCGATAATACTTTGGGCGGCGATGAGCTACCCTCAGCCCAGCGCCGAATCCCTGGCGGGCTTAACCAAAGAGCAGGCGCAACAAGCAAGGCTTGCGTATTCAGTCATCGGCAGGCTCGGCCACGCGATAGAGCCGGCCCTTAAACCGCTTGGCTTTGACTGGAAAATCGGCACCGCTCTTGTCGGCGCAACAGCCGCAAAGGAGGTGTTTATCTCACAGTTAGGCATAGTATACGCCGTGGGCAGTGATGAGCACTCGGAAACTTTAAGGGAAAAATTACAGGCCAATTACACGCCTTTGACGGCGTTTTGCATTATGCTTTTTTGCCTCATCAGCACGCCATGTATTGCGACGATTGTTACCACAGGCAGAGAAACGAATTCCTGGGGCTGGGCGCTATTCCAATTCTTTGGACTAACGGCTTTAGCTTATGTCATAACGCTTATCGTTTACCAGCTTGGCAGCCTCATAGTACCTTAGAAGCAAGCTTTTGCTTAATTTTCTTGTAATGTCGACCTCGTAGGGGTAAACTGAACTGAAATTTTATGAGAGGCTGTTTGGTATTTGGAGAGGTGGCCGAGTGGCTGAAGGCAACGGTTTGCTAAACCGTCCAGTGGGTATAAACCCGCTGCGCGGGTTCGAATCCCGCCCTCTCCGGTGTGCTACCCACTTGTGGGAGGCGGGATGAGAACACGCACGACGCGGAGCACAGCGAGGAACTTTAGAACCACATTATCTTATATGGTTCTTACTCAGCTGGATTCATTGTCCGGCCGATGAACAAAATACTGCCGGATTTGTTATCTCGTATCAAAAACAAAAACGGATGGTCCACCCGGAAAACCGGTATCCGCTCTGGCCTGACTGACGTTACCATCACCACCGCGGTCGCCGCCGCCGCCTCGGTACCTTCCTCGTTGACATCAACATAAGCCTTATGAACAACAGCCGAAATAAAAAGGTCTCTCTTGCCATTCATCCCGGAAAAGTCCGCCTTCCCGGAAAATGCATCTGCCATTCCCATCGACCGCAGCACCTTAGCTAAGCTGAACTCACTTGTCATCTTGAACTTCGGGACAGAAACGATAACTTTGCGTCTGCCAAGTTTGCCCAGCCAACCAGAAAACTTCTCCAGTGACAGCATCTCCTCAAGATTGCTCAACCCGTCAGCTTTTCGGGGAAGCAGAATAATCATCGACAGCTCATCATTTACATAAGGCAGTTCCAGCCCCTGGAAATCTTCGGTTTCCATATAGTTGAATTCCGCTGTCTGGTTCATCATAGGGACATTGACCTCTTCTCCGCTTATCAGAGTAAACGGCGACTCCCTCGTTTTATCCTCTTCGAATTGCCTTGCCCAGTTGCCCTTAAAGTAAATGGCGTTAGTCAAAACCAGCCGGGTCATTGAATTGAGCATTCCCTTTTGGATGAGGTCTTTGATCTTGTCTTTCGTTTGTTTTTCCACCCACGAGTTGATGGTTTGACGGGCAGCCTCACACGCCTTGACAAAGTCAAGCTCGTTGAGTTCGCCGCCGTAGCTATTTTTAATCAGTTCGAGAAACTCCGCAAGAAATCCATAACCCTGCTGGCCCCACAAAGCATTGGCAACATTGAGTTCGTAGCTACCCTTGGCGCCTCTGACATTCAAATCTTCGACAATGGCCCCGAACTCGCAGTGAAATGCTTGCTCCGCCTCGCCCACCTTTTTATTAGGGTCTTGGCAAACGCCAA
>Ga0114919_10005033_pt1 | contig 10567 bp, 12 predicted proteins | sample BlataG_FD_88682 | JGI IMG/M metagenome (GOLD analysis project Ga0114919, IMG submission 88682) | Deep subsurface microbial communities from Black Sea to uncover new lineages of life (NeLLi) - Black_00105 metaG | ecosystem: Environmental > Aquatic > Marine > Oceanic > Sediment | place: Atlantic...
AAAATTGTAAGTCCTGAAGAGCAACTAAGAAGAAAGATAGCTGGATATTATACTGCTGGAAGAACAAAAGATCTTCCTGATATTATTAGCCTGAAGAAAAGCTTGGGAACTCCCACACCTTCAGAAAGTCCTCTTGCAGGAATGGGGAAGAAAGGCAGCTTGAACATAGGGGGATTAAGGGATAAGGTTATGTTCTTTGGCTCAGAAAAACCTAAGAGCAAACCAGTACTTTTTGGGAAAGATGCTTACAAAACAGGCAAGCAGATAGTCAAAGCTGGGAAGGCAGGAGAACCACAATATCAGGAGTTTATGAAAAGGTTTTATTCTTCAAAACCATTCCTTAGAGCTAAAGCAGCCCATCAACCACAACCGGAATACAAGCAATATTCTAAGTATCAAAAATTAGATGTTATCCCTCTCAAAAAGACAGCTTCATATAAGGATTATAAGAAACTAAATCAGTATCAAGGATTCAATTTATACAAAAAGCAAGGGAAATATCAAGAATTAGATAAATACAAGGATACTGAAAGATACAAAAAAGAAGATCCTTACAAGGGAGAGGATAATTATCTTAAACCTGATAAGTATAAGGATATTGATAATTACAAGCAGGAAGATCCATATAAGAAACAAGATCCTTACAAGGGAGATAAACCATACAAAGGGGTAGATCCATATAAGGGCGAGGATCCATACAAAGAACCTCCTTACAAAGGCCCAATTCTGAAACATTTACAGCAGCCTCCAAGAACTCCTAAAAGAATCCCCTTTGATCTAATGAGAAAATCCAAGAGGAAACCTAAGTCTTTTGAGATCCTTGTGAGACGCAGGGGAACATTCAGAAGGGTAGGCCGAACTAAAACCTTGAAGGATGCCTTTAATTTTGGCAGGCGTAATGTTCAACAGACTGCAGCTGCCAGCTTCAAGATCAATCCAATTGGCAGGCCTGATCAGGTCAGTGGAAAGGGAAAGGCTCACTTGCCAGGAAAAGAGTTTTATGAGAGCAAGAAAGAAAAAGGAATCTATATTCAGAAAAGGAGTTTCAGGATCAAGACTCCTGGAGAGAAAGGAGAAATAACTGCCAGGGGAATCGCTGCATCAAGAAAGGGGAAAAAGAGAAAGAAGAAGTTTTGGGAACTATGAAAATGCTAAACTTACTCATATTTGGACTTGTATTCATCGTGTGCTCAAGTATAGTATATTCTGCAAGCCCTGAAATTATAGCCTATGACAGAACTGGAAGAGAAATAAATATTCCATTCACTTACAAAGATAAAGAAATCACAGTCAAAAGCGATATCATTTCTGCAAATTTTCAGAATGCCACAATCAAAATACCTCATAACAGCAATAAAAATGTGATGAAAGTACCATCACTGCATATCAGAGAGGATGAAGCATTCAAAACAACAGAAACAATACCCTACGAGAAAGGAGATTACTGGTATAATGTTGTAAGAATCACAAAAGACTATTACGAGTTCTCAGTAGAGCACTTCACAACTTATTACATCAATGACACAGCAGACTATGACAGTGTCCAAGACTGCTTCAATGCAATCAATGATACTACGGATGAGTGTGAGCTTAAGGCAAGTAATTATAGTGAAACATTTTATCCGGCAAAGTATGTTATGAATAGTACTACTTTTAAATTGCAGATTAATGATAGGGAAAATGTGAGGATAGATTTTAATGATTCTGATTTTAATATTAAGGGTGCTTTTCTAAATCTTTATGGTAGTTACAATTTGACGTTTGAGAATGTGGTTGTGAATCATTTTGAGGCTGGAGATATGATTATAGGAGGTACAGGATTATTAGGCAATTATACCTTTAATAATTTTAATACATCTGAGGGATGTGAGGATTATATTAATTTCGGTACTGGAAACCCACAAAACACATTAAATATAAACAATTCCTATCTTAACTGCACCAGAATAAATCATTATGCAAGCAATCTTGCCATCCATAACAATGTATTTGATAGATTAGAGATATTTATTTCTTGGAATATAAAGATAACAGCAGTAAATAACATATTCCAGAATGATGCATACATAACCTTCTCAGCTCCAACAACAGGAATCCTACAAGATAATATTTTCAATTCATCCTTCGAGTATGATGCAATAGGGGACAGCCTGGAAAACATGACAATCCAAGGAAACACCTTCAACAACTTAAACACAAGCAATACATTATACTTCTATCAGAGAGGAGACAGCATAATCCAAAATAATACATTCTATAATTGCGGTCACAAATCCATATCATACCATTACAGTGTAAGCTATTATCCCATAAATGTTTCAGGAGTGAGCTATGATGATTGTGTCAAATGGATCAGAGCCGATCAAGGGGCCATAGTTGATTCAGCATCAGATAATACAACCATGCCCTCTTGGGTAGATGGAAGCACAGACTTTGATAGGGCTTGGGCTTATACTGACACCAACAATATTATAGGTTGTGGTGCTGGAGCAAAAACTACTGTCTATCTGGAGGAAGGTTATCCTTTAACTTGTCCTCAGATTGTGGGGCCTCCCATGAATTATGGTGGAAGCTGTGATTGGGTATTAGAAGTTGATGCAGTAAAAAGTAACGGAGCAGGAAATGATTATACATTCAATGATACAATACCAACAAACACCAACGTAACAGAACCTCCTTGGATGGTCTATGCATCACACACTGTATGGAATCATTCAGGAATATACATAAACGAATCAGACAATATCACAATAAGATATAATACTTTCACCGGAGACAGCCCAATATACACCAATGCAAGCAACATCACAATATACTACAATAATTTCTTAACTGATGCCCCCAGATTGTTCGGAAATTATAGTCTGTGTGATTCTGGAATGGGCAACTTCTTTGAAGAAACACTCACACCCTCAGAAGGAGATTGCGGTTTATCAAATATCACATCCCCTTTATGGTATCAATGGTTTGACACAAATGAAATATTCATGTCAGCATGGACAAGACAATCAGGAACACATACAATAAATTATGCTGCCATCATCAACAACACAGACGGAAACATGACACTCATAAATGAAACAACATACCTTAATCAGATTGTCATAGCTGCCGATTATGGAGATGGCAATCATTCATTCAATCTCATCCCATTCATCAATTTTGGCGGAGTAAGATACAATGGGACACGTGCATCCCCTATCAATTTCACGATACAAGATTACATCAAAGAAGGACTATGCCCTTGCTCATGTGAACCGAGCATGTGGTAAATGGAGGAAAAAAAATGGGAATATATCAAAGAATAAAAGCTGCAAAACAAAATTTCAGAGAACACCAACACGGAAAGCACAAAGAAAAACTGATGCACCAGAACGCACAGCTCGAGAAAGAAAAACTCAGGCAAGAAGAGATCATGAAGGAATCCATGAAAAAACAAAGAATGGAGAAAGACATCAACAGAATGAAAGAAGTCAATACAAGAGGGAGCAACATCCGAAAACTCGGAACAGGACTCGCAAAGTTCGTGAACAAAAGCAGAGAAGGACTCAAAGAAGCCAAAGAATCAGGACACTTCAAAGGAATAGACTTCGGAACAAACCAAAGCCCATTCAACATCAAACAAAAGAAATGAACAAGAAAGCAGTAGGGCCAATCGGGGCAATTTTCCTTTTAATATTCTTCAATATAGTATGGTTCGTATGGTTAGGTGGCTGGGTCAATGAAGCCGGACAAATAGCCATAAGCAACGGAGCCAGTGGTTTAGAAACTTTCTTTTACACTTACCTCAACTTCTTCATCTTCATAGCTCAAATACTTGGGATAATGGCATTCATATACTTCGGAGGAAGCGAATGAAAAAAATAATACTGATTCTAATGATGTTAGTCATGGCAAGCATAGTCCACTCCCTCCCAGAACCATCTTCCTATTATAACTTCCAAGGAAATGCTGAGGATATTATAGGATCCTACAATGGAGTTGTTAGCGGAGCCACCTACAACTCAACAGGCGGGAGGGTGGGAGGAGCATACAGGCATGACGGCACAAACGATCTGATAAATACAACAAACACTGCAGAGTACAGATCCATAAATTTCTGGATGAAAGGAGGAACTAATGGACTAAATTCTTTGGCAGTCATAGGAACAGTAAGAAGCGCAACAGAAGTTGCAGGAGATTGGCATTGGTTAGTGGGATGTGCTGATAACCATAATAGATTCTACTTGTATGAGGGAAATGGGGATGAATGCAATATTGATTATTATGTTGATATCTGCCCTTCATCATACAGGATGTACACTCTGGTAAAAAATGATACTCACATGGTCTTATACGTTAATGCAACAAGGTATGGGAGTGTTGCATGCACAACAACAAAAGGATTTGATGGAGCAACAGCATTATTGATAGGACAAGGTTATGAATCAGGAGGATTAAAAGATGCTCCAGCAGATACATATTTTGATGAAGTAGCACTATACAGCAGCAACCAGCTCACACAATCAGAAATCACAGAACTTTACAATAATCCAGGAATACACCCCTCAATATACTCAAATTTGACTGTGCCAAATCCCCCACTTGCAAATTCCTCATTCATCTTTCAAGTGAACACAACAGATGTCATAGGAATTTCAAGAGTGAACATCACATTCTTCTATAATGGATTAAGCATGCAGAACACCCCCAACGCAACATACTCAGGAGATGACCTCTGGAATGCAACATACACCCCAAGAATCACAGGAGCATACAATATTTATACTGAAGTTACCAATACAGAAGGATCAATCTCCACTGCTAATCACAGCATCAGTCTCACATCAAACATGTCTTCCCTCGTACTTAACATTTACAGAGAGAATAATGGTACACTGATCCAGCAAGAAGTCACTGTTGAATTCTCAAGCAATATAACAAGCTGGGAAAATACCACGAGCACTGGCTCACTGACTTTGCTGAACCTAACATCAGATGTTTACAGGGTCTTGTTTAGCAGCACAGGGTACACAACTAAAAGCTACATAATCACAACAGGAACAGCCCAAAACTTGAATGTCTACCTTCCACTGAACAATACAGAGACAACAATATTCACAGTCATTGATAAGGACACAGAAGAATTATTGAGCAATGCACTCATCAGCATGTACAGATTCATAAATGGTGACTGGCAAGTTGTGGAAAGCAAGTACACAGACATCACAGGCAAAGCTCAGTTCACTTACGTTTCAGATATCAAATATCAATTTTTTATTAGCAAACAAAACTACAATGACTACATTTTCTTCCTTGATCCAGTATTGTTCGATGAATACAGCGTTGAAATGCAGAAAAGCATCCTCATAAATTATAGTCAAGACTATGACAACCTCGCAATAATATACTCCCCAACATCATTCAACAATGGAATCCCAACAAAATTTGATTTCTACATAAACAGCCCCACAGGATTATTATCCGATTATGGCTACACATTAAGATATCCAGGAGGTGCAGACACGCAAACAGGAACCAATGCAATAGGGGAAATTCTTACAAGCACAATCACCACAAGCGCAACAACAATAGATGAAACAGTGAACCTCACATATTACTATGTAACAAGCCTATCACAAAGAAGAAACTTCACAATATACCTCCCAATCAATATCAACACCACAGGAAACAACATGACATGGATGTCCAACAAAGACAAAACATTCGGCTTAGGATTATTCGAAAGACTGCTAATAAGCACACTCATCATAATCTTTGTAGTGGGAATCGCCACAATGGTAGGACAACCCCTCCCAGGGCTTGCAATGGGACTCATGGTATTCGGATTCATGACATACATAGGATTCATAAGCTTATGGGCTGTGATCCCCAGCTTCGTAATGGGGGTGTTCATACTCATGTGGAAATCAGGAGGGTAAGAATGGGAAATCTGACAATAGCAACAATATTCATTGTCACGCTTAATGTACTCATGTGGTTTGTAACATTATCAATGCAAAGCATGAATCCCATGGGAACAATGTGCTACAACCTGGGAGGCAGCATAATAGAAAACACTGCAACAGTCTCAGGCAATTACAGCACACTTGTAGTAGATCCAACAGGAGAACTCCCAGAAAGTCAAGGAAGCATCACTGCAGGAAGCACAAACGTATTCACAGACATATTCAACAACATACTCTCATGGTTCAAGACAGCACCAGGCATCAAATACATCTATGGAGTTGTGGCAGCACCATACAACATACTCAAATGCGCCAACTTCCCAAGCCACTTAGTCACAGGCTTAGGCACAATATGGTATCTTGTAAGCTTCCTTGTACTCGTAGCATTCATGTGGGGGAGAGACTAATGGCATTATTCAATGTAACAGGACAAATCGGAGTGATCCTCGATGCAGGAACACAAAGCCTTACAGGCAACATAGTAGCAACACTGCTCCTTATCTTCCTCTTGCTCATAGCAATCTGCCTACTGTTCGGAATAGAACTCGAATACACAGCAATAATCCTCCTACCCATCTGCATGGCAATGGGAGCATACTACAGCACCTTCATGGGCCCCATCATAGTCATACTCATCTACATCAGCACACTAATAGCAAAAAACTGGATCTTCAGATGAGCTTAATAGACATAATCCATGACTGGAAAAAATATCGAGGTGAAAGACCATGGAAAAAACGAAATAACAGGCTAATTCTACAAAAAGAAATCAGCCTCCAAATATGCCATAAGGGGGGAAACCCCCCCTTTTATATTTCTCAAAAAACGACCGTTTAATCCACCCCCACTTCCCATATATGAAAACAGGGCTATTTTACAGGGGGGGTTTTCCTGGGCCTTCCTAAACGCTTCCCTTGTGCCCTTGCCCTTGCCAAGCCAGCCATCGTTCTTTCCCTTATTATAGCCCTCTCAAACTCTGCAAACGCACCCAAGATATGAATCATCAACATATTAGAAGGGTTCTCATCGAGCTTCAGATTGTCCTTAAGACTAAAGAACTGAGCATTATTCTGCTTCAACACCTGCAAGTCATTGATCAACTCCTGCAGACTCCTGGCCCACCGATCCAGCTTCCAAACAAGAATAAGATCATACTTCTTGCTTATAGTATCTTGAAACACGACCTGTTTAATTGGCCTGGTCTTTCGAGTGCTCTCCTGCTCCTCAACCACAACATAATCATACCCCATCCCTTTAGCATACCTCTCAAGCTCAATCCTCTGATTTTCTGGATTCTGATCCTGCTTTGACACCCTACAATAAATCACTGCTTTCATTTAACTCCCCTCCTTCTGTCTTGCATCTTATCAACATACTCTGATAATATATTCAAGGCCTGCTGATCAAAATACTTCTGCCTGCCTATCTCCCTCTTCACTTTAATCTTGTGAGTTGCAACAGCATTCCGAACCCAAATAATACTCTTCATCAATTTAGTGGCCAGCTCAGGATAAGTCATCAAACCCTCAGCCTTGATCTCAGACTTCCTAAGAATATCAATCTTACTCGAAGTACTCACCTTATCCAGCATCTTACTTCGTTCAGGAGTGAGATCCAGGTAATGCCCATAGAAGTTAGGCCAGACAGTACTATAAGCATAATTCTTTATCTTGAGCTTTGACATCCTGTATTTGAGTAATTGCATCCTGTAAAGGCTATATCCATAATAGTTGCCTGTGTTCTCTGTTCTATCCTTCAGATGTAATAATAATCTGGGAATCTTATTATCTAAGAGCTGCTGATCCAAAACATCAAAGTTCGGTAAAGCCATAATCACAATACACTTGAAGGCCCTGAATGTCTCAAAGGTTCTGTTTATCATAGCATTGAATCCAGTGAGGCTTCCCCTCCGACTGAAATCTCCAGCCTCATCATAACCAATACAAGGAAGCTTATCCTCAAAGCAAGTCCTCAATTTTTTCATGAAGCTCACTCCACCCATGCCCAATTGAGGGCCTTTCTTATCAATCTCTATCTCAGGAAATCCCTTCTTCTTATTGATATAATCCAGGAGATGAATCATTTTAGTTGTCTTACCTTCCCCTATCCCCCCATCAATAACTATAAGACTGGCCTTCTTCTTATCAACCCTATCAATAAGCTTGTCCAAGTTCATATCCAGAGGCCCATTAAAGGGCAGACCATTCTGATATAGTTTTGTCAAAATCCTTTCACCTTGTTCTCTTCCTCAACATCCTGGCTATTGTACACCCTTTGATTATCAATCCTGGTCAGGCGCAGCTCATCAACAAACTCATTAATCTCAATAAAAGCAGCCATGACCTCATCATACTTATCCGCCCCAACCCCCTTAACAAGCAACACATAATCCTCAGGCTTCATCTTTCTCTTCAGCGTTGCCTGGATCTCCAGGAACAGACTCATAAGCCTGGCCCTCACTATAGATAGAGGGGCCTGAATCCCATCAAACTTCTTCTTCTTGTAATGCTCAAAGGCCTCAATCACATCATACCTCCTTTCCAAGATACTAATTTTCACAACATCAGTTGCTGGAGTTCCAATCGTAGCTTCATTGTTAAAATCAACCAATTTCCATTACCTCCGTATATTTAGGGTTATAACAGTGAATTATATCATACATTACTTGCCCTTAAATGCTCTAAACAGCTTCGTATGCTTCCACAAACCAATCCCCTTAGCCTGTATAATATTATACACAGTAAGCTTGTATAAGTTATCATAAATACTTGTCAGGGAACTCTCTGATCTACCATTACTCCTCAAGCCCCCCCTTATCTCTTTGGCACTAAACCATTTATCAGACAGCTTCCTCTGCTCTTTCAGATACCTCAATACTTCAGCTTGCCCCATCAGTCACTCTCCACACCCTAACCCAATTATAAGGAGTACTTGATATATGGTATAACTCAAAGGCCTCACTCCTCCCCTCCAAGAGCTTAGAGATCACAGACTCCCCAGATAGATAATACTGATATTTAAGCACCTTATAATCATGCTCTGACAAGATAATAAAATCCCCCTCTAACAAACTCTCATCCTCCCAAGCCAGATACCCCTTGATATCATGCTTAAGATCAGGACTTCCCAAAGAGATAACAGTCCTATCAGTAAAGGCTTGAATGATATATCCATAATCCCAATTATTAAGGATCACAGCACCCTCAGGAATGAACACTTCATTCAGACTGTATATACTATCATCAACCAAGTATTCCCTCCCAGCAGAATAATCATTAGATGCCAGCAATGCAAGGAAGATCACAACAAACAAAGCTGCAATCAAATCCTTATATTCCTTCATCACCCTCACAATCTCAAACAACATAATCCCGGCAATGATAGAATAAGGAATTATGGCAAAGAAGGAGAACCTAAAAGACTCACTGGCAGAATACAACATCAAAAACAACCACACCATAAGAAAACAAGAAACAGCGTCCCTCCGCTTATAAACAAAATATAAAGAGAACAGGATTGAAACAATCACAAGCACAGCATTATCCAATAATAATAAAATCCAAACCCCATACTTATGCAGCTCACTGATAGTATGAAAACCAATCTCCTGCTTAATCACAGAAGATAAGTAACCCTTAAAAGGCCATCTATAATTTATTACCAAAAAAATAATCAAGCTGAAAGGGAAGATGAACAACACATATTTCCATTCCCTCTTACCTATAAATTTTATAATTAAGAACAGAATTAAGGAAGAGGCCAGAACAAAGAGCATGAAATACCAACCAGACCAAGTGAACTCAAACATATCAAACAAGATACAAAATATAAATGAATAAATAATAAACCAAACAAACCCCAGATAGTCACGCCTATCCTTTACTTTTTGCTGGACAAGCAAAACAAAACAGAGCGCAATGGCAGTGACAAAAAAATAGTTCAATGTATTAGTATCAAAATTCAACGTTCCAACAAACATGATAGGATTGATAGCAAGAACTAATCCAGCAAGGAATCCAGCAAGATAATCTTTAGTGACAAGATAAGCTATGAAAAAAACATTCAACACAACAAGCCCAAAAAGGAAAAGAGACACAAGCCCAAGACTCCCCATCAAAGTAACCTGAGGATTAATGAATCTCATCAGCTTATGCCAGTAAAAACCAAACCAAGACAGACCATCCCCCCTTATCCCTTGATCCACATTGTGATAATAAAAATATGAATCGGCATCCTGTATATATGGGAAACCCACCTCATCCTGGAAAAGATGTTTATCTTCCTGAGGTATCCCATCATACTGATGCAAGAATCTTACAGCACAGACCGCAAGAATCAACATTACAATGAAAGCAATAGGCTTTAAATCCATCCAACACCCACCTCAAATCACATCCTTCAATTCCTTAATGATAGCATCCTTCAATCTCTCAGCAGATGCTTTCGGAATCACCCATTTGACTTTCCATTCACTCGTCCGAATCTCAACAGTCCCCCCCTTAAATGCCATTATAATCCTACCTCCAAGATTTAAATCTTGTACATTCTCCTTTTTTGTAAATGGAACAGTTGTTCTTACAATATCTTCCAGTTACATGAACTTTTGAATCAGCTACACC
>Ga0114919_10005034_pt1 | contig 10567 bp, 12 predicted proteins | sample BlataG_FD_88682 | JGI IMG/M metagenome (GOLD analysis project Ga0114919, IMG submission 88682) | Deep subsurface microbial communities from Black Sea to uncover new lineages of life (NeLLi) - Black_00105 metaG | ecosystem: Environmental > Aquatic > Marine > Oceanic > Sediment | place: Atlantic...
AAAATGGTCTGTTTAGCCCAAGAGGAAGGCAAGAAAGCGATAAATCTGGGATTGGGCATCCACCTTGGCATCCGTCACTTTAAAGAAAAGTGGGGGGCAACTCCGTTTCTTGCCTACACTTCCTGCCTGGTCCGTAGGCAACCAGTTCAAATAGAAGGACTCTTTGACAAACTCTGACCGGTGTGTTCTTGTCTAAGCCTGGAGAGAAACCTCGGAGCTACTTCAATAGTTAGCGTCTTTCAGAAATCTTACAATTTCAGTATTGACTATATCGGGACGCTCCAAGAGCAGGTAATGACCGCAGTTTTTAACAACCATCAGCTTTGAATTTGGTATCTTGGCATGCAGGAAATGGGAAAATCGTGGTGGAGTCGTATTATCTTCCTCACCCACCACTATCAATGTTGGCACGTTAATAGTTGTTAATCTCTCCCCGGCTTCCCAGTTCCAGAGGCTTTTGGCAACTTCAAGGAAGTTCCGCCTTGGGTTATTAGCCAGGTCGGTCATTATCCAATCAACAACCTCCTTTGGTGTCGCCGGTGACAGCATGCTTCTTATCTCTTTCTCAACCTGTTCCTGGTAGATAGATGCCCTGTAACCGGCAAAGTCCATCATGAGACTGAGGCGAGCTTGCATTTGTTGCAACCAGACCCGTAGCTTCGTCTTCGGGTTCCGCTGACCTCTGGTGGCAATCAGTACCAAGGCTTTTACCCTAGACGGATTACTCAGGTAATACTGCATGGAGATGATGCCACCCATTGACCAGCCAACCAAAGCAACCTCGTCTGCCCCCACTTTCTGGAAAAGAGTCTCAAGGTCCCTGGCGAAGTTATCAACCGAGTCTGGTTTTTCCAGCGGGCTCGACTGCCCATGACCTCTGACATCCAGGGATAAGACGCGGTAACTCCGTGATAGTTCTGGGACTTGCCATCGCCACCATTCATGGCTAGCCCAAGCCCCGTGAATAAGCACCAACCACTGTCCTTTTCCACTAATCTCGTAGTAGACTTTCCCCTTTTCCACCTCGACAAAAGGCACTTTTTCCCAGCCTCCCTCGCTTGCGACAAGCCTCAGTATATCAGAAGTTGTTAAAAACTCACAAGGACATGTTGGCTACGTTATATGCCAACCCATCTCCCATTCTTATCCTTGTTTACCAGGAGCGGGCTTCCGCCGCATTGGCTAAAGGCTTGACAGGGTCTATCCTTAGTAAGATAATATGACCAGAACGATAATGTAGTTCAGATAATTGGTGGTTGGGTGAAGCTATCAACCAAAGGAAGATATTCGCTGCGGGCAATGCTTGACCTCGCTGTTCATTTCGGACAGGGTCAAATACGGATTAAAGACATTTCAGCAAGACAGCAAATCTCGGCACGATATCTGGAGCAGTTGTTTATCCCACTCAGGAAAGCCGGGCTAGTGAGAAGTCTCCGCGGAGCCGGCGGAGGTTTCACGTTAGCTAAGCCACCCTCAGAGATACCGCTTAGTGAAATCATTCGGGTTGCCGAAGGGTCAGTGGTGCCAGTGAGGTGTGTTGACAAGCCTAAGCTATGCCCCCAAAGCGATGTGTGCATAACCCGCAATATCTGGACAGAAATGGGAAGGGCAATTAGTAAGGTGCTGGAGTCTACAACCTTACAGGATCTAGTTTTAGAACACAATTGACATCTTAAGAGTAAGGAGGTGACCGGATGACATATTAATCTAACCGCGGAGTTTGGTGGTCCCAATATGAAGATAAGGAGGTAACGAAGTGGCTAAAAGCGAAACTCCTAAGGTAGATGAGCTAGAGAAAGGTCCGTGGCCAAGCTATGTGAAAGAAATCAAGAGGATGGCAAAGCGCAACCCGGCGGCAAAGGACCTTTTGGCAGTTCAGGAACTGTCTTTTAACGAGAAGATAACCCACTGGAAACACGGCGGTATAGTTGGTGTCACTGGATATGGTGGCGGAGTTATCGGAAGATACTCCGACGTTCCGGAGAAGTTTCCAAATGTCGAGTCTTTCCACACCTTCCGTGTAAATCACCCCAGCGGTTGGTTTTATACTACGAAAGCCTTAAGACAGCTTTGTGATGTCTGGGAGAAGTATGGCAGTGGCATGACCAATTTCCACGGCTCAACTGGTGACATCATACTTCTGGGAGCGCCCACTGCCAATCTACAGCCTTGCTTTGACGCACTGTCGGACATAGGTTTTGACTTAGGCGGCTCAGGGTCGGTCTTGCGAACTCCGACTGGGTGTGTCGGACCGGCTCGGTGTGAATATGCTTGTATAGATACCCCTGCCATAATTTATGACCTGACTATGGAATTCCAGGATGAGCTCCATCGACCGAGGTGGCCATATAAATCCAAAATTAAGGCTTCTGGTTGTCCCAATGACTGTGTGGCAGCTATAGCCAGGTCTGATTTTACCATAATTGGTACCTGGAGAGATAACCTCAGGATTGACCAAGCTGCCGTTAGGGAATATGTGAAAAGCGGCTTTGATATTAAGACTATAGTCATTGATAAGTGCCCCACTAGGGCACTGGAGTGGGATGACAAGGCAGCCGAACTTAGACTCAAGCCGGAGGATTGCGTCAGGTGTATGCATTGCATCAACAAGATGCCTAAAGCCCTGAGACCGGGTCTTGATAGAGGCGCCACTCTCCTGATTGGTAGCAAAGCGCCCTTAGTCAAGGGGGCATACCTCTCCTGGGTGCTGGTTCCCTTTATGAAGATGGAGCCGCCATACACTGAGTTCAAGGAACTGGTGAGGAAGGCATGGGACTGGTGGGATGAACATGGCAGGACAAGGGAAAGGATTGCCGAACTTATTGAGAGGCTAGGGCTGAAGACATTCCTGCGTGCCATGGGACTGAAGCCAGTCCCACAAATGGTATACAGACCTAGGGCAAATCCCTATGTTTTCTTCGATTAATTGAAAGTTAGCAAAAGGAGGTTAGAAATGGCTAAGACTGATATTGGTCCTCCAGATTATCGGACGATGCTTCCGGAAACAGTAAAGAAAAACTACGGGAAGTGGAAATATCATGAGATATTGCAACCAGGAGTGCTGAAACATGTATCCGAGACTGGAGATGAACTCTATACAGTTAGGGCAGGCTCCCCGAAACTGGTAAGTATAGATTTTATCCGTGACATTTGTGACATAGCTGATAAATACTGTGATGGTCACCTTAGATTCACCAGCCGATACAACATTGAGTTCATGACTCCGGGCAAGACCAAGGTTGCCCCGATAATTGAAGAGGTTAAGAAGCTTGGTCTTCCCGTAGGTGGTACTGGAAAATCTATATCCAATATTGTTCACACCCAAGGCTGGATACATTGCCATAGTGCCGCAACCGATGCCTCGGGGGTGGTGAAAGCGATAATGGACGAGCTTTATGACTACTTCATCACTATGAAGCTCCCGGCTAAGCTGAGGATTGCCTTAGCTTGTTGCATAAATATGTGTGGAGCGGTTCATTGTTCGGATTTAGCCGTTGTCGGCATACACCGCAAGCCACCAAGAGTAGAGCACGAAAGATTAAGCATAGTATGTGAAATTCCGACAACCATGGCCTCCTGCCCTACCGGGGCTATACGGCGACACCCAGACCCGAATATAAAAAGCGTTGTCGTCAATGAAGAGCGATGCATGTACTGCGGTAACTGCTTCACCGTGTGTCCGGCAATGCCTTTAGCTGATGCTGAGGGTGACGGTATAGCTATTTATGTCGGAGGCAAAGTCTCTAATGCCAGAAGTGCTCCCAAGTTCTCCCGGTTAGCTATTCCTTATTTGCCGAATAACCCGCCACGCTGGCCCGAGGTTGTCGGTGCTATTAAGAATATCGTCGAAGTTTATGCCAAAAATGCCCAGCCGGAAGAAAGAGTAGGCGAGTGGATAGATAGGGTAGGCTGGGAGACCTTCTTCCGACTTACCGGGATACCTTTTACTGAGCAGCATATTGATGACTTCACCCATGCGGTAGAAACTTATAGAACGACAACCCAATTCCGGTGGTGAGGGAAGGTAGGTGATAGCAATGAGCGAGCAGGTAAGTGATGAACTTAAGCAAAAGATATTGAAATATCTGGGAACGGTGAGCAAAGCCAAGAATAGAGACGTTGCCCGGGCGATTGGTGCAGAGAAAAGCATAGTCGACAAAGCAATAGGCGAACTAGCCAAAGCAGAAAAGGTTGAGTATATTTACCTAGGCACATCATTTGTAAAACTCAAAGGGAAATAGCAAGGTCAAAGTGGTAATAGTGAACGATCAACCACAGACTCATGTTGCCCAGTTGCCACCGCGTGTTGTTATTGCCGCTCCCCAGGGTCGCTCCGGCAAGACCATTGTTAGCATGGGGTTGTGTGCTGCTTTCACGCGGCGTGGCTTATCAGTGCAGCCGTTTAAGAAAGGTCCCGACTATATTGACCCTTCTTGGCTGGCGGCGGCGGCAAATAGAAGTTGCCGAAATATAGACCCGTTTCTGATTGCTGAAGGAACATGGTTAACTGCCTTCCGTCGAGCTAGCCAGGGAGCAGACTTAGCCCTCGTTGAAGGAGCTATGGGGCTGTATGACAGCTTCGATCCAGGGGGGTGGGGAAGCACAGCGCATACGGCTCGATTGCTGGATGCCCCGGTCATCCTGGTAATCAATGCAGCTCGGATGACGCGCAGCATAGCGGCTATGATAACCGGATATCAGCGGTTTGAACCAGAAACCAATATTGCTGGGGTGATTCTGAATAATGTTTCGGGAAGCCGGCATGAGCGTAAACTGAAGGCAGCTGTAGAGCAATACTGTGGCATATCTGTGCTTGGCAGCATACCACGGGACCATAACCTTAGCATTGCCCAGCGGCACCTTGGTATAATACCGTGTAGGGAGGCTCAGGACTCAACCGTTGTCATTGACCGGGTTTGCCATTGCCTTGAAGACCACGTTAATCTGGACGGTATTTTGGCTATTGCCCGCAGTGCCAGTGGTGGCGACATGGTGGATGTTGAAACCCCTGGCAAGAAGGAGACTGTAGTTAAGGTAGGAGTTATGCTTGACCGGGTGTTCACCTTCTATTACCCAGAAAACTTGGAAGCTTTAACCCAGGCTGGCGCTGACTTGGTCTTTATTGACTCGCTGCAAAACCAGCAGTTACCAGATATTGACGGGCTCTATATTGGAGGTGGCTTCCCGGAATTATTCTTGGCGGAACTGCAAGCTAATGGTGGGTTGCGGCAAGATATTGCTCAAGCTATAGAAGACGGACTACCGGTATATGCCGAATGTGCTGGTCTTATGTATTTGTGCCGGGGCATCCGATGGCATGGTCAGTGGTATGAAATGGTTGGCATAATCCCCGGTAATGTCGAGATATGCCAGCAAACTCAAGGTCATGGCTATGTGGTGGTTGAGGTAACTGGTGACAACCCGCTATTCCCTGTCGGCTTAACCTTGCGTGGTCATGAATTCCACCATTCAAGCTTGTCTCAATTAGATGGTCTCAACTTTGCCTATGGGATGCAGCGTGGGCACGGTATAGATGGCAAAGTGGATGCTATCGTTTATAAGAATGTATTCGCTGCTTATACCCACCTGCACGCCTTGGGTGTACCCCAATGGGCAGAGGCTTTCGTATCCCTGGCACTACAGGAACGGAAATGTCAGCAGTCACTTTTAAAAACTTGAAGGAGGTAGATGATGGCGGTATGTCCAGTATGTAGCATGGAAATAGAGGAAAAAAAAGCGAGGGGTACCAGTACCGTTAAAGGTAAGACTTACTACTTCTGTAGTAAAGCCTGCAAGAAAAAATTCGATGAATCGCCAGAAAAATTTGTAAAGGAATAGGAGGTTACACATGCCAAAGGCAAAGCTTGGTGGAATGGAGCTTGAAGTTGATGAGGACGGTTTCATCCAGGAACCGGAAAAGTGGAGCAAAGAGGTAGCCGCGGATTTGGCTAAGGTGGAGGCCTCCGGCCCCATGGATGAGGATCACTGGAAGGTGGTAGATTATCTCAGGAATTATTACCTTGAATATGAGATTGCTCCGCCGATTCGGATGTTGACCAAAAATACCGGGTTTGACCTAAAATATATTTACCAGTTGTTCCCCGGTGGACCAGCCAAAGGGGCGTGTAAGGTGGCTGGATTGCCCAAACCTACTGGATGTGTCTAGTTATGCTGACAGAAGTAGCGGGGTAACTCTAGTTATCTCCAAGAAGAGGAAGTGAGTGTGGGGTATAATTTTTCTGCAAATAGTATCTTACCTATCCGTCCTAATATTTGTTATCGTTTTGATAGCTAAAGCGGGTAGGTACGCTACTATGCCCATTCACCTGAGGTGGGAGCTCTACCCAGTTGCCAGCGAAACAGAACGTCCCTATGGGGGCTCTTATTTCGAGAATTTGGACTGGCGGGCTAAACCCAGGCAGAAGAGCCTTCTTGGGGAACTCAAGTTTATGGGCAAGGAGTTGTTCTTTTTCACGCTATATTACCGCCTGAAAAGACACTACTGGTATTTCGTGTACCCCTTTCATATCGGTGCTTTTCTGCTTATTGGCTGGTTGGTTTTGCTTCTTGCTGGTGCATTAACGTCGCTGGCTGGCATATCTGTATCTGCCCAAGCGACAAATGTTTGGGGCGGCATAGTCTATTACCTGACATTAATAGTAGGAGTTGCTGGCTTCATAATTGCAGCCTGTGGCACTATTGGTTTACTCATGAAAAGATCCATGGACGAGGACCTTAAGTTATATACTACTTTTGTAGATTATTTTAATCTATCTTTTATCCTACTCATTCTCTTTAGCGGATTATACGCCTGGTACTTCTTTGACCCGGCATTTACTGTTGTCAGAGAGTTTATGCAAAGCCTTATCACCTTTTCCCCGGTGACCAGTATGAACCCAGCCACGTACATAAACGTTTTACTTATTTGTCTGTTCCTAATCTATATGCCCTTCACTCGTATGATGCACTATATCGCTAAATACTTTACCTATCATAAGGTACGCTGGGATGACGAACCAAACCTCAGTGGAGGTGCTATTGAAAAGAAAGTAAAAGAAGCCCTCAATCAACCGGTTAGTTGGTTGGCACCTCATATCCAGTCTGGGAAGAAATGGAGTGAGGTTACCTCCCAGGTAAAGGATACAAGCGAAACAGAGGTACAGTAGATGAAGAAGAGGCTGAGGATAAGAGATATTAGCCAGCCAAACGAGCAACTGGTTGATATTGCTCTAGAAGACTTGATGAAGCTTCCGTATCCCTATGACCAACCTGATAAAGAGCCTCCTTTCAAGCAGCTTACGGAGGACCAAAAGGAGAGATATGAGAGTTCCCTCGATGGAGTCTCAGCTATTAGCATACCTAGGCCAAAAAGCAAAGAGGAAGAGGATAAACTAGTTGAAAGCTTTCTGAACGGGCTGAAGAAGTTGTTATCTAAAGAGGACAATTGGACTTTTCTTCAGCCTTTGATGCTTTCGTTAGAAAACTGCGCCAAATGCCAGAACTGTAGCGAAGCTTGCCCTATCTACGTCGCCAGTGGCAAACAGGAGATCTATCGGCCTACCTATCGCTCGGAAGTGCTCCGTAGAATTATCCAGAAATATCTGAAAAAAGGCGGCAAATTTTTCGCCAAGTTTAGCGGAGACAACATTGAGCTCAATTGGGCTACAGTCGCCAGATTAGTTGAATTATCTTACCGATGCACTTTGTGCCGGAAGTGCGCCCAGGCCTGTCCTATAGGTGTTGATAATGGCCTAATAGCCCGCGAAATAAGAAAACTGTTCAGCCAGGAAATGGGCATCGCCCCCAAGGAGCTTCACCAGTTGGGCACAGTCCAGCAGCTGAAGGTTGGCGCCAGCACGGGGATAACCCCTAAAGCCTTCAAGAATATGCTCCAGTTCATGGAGGAGGAAATTGAGGAGAAAACGGGCAAGAAAATAGAGATACCCCTTGATAGGGAGGGGGCGGACATCCTGCTCATCCACAACTCTGGGGAATGCCTCTCCTGGCCGGAGAACCCAGAAGCCTTTGCCATCATCTTTGACGCTGCCGGTCTAAGTTGGACATTGTCTAGCGATCTCGTTGCCTATGATGCAGCCAATTACGGTGTGTGGTATGATGATGTTCAGTTTTCACGGGTAGCCCTCAAACATATCGAAGCTGCCAGAAAACTCAAGGTGAACAAAATTGTTGTCGGGGAGTGTGGGCATTTCCACAAGGCAATGATAGTTACCGCTGATAGGTTATTAACCGAGGAAACAAATATTCCGAGGGAGAGCTGTCTACCTATACTTGAAGACTTGGTGTGTAACGGTAAGCTGAAACTCGACCCGACAAGGAACGACTTCCCGGTTACCCTGCATGACCCGTGCAATATAGTCAGGCTGATGGGAATCATTGAGCCTCAGAGAAGAATCCTTAGGAAAATCTGCCCACAGTTTCGGGAAATGGAGCCACACGGGGTTGACAATTACTGCTGCGGTGGTGGCAGTGGATTTGCCATTATGCAATCCATGAATTTCCCAGATTGGCGGGCGAGTGTTTCCGGCAGGATGAAATTTAAACAGATTCTTGAGGTTTTCCAGGATGTCATCAGCCCTGAAATCAAGAAATACGTGTGCGCACCCTGTTCCAACTGCAAGGGTCAAATTAGAGACTTATTCAGTTACTATAATGCGTGGGAGAAATGCGGCATCCTTTACGGCGGCTTGGTTGAGCTAATAGTAAATGCCATGGTCGATATAAAAGAGCCATTCATAAGGTGGGAGTGGCATTGACCTTATTCTAGTGAAGAGGAGGAAGCAATGGTTGAACCGGAGGGCAAAGTCATACTATTAGGGTCTGAGGGCTGTGGTCGTGGAGACGAAGATATTGGCTTTGAGGTCCTAGCCATATTGCTGGACCGCCTTGCTAAACGCGATGATACACCCAAAGCAATCATCTGCTGGAATATTGCCGTTCAGCTGTTAGCTGAAGGCTCCCCATTGTTACCACGCTTTAAGCGCCTTGAAGAGAAGGGGATAAGTATTCTAGCTGGAGAGAGGTGTGTATTCGAACTAGGGCTAACCGATAAGATGGCAGTAGGCAAAGTGGCAAATATGGACGAAATCTTAGACCTCCTCTTGCATAATGACGTTATTAGTCTATAAGCTAAAGCACTATTTCATAGGGCCATAGTTAGCATAGGAGGAGACTTAGGAATGCCCGGTTACTACCCGGTTTTTCTTAATGTTTGCGGGAAAAAGGGTGTGGTGGTTGGCGGCGGCAAGGTTGCCTTGAGGAAAGTAAAGACGCTACTTGAGTACGGAGCCAGCGTAGAAGTGGTCAGTCCTTCCCTCTGCCCAGAGCTAAGTCAGTTAGCCGAGGCCAAGTCAATTAGTGTGCTTGACAAAGAGTATGAACCGGGAGACCTTAGAGGCGCCTTCATTGCCATAGCTGCCACCGCTGAAAGCGACACCAATCAAAAGGTTGCCAGTGAGGCGAGGCGACGAAAGATTCTGGTCAACGTAGTAGATAGCTCGGCGCAGTCTGATTTTATCGGCACATCCTATTTCCGCCGTGGTGATTTGACCATTGCCGTCTCTACAGCCCACCGAAGCCCAGCTCTGGCACGGAAAATCAGAGACAGGCTTGAACAGGATTTTGGGGCGGAGTATGCTTCTCTGGCTGATTTAGTTGAAGACGTCCGCTCTGAGCTAAAAAAGAGGGCGGTCAGAGTTAGTGGCAATGACTGGCAGAAAGCCCTGGACCTAGATTTGCTACTTGGGCTGTTACGAACTGGCCAACGAGACAAGGCGAAAGCCACCCTGCTAGGCAATTTGGAGATGCTTAGGCAAGTAAACCCGTAAGGTGAAGCTAGCAGATGCAAGTATGCGTGGTAGGTGTTAATCACAAGACGACACCAGTTGCCATTCGTGGGAAATTAGCCATTGGTGCCAGCCAGCTTCAACACGCCCTGCTTTCTCTCCATAACTATGTCTCCCAGGGGATTATTCTCTGTACCTGCAACCGGACCGAGGTCTATGCCTTGGCTGAAGAGGGAGCACCGGTTGAATCAGCCAGTATCAACTTCCTCAATACTCGAGCCAACCTGTCTCAGGCAGACTTATTGCAGTATATTTACGTTTATCATGGTGAAGCCGCCGTTAAGCATCTTTTCCGGGTAGCCTCTGGGCTTGACTCGATGATTATCGGTGAGTTTGAAATTCTGGGGCAGGTGAGGCGTGCCCTGGAAGAGGCAGAAAAGACAGGTTTAGTGGGGCTGCCGCTTCTTAGCCTTTTCCGCCAAGCGGTGCGAGTGGGGAGGCGTGTCCGAGCCGAGACCGGAATTAGCAGGAGTGCCCTCTCCGTCAGTTCGGTGGCAGTAGACCTTGCCGCGCGGGCCGTTGGCGATATCGGCCATTGCCAAATCGTGGTCATTGGCGCTGGTGAAGCCGGGCAATTAGCTGCCAAGGCATGTCGGGAACGCGGGGCTTCCCAAATAGTGGTTGTCAGCCGCTCCCAAGAAAAGGGGGCAGCTTTGGCAACAATGCTGCACGGTATTTGGGTTCCCATGGAGAACCTGGAACAG
>Ga0114919_10005035_pt1 | contig 10567 bp, 11 predicted proteins | sample BlataG_FD_88682 | JGI IMG/M metagenome (GOLD analysis project Ga0114919, IMG submission 88682) | Deep subsurface microbial communities from Black Sea to uncover new lineages of life (NeLLi) - Black_00105 metaG | ecosystem: Environmental > Aquatic > Marine > Oceanic > Sediment | place: Atlantic...
CCCTTAAACCCTTAAACCCTTAAACCCTTATTACCCACTTTTACCCATTTTTACCCAATTACCCGATAATGTGTAAAATATACCTCTTCCACTCCCCTTTCTTTTAAATATCTCTAATCTTAACATTTTATCAAGGTCTAACTTTGCTGTCTCTCTCGTTGTATTGTTTAATTTTTGATACTCTCTATTTGTAATTCTACCTTTTTCTTTAACAAATTCTATCGCCTTCTTCTGCCTTTCATTTAATTTGATGAAAAATTTACCTTCAGATATTGCGGCAAGTTCTTCTTTCTTATGTCCATAAAATGTTATTGTAAAGAAGTTTTCAGAAACATCTATCTTAGGCTTTTTTAATCCCGACTTTTTCATAGCATCTTTCATCCTCTGTATTCCCGTTCCAGCCTTCTCGACAAGCCCAAGCATCCTGAAAAGTTCTGCAACCAATTCATTTCTCCTTGCGCAGATTTTCCCCAATTCCTCTTTCTTTATCCTGAATAGCCCTCCCGGATTGATAATCTCGATAAAATCATCGTAAATATAAACAAAAACATTGCTTCCCGTTTCAAAATAGTCTCTATGCATTATTGCATTTACTATTCCTTCCCTTATTGCATCAGCAGGATACTGTGCTATCTCTTTCCTTTCAAGCCCTTTAATTTGATAAGCCAGTAAAGTATTCCTTTCAACAAATCTCACAGCATCTTCTATCTGCTCTACAAGATTGCCATCAAAATCCTTTCTATCAATAATATGCGACCTATTCCCGCCTTTAAAAAGAATACAGGAGGTGTAAGCAGAGCGATTAAACCTTTTGATATTTTTAGAAAAGAATAAACCAACTACATTTTTGAAATAATATTCCCCCTCTTCCTCTTGTTTTTCGGCAAGATCAAGGTTAGCTAAAATATTCTCATAAGGCAAATTGACCGTTATTTTACTTCTTTTTAGAAAATCCGAAAATCTTCTCTCATCAAAATCTTCTTTGAAATCAAATCGAGTATTTATTTGTTCATCATATCTTACTCCTCCTTCCTGGATAGCAAATCTCAATATCTCATCTCTCGATAATTTCTGTGTGTTTGGTCCTATCCTCAGATAAAAACCTTTACTACACATGTATGGCTTTTTTTCTCCTTCCGGAACTTCCATAATGAGAATTTTATCAAATTCCTCAATTAGAATATCTACCCTTGGCTGGCAGTTATTGGCTATATCTTGAATCTGCGATTTCAGTCTATTTGTTACGTTAATTCCTTTTATCTCGCCCGAATCGCTAACCCCTAACAGTATTCTTCCACCATGCGCATTTGAAAAAGCAACAATCTCTCTATCCAATCCTTCAATGTTCTCCTTAAACTCCGTAGTTCGGTTTTCTCCTTCTTCCAGGATTAATTTCAGTTCTTCCCCATTCATCTTAACCGCCATAGACCACAAAGCCCTTCAAACTTGCCTGAATATCCTTCACCCGAACTATTTCTTTTGAAGCCTTCTCTAAAGTTGCTAAAATAGAATCGAACTCTCGCAGAAATTCTAATTCGGTTTTAGCGTTCAGGAATTGCTTGCCTTTTATCCATTTCAGATAGAACTCGTGTATTTCCTTGTAATAAACCTCAGGAATATTCCTCTTCTCTAAAACAGGAATCCTTTCTTTTAGTTTTTCCTTAAAGTCCCCCTCTTTCGTTATCAATTTCCTGCTGTAAACATAATTTTGAAGTTCCCTTACAATCTTTTTCCTTAAGTTCTCTGTCCTCTCATCAAAGACAAGATGTCGGGAACTTTTCATCTGGTTTTCCTTTTGTTTCAAAACGCCTTTTTCAAAATTGTCCGCTTTTAATATCTCATCATCAAAAAGGTGCTGCCTGCGAGAAGTAAATGAATCCGCATCTGGTATAAAATCTTCTCTGAAGTTTCCATCATATTCTTGAAACACGAACCCCGGATGAACTTCTTCGCCAGCATTTATGCCATAAATGAATAGATTTCCTCTATCCGTAGAATCAAGAATAGTGTAAACAACCTTCGCAGGAACCGCTGTTCCTTCTAAATCCTCTTTCGTAATTCCGTGCCGCTCAGCGACTTCAATCAGGTATTTATCAAGTGCATCCAGTTTCGACCTCTCTTCTTCCTCTTCGAGTTTGTCAAGTTCTAATTTCCTCATGAACTCTCTCTTTTCCACCAGCAGTTTCGTATCTTCAACTTCTTTCTTCCTTATCTTCTCTAATTCCTCTATTGTCAGAATGCTATACTCAGCACCAATTATTTCTATAATGTTATCTATCTTGCTCTTCAACGTTTCAACCAGTTTCATTTCCTTGTCTATGTTCTTATCAGGAATAAAATTGAGTACGAAGATGTCCTTATTGCTTCCAATTCTGTGCGCCCTACCCACCCTCTGAATCAAACGAACAGGATTCCAGGGTAAATCGTAGTTGATAACATAATCAGCTTCTTGAAGATTAACGCCTTCGCTTAACGTATCGGTAGAAATTAGAAATTTGGTGAACGGCGGTTTTATCTCCCCCGTTTTTGCTCTTTCGATGAACTCTTCCTGACTGCTCGGACTGAACCTGATTACTTCGGCAATCTTATCTTTTGTATCGCCAGTAACCCTCCTTATGAGGAACCTGTCAGTGCTAATTTCTTTGAAATTCTCGTACAGATAATCTGCCGTGTCAACAAACTGAGTGAAGAGCAGTATTTTCTTATCCCTACGTTTTTCAATTAATTGCCTGAGAACTTCTATTTTATCATCCTTGAACTTTTTATAGCTTATTTTTAGTTTTTCCACCACTGCTTTGAATTCTGCTATTTTCTCCAAATCATTTTTAATATCCTCCAAATACCGCTCTTTACTTTCTTTTTCCTTGAAGCCCTCTTCTCCTTCAACATAATCAAACAAGAACTGTTGTGCTTCTTCCGGCTTCACTAACCTCTTATTCAATTCATCCTTTTCCATTTCCCTGATTTTATCAAGTGGGAATTTCTTTAGCAGCATTTCAAAACTCTTCTCTTTCTTCTCAAGATGGTTTATTGACTGGTAGAACGCATAGATACTGCTTTCAAGCCTTTTATAAAGCAGGATTATTATACAAACCAACTAAGTATTTACCCTTATCGGGATTCAATATCTTTAGATGCGGCAGCTCCAAAGAACTCAAGAAATTACCAATATCATCGAATATTTGCCTGTAGGTGTCCCCTTTTAAGGAATAAGGTTGTGGTTTTACTATAGGCTCTTTTAACTTCGCTTTGCCCTTACCGGGAATCACTATTTCTTTATACAACCTCTTCAAATCTCTCCTTGTTGTCCTCACAATAAGTTTCCTTCTCAATTGCTTAATGTCGCCTTTTAGCCGCTCATCTTCCCCTTTGATATACTCTTTAAGAGAATTGTAGTATTTGAATAACTCCTCATTTCTGAATCTGTTCTCATCTCTAAACATATCAATTTGTGTTTTGAGGTCGTTCAGAGAGTTGTTAATAGGCGTTGCTGTTAGCAGAATGAAAATCGCTTTGTTGTTCTTAATCCGTTTCATGAAGTTTTTCCATCTGTTTGAATCAGGATTTCTGAAATTATGCGATTCATCAATTAAGATTACATCATAATCTCTGTATTTATCTTCCGGAAAACCTTTTTGACTGATTTCATACATCGAAAGAATATCCCTTCCAGATAGTTTGACATCGAAAACTTTCAGATAGCCTTCCCATTGTTCTCTGAGGTTGGGAGGAATAATCAATAGAATACGCTTATTTTCTTTATGGTAATCTTGTAGCAACCTTGATGCAATGTAGCTCTTGCCCAAACCCACGGAATTGGCAATTATCACACCGCCAAACCTGCTGATTATGTCCTTAGCCAATTTGTAATCGAGTTCTTGAAATGGCAGAAGGACGTTGTCCTTCTCCAGAAGATATTGCTTACCAAAACTCTTTAATATCATCTTGAAGAATTCAAGTGGAGCCACATACACGTATGGAGAAATTCCTGTTACAAATCTCCTATACGCTTCAGATTCTTCTATTATTCTCAGCAAATCTTCTCTAAAATCTTCTGCCTCTGACCATCTTTCCTCAAACCAGTTGTCAAGAAGTTCTAAAGCTGACCTTTGTGTGTGAACAGAATTTAATTCGGTATTATGCGTTAATCCACTTGCAGTGAAGTTAGAGGAGCCAACAATGCCCACATCAGTTGGACTATCCCGCAGCTCAAATATGTAAGCTTTGGAATGAAACCTCTCCCTCGTATATATTTTCACATCTACTTTACCTTCCCTGATAAGGTCATGCAAATCCTTTATTTTCTTTATTTGCTCTTCATTGTTGCTAACTTTCTTTATATCTTCGATCATTCCCTTGACAATGTAGCCCCTAACTTTTTTCTCTTCATACCCCTTTACCAGTTCTTCTTTTGTTGGAATGTCCGTTTCTCTGCCCACGATTATTTGTATTTTCTGGACATCCGCAACATCATCTTTTACCAAGTCAAAACCACTAAGGAAGAAATAACCTGCGGCTATTTTCGCATTGTTCGATGCCGTCAGAAGCTTTTTGATTTCGTCTTTTAACAGAACTGTTCTATTGTCAATAATATCTGGTATTTTTGTGCGTTCCATTTTGTCAACCTTTCTTATGTGCTATTAACTTATAAATTTTATGTAGAAAGAAAAAGTCTTTGAAGAGAAAAGCAAAAACATAGAGAGGTGTAAGAAATGACCCGTAGGAGATTAGAAAAAGAGGTGGAAAAATTTGTTGAATCGTTTTACAACTATCTAAACTTTGAGCAGTATTCTGGAGGTAAGGTTGCAGGCCATGGAAAAGTAGAACCGAGTTGGGATTCTGAGGTCATATTTACAATGTAGTCCAAACTCTCAGAATCTGTGGATAAACAAATACCATTTCTCATTTTTCTCCTATTCGTTTTCGATAATACCCCGAATACAGAGCACCGAGGGGGTTATGAGCAAGAACACGGTCTTTTACGGCAAGTGTAGTTACTGGCGCCCCCGAGTATTTTGTAAATAGTATGTCATGCCCGATACACAATCCCAGGAGAATGTTTAAGTCAGTATTTTCTTTCTTTAAGACCATCGCCTGCCCAATCGGGTTACACATTGCCTCTACTTCTGGTTCTCCACCACCATCTCCGTGAAGACGTTCCAGCCCAAAATACGATTTGTCTATACCGCACACTTTACAGCACACAGAAGACACGGTGAAGTGTTGAGATAGAATCCTGCATAATATCGCCGCTTCTTCTTCCAGTCCTATGCAGAATGCAACGCCCAATTTCTTGTAACCCATCTCTTTCGCATACAGAATCAGCTCCTCTATGCGCGTTTTCTTCATGTAATAGCGTGATTCAATGCGCGCGGAAATTCTCTGTGACTGGAGGACTTTGACATTTTCTTTGTACGCCGCTTCAGCATCCTCTGCAATTTCAGTGCAGTCTTTACCTTTATAGCACGCCTTTTCTTTGCATTCCGCACAGTTCATCTATCTTCACTTCTTTCTTCCACAGGGTAATGCTAACCCTTTCTCGTAATTATAATTAGGCATTGTACATTTTATTTTCTTTATTTGCTCTTCATTGTCACCAACTTTCTTTATATCATCTATCATGCCCTTAATAATGTGTTCTTTAACTTTTTTCTCTTCATATCTCTTTCCCAGTTTTTCTTTTGTTGGAATATCTGTTTCTCTGCCCATGATTATTTGTATTTTGTGGACATCCGCAGCATCATCTTTTACTAGGTCAAAAGCACTGAGGAAGAAATAACCCATTTTGTCAACCTTTCTTATGTGCTATTAACTTATAAATTTTATGTAGAAAGAAAAAGTCTTTGGAGAGAAAAACAAAAACTTAGCGAGGTGTAAGAAATGACCCGTAGGAGATTAGAAAAAGAGGTGGAAAAATTTGTTGAATCGTTTTACAACTATCTAAAGCAGGAGAAGGGGCTAAGCGAAGAAACCGCTTCGGCACACGCCCACCAAATCCGCTTCTTTGCACTCCATTACCTCATAGGATACGAGGGAAAAAGCCTTTTGGAAGTTACCGGCTCAGATATCGAAGACTATCTCGGGAATTGGTATATCCGGAAAGTCTGGGGCAGTGGCAGGAGCGATGTTCGCTCTATACTCGTCGCGTTCAAGAAATTCTACAAGTTCCTCCATGAACGTGGCAACTTGGAAGAAGAACAACTGAATGATATTCTCTCTGCATGCGATAATCCTCAAAAATATATTCGCAGATTTGATGCTTACATGGAACTCGACCCGGAAAGCGAGACATGGGATAATGACTTCAGAAACTGGTTTATGGGCGAATATGATGAAAAAGAAATAGAATTGAATTACAAGCAACCATTTGAACTGAATGCACAAATCAGCAGGGCGTTTTCGGAAAGAGATTTAAAATTAAGCAATACCTCTGTTTTGAATAATTTTCGGACGTTCTTGAACTATATCTTAGTAAATAATGGCATGAAACTGACGGCAGCAAATAGTTTTATCAGTAGAAAACATGTTTTTGGCTTTGAATGAATTGATGAGCAGTTCCGAAAAGCTCAAAAGCACGGCAAACCAGCCTGATGCGAGAACCATCCACCTGTTTTACAACCTAAGCAGGAGTTTTGGCTTGTTCGTTGTGAGTGCAAAAAACACGTTAGAAGTAACTCCGCGAATTGACCTTTTCACGCGGCTCCCACCAAAAGAGCAATTTGTCGTATTGTTTGATGCGATGTGGAACGAAACGAGCTGGGAGAAATTTTTACCGTCGTATAGCGGGGGAAGACCGGAATATGTGCAAGAAGAAAGGGTGAATATCGCTTCTGCACTCTCAGAATGCGAAGTGGACGCGAAGTATCCATTTGTGGAATGGATAAAAGAATTTTGTAGGGAACGGGGAAACGCAGAAGATGAACTTGATATATTCATGATGGCAACGAATTTTGTTCATTCTGTTTTTGATGAGCGAATTGCCCCTGCGCTTAAGTTGTTCGGGCTTCTTGATTTCGGTTATGAGAAAGACAGAGATGAATATTCCTTGAGACATGGTTGGGGAATAGAATGGTTCGCAATCACTCAACGGGGGAAAAAGATATTCAAAGCACTGACGGGATAAAGAAGAGTGAGAAAAGAAAAATGAGCAATTACGAAGCGAAGATAATAAAATATTGTGGCAAGCGAATCTTGTCGAGAGGATACAAAATAGACGCAGATTTGAGAAGAAAACTGATAACGCTTGTGGAAGATGCAGTGATTAATTACGGCGAAAACGACGCAAACTTTGACGAGGGTTTTGGACTTAGGGAAAAGGAGGATGTCCTGCCGTGCATTGAGGCAGGAGATGTAGATGAGCGGATTTGTGCAGCGTGTGCCAATGCAGACTACCTGACAGAGGAAGAGAAAATCTTTTTGCTGAAATCATTTCTGAGAAGAAAAATCGAAGCTGATAGGCGTATGTATGAGCAAATCGGGTTCGTTTGGTCGCCGCAAATACCCTATCAGTCATGCATGAGCTATCTGCTCGAACACGAACCTCTGACAGAAGAATACCTGCTCTATTTGCTGATGGGGGACAGCGAAAGTCCTAATGAGTCTTTCATCCGCAACTTCCAAATAATGCTGAACGACAGGAATCTGAGCGACACGGTGAAAATAGGGTATTACCTTTGTTTGCCGAATATAGGACGCAGGCGTGACACTTCAGAAAGATTGAAAAAAGCGAAAGGAACAGATGCTGGCGAGGTTTATTTCCCGCCGTTCATTGAGGATTTGTTTCAGTCCCTTGTGGAGATGCCCGAAGACCTTCAAGAAGGGTTTTTACGTAATATCTTGAATGTGATTGACTTCGATTTCAATTGTGTGAGGAGGCAGGCATGCAACTGGTATATCTCTCAGTTGCCAACGTTAGAAGAGAAGAAGGAAGCGATTACGCGACTAATTGAAAATGTGGACTGCGTAAAATCAAATGGTGATAAGTACATAAAGATGTGTGCGTATGATGCTCTGTATTCAATGTCGGAAGAATTAGATGCAAATTTTGTGCGGCAATTACTTGAGCAGGGCACGCATTCCAACTTGGGCGATATTCGTGCACAATGCTACAAGCATCTATTACTGTTATTCGATTATGCCGTGCATGTAGAAGGGTGTTTAAACGATACAACGAAAAAAGTGCGGGAAACGCTAGTAAGAACCGCGCTTTCCGGCACTAAAATGGATACCCGCACGAGATTGCGATTGTCCAAGATAATCGAAGGGAAGAAGTTAAAACTGACCAAAAAGCAGAAAGACAGGTTAAAGAATTTGTTGGGAAAATGAACCTGAACGAAGCCGGAATAAACGAAGGCATATCAGAAGTAATAGTTACTACGAAATCAACTTCTGAAGAGCCCAATGCAGCTCCCATTGGAATAATAACGATAACCAGCGAAGACGAAAATGAAAACAAATATTTTTTGAAGCTATACAAAGGTTCAAAAACGCTTTCTAACGTGCTGGAAACGAATAAATCCGGGCATCATTTTCTTGTGTAATCTCGTGAAATCTTGTGGTTTTTTACCCCTCTCGCGTCCCTGCTTCCCTGCCTCACCGGCATGCAAATGTTCAAGAGCCCACCGAGCAAAACGGCAATTACTATTGGATAGAACACCGCGGAAATACCAAATTTGTCACTTACCAAACCAAGGATTACGCAAGAAATAGATCCGAAGCTGAATCCTGCGAACATTAGCAATCCAAACGCTATTCCCGCTCTTGACGGCTCTATTTCTTTGCTTATCTTAGTTATTATAGCAGGAAGAACCGTTGGTAAAATCAACCCCGCAAGTGCTAACGCCAGAATAGCCCAGGATAGAGGGAGGAATGGAACGGCAAAAAATAAAGGTGCGGTGAGGAAAAACCCATAAGACATTACCTTTCGCTCTCCTACGAGGTCAGAAAAATGCCCGCCAACAAATTTACCTATCGCTCCTCCCGCGGTAAACACACACGTCATCATTACTGCAAGGTCAGGATCCAGCCCTCCTTCGTTAAGAAAGATAGGGATGAAAGTCAATGAACCGCCGAAAACGAATCCAAATAGCCCTTCTATCATGTATATCCTCCTTAACGACCCTGTGCTTATAATTTGACGAAGAAAAACTTTTAATTTCTTGTCGTTATCATCAGCAGCTGCATTAGCACTGGTGTTGGCATCGAAGAAAAATTTCCCCCTGTTTCCCTCTCTCCACCCTCCTTCTCGTTCCTTTATCTTTCGGAGGAGTAAAAAAGCGAAAAAAACGGTTGGAAATACCCAGAATAAATAAACGAAATGCCAACCGAAGTAAAAACATATAGACCCGGCTATTAGTGGCGCTATGGCAATTCCTATGCTCGCACCTGTCTCATGCACTCCATAAGCTTTTCCTCGTTTGACCTTGAAGGTATTTGCAATATAGGACAAAGCAGAAGGGTGATAGAAACTGAGAAAAAAGCCCATGGCGATAAAAATTAAGATAAGTGATAAAAAGTCATGCGATAACAGTAGAAGAGCAGACAGAATAGCAGTGGAGAAGAAACCCAGAGTTATCAGTTTTATTCCATCAGATCTATCTGATAGCATACCCACTGGTATACTCCCCAACCCAATAGCAGCCGCGAATGCAAAAGAAAGTATGCCTACCCCTGTATTAGTTAATTGAAATTGTTCCTTTACTAAAGGCGATAGTGCGGGAAGTGTCGTAGATAAGATATGCATTAAACCATGCAATGCAATAAAAGGCGTAAGTATAAGTATAGGTATTGGTTGCGTGTTCTTTCCTGTTTCCATTTTATTTTCGTATGTATATAACATCTATTGAAGGAACATATTATGAAGAAAAAGAACGAGAGAAAAATACTGCAAGTTGCTCTTGATGTGCTCGAGTTGGAAAGAGCGATAGGAATAGGTAAAGAGAGTGTAGAAGGTGGAGCGGACTGGTTAGAGGCTGGAACACCGTTAATAAAAAGTGAAGGAATGAATGCAATAAGAACGCTGAAAGAAGCTTTTCCTGCTGTGAAAATAGTTGCTGATATGAAAACAATGGACACGGGTGCGATAGAAGTGGAGATGGCTGCGAAATCTGGAGCTTCGGTTGTTTCCATACTCGCAGTTGCTGATAATGCCGTGATCGAAGAGGCGATAAAATCTGCTCGTAAATACGGTGTTGCGATTATGGGGGATATAATGAACGCAGAAGACCCGGTGAGAAGAGCGAAGGAACTAAAAGAGCTGGGTGTGGATTACGTCTGTGTGCACGTAGGAATAGACCAGCAGATGCGAGGTATGGATACGTTAAGCCTGTTGGAAAAAGTATCTGCGGAGATAAATACACCATTAGCAGTAGCAGGTGGCGTGGATGTGGAAATGGCATCAGAAGCGGTGAGTTTGGGTGCAGACGTTATTATTGTGGGTGGAAACATAACGGGGTCTGCAAAGGTAAAAGAATCAACAATAAAGATAAGAAAAAGCATGGATTTGGGAATGGCGGGAAAAGAAGAGAGAAAAAGGATAAAGAAGACGTTGGATGAACAGATTTTCGAG
>Ga0114919_10005036_pt1 | contig 10564 bp, 14 predicted proteins | sample BlataG_FD_88682 | JGI IMG/M metagenome (GOLD analysis project Ga0114919, IMG submission 88682) | Deep subsurface microbial communities from Black Sea to uncover new lineages of life (NeLLi) - Black_00105 metaG | ecosystem: Environmental > Aquatic > Marine > Oceanic > Sediment | place: Atlantic...
GTTGTATATACGACTTTGCGTCCCTGCCCCATGTGTGCGAATTCTTTATTACGCGCTAAAGTTCCGAAAATCATATATGGTGCAGAGTCATTCAAATATATTTATCAAGAAACATTTAACCAGGCTCACTTGTTACAATCGGGGCCGATTATGAATCAAGAATGTAGAGAGATTTTTATAAGGTGGGCAAAGGGAACTGGCCGTGAATTTGTTCTTAGCCTTGATAAATTAGACTGATATAGGAAAATTCTCCCAAAACCAAGTTCTAATATTGTACCATCCCCGGAGCTGACGTGTGGAATTTAGGCTTAAAGTAGAGCTAAATAAAATAGTTCAGCTGTGGAATTGTTGCCCGAGAGTTTTTCTCGGGCTTTAGTGTTGACAAATTGTATCTCAATTATTACTTCTTGCAAACGCTTCACTTCGTCCATGAGCTCAGAGATGTGTGGCTTCAACTCCTCTCTTGCCCAGAACCAACCTATCAATCTCTATTGAACGTCGTTGGTTCCGTTAGGTCCTTAAGAAAACAGGCTTACAACCAACTTCTTCTTAGGGAGCGGGAATTAACAAATGAACAACTAATTCAGATGATTGGTTTTGCCGAGCATTATATTGAAGAAACCGCTTTCCGACTTTTGACAGGAGAACAGCCGCCCTATTCTGTTGACCGTGAGTTTCTCATCGATAAAGGATGGAAAGACCTAAGGGAAGAAACTTACCAAAGACTTCTTAAGCAGGATCCGACTGACAAAAGCTTAGCTGATATCGAAGAGGTCACAGTTAAGACAAAAAAAGAGTTTGCCAGAATCAGGGAAAAGTTTGCTGCAAAATAGCAACAGTTCCCCTTTCTTCAAGTCAATAACTTAGTTATTGACCTTTTTTATTTAAAAAATAAACCGAGTTTATCCGAAAGGCATTATTATTTCAAACAGGTTCTAACATCGTCCACGACCCGGAGCTCATTTCGGCCGCTTTCTCAAGAAGACGGTTTTTTGATAGAATAAGGTGATATGAAAAGAAGTAAAATTATAATTCTTGGAATAATTATATTATCGTTTGCTGTTGGTATTTATTTTTATCCTCAAATGCCAGATAAGATGGCTTCACATTGGAATATTCAAGGTGAAGTTGATGCTTATATTTCAAGATTTTGGGGTCTATTTTTAATTCCAATTACCTCTATTGGGTTATTGGCTCTTTTTGTTTTGATTCCTAAAATAGATCCTCTAAAAGAGAATATAGAGAGATTTAGGAAATATTTTGACGGATTTATAGTGTTGATAATGATATTTTTGTTTTATATCTACCTTCTAACTGTTTTCTGGAATATTGGTATAAGATTTAATATGGCTCAACTTATGATGCCTGCTTTAGGAATACTTTTTTATTACTGCGGAATTTTAGTAGAAAATGCTAAAAGAAACTGGTTCATCGGCATTAGAACGCCTTGGACCTTGAGTAATGAGAAGGTGTGGGATAAAACCCACAGAATTGGTGGAAAATTGTTTAAAGTTACTGGAATAATTGCTTTTTTGGGAATTTTCTTTCCTAAATATGCAATATTCTTTGTGATTATCCCAGTAATTTCAGTTGCAGTTTATACTATTATTTATTCCTATTTTGAATACCAAAAGCAAACGAGTTCACCAAACAGGTTCTAACGTCGTCCAGCCAGGGGAGCTTGTATTTTTACCCGAGAGTTTTTCTCGGGCTTGATTTTTTCTATTTAAAATGCTAATAAAAAATAGTTACTTGCCAATTAGAAAAGGAGAAAGGAAAAGAGTATAGGCTACGGAAAGAAATTCTTGAATTAGAGAAAAAAATTTTAGAACTTTAGATGGGGGTTCGAGTCCTACCCCCCAGAGTTTGCATTTTCCACCTTATCAGTTAGATGGTTTTTTGGTTGACTAATTATTTTTTAGATGTTAATGTTATTTACACAAGATAGTTGCCTAATGAAAATTTAGTCGAGTTTATTCAGGGAACTAAACTTTGGGATAAAACCTTAAAACATTAATTAATTTATATCACAATCATGGAAGGAACAATTAAAAATCTTACAGATAAAGGATTTGGATTTATTACCGTTGATGGTGAAGAAAAAGATTTATTCTTTCACAGCAACGAACTTAAGGGCGTAACCTACGAAGAGTTAAAAGTAGGTGATAGAGTGTCTTTCGAAAAAGCTGATTCTCCAAAGGGCCCTAATGCAACAAACGTAACCCGACTTTAAGAATTAATTCAGCAAACAAACAAATGAAATCAAGCCCATTCTTGGGCTTTTTTCATAAAAACGTCCCTTGTGGAAAAATACTTTTAAAGTAGGGCCCTCCAGATATAAAAAAGCTAAGTATTGCTCAATTAAATGCATGGCCCAAGCCTTTCGAGGAAAAAAAATTAAAGAAGAAGTAATTAATAAATTAGAAATAATTATTGTTTCATTACAAAAACCTGCTATAATCTACGCAGGTTTTAGTTTCCTTTAAAAGCGGACTAGTCTGTTAGAAATAGTGAGTAGTAGGGTGGGGCATACTAAGGAGTAGCCAAAACCGGTATCTCAAAATACTCTTTTGTGCTTCTAAAATAGGTTTGAACGTCGTCTGCTTCCCGGAGCAGGCTAGTGCTCGGTTCGAGCAACCGAGCCGCATCAAATCGCCAAGTTGGCGATTTTTTGATAGAATAATAAAATAGAAAAAATTCAGAGTTGACATCATTTTCATCATTTTTGTAAGATGTTTATATAATAAATTATAATATATTAAAATATATGAATAAAGGATTAATCGTACACGCCCTTATTTTTGATTCTGAGCATCGGATTCTTATATTAAAACGGACTTCCAAGACTGATACGTTACCTGGGTTTTGGGATATACCGGGAGGAACGCTGAAAGACGGCGAAGATCCGATTGAAGGAGTAATTAGAGAAACGAAAGAGGAAACCAATTTAGATATAAAAAACCCAGGACTATTTTTTTATACTTCTAACGTCGATGAAGAAAAAGACACTCAGTTTGTACGACTTGTGTTTCTTGTGAAAGTGCCTTCAAATCCCAATGTCAAAATTTTTCCCGAGGAGCATGTAGAGTACAAGTGGGTAAAAATATCAGAGGCGATGCAGTATAAATTGGTTGATTATCTCCCTCGTTGTTTCCAAATATTAAAAACAAAAGAGCACTCACTTTTTAACTAAAAAATGGAATAAATGGAATAAAATGGTGTCAACTCTGCTAAAATGGTGTCAACTCTGAATTTTTTATGATACAATAACTTAATGCCAAGACCATTAAGAATTATTGTTCCCAATATACCATTTCACGTTCTTAATAGGGGCAATAATCGCCAAACAGTTTTTAAAGATGAAGAGGATTTCCTTCATTTTTTAAAACTTTTAAAAAGATATAAAAAAGAGCAATTGTTTAAGCTTTATCATTTTTGTTTAATGCCAAATCATACTCATTTTATGATAGAGCCAACCGTTGAAGGAAGTCTGTCTAAAATTATGCTTAAACTTACTTTAGCTTATACTAGACATTTCAATAAAAAATATCATGGAGTAGGTCATGTTTGGCAAGGAAGATACAAGAGTTCGTTAATAGACAAAGAAAGATATTTTATCTGGTGTGGATTATATAATGAATTAAATCCAGCAAGAGCTGGATTGGTAAAACATCCTAAAGATTGGAGATGGTCTAGTTTTAATTTCTATGCATCTAACCAAACAGATCCCTTGATAGATAATCTAATCGACTTAGATCCATATTACTTAGAATTAGGTTCTAATCCAGAAGAAAGAAGATTGATTTATCTAGATAATATAGACAAGATACTAAAAGAAGAATCTTTAAAATTTATTCGTAATCAATTAGATTTGGGGGTTCTCGGCAAACCAGATTTTATCAAAGAAATGAAAAAAAGATTTAAAATAGGATCGCCTAAAAAAAGAGGGAGACCCAAGAAAATTCAGAGTTGACACCATTTATCCATTTAACATTTAACATAATCGACTCTAATTATGATAGAATAAGTGAAGGGTTAACATATAATTGAAAATAATATTTATTTTTTATATGATTTGTCCTAATTGTAAAAAAGAAACTTTAGAAAAAATTAACTTTCATAAAGTTCAAGTAGATAGATGTACTCAATGTCACGGCATTTGGTTTGACCAAGATGAATTAAGAAAATTAAAGGATGAGAAAGATCAATATTTAAAATGGTTAGACGTTGATCTATGGAGAGAAGGTAAAAAATTTCAAGTTTCCTTTTCTGGGAAAATATGTCCTTTATGCAAGAAGACCTTTTATGAAGTTAGATATGGAGAATCGAATATCAAAGTAGACACTTGTAATTCATGCAAGGGTGTCTGGCTCGATAAAGGAGAATTTTTAAAAATCATAGCTTATTTAAAAAATATAATAGGTACTGAGACTTTAACCAAATATTTTAAACATACATTTGAGGAAGCGAAAGAAATTTTTACAGGGCCAGAAGAGTTATCTTCAGAGATAGAGGATTTTCTTTTAGTAATAAAATTACTTCAATACAGATTTTGCAGTCAATATCCAATAATTGGAAATATAATAATTAACCTCCCGTTCACTAAATAAAATTAAGTTGGAAAACTCGCTCAAGCTGGTTTTTCATCCCCTTTATACCAAACAGGTTATAACATCCCTCCTTCGTTAAAAGTTCGGACGGGCAAGGCGTTCGTCCCTCGGAGCTTAGATTTTCAGGTTTATTCTGGACTTGTTTTTAATTTCATTTGACAAAAGAAGTACAACATGTATACTTAAATCACTGTTCTTTTTACAAAGAAGAATGTCGTGCTATCTAAATCTTACGTTAAATTTTTTATCTGTGAGAACTTAGAAGTAGGTCGGTAAATTTAATAAATTTAAAAAAAAGATGACAAACAAACTTTACGTAGGAAGTCTTTCTTTTGATACCACTGAAGATACTCTAAAAGATTTGTTTTCCCAGGCAGGTACAGTAAATTCTGTTTCTATCATAATGGATAAATTCTCTGGTAGATCAAAGGGGTTCGCATTCGTTGAGATGTCTTCAGAAGAAGAGGCAAAAAAAGCAATAGAAACGTTGAATGGAAAAGAATTAGACGGAAGGAATATTGTAGTAGACGAAGCCAAACCGATGGAAAAGAAACCTTTTAGAAAATTCTCTGACAATCGCAAAGGATTTGACAGAAAAAGGTTTTAGAAAGAAGACGAAAAATTAAAAAACAAAGAACCTTTCACAAAAGGTTCTTTATTTTAGATAAGATGTGGAATTTCGCCCTGGCCATGTCTGACGTGGCGAGACTTTTTCTTAAGTTTTGTGTTATAATCAGAAAAGTATAATTAATTAAAATTATATGAAAACAAAACAACTCACACTTTCTATATTGCCTGAAAAATTAGGCATCTGTCACTTAGATGAAAAAAGTCCTATTCCTTCTTGGGCAACAGATCATAATGGTTTTTGTTCTATCAGCAAGACAAGAAATGAACTTTCTATTGTTTGTCCTCAAGATAAAATTCCAGGCGGTATCTTGGTAGAAAAAAACTGGCGAGTCTTTAAAGTTGAGGGACCGTTGGGTTTTATTTTGACCGGTATTGTTGCTTCTTTAGCAGCGCCTCTTGCCAAAGCTAAGATTAGTATCTTCTACATATCTACTTACGAGACAGACTATCTTTTAGTGAAGGAAGAGAACTTAGAGAAAGCTGCAAAAATCTTGGGTACTTTTTGTAATATTAAGAAATAAATTATTCACCAAACAGGTTCTAACGCCGTCTCGTAGGGAGAGTTAAAACAAAAGCCCCCACCAGATTTGGTGGGGGCTTGTCATTCTAGTTTAGCGTCTAAATCTCTCAGCTCTTTTTTTTGCCCAACACTCTCGACAATAAATTGGTCTGTCTGGTGATGGCTCAAATGGGAGCTCAGTTATTTCTTTCCCACAATCAGCACATTTCCAATCTCCCTTAAACATTTTTCGAGGAGGAAAATCTCCTCTTGGATTATCTCCAAATTTTTCGAATACCATAACGAGATTAATCTATGAATTTAAAATAAAAGCGACCTTTTGACGTTTAAGCCGCTCTACCCCGTTAGAAATTTCTTTGTACAGGCTATTATATCAGAGATTTGCCCAATACAGATTGATATTTTTAATTTCTAACGGGGTCTACTTATTTGAGCCTTCGTCCCCTCCACCAAATTTTTGGTGGGGGTTAAAAACTTACTTTAAGATACTTCGACTTATATAGTCTAAAGTCATTATACTTATTATTCTTAATTAGTCAAGTGAATATATTAAAAGGAGTTTGAAACCCTATTTCAAGAACGCCCAAAAAGGGCGTCTTGTTTTGGAGGGATTTGGAAAAAATTTGATTTATTCTTTCTTTGCTGCCTCAATTATATCTTTGGCTCCTTCGATGCTTTCTTCAAGCGAACTTTTAACTGCTTCTACTGTCTCCTCTCCTATATTTTTGGCAGCTTCTATGGCAGCTGAGACCGCTTCTTTTGTTGCCTCAACTACATCACCTCCCACTATCTTAATAGCTTCAACCGAACCCTTTACTGCCTCTACTGCAACGTCACCAATATCTAATCCCAATTCTTTTGCACTATAGACTGCCTGGGCAACTGCTCCTCGAATAGCCGGTTTCTGCTTACCTCCAGCCTCCAGAAAACCACCTACGGTTCCCATTACAATACCCCTGATTGTCCCAACCACTGAGGCACCAACCTCAGTAACTCCAGAAATGGCGCCCTTGACAATGGAAGCTGCAGCATCAACGCCTTTAGTGACAAATTCACCCGTTTCCTTTAGTGTGGTGACGGTTACATCTCTAGCAACACCAACAATAGCTGTGCCAATATCACTAACTCCTTTCAGGCCAGCTTTTACACCCTCTTTTACGCCATTAACTAATCGTGAAATAAGAGAAAAAATCATATGTATTTATTAATAATGAATAAATAATGAGAAATCGACCTCTGATGCTTATTTTACTAAAAAAATAGAGTCAAGTAAACCCAGCACCAAAAATGATGCTGGGTAAATAGCCCCCTTTTATGCTAAAATAGATATATGATCTTGGGAACAGATAAATTATTAGAACTAATACGGAATCAAAAACTTATTGAGGGCTTAGACGAAAAAGACATCAACATAGAAGGTTGTGGTGTTGATCTTAGAATAGGCCAAATTTATGAAATAGAGAAGGGGAAAGGTTTTTTATATCGAGACACCAGAAAAACTCCAAGCTATAAATTAATTGCCGAATTTAAGAAAGGAAAATCCGCCAGCCGGCGGAAAAAAATAAAATTGGAACCAGGAAAGTTTTACGTTGCCAAGACAGTAGAAAAAATAAATACTCCCAAAAACCTTTTTGGGATTTTTATTCCTCGGGGAACCTTTTTTGCTAATGGAGTTTTAGTTTTAGGTTTCAGGGTCGACCCAGGATATAAAGGTAATTTTAGATTTCATTTAATTAATGTTGGAGGAAGTGATTTTGACATAGAAATGGGGGCTAGAATTGCCAACATGATTTTTCTTCAGGTTTTGGGAAAAACAAACCCTTATAAAGGTCAATGGCAAGGCGGTAGAGTTTTCATCAAGAAAAAAGAGAAACAAATCAGGCAAAAATAATAGCCAACCTGTTAGAAAAATGAAAACATAAACCCCTTAAAGGGCTTTTTTTGTTATAATTAACATAGTTGAATATATCAACTCAGTTGTTATAATTATGTAATATGAAATTGTCTCAAGAGAAATTAAAAGAAATTCTGGTGGGCCCCGAGTTTATTGCCGCAGAGGAGTTTGAATTGGCAAAGTCGGTGGCAGAAAAAGAGAATAAACCCATAGAAGAAGTTTTAGTAGAAAAAGAATTAATTACTGATGAAAACTTAGGAAAGTTAATTGCCGAGGAATTAGATTACAAGTTTGTTAATTTAAGAAAAGAAGCCGTTCCCGAAGAGATTATAAAAATTGTTCCTGAGCTTGTTGCTAAAAACCAACAACTTATTGTTTTTGATAAGACCAAAGAGGGTTTAAAAATAGCCATGGTAGACCCTGCTAATTTTGAGATGATTGACTGGTTAGAAAGAAAAACAGGGGAGAAAATAATTCCTTATTATGCTACTTCCAGAGATATAAGAGAGGCTTTAAAGTATTATCGCAAAGAACTGAAAAAAACATTCGAAGAGATTATTAAAGAAGAAGCAGAGCGAACCGAAAAGAGAAAGGTTAAAGCCCAGGACCTTCCAATTATTAAAATTGTTGATACTTTAATTAAATATGCTTATGAAAACAGGGCTTCAGATGTTCATATTAAGCCATTGGAAAAAGAGACCCAGGTTCGATTCAGAATTGACGGGATTTTGCATAACGTGCTTGCTCTGCCTCAAAATATTCATGGTTTAGTTATTACTCGAATTAAGGTTTTAGCCAAACTTCGGACAGACGAGCATTTTGCTGCTCAAGATGGTAAATTCGTAGTTAGACTTGATGGCGAAAAGTTTGATATTCGAGTTTCAATTGTCCCTGTAATTGAAGGAGAGAATGTAGTAATGAGACTTTTGTCAGAAAGAGCAAGAAGATTTAGCTTAGATGCCTTGGGACTTTCAGATCCAGATTTTAAAAAAGTCCAAACAGCCATTGAAAAACCCTATGGCATGATTTTAGCTACCGGACCTACCGGTTGTGGAAAAACCACGACCCTTTACGCAATTTTAAAAATATTAAATAAACCCGAGGTAAATATCTGTACTATTGAGGACCCGGTTGAGTATGATGTTGAAGGAGTAAGTCAAATCCAGGTTAATCCTAAAACTAATCTTACTTTTACCAAAGGGCTTCGTTCAATTGTCAGGCAGGATCCGGACATCTTGATGGTTGGTGAGATAAGAGATAAAGAAACTGCCGGAATTGCCATTAATGCAGCCATGACCGGGCATTTAGTTTTGTCTACTATGCACGCCAATACTGCTGCCACCAATTTACCTCGTTTGATAGATATGGGTATTGAGCCTTTTTTGGTTTCTTCATCGGTTAATGTAATTGTGGCTCAAAGGTTAGTTAGAAAAATATGCATAAAATGCCGGGAGAGCTATGAAATTACCAAAAAGGAATTAGAAAAACTAAACTTATCCAAAGATTTAATCAAAAAATTCCTTAAGGGTAGAAAAAAAATCAGGGTCTATCAAGGCAGGGGTTGTAAAGCTTGTGTTAATACGGGTTATTTTGGGAGAATAGGAATCTTTGAGGTTTTGGAGATGGAAGATAATGTTCGCAAACTGGTGATGGAAAAAGCTAATGCAGATGAAATTCAAGGTCAAGCCATCAAAAATGGAATGACCACCATGTTAGAAGATGGAATAGAGAAAGTGCTTTCTGGCATAACAACAATTGAAGAAATAATTCGAGTAACTCGCGAATAAATGAAAAAAAAGAAGTTTTACGAAAAAGATATCACTGAATACAAATTAGCTGAAGTAGTTTCAGTGGTCTCTCATCAATTAAAGACCCCGCTTTCGGCAATAAAAGGATATCTTGAAGTGTTGATGTCAGGAGATTTGGGTAAATTAACCAGACAGCAGAAAGAATATTTAAAGGATGTTTTAGAAAACACCGAGGAAATGATAAATTTAGTTAGAGACCTTTTGGACGTTGCTAAAGTTGAGGCCAATGGGGTAGAACTTAATTGCAAACCAACGAATCTGACAGAGATTGTCAAAAAAACAATGAAAGAGTTTTCTTTACTTGCTCGAGCTAAAAATTGCCGCCTTTCTTTTAAAATTTCGGATAAGCTTCCCGTTCTTAATATTGATCCCATCAAAATTGAACAAGTTATAGACAATATTGTTTCAAATGCCATTCTTTATAATAAAAGAAAAGGGCAGGTTAAGGTTTCTCTTTCAAAAAAAGGCAAGAAAGTCCTTTTTTGCTGCAAAGATACAGGAATAGGAATAACAGAAAAAGAAAAAGATAAGATTTTTACAAAATTCTACCGAAGCGAGCAAGCGATTCCTCTTGCCACTCGCGGTTCCGGCCTCGGACTTTTTATTTCCAAGGCAATAATTGAGAAAAGCGGAGGGAAAATATGGTTTAAATCAAAAAAAGGCAAAGGAAGCACTTTTTGTTTTTCCTTGCCTATTGAATAGTTTAAATTTTATGAGCAAAGCAAAGAAAATTTTAATTATTGAGGACGATAAATTTTTAATTAAGCTTTATGGCGATAAGTTGCGACGTGAAGGATTCCAAGTGCTCGAGGCAATCTCTAGTAAAGAAGGATTAAATAAAGTTTTTTTGGAAAAACCAGATTTAGTAATTTTGGATTTAGTTTTGCCTCAGAAGAGCGGCTTTGAAGTTTTAAGCGAGATGAAACTCAATCCAAAAACAAAGAATATTCCCGTTATTATCCTTACTAATTTAGGACAGGAATCTGATATTAAGAGAGGGTTAGGGTTGGGAGCAGCAGCTTATTTAATCAAAACAGAGTTTTCAATAAATCAATTACCAGAGTTAATAAAAGAACACTTAGTAAAAGCAAAAAGAAAACAA
>Ga0114919_10005037_pt1 | contig 10563 bp, 10 predicted proteins | sample BlataG_FD_88682 | JGI IMG/M metagenome (GOLD analysis project Ga0114919, IMG submission 88682) | Deep subsurface microbial communities from Black Sea to uncover new lineages of life (NeLLi) - Black_00105 metaG | ecosystem: Environmental > Aquatic > Marine > Oceanic > Sediment | place: Atlantic...
AGGAATCCACAATTTCATCATTCGATATTCGGTGTTCGATGCCTGTCCTGAGCACGGTCGAAGGATTCGATATTCATCTGCTTGCCCCACACGAAACCTGTCCTGAGTGTAATCGAAGGATAGGCCCCTGCCGCCGTGTCCCGCACGAATTGAGTGCCAACTCACGTCTAATTGGTGCGGGATAATTTAGTGCAGGGACTGCTCTAAGCTCGAAGAGTTGATGAAGTTGGCAGGGGAAAGCAGTTAGACCACTTGTGCAAACTGCTGCCCCTAATGACTCTCCTCTTTTGGCTTCTTTAGCTTGTTTGGTTTTCTGCCACAGATTTCTCTGGAACCTCTGTCTTGGAAGAGAGCTTCTCAATCAGTTCCTTGATCCTCGTTTTAACCTTATCGTATGCACTAGAAGCCTCCCTATTTTCTTTTACTAGCACAGCTCCAACTACGACACCTATACCGATCTTTATTAGTGAATGAAGCATAGCTCACCCTTTCGACTACTCTATGAGTTCTTGCAAACCCATGCATGGATTAAATCTATGATTTACTGAATTTAGGCAACTTCAAGTACGGAACTAAGTTTTCTTGAATTCTCAAAAAGTTAATACTTCCAGCCTTTCCGACAACCCGTTGGTCTGTAGAACTTGGGCTTCCACGCAGTTGTTCTATGTTTTTTAGGTGCTTGCATCGGCAATCCCCGTAATCCAAACGCCAAGATCATACACAGAATTCCCAGTCCTATTTGTGCAACTTCCCCCGCTTTTTCCCAGCCATTCATTTCGTTCCAGCTTTTTTCTTCCATTTTCTTATCCTTCACCAATTCTGCCGAATAACCTACCAAAATAGACTATTGCTTTCAGAACGATAGCTTCTTCCATTTGTACAAATGCTTTCCCAGTTTCTTCGCACAATTGACAAAAATCGTGCCGTCCTTGCCCACGTTTAAGCCGATACGCTCACGTACTCTGAAACCGAATTCACCTAGCATTGTGACTAAACCTCCTTGTCCTTAGTCGTCTCATCTTTGGTAATCTCCCACCGCTTATCCAACTTGTTAAAGGAACAAGAAAGCTTATTGGCTTTGCAAATCTTCTTTATACCTTTGGCGACACCATACCCTACAAGACCCGCGGCGGCTGGAATGGAGGCAACTACTGCCATGCCTCCCAACATAGTACCACCGAGAGCAGCTAAACCTGAAGTAATGCCAGCTGCCGATAAGCCAGCAATGGTTCCTGCTGAGGAAATAGCTGCAACAGCAGCTCCGGCTCCAGCACCAATACCAGCACCTGTGCAGATAAACTCTGCGGCTTTACTTCTTTCCTTTTTTGACATGTTCTTGAACCGTGCATACCCTAGCAACTGTAAAGCCCTCAACGTATTAAGGAAATCTTGGCTGGGAAGACTTTGTTGTTTCTCCAATCGGTATATGGTTGATTCTTGAACGCCCAGAACCTCCGCAAGCTGTCTACGGGAAATCCCACTGATATCACGAACCATTTTGAGCTTTCCGCCACAGTTTTCTTGAGTAAGTTCCTCTTCCATTTGTTTCTTGTGCTCCGGGTTATCATAGTCCCAAGTATTTGAATTGGTGGTCATACTGACTCTCCTTATCATTGAGTTCTCACTTTTTTCTTTTACCTATTCTGAATATAACGAGAGGAATTAGGCGTGTCAATGCAAAAATATGTGCAATCCTACGCAATCAGATGCAAGATTGCTCTAAGTAATTGTTATAAAGCTACTTATGCCAAGAAATTTTTTGCCATTTTTTTGTAGTTGATAGATTTTTCGTGTTGGTCACAGTGAAATTCCCGATTCAGGGCCTAACGTCTTTTTGTGTAATCATTTAGCTCCAACAGGTTGCCTTTTTTTTAAGATTTTTCAAAAAAATGGAAAAAATACTTGACATATTCAAACAAATGTTTTAAACTTTTGTATGAAACAACTGTTTAGGAGACCCAAAATGGCGATTCCGCACCATAATAGAACAAGTGCCGCTTCTAATAGGCCGGTTCGGGACCGATTGCTTGACGCCGCAGAAGACCTCTTCTGCGAACACGGTTTTGACGGCGTAAGTGTCCGCGATATCGCCGCCGCCGCTGGCTGCAACATCGCGTCGGTCAACTACTATTTCGGCGGCAAAGACAACTTGTACACCGAAGTTTGGCGCCGCCACCTGCTTCTTATGCGCCAGACCCGCATCGAAAGCATCGACAAGGTTATGTCTCAAAACGAAGGCAAGCCCCGCCTGGAAAACCTGCTCACCTCATATGCAAATGCATTCATCAAACCGATGGTGGACGAAAGCAGAGGCCGGCACTTCATCAAACTTATGGCCCGGGAAATGGTCGACCGACACTTGCCCCAGAATATGTTCCTCGAAGAGATGATTATACCCGTTATGACCGCTCTGCGGAACGCATTGGTCAGAACTTGTCCAGGCTTGGAGCAACAAAAGGCACAACTGGCGATACTCTCTATCGTGGGACAATTGATACACACAGTTGTGGCAGAGACTATGTTTGAGCAAACCGAGAATCCGAATATACCAAAGTTCGACCTAACCGAAGTACTTAACCACATTGTCAAATTCTCCGCCGCCGGAATCCGAGCCTCTGTTGAGGAAAAAACAGAATGAAAAAGAGGTTGACCTTAGTATATTGGTTCTCATTCGTTTGCGCATCTTCGATGCTTGCAGGCTGTATGGTCGGACCGAAATATTCCAGGCCCGTCACCGCCGCCGATTCCTCACCAGCCTACAAGTGGGCCGGACAACACAACCAGGACGTAAACAACCTTGACACTGTTGACAAATGGTGGCAAGGATTTGGCGACCCGACAACCGCCCTCTTGGTCCGCCTCGCACTGGAATACAACTACGATCTCAAAGCCGCCGCTGCAAGAGTACTACAGGCCCGCGCAGTACTGGCTGAAGCCCGCGGACGACGCCTGCCCGATGTCTCCTACAACTTCAACCGCCTAAGGAACAAATCATCTTCCAATTTCGGCGGCATGAGATTCAGCAGCCTCACCACCACTTATTCCCAGGAAATCAGCATAAGTTACATTGTCGATATCTTTGGAAAGCTCAGACGCAGCAAACGTGCCGCCTGGGCCGAACTCCTCGCTGCCCAGGCCACCGAACAGGCCCTGGTCAATTCAATAATCGCCACTGTCATCGAAGCCAGGATAGATATTGCCACTCTCCAGAAACGCCTCGCTATCGCCAAGGCAATCACGCAAAGTCGCCAAGACACCCTGCAAATCGTGGAACGCCGATACGCCAGAGGACTCGTCGCCCCGGTCGATGTCCGCCTTGCACGCGAGAATCTCGAGGCCGCCAGAGCGTTCCAGCCAAGTATTGAGCTGCAGCTCGCAAAGGCTCATCATGCCCTCGATGTCCTTGTTGCACAAAGACCCGGCGAAGCACAATATCTACCCCAGACATTAGCCGACCTGCCAAACCTCCAGCCTGTTCCCATCGGGGTCCCTGCCGCGCTGCTCGACCGCCGACCAGACGTACAAGCCGCTGAGTTGTCCCTGCGAGCAGCAAATGAACGAATCGGCGTCAGCATCGCCCAGTTGTTCCCGGACTTGACACTCGGTGCCACTGTCGGCCGCACTGCTGACCAATGGCGGGATATTTGGACACGTAAAACGGAAATTTATTCAGCTGTTATCAATGTCGCCCAGCCCATATTCAAAGGCGGCCAATTGCTGGCGCAAATCGACGCCGCAAAAGCACGCCACGCAGAACTCGCCGCAAACTATGCCACAACTGTACTTACCGCGATGCGAGAAGTGGAGGACGCCCTGGTAAGTGAGCAGATGTTGCAAATCCAACTCGAGCACACCGCACGCCGCTTTACAGAAGCAAAAGCCGCAGAGCAGCTTTCGACCCAACGCTATCAACGCGGCATCGAAGGAATACTTATAGTCCTCGAATCAGAACGCCGCCGCCAAATTGCTGAAGAGGAGCTAACCGTCCTGAAAGCTCAGATTTGGACTACACGTGTGAACCTATACCTGGCCCTCGGTGGTGACTGGGATTATCAAGAACAATCACAAAAATCAGATAAAACGGTAGCCAAAAAATGACTAAAACCGAATTACACAAAACATCCAACAAGCTAACCGGCCGGCATAGAACTGCCCGGGCCTTCCTGAAAACGTTGCTACCGCTCGCAATTATCTTTATGGGAATATTGGTTGCCTTTGCTTTTATCAAGTTACGAAAACCGCCCACGCGAAAAGAACACAAAATTGTGCCGCCGCTGGTTAAGGTCCAGCAACTCCACACGCAGGATATTCAGATGGTCGTTCGCGGCTACGGAACTGTCAGCCCAAAGGCCGAGGTCGACTTAGTCCCTGAAGTCTCCGGCAAGGTAGTTTCCATCAGCCCCGCATTCAAGGCAGGAGGATTTATCCCCGCTGGCCAGCAAATATTACAGATAGACCCGCGCGACTACGAGTTAGCCGTCCAGCAGGCAAAGGCCGCCGTCGCAGATACGCAACTTAGGCTTCAAATAGAGACCGAGGAAGCAAAACTCGCACGCCGCGACTGGCAGGACCTTTACCCGAACACCGAGCCCAATTCCCCCCTCGTTTCAAGACTGCCACACATCCAACAGGCCCGAGCTGCCCTGCAAGCGGCAAAGGCACAACTTGAAACCACCGAATTGAGGCTTCAAAGGACGAGACTTTCCCTGCCCTTTGACGTCATCGTTGTCTCCGAATCGGCCGACCTGGGACAGTACCTGAGTCCCGGTCAACCAATCGCAAAGGCCTACAGTATTGAAGCAGTTGAAATCGAGGTCCCGCTCGAAGACTGGGAACTGGCCTGGTTCAGCATCCCAGCAAGTCCCGTTTCAATCAATGGACATAGTTCCACCATCGCCGGCTCAGACGTCCAGGTTCGCGCAAAGTTCGCCGGTGGCGACCACATCTGGCAGGGACAGGTTATGCGTACTACCGGACAGGTCGACAGAACCTCACGAATGGTTTCGGTCGTTGTCGAAGTACCTGAACCGTTCAAGGGCGCTGACGGTCGACCTCCACTCGTACCAGGTATGTTTGTGGAGGTCTTGATAAAAGGCAAAACTCTTGCAAATGCCATCGCTGTTCCGCGTTTTGCTTTACACAATAAGAATCAGGTTTGGGTGGTAAATAACGAGCGGCTGCATATCATCGAACTCGAAATTGTCCGGCGCGACAAGGATTACGCCTACGTTACATCAGGGCTCGAAGATGGCGCCGTCATAGTTGTAAGCTCGCTGGACACCGTTACGGAAGCTATGCGGGTAAGGACCGAAACCGCCGAGCCGGCACAACACGCCCTGCCGGACGTCCAAAGCCCCAACCAACGCCAGGGAGATAGATAGGTGGAAGATTCAACCCGAAGAAAAGGTGTTCTTGGGTGGTTCGCTTCCAACCACGTGGCAGCAAACCTGCTGATGTTTCTGATAATGGCAGCCGGGCTCCTCACCGTTTTTTCCATCAAGAAGGAAGTCTTTCCCGAAATGAGCCTCGATATCATCACAATCACCGTACCTTATCGCGGCGCTTCCCCAACCGATGTCGAGGAAGGTGTCGTGCTTCGCGTCGAAGAAGCGATATCGGCCGTCGATGGCATAAAACGGATCACCTGCACAGCTTCAGAAGGGGCCGGAATAACAATTGTCGAAGTTGAAGAATATGCCGACCCAACCGAAGTCCTCGACAATATAAAAGCCGAAGTTGACAGGATTATAACCTTTCCCGAAGAAACCGAAAAACCTGTAATCGCCGAGCTGACAACCCGCCACAAAGTAATCACCATCGTAATCTACGGCGATGTCTCCGAGAAAACACTCAAGAAACTGGCCGACCAGGTCCGTGACGACCTTACCGCTATGAACAACATAAGTCTGGTCAGCGTTGCAGGTGTAAGGCCTTACGAAATTTCAATCGAGGTATCAGAGCAAACGCTCCGCCGCTACGGCTTAAGTTTCGACCAGGTTGCAAATGCGGTAAGACACTCATCCCTTGATGTCCCCGCAGGTTCGGTAAAAACCCCCGGCGGTGAAATCCTCGTTCGAACAAAAGGACAAAAATACTACGGCCCGGAGTTCGAGAACATTGTGGTATTTACAAGAAACGACGGTACAGAGATAACCGTAGGTGACATCGCTGTAGTCAACGATGACTTTGAAGACACAGACCTTTATTCGAGATTCGATGGCAAAAGAGCGGCGCTCGTAAAAGTTTACCGCACAGGCGAACAAAGCGCGCTCGATGTGGCCGATACCGTCAAAAAATATATAAGTGAAAAGAAAGGGAATTTACCTGAGGGCGCTTCAATCGCCTTGTGGGACGATGATTCGCTCTTCCTGCGCTCGCGAATGAACCTTCTCAAAAGAAATGGCTACATCGGGCTTATTCTCGTTTTTCTCTGCCTCTTGCTGTTCCTTGATTTGCGACTGGCTTTTTGGACCACCCTGGGCATCCTCATATCCTTCTTAGGTGCCTTCTGGCTCATGCCAATCTTTGACGTCTCCATCAATATGATGTCGCTTTTCGCATTTATTATGTGTCTTGGTCTTGTCGTCGATGACGCCATCGTCGTCGGCGAAAACATATTTGCATACCGCCAGAAAGGTATGGACGCCACCGCCGCCGCAATAAAAGGCGTAAAAGAAATGGCAATGCCCGTCACACTCGCCGTCTTGACAACCGCTTTTGCATTCCTCCCGCTCGCCTACACCAGCGGCATAATGGGCAAAATCCTTCGTGTCCTTCCCATAGTGGTAATAAGCGTGCTTTCCGTCTCACTGCTCGAAGCCTTATTGATTCTGCCGGCTCATCTTTCTTCAAAACGCTCTCTTGGTAAGAACCCTATTACAGCTTTAACCGGCAAACTTAGCGGCTTCACCGAACGGCACCTTGAACACTTTGTAAATGGCCGTTTCGCACGTGCCGTGACCAAAGCCGTCAAATTCCGATATGTCACCCTGGCCTGTGGTTTCGCCATATTCATCATCACTATCGGATTCATAGTCGGCGGCTACATTAAATTCACATTCTTCGACGCCGTTGAAGCCGACAACATGATTGCTGCTCTGAAAATGCCTCAGGGAACACCCTTCGAGCAGACCAAGGAGATTACCGAAAATATCGAGCAAGCGGCGCTGCAGGTCATAGCGGAGTATGATAGCAAGCGAAAGGACAAACCCTCGCTTATGAAGCACATTGCAACCACGGTCGGGGCACAGCCGACAATGGCACAGCGAGGCCCGGGCCACACTGAAATTGCAGGCGTAACCGAAGCACACCTCGCCGAAGTCAATGTTGAACTACTCAGCGGTGAAAAACGGGATGTCTCAAGCATTGAGTTGAAAAACCGCTGGCGGGAGATTGTCGGCGAGATACCAGGAGTATCGTCCTTGACATTCATCTCAGAGTTTATGACGACGGGCGAACCCATAAACGTCGAATTATCTCATGAGCACTTTGATACCCTCTTGCAGGCAGCAGAAAATTTGAAATTGATACTGCGTCAATACGCCGGAGTCAGTGACATCGCAGATAGCTTCGAACCGGGCAAGACCGAGCTCAAGCTCTCCCTCAAAGATACCGGAAGAACGCTCGGATTGACTCTGTCGGACCTCGCCCGACAGGTCAGGCAGGGCTTTTACGGCGAGGAAGCCCAACGCATCCAGCGAGGACGCGATGATATCCGCGTTATGGTGCGTTACCCCGAAAGCGAACGCAAGAGCCTCGCTGATGTCGAGAATATGAGAATTCGATTGGACGGCACAGAAATACCCTTCAGGACCGTAGCCGATGTTAAGTACGGACGAGGTTACGCAAACATTCGTCGCGTCGACCGCAGACGCGTGGTAAATGTCTCAGCCGATGTAGATGAAGCAGCCGCCAACGCAGGCGAAATCAACAAAGAGCTATATGCACAAGTCCTTACTCGTATGAAGCGACAGTACCCAGGCCTACAATTCCGCCCCGCCGGGGAGCGACGCGAAAGGAACGAATCTCTCGGAAGCCTTAAAGTAAACTTCGCAATTGCAATGCTGGCAATCTACGGCCTGCTCGCGGTGCAGTTCAGAAGTTACGCCCAGCCGGCTATCGTTATGTCCGCAATACCATTCGGAATCGTCGGTGCAACCTTAGGACACCTGTTGATGGGCTTTAACCTCAGCATACTTTCGCTGTTCGGCGTAGTGGCGCTCTCAGGCGTCGTTGTCAACGACTCACTAATTATGATTGACCTCATAAACCGAGAACGCAAAAGCGGCATCGAACTTCGCCAGGTAGTCCGCGACTGTGCCACTCGAAGATTCAGGCCCATAATGCTTACCACTTTGACAACGTTTCTCGGCCTCGCCCCGATGATGCTCGAACGAAGTCTGCAGGCGCGATTCCTCATCCCGATGGCCATAAGCCTCGCTTTCGGCGTGATGTTTGCTACCTTAATAACCCTTTTTCTCGTGCCTTCGCTCTATATGATTCTCGAAGATATAAAGGGCAGGCTCTTTGACAAACCACGAAGCTGACGCAATAGCATGCGCCGGATGCCGACAGAAATTGCGCCCATCTGACTCAAAGTGGCCAATCCCTCCTGCGTAAGTGGTTTTGCAGACAAGAATTAACAAGAAGCACAAAATTTTGCCCATTTTCAAAATTTTTCTGGCCATACCGCTTGAAAAACTACATAATAATATGGTCGCACGTGCAAGAAACCAGAAGAGGTAAAAGCATGGAGATTTCTGCTGGTTACAAACCGAATGTTGAAATAGTGCCGGATTCTGAAAGTCTTGCCCACAATTGCGTCGCGATTTTCCTGGCTGATGCCAAAAAAGCCATAGAAGCAAAAAACACCTTTTGCCCGGCGATATCAGGCGGCAATACTCCCAGACGTTTTTTCGAGTTGCTTGGAGAGCTGCCCAAAGCAAAAACCCTGCCCTGGGACAGAATACACTTATTCTGGGTCGATGAGCGATATGTCCCACCCGATTCCCAGTGGAGCAATTATAAGCTCGCCGCTGATACCTTCTTAGCTAAAGTCCCCATCCCCGAAGAGAATGTTCACCGCATTCCCACAGAACACACCGACTTCAAAGCCGCGGCTCAACAATATGAACAAACCATTCGAGAAGTCTTCGGCCTCCGGGAAAATCAACTCCCTGAATTCGACCTGATTGTGCTCGGTATGGGAGCTGAGGGACATACAGGCTCACTGTTCCCAAACTGCTATGCGCCATTTGATACGGAAAATTTAGCTTGTGTCGTTTATGTCTTGGATGAGAAGCTCAATAGAATAACCTTGACACATCCGGTCTTATGCGCTGCCTCTCGCTTGGTTGTATTGGTCTCCGGCCAAGAAAAAGCCGACATCTTAAAGCAGGTTCTAACCAGCAAACCGGATGAAGTCCAGTACCCTATTCACGTCCTTTGGCCCATCCTTGACAAGGTCACCTGGCTCGTTGACCGCGACGCCGCAAAACTACTCTAATTCGCCTTTTTGCCCGCTACGCTGACAGGTCCTCCCACCTCAGTCCCTAATCTGGCTCATTGCCCGGTTTTGGCTGGACATCTGCCAGGCGCGTGGGACCCAGACCCTATGTTTAGCCCTGGTGTAGCCGAGGTTGTGGCTGGTTTTTTTGTTAACGGGGCGTAGAAATTCGGGAAAAAACTGCAAAAAGGCGAGAAAAATCAAGATTTTAGCCACAGATTTCACAAATTGACACAGATTTGGCAAGGTTTTTGGGTAAGGGACAAAAAATGAAATAATTCTTTGTGGATTTTTGTTGACTGATTGCGTCCTATAAGGTAGATTGTATCTTACCGTTCCAGGCTGGCGGTTTGGGGAATAGCCCATACCCGCCTGAAACTGGCGGTTTGCGGAACGGAAGGATGAGGATTCGCCTGAAAAAAAGCGAAATAAGCTGTCAAAAAGGGGCAAGGGTAAATCTCTATCTACCTGCCGGGACATTCCTGATAACGCTGTCGGAGAGGGTCTGTATGTAAATTAGGTGTTTTTGAAATAAAGAGGAGAGTGTGATGAAAAGTAAATTATTTATAGCGGTAGCCTTTTTATGTTTATTTGCCGGTTCCAGCCTTGCTGACCCAAATACACAAATAATTTATCAGCTTAGCAATCTTGGTGCCGGAAGATGGGAGTATAGCTACACGGTAGTAAATTTGCTCGGCAGTCTGATTCCAGAGATTGAGGAGTTTACGATTTGGTTTGGCTACGGGGACTATGCCGATTTGTCCATCACAACAACAGCGCTACAGGGACCATCAACTAACTGGAGTGAGGTTTTTTGGAACCCGGAGCCGGAGTTGTTGGACGATGGGGCTTACGATGCCCTAACTTTGACAGTTGGAATTAGCCCGGATGAAAGTACGTCGGGTTTTTCCGTCAGTTTCGATTGGCTGCCGGGGACAGGTGAGCCGGGTTCGCAGCTTTATCATATTGTTGACCCTGAGAATTATCCTGAGCCAATAGAGGTAGGCCGGACTATCCCTGAGCCGGGGACATTAGTTTTGCTGGGCTTGGGAGGGGTG
>Ga0114919_10005039_pt1 | contig 10562 bp, 8 predicted proteins | sample BlataG_FD_88682 | JGI IMG/M metagenome (GOLD analysis project Ga0114919, IMG submission 88682) | Deep subsurface microbial communities from Black Sea to uncover new lineages of life (NeLLi) - Black_00105 metaG | ecosystem: Environmental > Aquatic > Marine > Oceanic > Sediment | place: Atlantic...
ACTGTGAATCTTGACGACAAAATTGGGAATAAGCAAAAGATAAAAAGCCTACATCAATATTTTGGTCAGGTTAGAGATTATCTTATGAATGTAAATCAATATAGTTGGCTAGTGAATAATTCTCGTGATGTAAAAAAAATACTTGCCTATGATTCTGGATACAAGAGAGAAAACACTATTGAAAAAAAGAGGAAGTCTCTAAATGATATTGAGTTGCTTTCCTCAGAAGGTATAGTAGATGATTTGATGAAATATGTTGAAAATACTCGGAAAGAGTTTCCTGGACAAAACCTGAAAACGAATAATCCGCTGTTCATGTTGGCTCGTCTGTCTCGTAAGTGGTGTGAAAAAAAGATGAGACTGCTTAAACTGTTAACTAAGGGATGAAAAAATGGATGATGTATATGATGTTATTATTATAGGCGCCGGCCCGGCCGGTCTCGCAGCGGCTCTTTACGATTCCCGTGACAGATTAAAGACTTTGGTACTCGAAAAGTTCATGCCGGGCGGTCAAATCATTAACACCGATAGAATTGAAAATTATCCCGGTATTGAGCGTATTGACGGTGCAGGATTAATTCTGAGCTTGCAAAAGCAGGCGGAGGGATTCGGCGCCGAGCTCAAGACCGGCTGCGAAGTTACCGGCTTGGAGAAACTCCAGGATGGCGGTATCGATGTTTACTGTGACAAGGACAAATTCACCACAAGAGCCGTAATCCTGGCACCGGGCAGCGTTTACCGTAATCTTGGCGTCCCCGGCGAAGAGAAATTCCGCGGCTCAGGCGTTAGCTACTGCGGGACCTGCGATGCACCGTTTTTTAAGGGCAAGAATGTCGTCGCTGTCGGCGGAGGTAATACCGCCGTGGAAGAAACTTTGCATCTGACCAAATTTGCCGATAAGGTGACAATGATACATCGCAGGGATGAATTTAGAGCGGCAAAAGTCCTGGTCGAGGAGCTTCTGCAAAAAGCAAATGGGCCGAATTCAAACTTGATTATCAAATATAGTACCGTGGCAACGGCCATAGAGGGCGAAGGCAAAGTCAAATCGGTCAAATTCAAAAACGTCAAAACCGGCCTGGAAGAAGACTATCCCTGCGATGGAGTATTTATGTTCATTGGTATGGTACCAAATACCGGCTTCCTGAAAGGTTTTGTAGAGCTCACCGACAATGGATTCATCAAGTGTGACGGTGCGTATCTTCGGACAAACGTGCCGGGCGTGTTCGTGGCCGGCGACTGCAGGGTTGGGGCGGCTATGCAGCTTGCCACAGCCGTCGGTGATGGTGTTGTTGCCGCGATGATGCTCAAGCAGTATTTCAGAGACCCGAACTGGTGGAACGAACCGGTCAGCGACCTGCTTCAGCCGGGCGGATGGTAAACTAATAAAAACCGGACAAAATCTTTGCAAAATTGGTTGCAATTACCCGGCCAATTCGATATTATTACGATGATTTACGTAACTGTACGTTTTTTACCAAAAAGTCTTGGTTGAAAGGATAACGTAATGACTGGTAGCGTAATTGAGCTGAATGATGCTGCTTTTGATGAGACTGTTCACGGTTCTGATGTGCCGGTCTTGGTTGATTTCTGGGCGCCCTGGTGTGCACCCTGTAATATGATGGCTCCCATTATCCAGGAAATTGCGGATGAATATGCAGGCAAGGCCAAAATTTGCAAGATTAATACCGATGACGCTCGTGACAGTGCAATAGAATTCGGCATAAGTGCGATACCGACGACTATGTTATTCAAAGATGGCCAGGTACAGAAGAAATGGGTCGGCTTAAGCAGTAAAAAAGACCTCACCGCTGCAATTGAAGAGCTGCTCTGATAACACATAGTTTGCCTTTTTACGTAACCCCAGCCGGAATCGCAGCCATATCGGTCAGGGATTGCGTAAGGAGCTTATATGAAGGGGGCCGGAATTAACAAACAGTTTAAGATACTCGAATAAGTGAGAGAGAAAGTGTAAAAACGTTGATTGAATTGCCGAAATGATTTGTGAAGACTTGAAAGGCAAGAAGGTTTTAGTTACCGGCGCCAGTAGTGGAATCGGCTCGGCAACAGCAACAATGTTTAGCCGGCAGGGCTGTTTCGTCGGGGTCCATTATTTCAGGACAAAAGACGGCGCCGAGAAAACTCTTGAGCAGGTTAAAAAAAATAGTGATGGCATCTTACTTTGTGCCGATATCCGTGATGAAGAGCAGGTCAACAAAAGTGTTGAGCAGTTCGCCAGGGAGGCGGATGGCATCGATGTTCTTGTCAATAATGCCGGCTCACTAATTGACAGGCAGCCTTTTGAGACCGCGACGGTCCGGTATCACGACGATGTGTATGCCACCAACGTCCGCAGTGTCCTTTTGGCGACGCGGGCGGCCCTGCCATATTTGAAAAAGAGCAAAGGTAATATTGTCAATATCGGCTCAGTTGCCGGCCATCACGGTGGAGGTGTCGGCTCGGGTATTTACGCGGGGGCAAAAGCTGCCGTCGCCACCGAAACGATTTCTATGGCGAAGGAATTTGCTCCATACGGCATCAGGGTCAACAGCGTGCTGCCCGGCTTCATTGAGACGCGATTCCACGAGCGGTTCAGTTCTGCCCGGCGAAGGAAGGAAGTTGCAGACCAAACTCCACTCGGCAGAAACGGCACCGCTGAGGATGTGGCAAAAGCGGTACTGTTTCTGGCAAGCGATGCCGCCGGCTTTATTACCGGCGAGTATATCGCCGTAAATGGCGGTTTGTATATGAGAGCGTGAAAAACGATTTTTGCTGCCCGCGCCTCTTTTTTGTATATATTGTTGGCTCAATAAATTACTCAAGCCGACCGGGTTTGGGCCAAATGCTGCTGTAAGTGTTGCTGCAAAAAGAACGTAACACAATTTGTCATTCCCGCGAAATCGAAGATCCGGCTTTAGACGGAGCGGGAATCCATTGCATTGATACGTTTCTGGTTCTCTGCTTTCGCAGGGATAACAGTAGGAATCGGTCAGTTTGAGTAAATTAGGAAGAAAGGAAAATCAGCTGCTTATGGCAGAAATTTATTACAAGTCGATAAATAGAAGAGATTTCATCAAGACGAGCTTGGCGGCTGTGGGCGTTATGGTTACGGTCGGTTCACCCGGTGTCTTTGGCTCGGGCAAAAATGGAAAAGAAGCAGCCCGATGGGCGTTTCTGGCCGATACGCATATACCGGAGGACGTCAGCGATAATTACCGGGGATTTTATCCTTATCAGAATCTGCAAAAAGTCATTCCCCGAATCATTTCTGTCCTGCCGGATGGCGTGGCCATTGCCGGGGACTTGGCCCGGCTGGAGGGCAAATTAGGTGATTATGCCAATCTCAAGAAGCTATTAACTCCGGCTGCTGAAACGACACCGGTCTTTATGGCACTTGGCAACCACGATGACCGGAACAACTTTCGGAAGGTTTTTAATAAAAGTGAGGGCGAAAGGCAGCCGGCTTCAGGCAAGCACGTGGTAGTTGTCAATAAGCCACCAATTCGACTGATTATTTTGGATTCTCTCTTTTACGTTAATAAAGTGCCGGGCTTGTTAGGAAGAGCGCAGAGGCTGTGGTTGCAGGACTATCTAAAAAACTGCGACGAGACGCCGACAATGCTTTGCTTTCACCATACTCTCGGAGATGGTGATGGGGACTTGTTGGATGTGCCGCGACTTTTTGATATTATTAAATCCATTCGCAAGGTCAAGGCCGTTCTGTACGGTCATTCTCATGAATATGGATTTTCAGAGTTTGAAGGGATTCATCTCGTAAATCTTCCGGCTGTGGGTTACAATTTCAGCGATACAGAGCCTGTTGGCTGGGTAGAAGCTCGGTTGACCGCGAAAGGCGGTGATTTTACACTCCATGTTGCCGCTGGCAACAAAGAGAAGGATGGAAGCGTAAAAAAGCTTGCCTGGCGGAGATAAGGTTCCGAAACAATCCTTGCAATTCACACCGTTGGAAATTTTCTCTTTGTTGGGAAATATTATTGCTTGTGATGGAATTTCTAACGGGGTAAACTACAATCTTCTGATATATAACGTAGCGGCAGGCCCGTGTGCCTGCCCAGGGCAATCACATTGGGTTGTCCCTGCAGTCGCAATCAAAAAGCTAAAGAACAGGACGGACTCTTGATGCAACCTACTGCACGGATGCAAAAGGCCGCCAAGCCCGCCCCTTTGCGGGCCTTACGGGAATCCCATAAAGTGCGTTTGCCGGGCCCAAAGACCAGGTGGGTCATCCAGCCTCCGCACGACCGCTCTCGCCGGCTTGCCAGGTCTTTAAAAGTTTCGCCTCTTTTAGCACAGGTTTTAATCAATCGCGGCATAACCGATGCCCATACGGGGGGCATCTTTTTAAGGCCAAAACTGACAGAGCTTATCGAGCCCGGACAGATGCCGGGCGTCGAAGCAGCAGTCTGCCGATTAAAGCAGGCTATTAGAAACAAGGAAAAAATCACCGTCTATGGCGACTATGATGTGGACGGCATTACGGGCGTCGCAATTCTCTGGCAAATGCTGACCCTCCTCGGCGCACAGGTCGATTACTATATCCCCCATCGAATCGACGAAGGCTACGGCCTGAATGCCGAAGCTGTCAGACAACTGGCTAAAGCCGGCTCAAAGCTCCTGATCACCGTTGACTGCGGCGTTACCGATTTTGACGCAGCACTCCTCGCTGAACAATTGGCAATTGCGCTGATAATTACAGACCATCACCAGCCTGAAGCAGAGCTGCCAAAGGCCGTCGCTATTGTCCATCCGGCACTGGCCGATGCCTACCCGAACCCGGATTCCTCAGGTGCGATGGTAGCATTCAAACTGGCCTGGGCGATAGCAAATGAGTTTAATGTCGGTACGAAACTCGGACCGAGGTTACGCGAATTTATGTTAAATGCAGCCAGCCTCGCTGCTATGGGCACCGTCGCCGATATCGTCTCTCTTCGCGGCGAAAACAGGGTCCTGACAAGCTATGGACTAAAGGCACTGCCGGAGTGCAGACTGCCCGGAATGCAGGCCTTGATTGAAACTGCTGGTTTGACAGGACGGGGGCTTGATAGCTTCGACATCGGCTTTCGGCTTGCTCCAATGCTAAACGCGGCAGGACGAATGGGACACGCTCGATTGGCCGTTGAGCTGTTGACAAGCGATAGTGAGCTTCGCTCGATGAAAATCGCCGAGTATCTCAAAGAGCAAAACAAACAGCGTCAGCAGTGCGAGCGGAAGATTTTCAAGCAGGCCTGCGAAATGGTGGCCAGGCGCGGACTGAACCATCCCGACCAAAAGAGCATTGTGCTTGCAAGTGAAGATTGGCACGGTGGCGTATTAGGCATTGTGGCTTCGAGAATAGTGGACAAGTTCTATCGTCCGACGATTATGCTTGCCGTCGAGAACGCAACGGCTCAAGGTTCCGGCCGGTCAATACCAGGATTCTGTTTGCTCAGCGCAATCAGGGCCTGCTCGCAGCATCTAATCAAGTTTGGCGGTCACAAAATGGCGGCCGGCATAACCATCGAAGCCGCAAAAATAGAACAATTTGCCAACCTCTTCGAGGCCCATGCAAAGAAGAGCTTGTGTGAAGATGATGTAGTGGCCAAGCTTTACATCGATGCAGTGGCCCCATTAAGTGAATTTCGCAAAGATGCGGTTAGCGAGCTGCAGTTGCTTGCCCCGTTTGGGCAGGGCAATCCTCGGCCGGTCTTCGCAACGAAAGGTGTCCGTCTTGCTGCTCCGCCGAGAAGAGTTGGTATAAGGGGCGACCATTTGCAGCTTGTGATAACGGATAATTCGGCCTCAATCCGATGTATCGGCTTCCGGTTCGGAAAATGGGCAAAGAAGCTGCAGGACGTTGAGTTCTTCAATGTTGCCTATCAGCCGCAGATAAATTCCTATAATGGTAACAGCAATGTCGAATTCGTCCTCGCCGATATCCAGTTTGAATAAAGCTGAAATCTCAAAGATAAAAACTGATGAATATAAGGTTCCGCGGTCCTTTTTATTTTTGCCCTTTATCTTTCCAGGGAGGAACATTATGAGATTTCCAAGAAATTTGTTTATTGTTGTTTTGGTGGTTTCCCTCACCGGCTGTGCCGAAGTTGGGCCAGACTTGAAGATTCAAGTCTCCAAACGAGCAAATCCCTGGACACATCTCAATTTATACAATAATCCCGATAACTTCCAGTTTGCGATTGTTTCTGACCGGACCGGCGGACATCGGGCGGGCGTCTTTGCGGATGCTGTGGAAAAGTTAAACCTTTTGAAGCCTGAATTTGTTGTCTCTATTGGTGATTTAATTGAAGGTTACATTGCCGATGACGCCGGATTAAATCGCCAGTGGGACGAGTTTGATAGTTTGGTGAATAAATTGCAGATGCCCTTCTTTTATGTGCCCGGCAATCACGATATTAGCAGCTCAGTTATGGCCGAAAAGTGGCAAGAGCGACTCGGGCCAAGCTATTATCACTTCCTTTATCGCGATGTCCTGTTTCTTTGCCTTAACACTGAGGATGGTTCTTCCCGCTGGATTGACGACCGGCAGATGCAGTACTTCCAGGATGTTCTCAAAGCAAACAGAAATGTCCGCTGGACACTGGTATTTATGCATCAGCCTATGTGGTTGGGCGGAAGCTACGAAAATTGGCAGCAGTTCGAGTTGCTGTTGGCGGACAGGCCATATACGGTTTTTGCCGGGCACATCCACGTATATAACAAATCTATACAAGAAGGTCAGCGGTATTACATATTAGCTACGACCGGTGGGGCCGGCAAAGGCCCGGCACGCAAGCCGGCTGGAATTGCCGAATGTCAATTCGACCACATAGTGTGGATAACTATGACAGATGACGGCCCGGTCATGGCAAATCTCTTGCTCGAAGGCATCCTGGACGACGAGCCTTGCCCCCGGCAGTAAGAAACGCATCTCGTATGCGGCACAGGACATGCTCGAAGTTACTACCTCTTGCGGACTATCACCTTGTCAATCTTGAACTGGCCAAGGGTGCTTGCCAAATTGAGAAAGTCTCCCGGCTCACCATTGCCGGCGGCAAGAGCGATATGACCGGCGTCGTAGCCGCCTCGTCCGGTTCCCTTAAAGGCCGAGTCCAGTCCCACCCATTTACCGCCGACATACGCTTGAGTCCAGGCATGACCTCCGAAGCCCTGACGAAGACCGGCAAAATCCTCCACGTATGCAATCCCCACAACAACCTGGGCCGGAATTCCAACTGCCCGGCACATCGCCGCTGTCAATACCGCAAACTCGCTGCAGTCACCTTGCCTGCTGTCCGCGACATCTGCTGCTGATGCGTAACCGACTGACAGGCTTTTATTCTCTATATAATCGGCAGCAAACGCTTCAATCTTGTTGATGGCCTCCGCCGCATCATTCGTGCGGCCAACCGCGCGACGGGCAAGGTCAATTATTTCTTTGTGGTCGCTCTGTAGAAATCTTGTGGATTTGGTGGCCTCCAGAATAGTTTTGTCACTGCCTTTATAAGGAAATCTTGTCCCTGTCGGTGCCGCAACGGGCTCGATAGTAACGACTACTTTGCCGTTGTTGAGTTCTTGCACCTTTTGATTGTCGTTAGACGGTATTATTAAGTTACTCGCTTCGTCGGTTGGAACCAAATGGTAGGTAATTGACTTGACCGAGCCGAGATTACCCAACGGCTCCGGGCTGCGCACAAACATCTTATCAATCAGCTCCAGCACGTCGTTCTCACCTAATGCAAACTCCTTGGCGCATGCAACCATCTCAACGTGCAGTCCCGCTACCGGCATAACGCTTTTCTGTGTTCGCAGGTTCTCGTCAACATAAGTTTTGCTGACAATCTCACCGGCACCGGGTATGTTGAGCGTTGTCGTCACCTCTGTCAAAGCCACGACACGGCCTAACAGGTCAACATTTTGTTTCGGCCCAATTCGTATTTGAGCCTCAAGGGCCTGGAGGAGTCCCGGACTGAATATCTTCGTTGTATATGTGGTTCCTTCTTTTAGGCCTTGTTTCAACGTCAACAAACGCAGGCCTTCTGCCATTACAGCACCACTCGGCCATTCAAGCGTACTTTTCTGTTCAGGCCCCGTCGATTTGCTCGTTACATTCACCCTACCCTGCTCATCCACTGTTCCCTCCACTTTCATCGTTATAATACTCATATCTTGTGCTACTTTAAAACCAAGTGGTTTGCCATCGGTGGTCTCGATGGAGGTTTCCGTCATTTTTATGGTGACAGGAACAGCAGCTCGGCTTATCGTAATACTGGCTATTTCACTGGTTATTACATTCCCATCAACTACGACCCGGCTCTGTATGGCATGGCCGACCTTCTTGCCTTCCATAAATACGGCGAAATACTCTTTTCTCTCTGACGCGGCTTCACCTGATACAGGTTTCTCTCCTACAGGTTTCTCTGCTGCTGCTTTGTCCCGCACAGGTTCCTCTAATGCCGCTTTGTCCCGCACAGGCCGCTCTGTAGTAGCTTTTTCCGGCGGCGCAGGCTTCTCCAATGCGGGTTTTACCGTCACAGCTTCCTCCGGGGCGGTTTCCGGCTCCTTTTTGCAGCTTGTTCCTGCCAATACCAATACTAAACAGACGCCAGCAAGATACCGAATTCTCATAATCCAATTCCTTTCATAAAAACGCTCTGGTATTTCTTAATGGATTTACTGCCGCCGACAAGTATATATCCGAAGCCGCAATTTTTCATCGCAATAATTTTTCTTCCGGCTAAAATAACTCAAACTGACCGGTTTTAAGACAAATACTGCTGTAAGTGTTGCTGTAAAAAGAACATAATACAATTTGTCATTCCCGCGAAATCGAAGATCCGGCTTTAGACGGAGCGGGAATCCATTGCATTGATACGTTTCTGGATCCCTGCTTTCGCAGGGATGACAGTATGAATCGGTCAGTTTGAGTAAAATAAGCAAAAGTTTTTTCTGGAAGCTTATGACTTTTGACGACCTCCTAAATCTGGTTTCTTCGGCCAAAGTGCTTGATATTTGCGCCGATTCCCGTCTTGTCAAAAAGGGAGGTGTATTTGTAGCCATCACAGGCACAATATTCGACGGCCACGACTTTATTGACCGGGCCGCAGCCCGCGGTGCTAAATATATCGTTGCCGACAAGCGCGGCGCGAAGTACGAGATACCGGATACCGGTTACGAGATTATTCTTGTTGAGGATTCCGCAGAAGCGGCGGCCATTCTAACACAGGCAAGTAGGGGCAATCCGGCTTCGAAGTTGACTAACCTGGCCGTTACCGGAACAAACGGCAAAACCACCGTTGCGTACCTGGTTCGCTCGGTAATCCAAAAAGCTGGCCAAAAGTGCGGACTTGTCGGCACAATTGTTTACGATACCGGCCTGGCGAGCTATCAGGCGGACTTAACAACGCCCGACTGCTTTGCAATCGCCGACTCTCAACAGCAAATGGTAAAGGCCGGCTCAAAATATATGGTCATTGAAGCCAGCAGCCACGCACTTGCTCAAAACCGCCTGGCGGGTATTAAATTCAAAGCCGCTGCATTCACTAATCTCGCCGGAGACCATTTGGACTACCACAAGACCAAAGCCGAATACCTGAATGCCAAAACAAAACTTTTTTCATCTCTTTCAACCGATGCAACTGCAGTGTTGAACAAACAGTCCACGGAGGCCGAACAAGTTGCTCAAAAAACCAACACCAAAATCTTATGGTACGCCATTGATGAGCCAGCCGATATTGTTGCCCACATCGAGTCGATGGACATAAATGGAACGGCGTTCGTCCTGGAATATTCGGGCCAATCATCAATCGTCAATTGTCAATCGTCAATCGTAACGACCTCTTTGTTGGGCCGATATAATGTTAGTAATCACCTCGCAGCAGCCGGTTTGTGCCTCGCTGCAGGTTTCGATTTGGAAACAGTGGCTGCCGGCTTGTCAGCTCTAAAGGCCGTACCTGGCCGGATGGAAAAACTCGACGGCGATGGCATATCCGTCTTTATCGATTATGCTCACTCGGATGACGCTTTGGAGAATGCGCTCTCTGCACTGAAGACTTTCTGCAGGGGTACACTAATCGTTGTTTTTGGCTGTGGCGGAGATAGGGACAGAACTAAACGGCCGCGTATGGCCGGGGTCGCCGAAAAATTAGCTGATTTTGTAATTGTTACCAGCGATAATCCCCGGACCGAGCGCCCCGCCGATATTATAAGCGAAGTAGTTGCCGGCTTTGAGAATCCGGATTCGCAAACGCTCATAGTTGAGCCGGACAGAAAAAAGGCTATTGAATTGGCTATAAAAACCGCCGCAAAAGATGATATTGTCCTCATTGCTGGCAAAGGACACGAAACATATCAGCTTATTGGCACACAAAAATTCGATTTCAGCGACAAGGCAGTAGCTGTTGAATGCCTTAATAAGAGACTACAAAGCAGTGAGCGAAACATCCCTTGGTGCACATAAGGCAAGCAATTTTATGTTTGTTTTCTCGGACGAAGATGTATTTTACTGAGCCGCCCTGGAATGTCAGCTATTGTGGAGGTCCCGATAGCCAGCGGCCTTAAAGGCATCC
>Ga0114919_10005040_pt1 | contig 10562 bp, 15 predicted proteins | sample BlataG_FD_88682 | JGI IMG/M metagenome (GOLD analysis project Ga0114919, IMG submission 88682) | Deep subsurface microbial communities from Black Sea to uncover new lineages of life (NeLLi) - Black_00105 metaG | ecosystem: Environmental > Aquatic > Marine > Oceanic > Sediment | place: Atlantic...
AAACTGGGCCTACAGGTCCTACAGGCTTGACAGGTTTGACAGGACCAACGGGCGATACAGGTCCTACAGGAACAACTGGTCCTACTGGCCCAACGGGGCCAACGGGCCCAACTGGACCGACAGGACCAACGGGCACCACGGGAGCTACCGGCCACACAGGGCCAACTGGTCCGACTGGCCCTACGGGTGCCACTGGGCATACAGGGCCAACGGGGCCGACAGGTCCAACGGGACCAACAGGAGCACAGGGTACTGCTGCTCAACTCACGGGGCCGACGGGTCCAACGGGACCCACGGGTCCTACAGGCCCGACAGGGGCCCAAGGAACTGCGGCTCAATTGACTGGCCCAACAGGCCCAACAGGGCCAACAGGTCCGACGGGCCCGACGGGGCCAACGGGGCCGACAGGAGCACAAGGTACAGCTGCTCAATTGACGGGGCCAACAGGTCCGACTGGACCGACAGGGCCAACCGGCCCAACAGGAGCTACAGGGCATACAGGCCCAACTGGGCCTACTGGACCAACTGGTCACACAGGCCCTAGCTTCCAAACAGGAGTGACAGGCCCCACAGGAGCGACCGGCCCAGTAGGTGGTGGTGGTGCGCGAGCGTTCATCTGGTTCATGGCGGGGACAGCCACAACGGGTACTGACAAGTCTGCGCGGTTGGCCGCACCGACCGCAGGAACCTTGACCGAGGCGTATGGGTTAGTGCGGATACCAGCGAGTGATGGCGACTTGCATGTTGACATAAACAAAGGTGTGACGTGTGGTGCATCGCCTGTTACTATCTTCACGGGTACTGAGTACTTTATCATCGCGTCTGGTAGCTACTGTAACGATAGAGGAGCAACTGGGTTCAAGAGCACGTCGTTCAACAAGAATGACTGGTTCAGTGTGGATATAGATCAGGTGGGGTCAGTGGTTGATCTTTCCGTTCAGTTGCGTTGGGACGCAGCATGAGCATCATACGTGGGTGGCACAGATCGTGGCCGTACAATAGATGGCCCGACGAACCCTTCGAGCTCAACCGCAACTCCCCACAAGCTGAGGGCCTCGTGGCATGGTGGCCGCCTCTCGGCTCCCGTGGGGCTGGGAAGCTGCTTGACTATGGGGGGCGGGGGAATGTTGCCACTCATTATAGCACTGTTGTGGGACAGCCTGATAGTCGATTTGGTTGGGGGCTTGATTTACAGAGCACTGCTGCACAACTACGTCCAACCAGTGATATTGTGTTAGCTGATAATACACCTTGGACGGTAGCGCTTTGGTGTAAGACGGCAAGTGATATAAGTGTTACATATCGGGGCATCTATGGGAATCGCTACACATCGGGCAAGTATACACGGTTCTTGACGTGGCAGGATGACTTGGGGACTTTGAAGTTATACAATGATAGCAATAATCTTCTAGGGACTTGGTCAAGTGTGCTGCAGAATAGCACTTACTATCACATTGCCCTTGTCTGTGATGGGACTAACGCCAATAATCTCAAACTCTATGTAGATGGCATCAATCGTGGTACAAAGACAGCTGCTAATATATCGCCGCAGACGATTGCGATATTAGGTAGCTATTCACCAACATCCGGAAGTTGGTATGCACCAATCTTCGATTTTCGCATCTGCCGCGCGGCCCTTTCTTCTCAAGTCATTTGGCAGATGGTCCACGACAAGAAGTGGGATTTGTACAAGCCCCTGCGGCGGTTCTGGGCGGTGAGAGGGCCGGTGTATGTGCAGCGGAAGGAATCATACGCATTCGTAATGTGATGTAATTATCTGATTGAGAGGATTGATTGATGCCTGAGCAGACAACTACCAACGGAGAATTGCGCCGACTGAGTGGCAAGGTAACAGCACTCATCTCACGGTTTGATACATTCTGCAAAAACTGGGAGGACTGGCGAGAATTGCTGATGGATCGAATTGACCGGCATGGCACGAGGATCAATGTGTTGGAGCAACAGATTGCCAAGCTGGTAGGTGGAATGGCTGGTGCCAATCCAGAGCGCAATGGGGTGCCGGTCAAGTATGTGGTGATGCTGGCTGCGGCAGTGGTTGCGCTGGCGTTTGCACTGCTGGCAATTTTGCAGATGCAGCCGCCACAGATACCGTGAAAGTCGGCGATTTGACAAGGGGGCAATTTTGTGGTATAATATCGGTGGTGAAGAAGGGAGGTTTGACTGTCCGAGTAACTGAAGCCGAATTTAAGAACTGAGAGAGAGGAGCAGGCGTGCATGGCTGGATCATTTAAGTACAACTGGCCTCAAAAGCTGCGCGAAGCACAAGCAGCACTCAAGGAAGTTGAGACGTGGCAAGCAGTCGCCGACGAAATTGGAGTGCCGAGAACGTCACTGAAGGATGCTGTGCATAGGGCTGGGATCAAGAGTATTGATGATCTGAGGGAATGCGACCTGTCAGGTATGCAGGGGCCTGTAAGCAAGGAAGGCGTTCAGTTTACGGTAGAGGGCAATTGGGCAACAGTACATAGCAACTCCAAACGAATTAAAACTTTAGAGCAACTGATTGATGCATGTAAAATCGACCTGAATGTATGGCGTGTACAAAGATGGTTGGTGAATAAATGGGAAGTAGGCGCGAAGACCGAACATAAGGATCTGACGTGGACTGGTGGTGTGCTGGATGGTTCTCTTCGCGCAGAAGGCTTGACAGTTGAGCCGTTGTTTCAGATCAAGGCGTGGCTTATCAAGCGACAGCCCGAACCCGTATTCCCCGTTATCCAGCCAATCGTGGCTGCTGTTACATACATGTCGCCATCTTTGCCCAAACAAGGGCTACTTCGGTCATTGGTTTTTGCAGACCCACACTTCTGGTTTAGGCGTGATGATCAGTCAGCAAGTCTTTACCCACTCCATGATCGCAGAGCGTTGGATATAGTGCTCCAGATCGCAGAGGCTGCTAAGCCTGACAGAATTGACATGTTGGGCGATAGTCTTGATATGGCAGATTGGACCACTAAGTTCTTGCGCACGCCTGAGTTCACTGGATCTACTCAACCGAGTCTATTGGAGTGTCATTGGTGGTTGGCTCAATTTAGGGCAACTTGTCCTGATGCAGTCATAAGCCTTCATGAGGGGAATCATGGCAAGAGACTAAGATCGGCACTGCTGACACATTTGCCTGCGGCCTATGGGCTGAAAGCTGCGGACGAGATGGAACTGCCCCCAGCTCTAAGTCTGCCCAAGCTACTGGGATTGTCGGGACTTGGCATTGAGTGGATAGGTGAGTATCCGGACGACGAGAATTGGCTAAATTCGGCCATCATGTTGCAACATGGTGATACTGCAAGAGTTGCGGGGAATACTGCAAAGGCTGTGGTAGAACGTGCTGACTATACAACGATAATGGGGCATATACACCGGATCGAACTTGTTTCGAGGACCAAGCATAGCAAAGACCATCGGCAACCTATAGCTGCGTTCTGCCCTGGATGTTTGTGCCACATTGATGGTCGGGTTCCTGCAGTGCGCGGACGCCAGCAATGGCAACAGGGTTGCGTCATTGTTGACTATGACCCGAATGGACACTTGCATAGCATATCGCCTATTGTCATTGATGAGGGAGAAGCTGTTTGGAATAGTATGAAGTTTCAGCATAGAGACCGACTGGCGGACTTGAGAAACGACATGCCGGACTGGAACTGGAACTGACGACATAACTGAGCATCTTACGGTTTGGGGTAGGGGTGACAGTAATGGCAATTGGACAACTGCCGTTGCCTGGCATGGTATGCGGCAAGATATGCGCCGATTGTGGCAAATGGAAAAGGTTTGAAGAGTATCACAAGCAGAGGAGCAGTAGGGATGGGTTGCGTTCTTGCTGCAAGAAATGTCGTGCCGCTAGCGACAGAACTTATCGTGCAGCTAACGCTGACAAGATAAGGCTCCGGCACCAAGCCTACACCGCTGAGCACAAACAAGAAAAACAAGCTTATGACAGAGCCTACTATATTGCCAATCGCGAAAGGATTGCTGCTTATCAGAGAGAATACTACGCTGCCAATACGGACAAGGTTCGTGCTAGGATCAAGGGTTACCAAGTTGCTAATCACGAGAAGATTCTCGCTTACAGAAAGGCATATTATGTTAAACACAGAGTGGAACTGAACGCCAAGAGTAGAGCTTATCGTGCTGCCCACTCCGAAACCATGAATGTTTCTCGCAGGCGCTATTACAGGGAAAACCGCGAGAAACAGAGGATTAGCCAAAAACGCTATCGCCAAGAAAGCCGCGAGAAAATCAGGGCTACCAAAAAGCGCTGGCAACAGGCAAATCCTGAAAAAAGGAAGGTCTATAGCCATCGCTATTACGAGAAGAATCGCAAGAAAATAGCAGCTAGGCTAAAGCACTGGCAACAGGCGAACCCTGAAAAAGTCAGAGTCAGTAATCACCGTCGTCGTGCTCGTAAGGCGAATCTCCCAGGCTCTTACACTGTTGCTGAATGGCAGGCTCTTTGTGCTGAGTATGATGTGTGTCCTTGTTGTGGTAAGCCTTGGTCAGAGGTTGGTGAGCCTACTGTGGACCACATAATTCCTATCACATGGCCGGGTGCGCGGAATGACATAGAAGCCTTACAGCCCTTGTGTCTTTCGTGTAATAGTCGCAAGGGCGATCACCACGCGACTGACTATAGGCATTGATGTGGTCAGGAGAGATTCTATCTCCCCTCTTCAGGGGGGAGAACAGTCACGTGGGTTTCTGATTCCTTGTTAACGATTTATTCAATAACCTCATACCTTTTTCGTAACGACGGGTCCATCAAGTGGGCCCGTCAATGGCCTGGGGTGGGCTTGACAGGTGGCTGGGTTTGTGGTATACTGTTGTCGGAGGCGATTGGGATGACGGGGAAAAGTGGGACTTGACAAATGGTTGGAACTGTGGTATAATACCCATAGACCAAAAACATTCAGCCGCCTGGCTGAACAGACGTTGGGGTTGAAGGAGAAGAATGCTCAAATTGCTGAGGGCTGGCAACCCTCGCGGCGGGGAGGATCTGGTAAAACAACGAAGAAGTCTGGCAAAGCAATGAGATAGGAGAAGGGGGAAAGACATGGCTTCACTTATGGAGAAGGTAAAGACTTTACTGGGGGCAAATCTCCACGCACTGGTTGATAGCGGACTCAAGGCGAACTCCGTGGCAGTGGTAGACCAATACATCCGCCAGATTAAGGGCAACCTGGAGAGCTTGCGGGATGCTCTCGTCACTATCGGTGGCCAGGTGAAGACACTGCGCCGTAGGCATGTTGAACTCAGCGGGAAGGCGAAGAAGCTGGATCGTGACATTGACATCTTGCTGGGAGAGGGCAAAGAGGAACTAGCTGCCGCAGCCCAGCGCAAGCTCAACTCCGTCAATCATCTGATCGATAGCTACTCTGAGCAACGAGTGTGGCAGGAAAGAGAATGTGAGTCTCTCTCGGGGGCATATCTGAAAGTAGAAGCCAAGCTGGCCATGGTGATGCAGGAACGGGGGGAATTGCAGGCGTTACAGGATGTGGCTCGTTCCAAGGAGATCACCGTCAAGGCCATTGAATCTCTTGGTGATCTAGCTGGTGCAGGGGATGTAGATGTGGCCCGTGTCGCGGAGTCCATCCGGGAACGGTTGGATAGGGCCTCGGTGCGAACGGAAATGCTGGCAGGTCAGTTTGACGAGCAGGTGGACGAGATGCTGGGGCGGCGGGAGATTGACGCGCAACTCGCCGAGCGGAAAGCACGGATTGCTGCCGAGAGCTAAGACAGAAGTGTAACCGACAGTGACAATGGCCGGGAGGTGGAATGTCTCGGCAGAATTTCAGCATCTGGACTCTCTGGGATTTCATGTGGTAATCGTGAATGTCACGTCCATATATGGGAGACTGGCTTATAGAAAGTGCCAGAAAACTCCCTGCTTTAGTGGGGGGATGGATGGCTCAACTTGACAAATCCCTTGTTTTGTGCTATGATATTTCTACTAGCCTTGGGGCTGCAAGGCTCGGGTGAAAATCCCTAGAAGCTCCTTTCTTTAGAGGGGAGAGCAGTCACGAAATATCCAGACATGGCGTAGGATGAGTGTTCGTCACGCGAAATCCCAGAGATCTGACATCTGTTCGGGCAGACATCGGGTTTGAAGGAGGGATGGGAAAAATGGAAGAAACCTTGTTTCTATTCCGCATTGCCATCGCCCTCTTCGGCATTGCCATTCTCCTCGGCTTGGTGGGGATTTGGAAAGATGTGCTAACACCGTCTGATCGTGCAATGTGGAGAGAAAGGTTAAGGGGGAAAAAAGGGCCTAGAAAACATACTAGCCACGGTAGGAAATCTGGGACTGTGATCGGGGAGTGGGAGTGGGTGAGAAATACTAAGGCGAGTTACAAATATTCCCATCCTGAGAGGTATTTCTCTACATCAGGCTGCACGGTTGGTAGACCAAAGGCTGTTGGGGGAAGGACTGTTGAGGAACTTGAGGCCCAGGATTATATTGGTATGTATGCTCCGGCCTGGGTAGAAGTGACGAAGTTCGGTGAGGAGGTCGGTAGACCAAAGGCTGTTGGGGGAAGGACTGTTGAGGAGATAGAAACTGAAATGTCTGCCATATCCACAGAAGGGGGGAACAAGATACTTTCTGAAGCGGAGGTAATGGGTGCTCTCCATGCCTGGAGTGAGAGTTATGAGAAGGTGTTATCATTGCGGCAATCTATCAGTGCCATAAAGGATACGTGCCCTGAGCAACCCAAGAAGACGACGGTTGAGGGATGGAATGCCTACACTTTTGCACGAGATGTGTATCGTGTTGAGTTGGATACAGTTGAGACTGAGTTTGCTCGGGCATGTTATGAGAAGCACAAGGCTCAGGAGTGCCTGCTGGGTATATTGCCATTGGGGGTATGGTTTGAGCATGGAGATCGTCTTGTTGGCAAGTTCTCCCATGGTTCACCCCAGAAGCACATCTTGGCAGGGGGGCGTGCATTTCGCCTGAAGGTCAAACCAGTATCTGGCACAGGAAGCAGAGGAGAGGGGAAAGTCGTTACGTGGTTAGGGGACAATATAGCAATGACTGCTCATTGACGCTAACGTAGTGCTGTAGCTGATATAAGCCAATGGTACGTGAAGAAGGAGGTGCCTAGTGTTTGTTGATACTTGGTTGCCTGCCAGAATGCGGCAGTGGAGATTGACACAGTCAGTCTGGATGTTTCTGAAGGTGACTATGATACATAAGTGGTTGGTATTTCGGGAGTGTTGGAAATTAGGTATCCCCGCAAGGAGGCTGGCCCATGACTGGGATAAGTTCCTTCCAGGCTGTTGGATAGATTATGCATTGCATGGCTTCAATGGGGATAGTCAAGCAAATGTGGTGAGCAGACAGTCCTTTGATTTCGTGCGCTTCATGCATAAGCACAGGAATGATCATCACTGGCAGTGGTGGGTTGGGCATTCTGACGATGGCAAGTGTCTGGTGTTCGAGATGAGTGATGGGGCAAGGAAGGAAATGGTAGCTGATTGGAGAGCCGCTGCACAGCAGAAAAGCAATGGATTGCTGTCATGGTATGGCCGGATGCGGAATTCTATTCAGCTACATCCTGTGACGAGAGCTAAAGTGGAGAGTGAACTTAGATATAGTGTGAAGTGTGAATCGCAAAGAGGCTACCAGTGAAAGGAGAAGAAGGAATGGCTGGAAAACTCAAGGAAGTGGCAACAGCCTGGATCAAGGTTCCGAATCTGTTAACTGAATGCCGCCTCGTCTATCCGGCATTCCTGGGACCGGCGTTGCTTAGGTGGTTGCCGGATAAACGAAGACCGCCGTTCTGGCTAAGGTTGATGTGTAAGCTGTCTGGGACTCGCATGGAATACAGGGAGGCAACGAAGAAGGCTAATGGGAGAAACATGTGTACGCTTGGTACACTAGAAAGGTAGCAGGATACAATGTTTGATGCAGCGTGGATCAATATGGAGTTGGAGACGGCGATGCGCGAGGACGTGGAGTCGCCTCCCAGTACCCTGGATGAACAGGCCTTGGCTGAAGATCGGAAATATGATCGCAGCTATGACGAGGGATATGAGGATACAATTGTTCAATGGCAAAAAGAACGCGACAGCTTTGGAGCATAGGCACGGGCAAGTATTTGTTTTGTTCCTGTGGCTGCATGGACTACATTCGGCGTTCTGATGTCCAGCAGACGCGGGCAGAATATGAGAAGCGCGCCTCTCACAGCATCGGTGTAGCCAAGGAGGGCGATGTGGCTGCCTGCATGTTTGGCCGTGTCGTTGGTCTGGGAAATCAGGCACTCCCTGCTTCTCGCCATCTAGTTTGGCATGAGGATGGGTCTCGTCATCTGGTAACTGAGACGCACGATGTGAAGAGGGTGGGTGTGTCTCGGGCAGCGAAACTGGATGCACGGGCTGCTGAAGATGTGGGGCTGACGATTGACTCTGTGGTAGAAATTCCAGACAGTGATAAGCGGGTGTATCACATGCGGCGTTTCCATCATGTAGTCTGTACACCAGAGCATGTCAGTCCGACGCTGTTTTGCTGTAAACACATCATCGCAGCTGCGGAGTGGTTCTTTTGTGACCGTTTCTCGGCTACTATGAGTCATGCCATTGGGTGGGGTTACGCGCAGCGTGACACGGTGCAGATTATTAGGCTGAATGGCCAGGTGGCAGTAGTGGCGATGTCCGACGAGGGATTCTGAACGGGAAGGAGGAGAGGCATGGCCTTGGCAGAGCGAGTGAGGATTGCACGGTCAATGGTGAGAGCTGGCATGGTGAAGCAGTTGGGGCCACGCCGGTGGCGTGTACGTGGTAGGACGGGGGATTATGTTGTGTACAGGCCAGCTGGGACTCTTGCTCTTGAGTGTCACCGAATGACGAAGGTGGGCGATGTGCCATGTCCTGCAATGTCAAATGGCCATATCTGCGTACATGTCATTGAATCAATCATTGCTGGTGCAAAGAGGAAAAGACACAAAGTTAGTTTCTGTGAAAGCAAGACTCAGGCTGAGCGACTGTCACGCCTTGGTGGCGATGTTGTTCATGTTCGCTCACGACAGGGGTCGGGTGAAGTTTTCGTGGTTGTGCGATGAAATTATATCATGTCACAACCCCCAAAAAGGCGCAATTATACTGCTATGCAGGATGTATCAACAAACCTGTTCGTGGATTCACGACCTTGCAAGGCGCTATGGCGTGGGCGATCAAGGTTGGCAGAACAGTGATTTACAAAGTTGAGACAAACGATGTGGCATGTCACAAGCTCCCAGACCACCACAATGCGTGGGGGGAAGCTTGGTGGGCTGATCAAGACGTGACTGATTTCCATTGTGTGTTCAGTGCGGAGAAAGATGCTTGAGACAGGGAGTGGATATTAAGCAAGGAAAGGAGAAGGAGAGATGGGGGAGGAACATTGGTTTGTTTTGGGATCTGACGAGGGTGGAATTTCAATTCAGGAGTATTCCTCTGTGGAGAAGTTCTTGGCTGAGCTGGCTGAGGATATGGAGGAGATGAAAGAGGATTTTCAGCCTGTGTTCCTAGATCGTTTGCCAAACATGTACAATGGCTATTTTGAAGATGTTACAGAGAATGCCAGAGTGCTGATTAAGGGCACGATTGTTGTGCCAAAGGCGGTGGAGGTGGTAACTCAGTATATGGTCGAGTAATGTCTGTTCAGGCAGACAATAGAAGGATGTGAGGAGGGATGGGCAGGCGCATCTGGGATGAGTGAGGTCTCCAAAACCTCACAGGTAGGTTCAATTCCTGCCGCCTGTGCTGGAGTGAATGGATAGTAGGGGGGAGAAAGGAGTAGCAGATGAGCACCAATTACTTCCGTCTTCGTGAGCACATTACACATCTTGAGCTGTCGCAGTTGGAAGGTGGGGTTGCCCCTTTCCGGCTCGCAGTCTGGGTTGATCACCGGTTAGCAGGTATACTTTATCTGTCAGGGTCTGTCACTGGAGCCGTGGTGGGGATGTTTGCATTGCCAGAGAATGATGTACAGTGCCCGATGCGCACCTACTATGGTGGGGAAGACGTGGGGACTGTGGTGATAGTGAATGATCATGGGCTGCCTGATGATGCCGTGGTGATTTCACAGTATGGAGAGATATTTACTGTCGCGCAGGTCAAGTCGCGTGCTGGCGCAAAACGCGCTGACGGGATGCCAACGGAACTTTTCGGCTATGAGGTAGAGAGGGAGGAAACTGGTGGATGATTTCTGCGAGTTGGAAATTACATTTCGGGGAGAAGATAGAGGTGTGGTAGTGGGGCATCTTGGAGAATGCTGTAAGTTTGCCGAGGAAGAAATGCAGCCTGATGGTTCAATTAGGATAGACATAGAGAAAGTGAACTTGGCGTTGGAGAGTGAGCGTGGTAAGCTGTCATCTACCGGTATCCCCTTTTATGGGCAACATAGTTCTGGCCGTCTCTATCCGGAGGGTGTGTTCGCAGCAGCTAATGGCAAGCAGATACATTGCGACGCTATTGATGGAGAGCCTGCTGTACCAATTCTGAGGACACGTGAACCTTGGCCCGAAGCACTGAAGTTGGCGCTAGCTTTTTGGGATTTGTATGAAAGG
>Ga0114919_10005041_pt1 | contig 10561 bp, 9 predicted proteins | sample BlataG_FD_88682 | JGI IMG/M metagenome (GOLD analysis project Ga0114919, IMG submission 88682) | Deep subsurface microbial communities from Black Sea to uncover new lineages of life (NeLLi) - Black_00105 metaG | ecosystem: Environmental > Aquatic > Marine > Oceanic > Sediment | place: Atlantic...
CCCCGGTGGCCAGTTCGTTCTCAACCGCGGCGCTCAGCGTTTCGTGAATGACCTGATCGCACTCGCCTGGGGGCGCCGCAGCGGTGCGGGACAACTCCGAGAGCGTGTGTAGGCAGCGGTGCAGCGCGACCAATCGTTCCAGCAGGGCGGCGGTGAGCTGGCGGTAGCTCTGGCCGGACAACCCGTCGGCGTTGGGGGTGGAGGTTTCACACTGGTCCAGCGCCGCCGCAGCACGGGCGATCTGGAAGATTTCTTCGTCGAGGTCGATCTGCCAACGCAGCGGTTCGGTGCCGGGTAACTGCCAGGCGGGGTGCTCACGCAGTTGGGTGCAGGTATCGAGGGCCTCAAGCATGTATGCGCCGGCGGCACTGATGGCGCCGGTGCCGGCGAGCGGATTCCAGATGATCTCCCGGCGCCGGGCGGCGATCTCAGAGGCCTCGGCGGCGTTGAGGTTCAACGGGTCTCGCCGAGCCCATATCTCCAGAGCTGCCGCGGCTGAGCCGACCAATGCGCAGGCCGCGGCCAAACCGGAGAACACTGCTGCGGCGCGGGGATGACCGGAAGAACTGTGCACGGCCATCGCGGCGGCCAGGCCGGCACCGAGGATCCAGACGGCGGCGCGGACGGGGCTGACCGCGCGCGGCAGTCGACGCCGGCGCGGTCCTGCGGTGCCGTAGACAGCAGCGGCGGGCATGCCCGCGGCGCGGCGGGCGACGATTTTGCGGGCGGTCGGGGGGTCGAGGTCGGTGGTGCGGCGCGGCCCGACGAGCGGACCCCGCCACAGCCAGGCCGGCCCGGTGGTGATGCTGCGCCGGTCTTGGGCCTTCCAGAAAGCCACCTGCATGCGGACTTGGGAGCGCAGTGCGTCGTTGCTGAGGTTCTCGGCCATTGCCTCCAGCCCTCTCCGATGAGGCGCAACTCCGGCAGGCTCGCGTGGCTACGCGGTTCGCCCAGGGTTCTCGCCAAAGATTCCTTGGTGCCGCCGGAGTTGCGCACTGTCAGTCTAGGTGCTGGTGGCCGCCGCTTAGATGCTCGAGGGTGGTTGCATATTTGTTGCGCCGCAACCGTTCACGCCGGAACCCGTAACAGTTATTCCGCGGCGGGGATGTCGGCAGGTGGGTCGTCCTCGGTAGCGAGGTCCTCGACGGACTCCGGCAGGAATACGCGCGGTGAGACACCGAACAGTCTTGCGATTTCGTAGACGATGTCGATGCGCGGGGTGGCCACGCCGCTGTAGTAGCGCCAGATCTGGCGGGTGGAGACGGCTAGGTCGGGGTTCTGTTCTTCGAGCAGGGCATGGATGAGCGCCGGGGACAGTTTGTGTACCTCGTCAGAGTCCACTTCCCTCAATTGCAGCGATTCGGCGCATTCCCGGAAGCGGCGGGCGAAGTACGCGGTGGCCGGATGCACCACATCCGCCGCAGGCGGGCCCGGGGGCGAAGGATCACCGGAGTCGGGGAAGTCCTCGGCGTACTGCGCAGTCATGTGAACGTGCCTTCCACCCCCGGGTTTGCCTCCCCCCATTATTCCGCGCCGGAGAGACCTTCCGGGTGGCCGGGGTCGGTGGAATTCGCCGAGGGATGTATTCCGCGGATGCGCACTCCCTTGCTCTCGAGGAAGCGCTGAACGGCCAGTCCCACGACTGCGCCTTTGGCGGCCCCGGTTTGGTCCACCCAGTGCTCGAACGCCTCGAACACGCGGGCGTCGATGGCGACGTTGATCGCCTTCTTCCGCGGCTTAGCGGCCACTAGGTACAGGTCAGGGTCGTCGTCGTTCATCGTGTTCTCACTCATCGAATCACCGGTCCTTCCTCGGCTTCGCCGCGGCAACCGTGGTCCTGGGCACGCCCAGAAAGACCGGAGAGGCAGTCCGGTCGTCCTGGGTCGAGCGCAGGACCGCAGTGGATTGCTGCGGCGAGGATCCCGAACCCGGTGTGATGCGCCGCCCCGGTGGCGGCAACCCGCGGTGCCGCGGGCCGGGCGAAGGGAATCTTTGGCATGCCTGCATCGTATCGGGGGTGCACGACAATTCGCGGTGCGCGGCAAGTCGAGTTTCCCGAAGTCGACGGGGAAGTGTCATCGCCGCAGTTCAGCGGCTCTTTCATGCTGAGCGTGATTTATTGTCACACGACGTTTATGCAGTCTGTGAAAACTTTTCACGTAGTTTTCACGCACTGCGTGCACGTTTTGTGAAGACAACGTGACTCGGGGGTGGGGACGTGTCGGAACCGCAGGTCGCGATGTGTGCTGGCCGGGCCGGACGGCCGCCGCGTCAGCGCCGCGGAGGCTGATTGGTAGAGGGCAACCGGTAATCGCGGCGCGGGGATTCGGGGGGCTCAGCAGAGTCGGCAGGACGCTGCTCCCTCGCGACCCGCTGAGGCCCGCCGATCACCGTTCGCGGCCGCCGCGGCGACGGCCCGCCCGCCGGAACGGGTGCCACTGGGCTGGCGGCTCCCCCGCCCGCCGGGGCGCGGGTGGGCGCCGCGGGCGGCGGCGGTGGTCCGGCCGGGCTGCGCGGGACGCGTGTCAAGACCGGTTCGGTCGACACGGTGCGCCGGGGAGCGGCCTCGGCTGGCCCCAGCCCGAGGTAGCGGTCCTCCTCACGGCTACGGATCACCTGCACCAGGACCGGATCCGTTTGCCCAACAGCGATTTCCAACAGCTGGCCGGGCACCTCCACCAGCGTCATGTCCGATCCCGCTGTTGGCGCCTCGCCGCGGCCCAGCATGCGCAGCACGGTGCGAGCCGGCACCGCCGAGACCGGGCGCCCGTCGAAGATGGCGATGTCACAGTCGCGCGCACCGGTGGCGTAGTAGAGCCGCTCGGGATCGCCGACCGAGGCGACCAGGCCGTCCCACCGGGCCCTGCTGTCGGTGTGGATCGCGACCACCGCGCCGGTGACCAAGGCCCGCAACACGACCTGGCGGGCCAGTGCGGTTCCCAATCGGGCGTCGATGCGCCAGCGTTGCGGGTGGCCGGACTGATCCCACAAGGCGGCGGCGACGATGGTGCCGTCGTCGAACTGGCCCAGGATCTGGCCGGACGGGCCGATCGGCAGTTGGACCGCCGCGACGGCGGCCAGCTCCACGCTGGGCACGTCGGGGCTCAGCGCGCGTTGCCCGGCGGGTAACCCGGCGACGAACAGCGGCCCCTGGTCGCCGGTGCGCAACTCCAGCTTGGTGTCAGGCGGAGGCTGGTCGGGCTTGCCGTGCTGGACGTAGCGCAGCAGCACCCCGCAGCGGACGGCTCCGGAAGCTGCACCGGTCAATCGGATCGTCACGAGGGCGTCCTCGGTGCGCCAGGACCACCAGCGGTCGAGCTGCCCGTGGCTCATCAAGTCAGCTTGGCCCAGATAGTTGGTGATGGACCCGGCGGCGGTCTGGATGGAGGCCCATCGTTCGCGGGCGGTGCCATCGGCCGGTGCCATCAACAGGTCGGTGACCGCGTCGATTTCCTCCGCGGACAGCACATGGGCGCGGATCTGTTCTTGGCCCAGTCGTTGGACCACCCGGTGGGCGGCGGCCGCCAGGGCGGCGGGAGCCCCGCGACGCGACGGCCCGCGTTCTACGGCCGCGTCGAGGTTGTCTAAGTCGTTGAGTCGCAGCACCAGCCAGGTGCGGCGCTGTCCCACGATCGGCCGCGGCCCGACTGACTGGGAGTACACGGTGCGGTAGGCCGTGCCGGCGGGAACGTGGCGCCCACTGGAGACGATGTCGATGTCGAGGTGCAGTCCGTACTGGGTCATCAGGCCGGCGACCAGGGCGAGGGGCAGTTCGCTGCCTGATTCGGCGTGCCCGCCGGATTCACGGGTCACCGTCGGTACGGCAGCGACCTCGACGGCGGCCACCAGGGTGTGGCCGTCCCAGCGGATTCCCGCCTCTCCGGAGATGACGGGGATGTCAGCCGGCTCAGGCAGGGCGGGCCGCAGCGGGCGGCGGCGGCGGCGCACGTAGCGCCACGCCACCAGGGGCCACTGAGAAGCCACGAGCCGGCCACGGATCGGCACGAACAGCAGTACCGCGGCGCACACCGCAATCAGGGCAGACGCCCAGACCGGCAGAGTGTGTCCGACTGTTAGGGCCGTCAGCGCGGCGGCGAGTAACGCGAAGAACAGGGCCGAGACCAGCGGCAGGCGGATCCAACGACTCATCGGCGTCCCTTTCGGTGCGTCCCGGTGGCCACCAGGATTACCGCGATGACCGCGGTGGCGAGCACGACAAGTCCGACCGCCAGGGCGGCGGCCTGCTTGGGCGCATTGTCCGGCGGAGGCGGCGGCGGCGGCAGTTCCAGTTCGGCGGACTGGGTGCGGGTGGGCTGGTCATCGGGCATCTGATAGGTCAGTGCGGCGACCGGGTTGATCAAGCCGTGGCCCACGACGTTGTCGACTCCGCGGGCCGGCGAGTGCGCGGTGATGATGATCCGCTCGGCGACCTCAGCAGCCGACATCCGCGGGAAGCGGGAACGCAGCAACGCGGCCTCGCCGGCCACGAACGCCGCGGCGAACGAAGTTCCGGCGATGGGGACCAGTTGCCCGTCTTGGCCGGGGACGCCGTTGATCACGCCCTCCCCGGTCGAGGACAGCGACACGATGCCGGTGCCGGGGGCGGCGACATCGACCCAGGGGCCCGACATCGAGTTCTCGGCGCGCAGCCCGTCCGGGGAGACGAATCCGACGGAGAGCACCAGGTCGTCAAACCAGGACGGGCTGGAAATGACCGTCACCCCACCCCAGTTACGGGGGTCGGTGGGCCGGCTGGGATCAGGGCCGGGGTTATCGGCACAGTTCTGCTGGCCCGCGCCGCCGTCGATGCCCTGGGAGTTGCCGGCGGCCGCGACCACCAAAGCGTCTTTGACTTCCCGGGCGTACTTGAGCGCCCCCCCGAGCATGGCCTGATCCACCGGTGTGGTGACTTTCACGCAGGCAGGCACGGACACAACGATGACCTGGGCGTCCATGTCAGCGGCGTGACGCACGGCCCGGGCCAGGGTGCGGATCTCCATCGCCGTCCGCGAGGAGTTCGGGTCGTCGGGATTCGAGGACATCCCCTCGGGGGTGTAGCTGGGGGACGTGGCACGGATCGCCAGGATCCTGGCCCCGGGGGCGACCCCGATCAGCCCGTCGGTGGGAGCAGGAGCGGCGCCGATGATGCCGGCGACGATGGTGCCGTGGGCATCGCAGTCCTCAAAGCCGTCCCCGCCGGCGACGTAGTCCCCGCCGGCGATCATCCCCGGCAGTCGCGGCTGCGGCCTGACTCCAGTGTCGATGACGGCCACCGTCACCCCGACCCCGGTGGAGAATTTGTGGGCCTGCTCGAGTTGCAGTGCCACCGCTGGCGGCGGCGGCTTGGCAAGGTCGGAATTGGGCAGCACCCCGCCCACGGTGCAGTTGCCGCGGTCCTTGCGCATGGGCGTCTCAGGGCCTGGCGGCCCGTCGGGCGGGGATGCCGCGGCATCAGTGCTCGGCGGTTCCACCGCAACGGCGACGTTCAGCGGGGCGGCGGCCACCAGGGCGCTGACCGCACCGAGCACCAGGGCGGCGCGTGCGGCTAGCCGGATCCGACCGTGACTCAATTGAAGTTCCGCAACGCCGAGTAGGCGCCGGTCACCCAGAAGGCCAGCGGGGCAATCGACAAAATGAGCAGGAACTCCAGTTGTTCGATGCGGCGCAACGTAATCGGCGACATCTTGGTGCCCGGCAGTAGCAGTCCGGCCGCCGCGGCGGCAATGACCACGGCGAGTACCGACAAGATCACCGTCAGCGCCAACACCGGACTGCCGGTGCCGAACACCACCACCAGGGTGAACCCGGACAGCAGGGCGAACGCCCCCGCGAAGAAGGTGATCGCCTGCACCCGATCCGTCAGTGAACGGCCTCGCAGCACCAACACCAGCGTGGTGATGATCGCGATCGCCAACTCCCCACCGAAATAATGCGTGCCCGGGCGCACAGCGATGATGCCGCCGGCGGCGACAATCGCCACCGCCGCCACAAACAGCCCCGTCAGGAATTTGTTGGCGACCCGGGATCTGCGCTCAAGTTGGGTGTCCTCGTCATCGGAGAGCGCCACGGTGCGCACGTCGTCGGTGTCGTCGAAGACCTCGACGACCATGGCGGCGTCGTCGAGTTCGTTGCGGTCGATGTCCTCACCGGGCACCGGCAGGCTGGGCGGGCGGACCCTGGCCATCCACAACGCCAGGGCAGGGGCGGCGGTGAACAGGATCATGCCGATCAGCAGCGCCCCGACCCCGAGCTGGCGGGCATCGAGTCCGGTGAACGTGCGCAACGCGGCCACCACCGTCGACGCGGTGGCCAACACGATGATCGCGGTGTGCGCGGTGATGCCCACACCGGTCAGCCACAACACCAGAAGCGAGAGGGCGCCGGCGGCGAACACCCCGGCCAGCACGTTGGCGGCCGTCCAATGCCCGGCGATCCCGTCGACCGGGGGCACCGCCACCCAGCCGGCGCCGAACGCCAGCAGCACCGTGGCGATACCCAGCGCGTAGGACACCGGGGCGGCGTCACGGCGCCGCTGAGCCACCGCGGCGCCGGCGGCGGTCGCCACGGTCAGCGCCAACGCCAGCGGCAACCACCACAGCAGCGCCGGGGTCGACCACCAGCCGGCGATGAACAGCGCGGCCAGCAGGCCCCCGCCGGCGGCGGCGGCCAGCAGGCCCACCACGTGCGCGGTGGTGTCGGAAAACGCCGGAAAGGCCACCGAGTTGAACTCCGCCAGGGCATCCGAGCCGTCTTCGATGATCGGCTTGAACACCTCCGTGGAACGGACCTCCCGCAGCAGCAGTCGCGCCCCGTCGACAACGCCGCACTCCGACAGGGTCAGCGTCCGGGCGAAGAGCATCCCGCCTTCGACGGCCAGCGAGTACACCGCATGCGGATCGAAGTCGACGGCCAACCCCTCAGAGCGCAACGCATCGACGAGGAACGGCACCAGCCCTTCCATCACCACAGACAGCGGGGCGTGCGCAGCCAGCGAGGTGTCGACGAAATAGGTGCCGACATGAATGCATACCCGGATCTGCTCGGGCACCGCCGCCGGCACCGGTGCCCGTTTCCCGGCTCCGGGTGCCTCAGTCGAATCCGGCAAAACCACTGACATCGTCAGTCTCCCTTAGTGTCTCAGCTTGCAGCGGCGTAAGGAGCGGGTGGCTGCGGGATCACGAAGTCGTCGGCCAGGAGCGCCGCCAAGTCCTCGAAGGCCCTGCGGGTCTTGGCGTTGAGCTTGGCCAGATCAATCGACATGCCCTCGTCCAGATGCTTGTCATAGGGGATGTGATGCATCTTCAACTGCTGGCGGGCCAGCACTGACATCAGCGCCTTCAAGTCCAGGCGGGTGTTGGCGGTGGTTTCGTTGACCAACACCACAGTTCGGGCCAGCAGTCCTTCGAAACCGTGGAAGCGCAGCCAGTCAATGGCCTGCCCCGCCTTGGCCGCGCCCGGGGCGGAGGCCTCCACTAGCAGCACCAGCGCGTTGGACTTCTCCAAAACGGTGCGCACCAGGGGGGAGTTCAAGGCCTTGTCCCCATCCCAGAGCAACATGCTGTAGTAGTGGCTGGCGATCTCGTAAATGTCGGTGATGTCCTCGGGAATGAGCACACGGTCGCTGTCGGGCCGCCAGCCGCTGGCCAGCACCTGAAGATCGGCATCGGTGACCGACAGGTAGCGCTGCACGAAATCGCGCTGGGTCAGATCGTTGTCGGGCTCAAGCAACTCCACCATCGACAGGTTCTGCGGATGCACCTCCGTGCGCATCGCAAGATCCCCGGCATCGGGGTCGGCGTCTACCGCGATCACCCCGTCGGCACGCACCTTGGAGAACACCTGGCCCAGTGCCGCGGTGACGGTCGTCTTGCCGGCCCCACCTTTAAGGGTCAGTACTGCAATGGAATACATCGCGTCCTTGGGTGCGCGGATGCGGCGATACACCTCGCGGCGGGCCCGTTCCTTCTTGCCGGGGGCCAACTTGAGGCCCAAAGAGTTGGCGGCGCCGCGCCACCCGGTGTTGGCCACCTGGGAGCGGTCGTCGCCGGCGGTCTCCAACAACTCCTGCTGGATGCCGGCGTAGGCCGCTTGCATCGGCGCCCCGGTGCGGCGGTACTGATCGGCCTCGTCGGCCCGCGGGGCCGATCGCTGAGGGCGGGCCGGGCCGCGCTGGACCGCAACCTGAGGGGAGGACTGCTCGCTGCGCCGCGCGGCGGCCTCGGGGGCGCGACGGGGGGCGGCGGCGGGGGTGGCGGGCTGGCGGGGAGCGCCCCACTGCGCGGGCTGGCCCGAGGGTTGACCCCACTGCTGTTGCGGGTTGTGGCGCGGCTGCGGTTGGGCACCTTGTTGCGGGCCATGTTGGGCGGGGACGGCCTGGATGATCTGGGTGTGCTCGGCGCGATCCTCGGTGTGCGGGCGAACGGCCGGGGCCTCGGAGAAGCTGCGTGCCGGGGACACCGCGGTGGGCGGGCCGGGCAACTCGCCGTTGACCGGCTCAACATCCTCAGGTGTCTGCCACTCCGGGGCCGGGGTGTAGGCCACCGCGGGCTGATCGTCGAACTCTGAATGATGGCGGCCGGTCTCGGCTTCCATTGCGCAGTTCCTTTCCCCGACGAAGCGGGTGACGTGGAGCCGGCGACACTGCCGGCGCAGTAGCAGACTGCGGGATGATCCGCGGCCGTTTACTGCCTCTCACCAGCACACTAGCGCACCGAAACCGCTCCACCCGGGGCCGCGAAGCACCAATTATTCGGGCACCTGCGGCGGGTTCAGGCCGCGGTGTGAGACTGCTCACCAGGTGCTGGCGGCAAACCAGTTTCGGCTGGGCGTCAGGCCTACCAAATCGGCCATCGCCGCCTTGAAACGCGCATAGGTTCCTGGGCCGAAACTCACCGTCAACGTCGATCCGCTGCGGCGCACCGCCGAAATCACCCGGCCCATGCTGGTGTCGGCGACCAGGATCCCGGCGGCGGTCTGCACCGCTTGTATCCCCCGGTATTCGCGCATCACGATCTCGACGCGCTGGCCGGCGTATTGGGAGACCTCGTTGAGCAGCCGGGCGGTGCGCAGATCCACCCGCAGCTCGCTTCGCAGTTCGCGGATCATGTCGCCGGGCGGGTGGGCGGCCAACGCCTCGGCCTGGTCTAACGGCATGGTGATGATGTCGAACTCGGCCGGCGGTGGGGCCGCGACATCCGGGGAGGGTCGAATCGCCGCCCACAACGGTCCCGCAAGCACTTCGTCAATGGACGTGCCCTGCGACCAGATGCTCTGGATGACGACCTCTTCGTCGCGGCGCAATCCGAGGACGTGGTCGCCGCCGCGGCGGGCCACAACCGCCCGGCGCATCCGCTCGCCCTCCATGGCGCGCAGTTCGACTTCGATGTCGGGGCGCTCCAGGACGCGCAGCCAGGATTCGACAGTCGGGTCGACGCGGCCGTTGATGTCAATCAGACCGTGTTCCACCAGGATCGGAACGGTGATGTCATCGACCACCGCCTGGTCGTGGGCGTAGTAGACGTTGTCCATCAGCGCCAGCGCTGGAGGCATGGACTCGATGCCCAGCAACCGCATCAAGAACAGGACACCGTCCACGCTCAGGTGTGCGGCGGCGACGAATTCGCGGGCCATCAGTGGCTAATCCTGGCTCCAGCCCGCAACGACCCGGGCCGCTGGCGGAGCGATCGCGGCGCCGGCTGCCGGCGGGTGGATCGTGTACGGCGAACGGGCAGGGCCATGGGCTGATGCTACCGGTGGGCTCGGGCTTGAAACCGGGCCCAGAGCAACCGATTCCGGCCGCGCAGCCGACGACGCCTCCCCGTCCCTGTGGGGGGTTACAGGAACGGGGAGGCGTCGAGATCTGTTGCGCCCGTTGAGGCGCGCGATGCGGGGCGGGTCAGCCGGGGAATGCGGCGGACTGCGCCTGCTCCGAGGCGGCCATCTGGGCGGTGCCGTCGGCGTAGGACACGTGGGCGCGGTTGACGACCTCGATCATGTCCATGGCGGCCTGCTTGTAGGTCGCCAGGCACGCCCGGGCCGTCTCGGCCGCCGCACCGTTGAAGTGCGACAGCATCTGCGCCTCGTTGGAGATCGCGGCGTCCAGCAGGGCCTGCGCGGTGTGGCCGCCCATCTGGATGCCGCCGGCGACCTCGTTCATCGCCGCGTAGTTGTAGTGGACCATGTCAGCCATGTCTGCTCCTGAAAGTGTGTGTGGACTCGGGGTGGGTGGGCTAGGAGAAGAATCCGCCGGAGGTGAACGCCGCGGCGTTGGCCTCTTCGGTGGAGCCGGTGGACTTGATGCCGAAGCCGAGGGCCTCGGTGATGGCCTGCATCTTCTGGTTGTTGATCGTCGCGTGGGTGATGATGTCGGTCATCCGGTGCTGGAAGGCCGTGCTCATCTGGCCGATGTTGGCGGCCATGGCGCTCTCGGCGGTCGCCTTCAGCTGGTTGTTGTTGGCCATGGTCTGTTCGACGATGGACTGGAAACTGGCGGTCTGCGCGAGCTGGGCGGCCAGATCCACATTGAACGGTGCACTCATGTTGTTCTCCGTTGGTGTGTGTC
>Ga0114919_10005044_pt1 | contig 10556 bp, 11 predicted proteins | sample BlataG_FD_88682 | JGI IMG/M metagenome (GOLD analysis project Ga0114919, IMG submission 88682) | Deep subsurface microbial communities from Black Sea to uncover new lineages of life (NeLLi) - Black_00105 metaG | ecosystem: Environmental > Aquatic > Marine > Oceanic > Sediment | place: Atlantic...
CTGGTCGCTCTGGCCTACCTTTAGCGTCTGACAGCGATGGAGACTGACCAGCAGGTTGCACGTCGTTGTATTCTCTATCTGGCCAGTTTCCCCACAGCCATTTTTTTCTTGGCTGCTTATTCCGAGTCGCTATTCTTATTAACAACGGTAGCTGCGCTTTACTACGCCAGGCAAAGGCGATGGCTGGCGGCAGGCGCATGGGCCTTCTTCGCCCCTCTAGCACGTCTTCAAGGCGCGATCCTTCCCGTCATGTTGGGTTTCGAAGTCTGGCGCGCCAGGCGTGGTGCCCAATTTCCGACTGTCCAAGCTGTGATTGGGCTAGCATTGTCAGTGCTGGGTGTAGTCACTTTCCCCATGTACATCTGGTTGTTTCTTAGGAAGATGCCCTGGGAACTCCTGAATGTATTATCCAGCCGTTTTCGGGGCAGTTTCACACTTCCTGGCTTAGCGATTGTTGAGGCGGTTAAGACGATTTTCAGTGGCGAACCTTTGATGATGGACTACTTCGACCTTGGGTTCACATTGCTTTTCATTCTGCTTACAGTCCTGATCGTGCGGCGATTGCCCGCCATCTACGGTTTGTACAGTGTACTAATGCTTATGGCGATTCTTATGAAGGTGGGCGAAATCCAGCCACTGCTGAGCGTCCCCCGTTACGTACTGGCGATCTTTCCCGCTTTCATCGTGCTTGGTCAGGCAGGGAAAAACCAATGGGCGAACCGCTTGATCCTTTACCTCTCATGGCTCGGATTACTATATTTCTGCGGCCAGTTCGTCATCTGGGGATGGGTCGCATGATCGGGCGCCGATCACCGGTGATACTTATTGGGTGATCATCTCCTGGATATCGAATTCCCATGAAGAGGGATATTTGTAAGAGAGTCCCAAACTATGAACAACATCAAACCTGACTTAGCCGCGTCGGAAGGAACCGCTGCCCCTCGCCGGCTACCGCGCAACGTATGGGTGGTGACCATTACCAGCTTCTTGAACGACCTCTCCTCGGAGATGCTGCTCAACCTTCTTCCGCTCTTCCTGTTCAACGTGCTTGGTGTTCGTACGACGGTCATCGGCTTGATCGAAGGCGTAGCTGATACCACTGCCAGCCTGGTTAAATTATTCTCGGGTTGGATCTCCGACAGGTTACGGATGCGGAAGGGCTTGGCGGTGCTCGGCTATATGCTGTCGACGGTCGCCAAGCCATTCCTGTATTTTGCTGCCAGCTGGGGATGGGTGTTGGGCGTACGCTTCGCCGACCGGATCGGGAAAGGTTTGCGAACGGCGCCGCGTGATGCCCTTGTGGCCGATAGCATCGACGAGAGGCAGCGCGGTCTGGCCTTCGGTATACATCGAGCCGGCGATACCGCCGGGGCGGTGCTCGGCTTATCAGTGGCTCTGGTGGTGCTACTGGCATCCCAGCGCGGAGTGGCTGCGCTCACCCGGGACACCTTCCAAACCATCGTTCTAGTCAGCCTAATCCCGGCAGTCTTCGCGGTGCTGACCATTACCCTAGGGGCGCAGGAAGTGACGCCGGCTTTAAGGGGGAATACGCCGCAGCGTCGTGGCCCTGTTGACAAACCACGTTTAACCTTGGCGGGCTTCGATCGCCGTTTTCGTCTTTTCCTGCTTATCACAGTCCTGTTCACGCTGGGAAACTCCTCTGACGCTTTTCTCATCTTACGGGCGCAGACGGCCGGCCTTTCAGTCAGTGGTGTGCTGGGCATGATGGTCGTCTTCAACTTGGTCTATACCCTTGTCTCCGCCCCGGCGGGTGCGCTGTCCGACAGGATTGGGCGACGCAGGCTGTTGATCGCTGGTTGGAGTCTCTACGCGGTAGTCTATTTGGGCTTTGCACGGGCCACTGTCGGCTGGCATGCGTGGATATTGATGGCTGCCTACGGGATCTATTACGGACTTACCGAAGGCGTGGCGAAAGCATTTGTGGCCGACCTAGTCCCCTCAGAGCAACGAGGTACTGCATATGGGGTGTATAACGCTGCCATCGGGATCACGGCATTCCCCGCCAGCTTGCTCGCCGGGTTCCTGTGGCAGGGTGTAGCGGGTTGGAACGGCTTTGGCCCATCGGCGCCTTTCCTCTTCGGCGCGATCTTAGCCTTGTTAGCCGCGGTCTGTATGACGCAGTTACCCACCGGTGGTGCAGTGAGCGACATGGGGTGAGGGGAAGAATAGTCATGAACCGTATCGTCAGCCGTATTCGGAAGCCGGTCCGTCGTGAGGGGGCTGAACGCTACCTGCTCTTCACCTTATTAAGCTTCGCTGCTTCAGTGGCGTTGACTCGTTTATTCCTCGAACTGGCGAACTATCCCCAACTCGGGGGTGGTGAATTGCACATCGCACACGTGCTTTGGGGTGGATTATTGCTTTTCGTCGCTGCGCTCCTACCCTTGATCTTCGCTAACCGCTGGGTATATGTGACTGGGTCCTTGCTTGCCGGTGTCGGAGTGGGGTTGTTCATTGATGAGGTGGGCAAGTTCATCACCCAAACGAACGACTACTTCCACCCTGCTGCCGCGCCTATCGTGTATGCCTTTTTTCTGCTTACTGTGCTGGTCTATCTTCAGGTTCGACGTCCTGCGGTGCGTGACTCACGCGACGAGCTTTACCGAGCCCTCGACGAATTGCAGGAAGTACTCGACCATGACCTGGAGCGTAGTGAACACTTAGCCCTAGAATTTCGTCTTCGGCGGATTGCAGAAGAGGAGGAGCACCCGGACCTGGTGCACTTGGCGAAGGAATTGCTCGATTTCCTATCCTCAGACGCACTTCACCTGGCTCCAGATATCCCCGGATTCCTCGAACGTTCGCTGGAACGTCTGAGGCAGCTTGAAAGACGCTGGGTGACTGAGCGGCGCCTGAAAGCGGTCCTGGTAGGAGGTTTGGCAGCACTTGGAATCCTGGCGGTGATCGACCTTTGTAAGCTTCTACTGGCGGCAAGTGATCCAGCGCATCTTCAACGTATGATCGCCGAATTGGTCGCCCTGGGAAGGGTGGCGAGCTCCAGCGGGATGTTCTGGTTCACGGCCAGGGTTGTTGTGGAAGGGTTCGTCGGCCTGCTGCTGGTAGTCGCTGCCGGGTTATTAATCGCAAACAGGGAAGCTCGCGGGGTTGCAGCAGGCTATCTTGGGCTGCTACTTTCCTTAGCTGTGGTTAATTTACTAGTATTTTACTTCGAGCAATTCTCGACCATTCTCTATGCGACGGTCCAGTTCACGCTCTTGTTGGGGATCTTCTACTATCGGCGTCGGTATCTAACCCCTCAAATCTTCCTGGGTTCCGAAATTGTTGAACGCTGGTGATGACATACTGCACCTTATTTCTTTAGGTGTTGCGCCAGTGCCAAGTATTGCTTGCGGTAAGCGTCGAAGGCGCGGTGCCCATCCTTTGTGAGGGCACAGGTCGTATGAGGATAGTTGCCTCTAAAGCCCTTGATGATGCTGACATACCCCGCATCGCGGAGCTTACTCAGGTGCGCTGAGAGGTTGCCTTTGCTCAAGCCGGTTGCATTGAGCAAGAAGGTGAAATCGGCGCTTTCGCAGGCTGAGAGAACGGCCATGATCGCCAGCCGGGAGGGCTCGTGGATCAGACGGTCGAAGTTGGTGATTTGCTTGTATTCATCAGCCATGGTTCGCCTGCCGGATAGCGGTAGATGCACGACGCAGTACGATTGCCCCAGATATACCAAGCGCCAGAGTCCATGCCCCGTATATCACAATGGCTGTCTGACCGAAGGTTAGCGGGAGGAATAGCACCGCGGTCGAGGCGAGTCCGCCGAATGCGCCGAGCCAGACATAACGTATCAGCCCGATCTCTCGACCCATCCCGATCAGGGTGTAACCGAAACCCCAGCCGGTCGCCGTCCACAGCATGCGGAGCACAAAGGACATATCCACCTTCCCGGCAGAAAGCAGAATGAGGCCCAGAACGATGCCACCGAGCATGATAACCGCTGAGAGAACGGTTATCCTTCGAGGGACTTGCCAGCGAACCGGCTTGACCCAACCGCTTTCTCGCCAAAGCCATTTTCGTCGCAAGACCCTCATTATCCAAAGCGACCCACCAAGGACCGCGAATAGGATCAGAAGGTAAACTAGTCCGTTAATCCATCTAGCCCAACTACCGAATGTATCCTTTAGATAAAGGATCAGCCGCACATACCAGTGCATCCTAGCTAACGTGAGGCTGAACCAAGCAAAAGCTCCCATAATTGCCATTATCGCTGCCATCTGTAAATCGCGCAGTCCATCCACGAATTCGTATTGCCTAGTTTTGCGGATCAGGGCATCGATGTCCGGTTGTGTTGTCATGTTTGGCCTCCTTGGGTTTATTGAACGATTGTATTCTAGTGGGAAGTATAGCAGATTAAGTTTATATTGTCAACTAGTTTGTAACATATACCATATATAAGAAACATAGAGTTAAACCCGGAGGTGACAATGGAGGTCGTGCGGTACTAATCGAGGTGCTGCAATGGGTGCAAGGCTTTATTTAAGATCAACGTTAAATGTTCGTAGGGGCACGGCCACCTTCAAACAAACGCAGGTATTGCGTGCCGTGCCCCTACGTCGTTTGGGTGAAGTTAAGCAAGGAAGCGGTAGTGTTGCTATTCCTCAATCAACCACAGCCAGGCGTTGTCGAATCGGCAAGTCGTGTGACCTGATTCGCTGAGTGCCACCAAGGCCACAAATCCGCGCTCAAACACAGTATCGTGCTCCTTGGAAGCATTCATTCGAGCTTGGAATGCGGCTTGAATTTGATCAACCTCCTGTTCGTACTCCTCAAGTTCCTGCTGGTATCTTGCCATAGCCTCAGCGTCTGAGGTGTCAATTGGTATCTCCGGCGTGGGTGGAAGGATCGGTTGGGGTGGTGGCTTTGACGCATCGATCTCTCCAATCAGCGTGTTGTTAGTGAAGATAGTAATGGTTGTGCCGCGCCCAACCACGGTGAGTCGGTTAGTAGTGTCATTATGCCAGTCAAATTCTGGGTCCAGGCCTTTGGCGTAGATGTCATGGCCGCCGACGATCTCTCCGTTGGCCATAGTCACAAAGAGCACATGCCCAAGGCTGCCCCGGGTTGCGATGATCATGTATTGATTCGGTTTTTCTTCATTTCCATCGGATCGTAAGACGAAGCCGCAGCCGGAGGTCCCATATTGGGTATTCCAGGTAATATCGGCCGAGATGGCGAAGTCGCGTGCAATAGTAAAGATGAACTGGTTCTTGGAGTCGAATTGCTGATAGCCTTCGAGATCTAACATCACTGGCGGATGGATCCAGCCAGGTCTACCGCGCTCGGGGTCCACCCCGTACATGGTCAATTCGTCGATATAGGGGGCAAAGGCGGTGGCGGTGGCTGCCTGGTCCTCGGCGTTAAGGGCGGCAAGGGCAGTTTGGGTAGCGGCGGCCGACTGGCTTTGAGCGGTTGCCTCCGCCTTGGCGGTTTTAAGAGCGTCCAACGAACTGACGTCGTCTCTGGACGAAGCCGTGGCGGTCAAGGCGACAGATTGGGCCAGGGCTTGGACCGTGGCGGATCGCTTGTCTCTCGACGGGCCGCCACAGGCGAAAAGCAAGCCTGCTAGAGCAAGGATCGTCAGGGGAAGGATCGGGCAAAATTTGGGATTAAATGACATCTTTTCGTTTTACCATCAGCAAGACGAGGAGGAGTAAAACCGCGATTATCACACCCTGGGACATCCACGTGGTAATGATTTTCGACCAGAAAGCCTCCGGATCGTTCTTGTTTACGAAGGTCCAGCCGTATTCTTTATAGAATCCTTCGATGATGCCCTCAGCTGGTTCGACAGCCGCCGCGCGGGAAATTTTCCAATCAAGGTATTCCTCCTGGTAGGCTTCCATTTCCGCTCTGTAGACCTCGGCCTCGGACTCGTATGCCTCCATTTCAGCTTTATATTTGTCCTGAATCAGAGTGACCTGGTCTTGATACGCTTGAATCGCTTCGAAATAATCCGCCATGGCGACCGAATCTGATTCATCCTCTGGTTTTTCCGGAGCTGGGGGAATCTCCGGCTCGGGCGGCTTATCCCGCAGTGGCGGAGGTTCCTCAGGGGCGGGTTGTTCGATGACCTCATCGTAGAATTGGCCCACACCGGGGAAGTTGCACGATTCCTCCCTCAAGGCATTGAGGCCCATACAGTTGCATTGGGCGGTCTTGTCGTCGATGCTCATCACATCCCGCAGATCTTCAGGCAACTCCCAACACAGGTCGGCGGCAACGTCAGAGCCAACCCCACTGATACTCATTAGACCTTCAAAGGCCCAGCGGGTGGTAGCTGGAGCGCTGACGGGACCAGGTAGAGGCACCAACGCACCGCTTAACACAATCTGTGGCATCAATAAAAGAATGACGATCATGGGGGCGGTGTTAGCGTTGGGGGACATGGCTGAGGCGAGTAGACCCAGCATCATGCCGGCCATAGCTACCAGCACCATGCTGATGTAAGTCAATGCAAATTCCCAGGCGCCACCGGGCATCTCATAGGCCAGGTAGTGGATAACTGTATAGGCGGCGCCGTGGTAGAGGGCCAACAGAACCGCAATCCATACCTTTGAAAGGACATAAGGCGCAATCTTGAGACTGACCAGCCTCTCACGTTTATAGATCTCGTTTTCCTTGACGATCTCTCGCATTTGAGAGAGACCACCCACGAAAGTTGCGAAGATGATGAGCATGAAGAAGCTCATTAAAATATCTTCGACGCTGCCCTCCATGAAGTCGAACTGATTGCGCCCCGTTAAAAAGGCTATCAGCATGTCCAACAAGCTCACCAGAGGGGCAGCTCCTAGCATCAAGATCAGGCTGAGGCGGTCTCGGGTAATGATTTTTAGGTTACGAGAGGACAGGATCAGGAATTGACGCAGCGAGGACACCCGACGGCGAACCTTTGGGCCGCCGGTCGGAACCGTCTCGGCTGGTGATGGTCGCTGATCTGTTTCTAAAGTTTGGCGTTTGCTTTCAAGTGGTTGGACGATGTAGCGTTGATAGGCAGAGTGTACTTGGTAGCGTTTGGCCCACTCTTCCGGTGTGCCATTGTGGAGAGCTTCCAGGATGGCGTAAATCTTATCGAATTCCATTTCGCTAGTACGACGATCACGCTCTGAACGGTATTGGTCGAAGTACTCCAGAGCCTCGTTGGGCGGACCAAACCAGGAAAAGTAACCACCACGTGCCAAGAAGAGGACTTTGTCAGCCAGCATAATGTTCTTTGTGGCGTGGGTGACGAGCACGATAGTCCGACCTTGGTCAGCCAGGCGACGCAGTAGCTGCATGAGGGAAGTCTCGGTGCCGGGGTCCAGGCCGGAGGTGGCCTCGTCGAGGAAGAACAGTCCTGGTTTGGTGAGTAATTCGACGCCAATCGAGACCCGTTTTTGCTGGCCACCGCTGAGGCCGCTGATTTGGACATCTTTGCGGTGGGTTATGTCAAGGTCGTCGAGCACCTCCATGATCCGCTTGTGGCGCTCCTCGCGGGTTGTATCAGACGGCATGCGCAGTCGGGCCGAGTAATCGAAAGCCTGGTAGACGGTCAACTCCATGTGGATGATGTCGCGCTGGGGCACATAACCGATGTTGTTACGGATGGCGTCAAAGTTACGGTAGATATCAATGTCATTAACGAAGACCCGACCGTGGGTTGCCGGGCGATAACCTGCAATGGCGTCCAACAGGGTGGTCTTCCCACCGCCGCTCTGACCGACAATCACGATGAATTCGCGGGGCTGAAAGGTGGCTGAGATATTTTGCAGGATGTTCAGATCCTTGCGCACCCACTTATTCAGGTTGTACATATCTGCCCGCAAGTCGCTGCTTTCGTCATACTGCGCCAGCGCGTCTTCGCCCATCACGAAGCGGTAGGGACCGACGCGGATGGTGTCCTCAGGGTTGAGCCAGACGTCACCGTCGATACGTTGGTTGTTGACGAAGGTTCCGTTGGAGCTGCGTAAATCGTGCACTCGGTAGCGCTGACCGATTCGTTCGATTTGGGCGTGGAAACGAGAGACATTCGGGGCGTCCAATACGATGTCGTTGTTAGGGTCACGCCCGATTTGGAGCAGTTTCTTCTCCCCAAATTTGACCGTCAGGGCTTCATCCAGGGCTGCGGCCTCGCTTGGCATGTGAAAGATCATGGTGACCATCAAGCCGGGGTCAAGACTGCTGATGCGCAGGAGGTCGCCATGGCGCAGCAGGCGCGGCTCGCTCAGCGGGCGCCCTTCAAACAGAACTGGATTGCCAGCCTCCGGCAGGGTGGTAAATTGGTAGCCTCCCTGGACGAGGTCCAATCGAGCGTGTTGGCGCGAGACCGTCTTGGCAGCAATTGTGATATCGTTATCAGTGGCGCGACCGATAGTGAAGGCATTCTGGGTCAAGGTGTAGGTTTGGGGTGGCTCTCCGGCTACGATGACGGTGAATTGGGGTGGTGTGGTTGGGGGTAGGATGTCGAACTCATCACCCATCACGGTTGCGGCGATCGGCTGGCGGGCGCTCCTGGCCATTCGGGTGGGAGCGGCCGCGGTCGTAGTTTTGAAGACCAGGGTGAACGAACCGCCCAGTTGGATGTGATCGTCAGGGTTGAGTTGAATTGGCTCGCCGCCTAGACGTTGTCCGTTGAGAAACGTACCATTGCTGCTGCCTAGGTCGGTGAGGAAATATTGCTCGCCCTTGCGGGTGATGCAAGCATGACGCCGCGAGATCGTTGGCGATGGGATGACGAGGTTTACATCTTGGGTGTGATCGCGCCCAATGATGATGCTCGGTTGGGTGAGTTCATATTCCTGGCCGGTGGCGGGACCTTGCTCCAGGACCAGTTTGAAACGAGGTTGAGGCAACACAGCGATATCCTTGTTTCGTTGACCGCGCCGAATACATTATAACCAGGACATTATAACCAGGATATGAGGATAATCTAGGAATAAGATTATACTAATATGTTCGTTTGTAGCTAATCTTCTCGGTGAGAATAAAACACTATTAGATGAAGAGGATTCTGAACTTTGGGTTCCTGCTGATGGGCTTCATTTTCACTGTGACCCAGGGTCTACTGATCCGAGAGATGCTGGTGGCGTTCTTCGGCAACGAGTTGTCCATCGGTCTTATCCTGGGGAACTGGCTGATCCTGGAAGCTATCGGAAGCGGTTTCCTGGGAAGATTGGCCGACCGCTGGGGGAATAGACCATCGTCCTTCGCCACATTGCAGATATTGTTTGCCTTTTTTCTCCCTCTGTGTCTATTCGCGTCTTACGCCTGCCGGAGCATCGTTGGCGCTATGCCTGGCGAAGGTGTGGGCCTTATTCCAGACTACACAAAAGAAAACGACTTTCCCTTACACCCGGCTTGGTCATTGTAATTGTCCTGTTGATTGCTGGCTTCAGTCTCTCGATCTCTCCGGTGTTAGAAGAAGTCCAGCATTGGGCCAATGGTCAGCGATGGGTTGGTTTGGATCTGATCTACTCTGAGAATTCGGTCTATGGCAACATTGCTGTCGTTCAGCGGGAGACCCAATACACTTTCTATGCCGATGGCATCCCTATTCTCACCGCTCCTGTACCAGACGTGGTCCTGAGCGAGGAAATCGTCCATCTACCAATGTTGTTCATCAACCAGCCGGAATGGGCTCTGGTGCTTAGTGGCGGCATGGGAGGCGTCTTAAGCGAGCTGAGTAAATACCCCTGGCAAGGGATTGACTATACCGAGCTCGATCCATTATTAATCGAAGCTGTGGAGGATTTCCCCACACCGCTGACTCTCAACGAGTTGAGTGACCCACGACTTAAGGTCGAGCATGTCGATGGTCGGCTGCTGGTGAGGAGGAAAGGGTGGAGCCATACAGATGGATACGACTTGGTAATGGTCAACTTGCCTTACCCCTCAACCTTACAACTGAATCGATACTATACAGCGGAATTCTTTCAGATGGTGCAAGGAATATTGTCCGACGATGCGATCCTAGTCGTCAGATGTCCAGGGATATTGACCTATATGAGCGACGAGCTGCGAGATCTCAACCGGATGGTCAGTGGCTGACGTGGGAGGATGTGGAGCATATTCACAATTAGGGAGACCGTTTTTACCCGCATCTACAAACATTTGCAGGCTTGTAGATTGGAGGCGGGGAAGAAATTGGTGTTAGGGATTGGCGATCAGGGATCGGGATCTGATGAGTGCAAGTCTGTCAACTCTGCTGATACTGCTCCAACGTCGTGTTAACGATCTTCTAGCGCGGATCGCTTACTATGACATCTGAATTGATATATAAATCGCGAGGTGATATTCAATGGCGAAAATTATTGGCATTGACTTGGGGACGACCAACAGCGTCGTCGCAGTGATGGAGGGTGGCGATCCGACGGTGATCAGCACCTCCGAAGGCGGTCGGCTGTGTCCGTCGGTCGTGGCATTTACCTAGAGTAACGAGCGCATGGTCGGACAAACGGCCAAGCGCCAATCAGTGGTCAACTCTGAAAACACTGTCTACTCGATCAAGCGTTTTATGGGTCGACGCTACGATGAGGTTGAGAATGAGCGCA
>Ga0114919_10005045_pt1 | contig 10554 bp, 10 predicted proteins | sample BlataG_FD_88682 | JGI IMG/M metagenome (GOLD analysis project Ga0114919, IMG submission 88682) | Deep subsurface microbial communities from Black Sea to uncover new lineages of life (NeLLi) - Black_00105 metaG | ecosystem: Environmental > Aquatic > Marine > Oceanic > Sediment | place: Atlantic...
GGCTTGCAAATCTGCAATAACTAGACCACTCCCGTCTATTTCTTCAAAAGGCAAATATAGTTCTTGCAGTGAGCTAAGAGTTTTACCGTTTACAAATGCTTTTAACATCCATTACAAAATCTTTAAATTTGTCCCAAGAAAAATCTGACGAACTAAATACTACTCTCGATTCGCCTCTTACGTCATTAAAGTATTTGCATAAAGTTTTACGTAAAACCTCATACGTGTCATTGCCTTTACCGTGAGGAGCTATTTGGAAATATTTTGGTAGAAACCATAAACGAGGTTTGTTCTTATACCGAGCACTGCTGCCTACCGTACCTTGAACAATTGTGAAATCAGGTTCTTGCCAAAGATTCTCACACTTTCTCTGAGATGCGTGGTTTATATTCCCCTCAATAGGAGATCCCTCGCAAAATTGGGTCGATTGATCGAGATCCATTTTTTTGTAATTCAATTCAATTTCATGTAACCAACAAGATGGGTAAAGCCAGATCAGTGGATTTCCTCTCGATGTCATCACGGCTATCGCCAGATGACAATTTATCTTCTCTATAGAATCCAAAAAATTGCTAAGTTTCTTTGCAATCATTTGCGCATTGGCTACTTGGCTTTGATCAAAAAATTCAAGTATATAACCCCCTTTAAGTCCGCCAAACCTCAAATCTCTGATTATCTTGGCAGCATCACCAGGTTGAGGATCGCTTTTTTCTTGCGGAGCTCGATACTCTCCCATCCAACTCTCTCTTTTATTTCTACCAACCTCAAATGCAATAACCGCTTTTCGACCGTTTTGGCTCCAAGTATTTCGCCGTGTAACATTACGAGGTGGTTCTATGAAAGCCATATCAAAACGACCACGACCGGCTTTCACCCCTGTCTTCTTGTAAGTGCATTTCGTATAGATTTCGGACTGAAAAATTAATGTTTGCTGCGTGGCATCGCTGGGGGAAGTCCAGTATATTCTTGAGGATGCATTAGACAATATCCTATGATAAAGATAATGTTGCAATCCCGTGTCACCATGAAAACCCGATGGATATTTCAAAAACGCTTCGATTGTCTCCGCCACACTTTTGTCAGCGATCTTTTCAAAATCTCTGAGCAAATCTGAATGCATTTGAATATATCTCCCTAATATAAAGGTTCAGCCATTAATACTTTCTACGTCACTCTTCCCTCTTCAAAGATATGTGCTGTCCAGTAATCTGCCCAATGGGTAAGAAGTGTTAACGGCTCCTCCTTGTGGGCGACGAATCTATTTTCTTCGATGTACTGGCCATCGTGGTAAAGTATCGCCTGGGCCTCGGCAGCAGACAAAGGAATAAACTTTGATACCAGATACAGGCTGCGGGCAGCCAGACCCATTTGAACAACTTCAGGATTCGTCTTGTATGTGATACCCCGCTTTTTGACTTCCCATTCGTTATCGTTCTTTATGTAGAGAGGTTTTCCAGGCATTCCAACTTTACCAACATCATGAAATAAGCCGACAATAACGCAGCTTTCGTCAGAAATATTCGGAGCCAAAAAATCACGAAATTTCAGCAGGCTCTCAGCAACGCCTACACTATGCTTGAGCAGGCCTTTTTCAACATTCAGATGAAATCGTGTACTCGCTGGACTCGTCAGCCAGTTAGTCTTGGTTTCAAGCATCTCGATAAATGCGTCAAAATCATTCTTTCGCTCAACAACTTTTGCCTTTAGGGTAGCGTATCTTTCCTCTAACCCTTTTTCACTCATACACATGCCCCTTACACTTTATATGTTACACAAGAAATAGGGACAGTTTACCTATTTCCATCTTAAGTTTTTTCTGTGTTCCTCTGCGGCTAACTTGCTTTTGTCATTGCGAACGAAGCGAAGCAATCTATCTTTTTCAACGATTCAATCATCTCCTGTTTACCCCGGTCCGCCGTAAAACCATACGACGTCCCGGCTCATCAAATTTCGCCACTTGATATAACCCGCCAGGCAACTCGAGCGATGAGTATAATGGGCGTTTATCGTCGGCCTGGTGACTGCCGTCGATTTTACCGTCCAAATCCCAATCCAACAATATCACATCATCGTCATCATTGAATATTGCGTTGCCGCTATTATCGATGACAAGAACCTGGATTCGTTTCCGGTCCGCCTCAAGAATTCCATAACGCCCCGCATGACTTTGGTAGGCTGCTGCTATACGTTCCAAGCCTGAATACGAATAAATATGGAGTGCATAATTCTCTGTCGTCCCATCTTTATAAGGAGCGTGAATTCGCTCGATGTGTTTTCTGTTTACAATAAAATCTTCGGCCAAGTTGCCGTCACGGTCTCTATCCAGGTACAAGTCAAAGGGAAAGTGGTCCATGCTCGGTTTCCTAAAATCCATCACGCCGATGATTTGATTCTCCTCGGCGTCGCCAAGCCTTAGAATCAAATACCTCTGCATTTCGTGTTTGAATTTCGGAAGTGTATTTATGGAATCCGGCTTTTCCGCAGAGATTGTGTCAACTTTGTGCGGGCGATACCAATTGACACCAAACTGCCTGCGGATATCGGGCATCGGTTTTAGTTCGACTATATATTCATCCTTCCAGCCTGCATCTCCATCCGGATTATTAACATCAATGAAAACTCGGCCGAGCGGAGCTTTGACGAAACAACTACCCTGGGAAGATTGCTTCTGTTGATTCGTTTGCCATTTTTTGATTACGCCAGTCCCGACCCATCTTGCATCAATCTTATAGGAAATCGTATGTACATCTTTCCGACTTGCCACGTCCTGCATATTGATACGGATTTCATCAACGACGGCAGGCCCATCAAAAAAGAACGAGCCTTCTGCAACACCACTTTCTCTAACAGCCTTTTTATAGACGGAAGAACCATGTGCTTTGTATCCACGAGTTCTGCGTCCGCTGGTATAGGGTCTTGCCCAGATTTGCACTGCTTCAGATGGTCCCAACCGGTAACGAAACTTTACATTCAATTTTTCTCCGGGATTTAATACTGCCGGAGAAGGAGGCTCGACTGATATCACCTCTAACGCACTACGGGACGACATTCTCTCGTTCACCATCTCCATTGCGGCCATCTTTTCAGCCATTTTCCGGGTGCCGGTTTGCACCTCTATAATCTTACCGTGCAATTTAATATAGTTCCGCTCAATCGCAGATAGTCTTAGACCATACCAGGCCAAAACAAAACTCATCCCCAGTATTACAATAGCTAAAGCTGCACCGAGGATAGCCAAAGCTACTGCTAAAATGATTTTCATCGGCTCTGCTTCTTTACCTTCGTTTTTCATTTTTCCTCCTGCTTAATAGTAATGTCCGGGATATATTAAGTGCCCATTTTAATTTTTTCTCTGTGTTCCTCTGTGGCCTTCTTAATTGATTCTTGATTCCGTCCAAGGAAGGCCGGATCTTCGATATTGATTATTTGTCTTTTAATTCCGTCCTCTCTGCGATCTTTGCGTTCTCTGCGGTAAATTCTTTTTCTTTAGCGGGATTATTTCTTTGTCGAAGCCCCTTGGAATCCTGAACTCAAAGACCTTACTATCCATTCTTTTATTGACCTTCGGCTTGAGCAGCTCTATTTGATAACTATCCTTTTCGATAGAAGGTACGTCTGCTGGTTCTGTAGAGACGGCGACTATCTTCGCCGGAAGGTGCAATTTCCTGTCAATCCAAAAATCGATGTAGACATATTTATCTTTATAAACCGAATCCGGCTTTACTTTCAGATTCAAATGAATAAAGTCGTGGATTCCCGCTCCTTCGACTTCGCTCAGGACAAGTTTCGCGGGAATGACAGGGGTGTGCCCTTTTTCCTGCTCAACGAGCTTTATTTCAAACTGCTTTTTCAGATCTTCTATTTTGGCAAAGCCGACAATAGGCAGATTCTTGCCGGCCAGCTCAAAAGCGTCCACCGGTTTGTTCGGCTCAGCCAATTGATGCATCCTTACCTGTTTGATTTGATAGTTGATGTGCGTCAGCCAAACGCCGTCGAATATAAAATCCTCGCGGTATTTTTGCTCTTTTTCGTCGTCTTGTTTCAGTGATTGAAAATTTATCCGCAGCTTCGATTTTTTTCCGGCCTTTGCATAATACAAAACGCCCTTCCTTAGTGTTTGCGACTCAAACAGCGGCTGGATGAATCGATAACCAACCTGGCATTGGTAGGATTTAAGCTGTTTGGTCTTCAAGCTTAATTGTTTCAAGACCACCTCAACGGCATCAGCTTGCTTATCCCCGGTCATAGTACGTGCTTTTTTTGTAGAGCATCCCGCCCGACAAGTCCCGACCATAGCCAACAAAATAAGGACAACGTTCGTTATTATCTTTTTATCCATTAGCCGACCTTTCCTTTTATCTTTTTTACCGCTGAGGTCGCGGAGTTCGCAGAGTTATATTTTCGTATTTTTAACTCTATCGCCTCTGTGTTCTCTGTGGCCATCTTTATTATCATCGATAATATGAAGTACCTGGTCGATTTTTTCAATCGTAAAATCGGCGTGCTCGGCAAAATCTCGTGCTCTATCGTGATTGGCCAGCAGCACCGCGACGGCGCCCGCCGCCTTTGCGCACTGTAAATCGAAGAGATAATCGCCCACCAGCAAAGTCTCCTGCGGCTTTACGCCGAATTTCTGACACAGCCTCAGGACGCCGAAGGCATCGGGTTTGACCGGTCCATCTTCCCTGTCAACAATATCATCAAATTTCAAGCCGTGCTTGCGGGCAATAGCGAGGGCATTACTTCGCCTGTTGCGCGTCAAAATCCCGATATGAATACCGGCTTTACGAAGCGCCGAAAGTGTCCGTTTTGCACCGGCGTTAAGCCTGGATTCTGTTACCGCGCGACTTTCGTGAAAATGTAGAATTTTCTCCACACGTCTGCGCTGCTCCGGCGTCATCTTGCGCATCGACTCAAGCACCGGCCCGGAATTTCTCTCCAAGCCCATCTCTTCACGGATAGCGTCAAAGTCAAAGTAAGGCCGGGTTATTGTGCCATCCAGGTCAAATATTACAGCTTTAATTGACATCACATTAAAGTACTTAAAGTGAGCTAAAGTGTCTAAAGTGAGCTAAAGTTACAAAAACAATCCAGTATTTGTACCAAATTCAAATCTTTTCCTTAGTTCGAGTCTTACTGCATATCAGGCACTATAGTCACTTTACACTTTAGTCACTATTCATGCGTCACGTTTTTTTGCTGAGCATCTCGATACAGTATCGGCCGGCCTTGCCAAAAAGCTTACCTTTGCGAACGATTATGCCCGTTGGGCGGACAAAATTTTCATTCGAAAAGTCAATTGCCTTTATTGTACCGCTGCTAACTTCCTGCAGTATTACGGTCCGCGGCAATATACTTATCCCCGAGTTTATCTCCACCGCTCGTTTGATAGTTTCGACGTTATCGAATTCCATAACCGGACGGACAATAATATTGTAACGCTGGAAAATACCGTCTATCCATATCCGTGTGGGGGTGTTTTTCTCAAAGCCGATGAATCGCTCAAATTGTACATGGTGGATATCGACCTCCCGTTGGCCTGCCAGAGGATGCTTTGGACTACAGACGAGAACCAGCGGCTCATCCTCAAAATCATATACATTAAGTCTTTTATCTTTTTTCGGAACGGCCACAAGCCCAATATCGATATCGCCAGCCAAGACCGACTCGTAGATTTGGACCGAACTCAAGTACTCAATATGGACGTTAACATCCGGATACTCGACCATAAACTTCTTAACACAGTCCGGCAGACTATGCATGCCGATACTGTATATCGCAGCTATATTTATTCTACTTGCCCCGGCCGACTTCAGGGCATTGAGCTCACTCCTTAATTGTGCATATCTTTCTAATACATCTTTGGCTGCCCTGTAAAACAACTGGCCTTCTTTTGTCGGCTCAATAGGTCTTTTCTTCCTGTTGACAAGCTGGCACTTGTGTCTAAGCTCCAGTTGTGCAAGCTGCTGGGAGACCGCTGATTGACTTAGAAGATGCTTTTCAGCAGCCTTTAAGAAACTTCGCAACTCCACCAAATCACAAAAAACCTTTAGTGTTTCTATATGCATTATAAGCTGTCCTTATGGGTTGTATTACTAATTAATCCCTTGTATAACGCTATCAAAAAAGTATATTGAACGGTTTCTTGGCCGTATCAACTTATAATATCATATTGTTATTAGTATAACTAACGATAATAGTCACTAAAAACAAGAATTAAAAATTCTCAATGGAGGCCGTTCAAGTGGACGCAAATAGTATTATCCAAGCCGTTTATGAGCAGGTTCTGGCACGTAACGCCGGAGAAGTGGAGTTTCATCAGGCGGTAAAAGAAGTATTGGATTGTTTAGGACCGGTACTCGAGAAGCATCCGGAATACATCGAGGCCAAGATTCTTGACAGGATTGTCGAGCCGGAAAGACAAATTATGTTCCGCGTACCCTGGCAGGATGATAAGAATAATATTCATGTCAACCGTGGATTTCGATTTGAGTTCAACAGCACACTTGGCCCCTATAAGGGAGGCCTGCGATTTCATCCTACGGTTAATGCCAGCATATTGAAATTCCTCGGTTTCGAGCAGGTCTTCAAAAATGCTCTTACCACTCTGCCAATGGGCGGAGGTAAGGGCGGGTCAGACTTTGACCCTAAAGGCAAAAGCGACAACGAAGTTATGCGGTTCTGCCAGAGCTTTATGACTGAGCTTTTCCGCCATATTGGTCCTGAAACGGACGTGCCTGCGGGTGATATCGGTGTCGGCGGTCGTGAAATCGGCTTTATGTTTGGCCAGTACAAACGTCTCCGCAACGAGTTTACAGGCGTTCTCACCGGTAAAGCACTTAACTGGGGCGGTTCACTCATTCGTCCGGAAGCAACCGGGTACGGGTGTGTGTACTTCGCAGAAGAAATGCTGAAGACCCGCAGCGAGAACTTCGAGGGCAAGGTTTGTACCATATCCGGTTCAGGAAACGTATCGCAGTACACCATAGAAAAACTCAATCAGCTCGGCGCAAAGGCTGTCAGCCTCTCTGACTCCAACGGTACAATCTATGACCCAGACGGGATTAACGCTGAAAAGCTCGCCTTTGTCCTGGAGCTAAAGAATGTACGACGCGGGCGAATCAAGGAATATGCCGAGAAATTCGGTGCTGAATATCTTGAGGGCAAACGACCCTGGGGCATTAAGTGCGACTGTGCCTTCCCGAGCGCGACCCAGAACGAGATTGATGTTGATGATGCAAAAACACTGCTGAAGAACGGCTGCAATCTCGTAGCTGAGGGTGCCAACATGCCGAGTACCCCGGAGGCTATTGAACAGTACCTTGCCAATAAGGTACTCTACGGCCCCGCCAAGGCTGCTAACGCAGGCGGTGTTGCTACATCCGGGCTTGAGATGTCGCAAAACTCGCTGCGTCTGTCCTGGACGCGTGAAGAAGTCGATGAGCGGCTGCACAACATTATGATTGCAATCCATAAGCAATGCTACGAGGCCGCTGAAGAATATGTTCAGCCGGGCAACCTCATGATGGGTGCGAACATCGCAGGCTTCGTAAAGGTCGCCGATTCAATGCTCGACCAGGGCCTGGTGTAATACCAGCTAAAACGCAGTCCCCTATCTTCGCTTCGGAGCGGTGATGAAAAGGGCATCCACGTCCTTAATCACATCCGCATAACAACTATCAATACTTCTCACCATCTTATGGGGAACAATCTTTATCCTGGATTTTAAGGATTTATCCTGCTGGTCGAAATAGTCTTGAAGAACAGCAGTTTTTTCCTCGGTAAGCTGTTTCCTCTCAGCAATTGGCCTGCATCCCAGAGCGATATAAACCTGAGTACCTTCCGGCTCAAGTTTTCGCCTTATGACATCAACTTCACACCTTTCGTCACATCCCGTGCACATCATAAGCCCGACCATTTCGTCCAATTTTACCAAGGTGTCGCACTTGACACACTTGAGGTCAAAATGAAATGCAGGGTCGCCTTCCACGAAATTCCAGAAATGCTCTCCCTCATGAGATGGTTCCAAAGGTGGTTTGTTGTGGAAGCAAAAGCAGGTGGATACCTTGCCGCAATGAAAACATTTTTTCATTACAATTAGACCAGCGGCGACATTAACCATTTCCCATATATGTGAACATTTGTCTTTCCGCATAACTTCCCCAATCTCTTGAAACAACGAAGTTGCGATTTAAGACTACTCTTCCTGGTCGACAACCAAAACCGCGTCTCTCAATATATATAATTTACCTTAAATAGCCCGTGTAATTCACAAAGAAATGCTAATACAAGCTATCAAATATACTAATCTTTTTATGGGCCAAGAATTGATATTTACAGCGGTATTCTTTCCCCGGCACCATCACATTCTCAACAACATCGAAGCTCAGCGAGATGGGCAAGGGTTTAGAGTGCACCCGCCAGGTGCAGGCAAGATAACCAAACCGAAATCCCCAAAAAAGGGTCTGTTAGAAGCAGACGCCTTTTTTATTGCGTAACTGTAAAGGTACTATTACAATTTGCTGCGATGGAAAAAGATGTCGATATAACTAAGGCTGTTCGCCAGCACTCTGAGATGGATGATTTTTTCACCGGCGGATTTGCAATAAAGGGGCAGAAAGTCATTCCGGAGAAGGCAAATCAAGAGGACAGCGCGGCTGTCGCCGAAGCGGCAAAGGGACTTGAAAGAATCGCTGATGAAGTTCGCCGCTGCCGCGAATGCGGCCTTGGGTCGATACGAACTAATGCAGTGCCCGGCGAAGGACACCCGAACGCACGCATAATGTTTGTCGGAGAAGCACCCGGGGCCGACGAAGATGCACAAGGCCGACCCTTTGTCGGAAGAGCCGGGAAACTGCTTGATAAAATAATCGCTGCCTGCGGACTCAAACGAAGCGATGTCTTTATCGGCAATATCCTGAAATGCCGTCCGCCGGAAAACCGTGACCCCCGTGCTGACGAGATAGTAAGCTGTTTTCCCTACCTTCAAAGTCAGATTGAGATAATAAATCCTGAGATTATTGTGGCCCTGGGTGCTCCCGCATCAAAAACCTTGCTAAATACCAACAAATCGATTGGCGAATTGCGGGGGCAATTCCACGAATACTACGCCGGCCTCGGCAGAGCTCCTATAAAACTTATGCCGACATACCATACCGCCTATCTCTTGCGAAATTACTCACCGGAAAACCGGCAGAGGGTCTGGGAGGATATGAAAAAGGTCCTGGCCGAACTCGGCCTTGAAATCCCCGTACGCGGGAAAAAATAATCCTGAAACAAGCCCCAAAAACAGCTTTAAGGCCGAGACCGGCCCATCAACAAAACCACAAACCCAGCAAATAACACGGCTTACACCCAAAAACGTGTTTTAATAAAAATTACCTGCTACAACAAAAAAAAATGGATTTTTTTTATATTTTTCTGTTTTTTTTATTGACTTCACTGCTGTATCTTATGTACAATAGTGTTTATTGGAGAGGGTGCGAAGGTGTATATACACTTTTCAAACCCTATTTACAGACAGTGACATATAGTTTTGAGAAAAAGGAATTGGGTGACATTATGAAAAGAAACCGGAGAAGTATGAAGAAGTCAGCGTTATTCTCCATCAGTCTTTTAATCAGCATTTTTCTTTTAAGCTCTGTGCAAGCAGCTTTGGTTCCTATAAGCCAGCTACCTTGCGGAAAACTCGAAGTTGGTGATAAGACGTTCTCAAACTTTGATGTGTCGGGAATAGTCCAGGGGGGGCCGCCAGAGCCAACAGCTGATACAGTAAAGGTGGAGGGCGTCGTGATAGGTGACTATTATGGCATGAGGATCCGGATCGCCATGAATGCTGCTTCCGACCAGTTGATAAATGCTCAAATCAATTTCAAAATTGAAACCGAATCTCCCTGGGTTCTCGAGAGCGCTAGACTCTGGCTCCCATCGGCAGGTGTTACTGATGACGGCTTAGTAACTGTTAGTGAAAATATATTTGATGTTCAATATTTCGGAAACTTGCTTACTGATAATCTCCACTGCAGTAGGGAAGTTGGTGTCACCAATCTGCTCCGTGACGATGACATGGAATGGGTTGGTTCTCCGTTGAATGAGGTCTGGGTTTACACAGGTATCACCGTCCGGGGCGGGTTCATCCCTGACACCGGCACCGCCAATATAACCGAGGTATATATGCTCTATACCCAGGTCCCCGAGCCGGCTACGATATTTCTCTTAGGTTTAGGTGCGTTAGCTTTGGCGAGAATGCGCAAACCGTAGGTTTCCTGCTCTTAATTTTATGAAACTCAAAAGGCTGTGAGCTTTCTCACAGCCTTTTTCATTTGCCGGCCCCCATTAACGTCTATGCAATCCTTTTTCGGACCATCTCTTTCATCCTCACGGCACTGCCAGCGAGCTGGTCAAGAGAAAAAAAAACAGTCACACAGTCACAAGGGTGCATGTCATCTTTGTAGGTAAAAAAGGGGATTATTATGCTTATAGAGCCATACTGCTGTCTATTTGAAGATGTGGATTCCCGCTCCGTCTAAAGCCGGATCTTCGATTTCGCGGGAA
>Ga0114919_10005047_pt1 | contig 10552 bp, 7 predicted proteins | sample BlataG_FD_88682 | JGI IMG/M metagenome (GOLD analysis project Ga0114919, IMG submission 88682) | Deep subsurface microbial communities from Black Sea to uncover new lineages of life (NeLLi) - Black_00105 metaG | ecosystem: Environmental > Aquatic > Marine > Oceanic > Sediment | place: Atlantic...
GAGTGGGACAGGATAGATATTGTGATAAAGGAACTCGAGCAAATCCTGAAATCAAGGGGAAAACTGTGATTATTCAGGATAAATTTACGGTTAATGCACCACTTCAGAAATCATAGGATTTTAAAGTCAATCTGGAGAATCTAGGTAACTGCATTCCCGGATGTGAAAAGACAGAGGTCTTTGATGAGCGTAACTTCTTCATCTTGTACAGGCTATAATGTATTGTAACTAGGAAAAAGGAGGTTTGTGATGAGGCCCTTTGCATATTTGCGCCCCACCAGCGTAGAGGAAACGTGTTGTATGCTTACGGAGCATGGAGAAGGGGCTAAATTGATAGCCGGCGGACAAAGCCTCATCCCTATGCTCAAACAGCGAATTATGGCGCCAGATTATATCATCGACCTTAAGTATGTCTCTGAACTGGATTACATCGTTGAGAATGGAGAAGGGATACGGATAGGGGCTCTGGCAACTCATAGGGATGTTGAGACATCACCATTAATAAGGAAGCGCTTCCCGGTGCTGATGGAGATGGAGCGCTGGCTGGCTCAGGTGCAGATTAAGAACTGGGGGACACTGGTCGGCAACCTAGCACATGCTGACCCTGGGGGTGACCCGGCACCTCCACTCATTGCTTTGGGTGCCAAGGTCAAGGCGGTGAGCCAAAGGGGGAAAAGGGTGATACACCTTGAAGACTTCTTTGAGGATTACCTTACTACCGTGCTTGAACCAGACGAGCTTCTGGTGGAGGTGCAAATCTCCAACCCTCCTGATTCAAGTGGGGCAGCATATCGCAAGGAGACTATTAGGGCTGGGGATAACCCCATTGGTGCAGTGGCGGCCATGGTGAGACTGGAGGAGGAGAAGGTGAGAGAGGCTCGTATCATACTGGGTGGAGTAGGTCCGACACCCATCAAGGCTGAGAAAGCCAGCAAGTTACTATCTGGAGCTAGCCTTGGTGCCCTTCCCCTCGGCGAAGCAGCCAGAGCGGCTGCGGAAGAGGCTGACCCTTCAAGCGACCTGGAAGGGTCAGCAGAATATAAGAAGCGGATAGTCTATGTGCTTACCAAGGAGATAGTCTCTCGTGCAGTAGAACGTGCCTTAGCTCAAGGAGGTAGGTCCAGATGAAGCAGCGTTTGGAGTTCACAGTCAACGGGGAGAAGGTAACCATATTTGTGGATGCTTGGAGGACACTGCAGGAGGTTTTGCGGGACGAATTAAAGCTCAAAGGGGTCAAGTCTGGTTGCAACAGCGGTTTTTGTGGTAGCTGTACTGTTCTCATTGATGGTAGAGCGGTAAAGAGCTGCCTGGTGTTGGCGCTCCAGACAGAAGGCAGAGATATACTTACCATAGAGGGGCTGAGTAAGGATGGCGCGCTTCATCCTCTTCAGCAAGCCTTCATCGACCACTTTGCCATCCAGTGTGGTTACTGCACGGCAGGGATGTTACTCACCGCCAAAGCTCTGGTAGATGAAAATCACAACCCTACTGAAGAACAGGTCCGAGAAGGATTGCGTGGTAACCTGTGTCGCTGCACCGGATACAAGAAAATAGTGGAGACTGTCTTGGCCTACAGTAAGGGGAAGAAAGTATGACAATGAAGGTTTCGGTAGAGAGCAAAGAGCTTGAAGCGCCGTTTTCTGTGGTGAGCACAAGCGTTACCAGGGTGGATGCCCTGGAAAAGGCAACCGGTAAGGCGATATATACCGGTGATATAGAAATGCCCAACATGCTCCATATGAAAATTCTGCGCAGTCCCTATCCTCATGCCAAGATTGTAAATATAGATACCTCAGCCGCCCGGAAGGTGCCCGGTGTTCAGGCGGTAGTAACTGGCGAGGATGCCCCATCAAGGCGCTGGGGGGTCTTCTTGGCCGACCGGCCACTCCTGGCACAAGAGGTGGTTCGGTTTGTTGGTGAGCCAGTGGCAGCGGTATCCGCTACCACCATAGAGGCTGCTGAGGAAGCAGTTGACGCCATCGATGTGGAGTATGAGGAGTTACCAGCTATATTTGACTCTGAGCTGGCTATGAGCAAGGAGCCGTTGGTCATCGTTCACCCAGACTTGTCTAGGTACCACACTACCCTAACGGGCTTTCTCCGCCCCCGCCTTGAGCCCGATATGCCCAATGTGATAAACCATTACAAAATTCGGTGTGGGGATACCGACCAGGGCTTCAAGGAAGCTGATTTGGTAGTGGAGAACAAATACACTACTGCCCGAATACAGCACTGCTACATTGAACCACCAACGGTTATAGCCCTGTTTGACCTGGGTGATACCCTCACTATCTGGAGCAAGTCCCAGACTGCTTGGAGGCAGAGGGCTACCATCATCGATATCTTTGGATTACCCCCCTCCAAGGTGAGATTCATCACTCCATATGTGGGTGGTGGTTTTGGCGGGCTTACCTGGATGCAGGAGGCGCTGACCTCTCTGGTAGCGATGCAGACTCCGGGAAGACCGGTGAAGCTGGTATTGAACCGTGAGGAAGTGTTTATAGATTCTCCCGCCAGGATACCCTTCGTAGTTTACGTTAGGGATGGTGTCAAAAAAGACGGTACCATAGTAGCTAGAGAAATAAAAATGATTCTTGATGCCGGGGCCTATTCTGCCTACACCGGCCTTATAACCAAGAATGCCTCTTTTGGAGCGGTGGGCACTTATCGGATACCCAACTTCAAGCTGGACTCCTATGGCGTCTACACCAATCGGCCGCCAAACTCTTCCTTCCGTGGTCTAGGTAGCTCTCAGTCAAATTGGGCTGTAGAGGGCCAGATGGATGAGATAGCTGAGAGGCTGGGTATGGATCGGGCGGAGGTGAGGAGAAAGAATGTGCTCCATGAAGGCGAGAGAAATGTGCAGGGAGAGATAGCACACAGTGTGGGTGCTGAGGAATGCCTGGACAAGGCGGCCTCACTCATCAGATGGGCTGAGAAGCCTGAGCAAGAGCCGGGCCCGTGGAAGAAGGGGAAGGGGATAGCCCTGGGCAACAAATACACCATCGCCGGGACTGATTCCTGTGCCCTGGTGAAGGTGAGGGAAGATGGTGCTGTCAATGTGTTCCATAGCGGCAGTGAGATAGGTCAGGGGTGTGACACTGTTGCCGCCCAGATAGCTGCTGAGGAAATGGGACTCCCAGTGGATATGGTCAAAATCACCCGCGGCGATACGGACATCACCCCGTATGACTGGGGTACTGCCTCCAGCCGGCTCACCTTTTACATCGGCAATGCAGTCCTCATGGCCTGCCAGGATGCCAAAAGGCAAATCGCTGAACTGGCATCTGAAAGACTGGGGGTGCCCGCAGAGGAACTGGAGGTGAAGGGTAACAGGATATATCAGAGAGGGAAACCCGATGCTATCGTCAATGTGCCTGAGCTCTTCCGCTCCGGTGGCTATGTAGGGAAGGGGGCGGAGATAGTGGGCCGGGCTACCTTTTCCTGTCCCATAACCCCTGAGGACATGGAAACAGGACAGGGTGAGCGGGTGGTAGCCTATTTCTGCTATGGTGCCCATGCCGTAGAGCTGGCTGTAAATACAGAGACCGGGGAGGTAAAAATCGTCACGTTCGTTGGGGTCTTTGATATGGGGCGTCCCATCAATCCCAAGATGTGTGAGCAGCAGATGGAGGGTGGGATGAGCATGGGCATAGGCAGCACCCTCTACGAGGAAACGGTGTTGGAGGATGGTATAGTGATGAACCCCACCTTCGTCTCCTATAAGATCCCCACTATAATGGAGCACCCTCTGATAGACAATGCGAGGTTTGACTTCGCTCCGGCGCCGCACCGGGAGGGCCCATTTGGGGCAAAGGGCTTAGGCGAGGGCGTACTTACCCCCTCCGCTCCCGCCATAGCCAGTGCAATCCATAATGCCCTGGGCATCAGGTTCCGTGACATACCCATCACCAGGGAGAATATTATGCGGGCGCTCGAGGAAACTGGGCTGGCAGAAAGGTTTTGAAGGGGAAAGCACATCTGGTATACCTAAAAACTGAGGGAGTCGTGAATGGTGAATAAGTTTGGTGACCTTTCCAGTATAGAACTGGCAGCTGACGAAGGTATAGACAAAGTAGTTGAACTAAGTGAGGCCATACGCCAGTATGTGAAGCCTGGCATGGCCCTTTACATACGTGAAGGCTCTTATGCGCCCATACGTGAGATTATCAGGCAGTTCTGGGGAGACAAGCCCGGGCTCACACTTATCATGGTAGGGGCTAGGGATACAGCTCTGGACCTTGTCCACTGCGGCTTGATATCCAAGCTGATAACCTCCCGCTGCTCGGAAAGCCCAACACAGGGACGGAGCCTGGTCATTCAAAGAGCCTATGAGCAGAAGGCTCTGGAGATAGAAAACTGGTCTCTCTATTCCCTGCCCTTGCGGCTTATGGCCGCAGCCCTCAAAATTGACTTCCTCCCCACCCGTTCAATTATGCATAGTACTATGGCGGAGGAAAACCGAGATTCCTTCGTTGAGATGGATGACCCCTTTGGCAGTGGCGAGAGGTTGGGGCTGGCAAAGGCTCTTTACCCAGACATGGCCATCGTTCATGGATTGGCGGCGGACAGGAGTGGCAACATCATAACCTCCCCGGCCATCCTGTCGGGCGAAGGGGAGTGGGGGGCATTTGCCAGCAAACACGGCGTCATAGCCAGTGTGGAGAAATTGGTATCCACCGAATTCATCCGGAAGCATTCATCCCTGGTCACCATACCAGGTTACTTTGTAAAGTCTGTGTCCCTAGCCCCATTCGGCTCTCATCCCCAGGCCCTGTTCAATGTTACTCAAGAGATAGCTGGCTATGATGCAGACATTGAGTTTATGGAGGAGCACCGAAAGGCAACCAAGGAGGTGGAGACTCTGGATGGCTGGCTCAAGGAATGGATTGTGGGCTGTCCCACCAACGAGGATTACCTCAGAAAGCTTGGCCCTGAGCGTCTTTCTCTTCTTAAGGGGCAGAGCCGAGTGGACTGGGAACATAAGCTGCTAGCGGTTCCTGAAGAGACGGTGAAAGCATCCAATTATAGCGCAGCGGAGACGATGATTGCTGCAGCATCAAGGGTGATAAAGCAGAAGGTTTTAGAGAACGGGTACAAGGTCATTTTGAGCGGAGTGGGAACGGCTGGGTTTGCAGCTTGGCTTGCTTTCTATGAATTAAAGAAGGCTGGAGTGGAGGTGGAGTTGATGATAGGCTCCGGTCTTTTCGGATGGTCACCTCGCCCTGCCGACCCGCAGCTTACCAGCCTGACCAACTTGAGGACCTGCAAGATGATAACGGATGTGGTACACGCCTATGGTGTATTTGCACATAATCGCTGTCTTTCAGTGGTAGGAGCAGGACAGCTCGATAAATACGGCAACCTTAACTCCACCAAGCTATCGGACACCTTCTACCTGACCGGCTCGGGCGGTGCCAACGATGCCGCCACTGCTGAGGAGATGCTGGTGGTCGCTGCTCAGTCCAAGAGGCGTTTTGTGGAGAAAGTGCCATATGTAACATGTTCGGGAAGGAATGTGAGGACGGTGGTCTCTAATAAGGGAATTTTCGAGAAGATAAGCGGTGATGATGAATTAACGCTTACCGGGTATTTTGCCAATACAAGCTCAGACCAGAGCCAGATAGTGAGCAAGATAAAGGAGGATTGCGGCTGGGAGCTTAAGGCGCAGCCCAGCCTCAAAAGAATTGAACCTCCCAGCCCCCGTGAGCTGGCTCTGATGAGGATATTAAACCCAGGCATTGCTGAGGAATAGAATTGCAAAAATATAAGAGCAAAAGGAGATAAGATGCTACTACAGGGGAAATTGACCTTAAAGGCGCCCATCCAAAAGGTGTGGGACTCAATACTTGACCCGCAGACGCTGCTCTCCTGTATTCCCGGTGCGGAGAAGATAGAACGCATTGACGATAAGACCTATGACTGTGTGGTTAAGCAGAAGGTAGGGCCCATTTCCGTTAGATTTAAGTTCAAGGCTGTCCTGACCGAAATAGAGCCGCCGACTCATATAAGATTTGTCGGGGAGGGTGATGACGTCGGAAAAGCCGGACACTTCAGACATAAGACAACGGTGGAGCTAAAGGAGATTTCCCCGGGTGAGGTGGAGATAGACTATTCCTCGGACGTGAGTATTGTGGGCAGGCTGGCTACCTTCGGGGACAAGATAATGCGAGCCAAGGCCAAGAAGCTGACGGAGGAGCTTACCAAACGCCTGCAACAGAGGCTGGAGGGCTTAGCTTCTTAACATTGGCGGTTAGCCGCTAGGAGAGATCATATTTAAAGGAGATGGAAAGTGGAGTTCAAAACGGTTATCTATGAAAAGGAGAACTTTGAAGAGGGTGCTGTAGCCACTATTACCCTGAATAAGCCGGAAACGCTGAACGCTATGGATGTGGAATTGACCGAAGATATTCTGGCTGGTCTTACCCAGGCTGAGGAGGATGATGACGTTAAAGTGGTGATATTTAAGGGTGCCGGGCGCTGCTTTTCCTCAGGCTATGACCTGGGGCGGGTCTACTATGTATATGGTGGCGGCAGCGGCAAGGCTGAAGAAAAGGCGAGGCGCCCCAGCCAGAGGGCAAGGCTGAAGTATGACCGCTGGCGCTCGGACACTCTTCGTCGCATATACCTCAGTCCGAAGGTAACCATAGCCCAGGTACACGGGCACTGCATCGGCGGTGGTCTTTACACGGTGCTATGCTGTGACCTAGCCCTGGCTGCTGAGGATGCCAAGATTGGTCATTTAGAGCAGAGGCTGGTTTTTGCCGGTGTCATGTATGTGTTGCCGATAGAGATTATGCATATAGGGCCCAAAAAGACCAGGGAGCTTCTCTTGACTGGAAAAACCTTTGATGGTAAAGAGGCTGAGCGGCTGGGCATAGTGAATAAAGCAGTGCCGCTGGACAAGCTGGAGGAAGAGACGAAGAAGATGGCCAGGGTGGTCACGCTGCTGCCCAGGGACGGCATTGCCATTGGCAAGGCAATGGCGCAGGTGGCCTATGATACGTTGGGACTCAACTCCAGCTTTTCTCAGGGCTATCTGGGACACACCATGGCGACCAATGTCAGGTTTGAGGAGGATGAGTTCAACTTCCTGAGGGCGAGGCGAGACCTGGGGGTGAAGGAGGCCATAAAGGCTAGGGATAAGAGGTATGAGGGCCTGGTATGATCGTCGGTGCGTAAAAGGCGAAGAAACATGAACAGGGGGTAATTATAGCACATGGCCAGAAACAAGTACTTTCCACATCTATTTGAGGAAGGCAGAATCGGCAGGCTGAGGGTAAAAAACCGCATCGTCATGGCACCCATGGGAACACATCTCAATGACAGCGTTGGCGGCATTACGCAGAAGGTTATTGACTATTATACTGAGCGGGCTAAGGGAGGAGTAGGTTTGATAATGGTGGAGCCCGCTTCCATTGATACTCGCCATGGTGGCCGATGGCGCCTGCTCAATATCACTAATGACCACTATATATCCGGACACGCTCAGCTGGTGGAATCAGTCCACTCTTGGGATGCTAAGATTGGGGTTCAGCTCTACCATCCCGGCAAACACACCACCCTGGGCGATTTGAACGGGCAGGAGCCGGTAGCCCCATCAGCAATTCCCGAAGCATATACAGAACTGCAGAGAAAGCTGGAACCTGAAGCAAAGCCCTTTACGCCCCATGCACTCACTCTGGAAGAGATTGAAGACTTACTCGGGGAATATGTGGATGCAGCATGGCGGGTGATGCTGGCTGGATATGACCTGGTAGAGGTGCACGCATGCAACGGGTATCTGCTGCATACCTTTCTGTCACCCCGAGCTAACCAGCGTACCGATATGTATGGGGGAACTCCTCCAAACAGGGTTAGGCTGGTTACTGAGATAATCAAGCGGATAAAGGTAGAGCTGGGTCAGGATTACCCAGTGAGTGTACGGCTTGCTGGCGAGGATGCCATGGAGTGGGGTTCCATCACAATTGAGGATGCCAAGTTCTATGCCAAAGCCTGCCAGGAGGCGGGTGCTGACGTTATTGACCAGGGGGGTGGTGGCTGGGAGCACATAAACGGCGGATTTATGCAGCTCATTGAACCCATGTCCTTTCCCCAGGGCTCCCGGGCACACCTGGCCGAGGTACTGAAGAGCGCGGTGGATATACCCGTTATGTGCGTGGGTGTAATTAGAGAACCTGAATTCGCTGAGAACTTGATAAAATCGGGCAAGGCTGATTTTATTTCCCTGGCCCGAGCTCTGTTTGCCGACCCACACTGGGCAAATAAGGCCAAAGAGGGCAAAACCGAAGATATCCGGAAATGCTGTTCCTGTAACTACTGCCTCCTGCATGTGGCTCTAGAGTGCCCGGCACATTGTGCCATTAATGTGGCTGCGGGACGGGAGGCGGAATTCAGTGAAATCCAGCCCGCCCCGCAGAAGAAGAAGGTAATGGTTATCGGCGGCGGTCCGGGAGGTATGGAGGCTGCCCGGGTAGCGGCACTGAGGGGGCATGAGGTTGAGCTTTTTGAGAGGACGCAGCAGCTGGGTGGTCAGCTCAGGCTGGCCGCAGCCGCGCCGGGTAAAGAGGAGAAGATGGGGTGGGTAATAGAGTATCTGGTGCGTCAGGTGGAGAAAAATAATATCAAGGTGCATATGGGGACGGAAGTCACCGCCGAAATGGTGGATAAGGCAAAGCCAGATGCGGTGATTATCGCCACGGGAGCCACTCCGTCTATCCCCGACATCCCCGGTGCGGGGTCTAAGAATGTGTTCACTACTCATGATGTGCTGGGGGGTAAGGCTGACATCTCCTGGGCTAAGTGGGTCGCTGTCATAGGCGGCTTCTCCGTCGGCTGCGAAACAGCCAGCTATCTTGCGGCAAAAGGTCATAAGGTGACCATAATTGAGCACTTCCCCTTCGCATACCTTAACACTGGAGCCTTCGCCAACAACCGTATTGACCGCGTTCGCAAATTGATTGCGGATAAGAACGTAGAGATTATCTGTGAGGCTGATGCCGAGAAGATAACTGACAAGGGCGTGCAGATTCTGGTCAGTGATGCGGGAGGACGGTATCTATATGAAAAGGAGCGGCTTATTGAAGCTGATGCGGTGATTCTAGCCCTAGGAGTGAGGTCGGTAAATGACCTGCAGGCTCAGCTGGAAGATACACTGGAAGATACAATGGAAAAGCTTTTTGTGATTGGCGATGCCAAGGAGCCCAGGAATATGGCTCATGCCATTACCGAAGGGGCGATTGCTGCGATGAGAGTTTAAGGCTGGTGGTAAATAGGCAACCTTGGGCGGAAGAAGATATCGCAAATATGGAAAGATTAGAGCTTGATACAGTAATCTACGAGAGAGAAACCTTTGAAGGAGGTGCTATAGCCACTATTACCCTGAACAGACCCGAAAGACTGAAAGGTGAAATTAGATGGTTGAGAAAGTGAAGCTTGCGCTTAAGGATGTTTTCTACCCTGAGTCCATTGCTGTCATCGGGGCGTCTAGTGACGAGGAGAAAGAAAAGCGTGGCTGGACTGGAAATCTGCTGAACTTCGGGTATAAGGGCAGGCTCTACCCGGTTAATCCCAAGGGAACGCAGGTGCTGGGGCTGAAGATATATTCCTCAGTAACCGCTATAGAGGAGCCGGTTGATTATGCCATTCTGAATGTTTCCGCCCCCCTAGTGCCCAGACTTCTTCGGGAGTGTGCCGCCAAGGAGGTGAAGATAGCCCATGTGTTCACGGCGGGCTTTGCTGAGACCGGAAAACCGGAGGGGAAGTCCCTTCAGGAAGAGGTGAAAAACATTGTGGAGGAAACAGGGATACGCTTAAGCGGTCCCAACTGTCTCGGGGTGCACTGCCCGGATAGTGGGGTGACTTTTGCCAACTTGCCTAAGCGCAGTGGCCCGGCGGGACTTATCTCCCAGACTGGAGCGGGTGTTGGCCGAATTGTCATGTACGGTAGCAACAGGGGCATCTTTTTTGGAAAGGCGGTTAGCTATGGCAATGCCGTTGACCTGGACAGCACCGATTATTTAGAGATGCTGGTTGGTGATGACCAGACCCAATTCATCGCCTTGTACCTAGAGGGGGTAAAGGATGGCCGACGCTTCTTCAACCTGGCGATGAGGTGTCTCTCTCTGGGAAAGCCCCTGGTCATGCTGAAAGCTGGGCTAACCGAGGCCGGGCAGGAGGCAACTCGTTCGCACACTGGCTCGCTGGCTGGGTCGGAGCAGGCCTGGGAGGCCTTTTTTGCCCAAACCGGTGCCATCAGAGTATATAGCTTGGAGGAAATTGTAGACCAACTGGTGGCGCTAGAATACCTTAAACCCCGCCCCAATGGGGGGAAGGTGGCCATAATTGGCCGCGGTGGGGGACCGGGGGTAGTCGCCACCGATATGTGCGAAAAAGTGGGGCTGAAGGTGCCCCCGTTTAGCCCCGATACCCGGGCGAAACTAGAGAGAATAACCACTGAGGCTGGCTCTATGGCTCGTAACCCCATAGAGGTTGGCGTGGGACGAGCTGGTGCGCAGCAGGGGTATATGGACGCCTTCAGGATTGTGGCTGA
>Ga0114919_10005048_pt1 | contig 10552 bp, 9 predicted proteins | sample BlataG_FD_88682 | JGI IMG/M metagenome (GOLD analysis project Ga0114919, IMG submission 88682) | Deep subsurface microbial communities from Black Sea to uncover new lineages of life (NeLLi) - Black_00105 metaG | ecosystem: Environmental > Aquatic > Marine > Oceanic > Sediment | place: Atlantic...
GAACCCATAGCATAGGCTACATCTACAAACATTAACTCCTCCTTAAGTTGTTCCCAAGTCACATTCACATTTTGTGCTTAACGATTATAACCGAAAACGATGCTCCTGCCAAGCAATTTTTTCCGATTGAAAGATAATCGCTAATAAACTCCCTTTGAACCCATCAACGGATGACCTTATACACCAACAATTCCCTGGAGGGAATATAGACAAAGTCCAGGGCAATTCCCCCATCCATCTCCACCTCTTTGACCTGATAAAGCCCCATCCCCTTAACGGGAATCACACCCAGGGAGGCAGGTCCCGAGCGAGGCACCCAGGAGAAAAGAATGGTTCTGCGCTCATTATCAAAATCCAGAGCGGTTATGCTCCCCCGGGAGAAATCAAAGCCCAGGGGCATCTCAATGACCTCTTGTCCACCTTTCTGGATAAGATATATACCCACCGGAGGTCCATAACCCCCATAAGCATCCCCTTCCACCACAACCAGCAGGGAGTTATACTCCCCCAGCCAGATGTAGGAGGCGCTCCCGAAGGCTTCACTTATTGGAGTGGTTACCGTATCCTCATCCCGGTCATAGATGCGTAACTGCCAGCCTCCACCTTCGGCAATCTCCATCATATAAGCGATGTATCTTCCATCGGGCGACGACTTGGAATGGCGGCACTCCCCCAGGGGGGAACTATCTATGCCCAATCCGTCACTGCGTATCTCCCAGGCTTCGCCGGGATTACCGCTACCGGGGACGAGGCTCAATTTCTCCCCGTCCCACCGCCAGAAATACTGCGGAGGAGTGCCAACAATGTCCCCGGAGAACACTTTGGTGAATCCGCCGAACCAACCGAATTCCCACACCCCCAGGTTATATCTATCCCCCTTGGAAAGCAAGCACGCCACCTTATCCCCCTGGGGGGACCAGGTGAGATACGAACCCTGATACGGTGATATGTCCTCCTCGTCCAGCTTGTTCAATTTCAGGTCGGTGTGAATCAATCGCTCCCCGCCCTCTATCCAGGCAAGCTCCTCACCGTTGGGGGAGAGGTTGGTGGGATAAAGATTGACCACCTCAAACCCCAGATACTCCGAAAGCGAAAGGACATAGTAACCACCATACTTCTCGCCCAGCTCCACCTGCGCCCAGGTGCGCTGTGCCTCACAAAAATAGAAGATAGCAACCAACACGATGAAAATTGTAACCACAGAGATGAAACAAGTTCTAACCCTCATCACTGCACTCCTCCAGTTTGATCTCCTCATCTTCGGAGTGATATTTCTCCAAAAATACTTTACCAAACGAGGCGAGCATCCCCTCGCTTATTGCGGCGCGGATGGCTGACATAAGGTCGGCGTAGAAATAGAGATTGTGCAGGCTGGCAAGCCGGGGAGCGAGCATCTCCTTGCTAAGAAAGAGATGGCGCAGATATGCCCTGGAGAAGCGGGTGCAGACCGGACAAGAGCAAGCCTCATCCGGCGGGGCGTCGTCCTCCCGAAAGCGGGCGTTGCGTATGTTGATGGGACCGGAAGCGGTAAAGAGCAAGGCGTTTCGCCCACAGCGGGTGGGCAGAACACAGTCAAAGATGTCAATTCCCGCAGAAACCGCAAAGAGCATATCCTCCGGTCTTCCGATTCCCATCAGATACCTCGGTCTGTCCTCAGGTAGTTGGGGGGAGAACTCAGCCACAATCCCCTCCCGCTCCTCCTCAGTTTCACCCACGGCAAGCCCCCCCAGGGCATAGCCGTCAAAATCCAGCTCACAAGTTCCCTCCAGGCTAATTTTGCGCAGTTGTGGATAGACCCCCCCCTGCACAATACCGAAGACAGCCTGGTCGGGCTTGGCAGTCTCCTTACAGCGAGCCGCCCAGCGCAGGGAAAGCTCAAGTGACCTTCTCGCCTCCTGCTCCGTCGCCGGATAGGGGGTGCATTCATCCAGAACCATAGCGATATCGGTGGAAAGCGAGCCCTGAACCAACATGGAGAGCTCCGGGGTCAGCAGATGGCTTGAGCCGTCAATATGGCTTCTGAAGGTGATCCCCTCATCATCTATACGGCGAATCTGGGCGAGTGAGAAAGCCTGAAATCCCCCCGAATCCGACAACAACGCCCTGGTCCAGCCCATGAAGCGAGCCAGCCCTCCCTTTTCACGGATCAGCTCATAGCCGGGACGAAGATAAAGATGATAGGTATTTACGCAGAGCAGGGAGTAACCGGCGACCGCCACCTCCTCCGGGGTCAGCCCCTTGACCGTCCCCTGGGTAGCTACGGGTAAAAAAGCCGGCGTCTCCACCGCACCGTGGTCGGTGTATATGGTTCCCAGTCGGGCTTTACACGATTCGTCCCTGGCAATTACCTCAAAGGCGAAAGGCATTTTCGGAGTCCCCAGGAAAGCGAGAAGGGCTGATTATCAATTACAGGATGAGCATTGCATCCCCATAACTGTAGAAGCGATAACCCTCCCTCTGAGCCAGTTTATAGAGCTTCTTTATCTCCCTCAAGCCGGCGAAAGCCCCCACCAGAGCCAGCAGACTGCTCCGGGGAAGATGGAAGTTGGTCAGCAGTGCATCCACCATACGGAATCGGAAGCCGGGGAGGATGAACAGTTCAACCATCCCCGAGCCGGGGAACAGATAACCCCCGCCCACTGTGGCTGATTCCAGACAGCGCACCGTAGTGGTGCCCACCGCCACCAGAGGACGACCCTCGTTTTTAGCGGCGTTTATCTGCCGGGAGGTGCCTTTACTTATTGAATAGTATTCACCGTCCAGTCTGCCCTCTCTCAAGGCTCGGTTATCCAGGGGTTTGAAGGTGGCGTAACCTATATGCAGGGTGATGAAAGCAGTCTCCACTTTGGCTTTCTGTAACCTGTCCATAAGCTCCTGCGAAAAATGCAATGCTGATGTGGGTGCAGCCACCGAGCCGGGGCGGCGGGCAAAGACCGTCTGATATCGCTCCTTGTCGCTCTTATACGGACCCTTGGGGCGTTTTATGTATGGTGGAAGCGGTGGTTTCCCCAACTCCTCCAGATAATCGCTTATATCTCCCTCCAAAAGAAAGTCAACCACCCGCTCAGCTCCCTCCAGCACCCCGGCAACCTCCGCATAGATACCCTTTCTGCCCAGGTTTATCCGCTGTCCCAGAGGAAGCCCGGGGCTGACCAGCGCCCGCCAGCGGTTGGGTTCAAGCTCCCTGAGGAGCAGTATCTCCACCACTCCACCGCTCTTCGCCTTCCTGCCCCAAAGGCGGGCGGGTATGACCTTGCTGTCGTTGAACACCAAAAGACAACCCGATGGAAGCCAGTCAATTATATTCCCGAACCTGGTATTGTTTACGGTGCCGTCCTTGCGGTTATAGACCATCAGACGAGAACCGTCTCGCCTGCGGGCAGGTTCCTGGGCGATGAACTTCTGGTCAAAGGGATAGTCCAGGTCTCTTAGCCGAAGGAGCTTCTTAGGCGACTTGGAGTTTTCCCCTTTCACCCCAGCTCAACCTTCCTCTTGGAGTAGCGCTCATATTCGCTGAAGATACAACCGCAGTAGGGCTGAAGATAAAGCCCCAACTTTCGGGCATCGGCTTGCCCCTCTCTGAAATGGGGGCGCAGGTCGCTATGAACGAACTCCACCCCGGCATCATCTGCAACCTGTTTTCCAATCTCTATTATCTGCTCCCGGTTCTGGTGAGGGGAGATGAGCAAGGTGGTGGTGAAGGCGTGTATGGAGAGTTCGGCGGCTTTCTTTGCGGTGCGGGTGAGCCGAAGTCGGTAACAGCCAAAGCAACGCTCATCCCCACAGTCAACCGCGGTGAGGAATTTTTTCAAATCGTAGAGGTCCTCATCGTGGAAGGGGTAATCTCTTTCCTTAAGATACTGAAAGAGCGCTTCCCTCCGCCTGAGGTATTCCCTGTAAGGATGGATGTTGGGGTTGAACCAGAATATGTGCGGAAGGTAACCCTCCTCCGAGAAGACCTCGGCGGTCTTAACCAGACAAGGAGCACAGCAGGTGTGGATGAGTATGTCCATAATTGTCCGCCTGAGGGAAACGAACTATCAGTATATCACCAAAAAACTACGTGTCAAGGTGTATAGCCACGAAGATATACACCGAACGATGCGAAATATTCCCCTTGAGAAGTTCCCCGCTGTGATATATATTATAGTGAAATGAATAAAGCTTTCCACTACTGCGCTGTAACCCTGCTTACAGTCACCCTTCTACTATCAACGTCCACTGCGGCGCTCTCCCATCCCACTCCCCAGATAGTGGAGGTGCTCAGGATAAAAGGCATTGCCTCCAATCCCCCATTGATAGACGAAGGCATCCTCTTCATCGGCACTGTGAATAAAAAGGCTCTTGCCATTGACCTGCAAAGCGGAAAGAAACTGTGGAGCAAGGGGTTCAAGTCGGCGGTTGTTGCCTCCCCGATAAAGTTCAACTCCCTGGTCATCTTTATAACCGATTTCGGCGATGGGAGGATATACGCCCTCAATTCCACCCAGCTCAAAAAAGCCTGGGAGGAAAGATTCGGCGTGGGCAGTTCCGTCCCTCTGGTCGCAGGAGACAGTCTGATTGTCCCCCAAAGGGAGGGGGTGATCTGTCTGGACGGAGCTTCCGGCACCCTGTTGTGGGAGACATATCTGGACGGCACAGTCATCTCTTGCGGGATAATCACTGATGACAAGATACTTCTGGGAGCTGATAATGGAATTCTGTATATCTTGAACGATGATGGGGAGATACTGGAGGAGGTAGACTTGGGGGAACCAATTCTGTCCGACCTTGCCTTTGCAGGGGGGTTTATCGCTGTGGGTGATTATGGCGGCGTCCTTCATATTCTACGGGTGGATGACCACAAGCAGGTCTGGCAGAGCCAGTTTCCTGCACCCATCCTCAGCCGACCGATATTCTATGATGATACAGTCCTGGTTTCCAGTATGAACGGCACCTGGCGGGGTTTCAATCTGGAAACCGGAGACGAACTCTTCGAATACACATGTAATTCGCTGGTAAGGGGAAACGGATTGATCTGGGAGGGGTCTTTGGTCTTCGGCGCCGATGACGGATGCCTGTATGCGCTTGACCCCGAGAACGGCAAAATAAGATGGAAGGTAAACCTGGGCGGACAGCTCTCCTGTGGTATCACATTGGAAGGGGACCGACTCTATGCCCCCTCCACAGATAAAAAAATATATGTCCTGTCGTATCAGTAGATGGGAAATGGGCATTCAACTCCACCCAAAAGAATTAACTACCTCCACCCACGATTACCCACAATCTGAGCGGCAAATATTTACAGATAATATGTAACTTTAGGCTAAAAAAACCCTTGACATTGGACGATTCATTGTGTTAATCTTGCCAGGCTGATACATCGTAACCAAAGAAAATCAATATACTCATTAAAAGTTTTTCTCCTGTTTAGGAGGTGAAGAGCGGTATGAATCGCTGGTTAACTCATCTGTCCGCTGGAGCCTTAGCAATGGTAATCTGTTTTACCATCGCCTCTTACTTCATCGGTTGCTCCGAGGACACCACCACATCTACCACGCCGGAAATCAACTTCAAAGACCAATATTTCTCCTTTGCCATAGGTAATGGTAGTGACGTTGAACATTCCGGCAGTAATCTTATTCTCGTTGACTGGCTGAACGACGACAACTACACACCCAAGTTAGTCCCTCAACATACCTTCCAACTGCCCTCCATTGATGGAGTTGGAAACGACGATTGTTGGGGCGAAGCTCAAGCATTGAATCTCACCCTATCCTTCATCCCTGAAGGTGTAGAACCACCACTGTCCTCGGTTCCGTTTCCTGGCAATCATGACCCCATTACCCAGGTAACCATCAAATCCGTTTATAACTACATTGGAGACGAAATTGCCTTCCTGGTAACCTGGAGTGATGATACCCAGGACATCAAGAAAGACGGCGCCGAGAAAATCGGTCCCCAAAGTACTGAGTGGGAGATCCATCTGGATTGGGACCAGGATTGGTTCTGCTTTATGTGGAGCACCTGGCAGTGGCACACCGACTCCGAAGGAGACATTGACGGCTTGGCTGAACTGCACACCGATTTCCAGACCCAGGGATGCCAGACCACCTGCCACGAATCGGCCAGACCATACCACCTCAACAGCACTATGGACGACCCCTTCAATCCCGGAAACACCATTTCTGAGAAGTGCGATATCTGGTTTTGGGGCTCCAACTACACCAACTATGCCGGTGAAGCCGAGCAGGAGGGTCAACCCCAACCCCCAGCCTGTATGGTTGACGGCTTCATAGACGACTTTAGCGGAATAATCGGTGACTACAACGACCCCGACGCACATGACGACTCATCCCCACCACGGTTTTACGCTTATGACCCTGCTTTCTTCACCTTCCAGAATGACATGGGCACCCCCGGATACCAGCACAACACCATACATGTTGGAGCCTACTATCCCCAATATATGTACATTGATCAGGCAGATGATTTTACCATCTATTATCCCTACCTCTGGCTCTCAACTGAAACTGTCACCGATCAAGGTGTTCGGACCGGTGATTGGCCACTCGGTGGTGTAGTTACCGGTTACATAAACCGTTCAGGTCTAGGCGCTGCATCCCAGGTAAACGGATTGGGCACATACGACAATGGAACCTGGACCGTTGAATTCTCCCGCGACCTCTCCACCGGAGACCCCGACGACACCATGCTTGACATCTACGAACCCCACGACTACTAGAGACATCCACTCACGATTTAAAAGCCCCTCGCATAAGCGAGGGGCTTTTTTACCTACTCAACTCTCTTTTCCTTGACCGAATTCTGGAAATATGTTAAAATTCTCACAATCTAATCTTCGCACAACATCCCTCCCACCATCTCATCTTCGGAGGCTCTACATATGGCTAAAAAGCCACTACCAAAAGCGGAGTTGGACAAAATTTGCAAACAACTCCGTCGTGATATTATGACCATGTTGGTGAAAGCCGGCTCAGGACACGCCGGTGGTTCTCTGGGGTCCGTGGAGATTATCGCCACACTCTACTGGAATATCATGAATTTTGACCCCGCCAACCCCCGGTGGGATGAGAGAGATTACTTCATCCTCTCCAAGGGGCATGTCTGTCCCGCCCAATATGCGGTTCTGGGAAATCTAGGCTTCTTCCCCAAAGAGGAACTCTGGACTCTGCGTAAACTGGGCTCCATCCTGCAAGGACACCCCCACTGGCTGAAGACACCCGGTCTAGAAGCCTCCACCGGTTCTCTGGGTCAAGGTCTATCCATCGCCAACGGCATAGCCATGGCTCTGAAGCGCGACGGCAAGCCCAACAGGGTCTTCTGCCTGATGGGTGACGGGGAGCAGGACGAGGGGCAGATTTGGGAAGCGGGTATGACCGCAGCTCATTACAAACTGGACAATGTCTGCGGAATTGTTGACCGCAATTATCTCCAGATTGACGGCAACACTGAGGATGTAATGGGCTTGGACACACTGTCCGACAAATGGCGGGCTTTCAACTGGAATGTAATAGAGTGCGATGGGCACGATGTGGATGCTTTGACCGATGCCTATAATCAAGCGATAGCGACCAAGGGCAAACCAACTATCATCATCGCCAGAACCACCAAGGGTAAAGGGGTCTCCTTCATTGAGAATCAGGTTGACTGGCACGGAAAAGCACCCAATCAAGAACAGTATGAAAAAGCTATGGCCGAGTTGGCCGACTAGAAGAACGGAGACAAAAAGATGAAAGTGGTAAAAGAGATGCACCTGGTAGAGGACCTCCACCAACCTCAGCAGAAACCCACCCGTGACGGTTACGGAGACGGCCTCCTCTTCCTCTACGAGACCAACCCCAATGTGGTAGTTCTGGACGCCGATTTGGCTAAATCCACTCGCACCGTCTGGGTGCGGGATAAATATCCCGAGCGGTTCATAGATATGGGCATCTCCGAACAGGATATGCTGGGAACCGCAGGGGGACTCTCCTTGGGGGGAAAGATACCCTTCGTCTCCACCTACGGTGTCTTCGTCGCCGGGCGAGCATGGGACCAGATCCGCACCACCATCTGCTACGGGGGACTGAATGTCAAAATCGGTGGGGCTCACGGAGGGATATCCGTCGGTCCCGACGGCGCCACCCATCAGTCTCTGGAGGAGATCCCTCTGATGCGGGTCCTGCCAGGGATGACCGTCATAGCTCCCACCGATTGCCACGAGACCAAGAAAGCCACTTTGTGGGCGGCTGAATACACAGGACCCGTCTATCTACGCTTCGGTCGTGAGGCGGTGCCGATAATAACCACCGAGAAGACCCCCTTCACCGTGGGAAAAGCGGAGACATATCGCCAGGGCGATGACTGCGCCATCGTCGCCTGCGGCACTCTGGTCTGGCTCGCCCTCTTAGCCTCTGATGAGCTGGAAAAGGAGGGCATCCAGTGCCGGGTGATAAACAACCACACCATAAAGCCAATTGACAAAAAGACCCTGGCCAAGGCGGCACGGGAATGCGGTTGTATGGTCACCGCCGAGGAACACAGTATATTCGGTGGTCTGGGGGGCGCCGTCGCCGAAGTAATCTGCCAGGAGCATCCAGTCCCCTTGCGGATTATCGGCATTGAGGACCGCTTTGGAGAATCCGGCGAACCCTGGGAGCTGATGGAAGAGTTCGGTATGTCCAAGGACAACATCAAAAAGAAGGTCAAAGAAGTCATCAAGATGAAGAAAAAATAAATCCTGTGAATGTTACTTTTCAGGGGGATGGTCTTCCATCCCCCTTCTTCTATTACTACCGGTCAATTACAAGTGAATATGTAAAAAATAAAGTTGAATTATTTGCTTTATTTTTTCCTGGATTATGGTATAATTGGTATAAGAATATACTATCTCATCTTTTTTATCATTTTTACATTGGAAATCACACCGACCTAATTTAAAAGCCATGATCAAAAATTCCATATCCATAGTCATAGTCCCCCATTCCTCCGGCAAACCCTACACCATCTTCATCCATCGTTATCTACTCAGTTTCATCTTGGGCTTCTCCTGCCTGGCAATGCTGGGGCTCTTTGGCATAGTCTTCACCTATACCTTTGACTACATACAAATGCAAGAGGCGTTAGAGCCCACCAAATTGGAGATAGATAATTTGATTGAGGAAAACCAGATGCTCAACGGTGCCATAACCCAAGCCTCCAATCATCAGGATGACCTCGCCCTAGTGATTAAGGAGGAGCGAGAACAACACGCCCAGGCACTTATTGAGATACACGACCGGTTGAAGATGCTGGAAAAATTTTATGCCGACCTGCGAATTATGGCTGGCTTCAAGCTAAATGTTGACGACGCCAAGGCTCTGGACAAAGTCGCTCCCGACCCCCTGGACGCCCACGGTGGTCCGGTGGAAGCCATGGACAAGCACTTTGAGGGGATAAACCTTTTCTCCATGCCCCAGGATGAATATCTCCAATTGATGCAGACCAAGGAAATGGCTTTAAAGAATGAGCTCAACGAACACATCACCACCATCCAGAAGTTAAAGATGCTCCTGGAGAATAAAGCCTCTCTCGTTGACGATGTACCTTCATTGGTGCCGGTGGAGGGCACCATAACCTCCCTGTTCGGTGAGGTGCGCAAGGGCGGCACCCACGGCGGATTGGATATCGCCGCACCCGAGGGCACCCCCATCCACGCTCCGGCTGACGGCGTGGTGGTGAAGTCCGGTCCAAGTATGGGTTACGGGAGGGTCATCATCATTGACCACGGCAACGGTTACACCACCCGCTTTGGGCACCTGAGTGGGGAGACAGTCTCCTTGGGAGACCGGGTGGAGGAAGGGGATATCATCGGCTATGTCGGCTCCACCGGCTGGGCTACCGGACCCCACCTGCACTACGAGGTGCGGTTAAATGGCGTCCCGGTTGACCCCATCAACTACCTGAACACCAACCTACCCCAGAAACTGCTTGACAATACCAGCAATCCCAACACCTCCATTGAGGAGCTACCGCCATCCTATCCTTTTATTGAGGACCTACCCCTACAGGAAAGTGACCTTTGACCTTTAAGAAAACAACTCTACTTAAGAAATCAGCCACCCGCATGGATGGCTGATTTTCATTTTTTCTTCTGGGTAATCCTCAGCGCAGTGAGTTAGCCAGTTCCTCCACAATCTCAAGAACCCTGAAGATATTCTCGCCCAATATGCGTATCATCGGTTCTTTGCCAACATCTCCACGGTCATAGATGAGGTGCGGTGGCTCACCATCCTGTAAACTCTGCGCTATCCATCCCAGGGTTGTCCCCTCCTTCCCCCTCTGCTGAGGGGGCTCATCCCTTCGCTCTACAGCTTCCACTCGTAATCCCAGACCCCGAGCGGCATCAACTATCTCCTCACAGAAAGATATATTCATCCCCGCCCGTATGTTCGGCCAGCGTCTATTTACTTCCAAAACCAGTCTAGCCACATGCGACGAACCCCCAAAGCAGGGCTGACCGGTAATCAGAGGACCCTGAGGACCCTTCACAATTCGGCTGGAAAGACCTATCACCTCCTCCACACTGTCA
>Ga0114919_10005049_pt1 | contig 10551 bp, 7 predicted proteins | sample BlataG_FD_88682 | JGI IMG/M metagenome (GOLD analysis project Ga0114919, IMG submission 88682) | Deep subsurface microbial communities from Black Sea to uncover new lineages of life (NeLLi) - Black_00105 metaG | ecosystem: Environmental > Aquatic > Marine > Oceanic > Sediment | place: Atlantic...
AAGTTGGCGATTGCCCTCCAGAGGGGTCGTTGACACCCAAAGCTGGTCAGCTGCAGTCGCGGTGCTAGCAGTGAGCAGGATGCTCGTGGCAACGGAGAGGCAGAGTTGTCCCGTCCGGAGCTGCTGGGGTGATCTGCGTATGGAGCGGCGAAAGAAAAAGGGGATTTCCATGCACACAGAAGTATCGATTGACAGCCAATGGCGAAAGGCCAAAAGGCCGCGCCCAGACTCCGCAGCCTTCCTGGCCTGCCTGCCTGCTCGGCTTGGGTCGCGGTTTTGGAATGCCGGTCGTTTCGATTCAATCGTTTGGCCAAGAGAGGCCGATGAGGGTGATGGTTAGGCGTCTGCGGGCGCCGCCGTCACCAGCCATCCAGTCGCCTTCGGAGGTGCCGCGTGCCGAGTCTTTCAGCTCTTTCCGGTCTGCTGCTGCGTTCCCCATTGTTGTGGGGGGCCGGCCTCGCCTTTTTCTTCTTTTCGCTGATTCACGGTGACGTGATCACTGACGAGAATGTCGTGCGTTATCTCGCAGGCCACTGGGTCGAGTATCTCGAAGTCGGCCTTTTCTGTATCGGCCTGAGTAGCCTGGCCATGAAGGCGGTCGATTTGCTGGCGCAACGACGAGCCTTGGGGGCCAGCCTGGTGGGGCCGGCTCCTGCTGGCGGCCAGCATCCTTCCGAGGCGGCCATGCTGCAACGGCAGGTGGAGGATGAGGCGGGCGAGGAGCCAACTGCTTACCTGCCCCGTCGGCTCCGCGAAGCACTCGACCTAGTGGTTCGCACCGGGTCAGCTGATGATCTGGAAGATCACCTGAAGTACCTTGCCGACCTCGATGCCGCCCGCGGCCACGCCAGTTACGGGCTGGTTCGCTTTGTCGTCTGGGCTATTCCGATTATGGGCTTCCTCGGCACGGTCATCGGAATCACGGTGGCGATTGCGAATCTTTCACCAACGCAGCTGGAGAACATCTCAGGCGTTGTCGCGGGCCTCGGCACCGCCTTTGACACCACGGCGACGGCGTTGGCATTGTCGATGCTGCTCATGTTCCTGCAGTTTGTGATCGAGCGGGGTGAGCAGTCGCTGCTCGATTGTGTCGATCAGCAGGCCTGGGAAGCACTCGCCGGACGGTTCCAGACCGACGGCATCAGTGACGGTTCGGCCTTGGCCATGGCCCGACTGGGCGATGCCGTGGGCCGCAGTTCTGCCCAGCTCATCGAAGCCCAGGCGCACTCGTGGAAAGAACTCGAGCAGACGGCGGCTGGTAGTCTTGAACGAGTCTTTGCCGGCCTCGGCGACCGGCTGCGTGAAACCCTTGCTGCGTCACTCGATGAAACGCTGGCGACCTGGCGAGAATCGCTGGTCGATGCCCACCGGCAGTTGGTCGCTGAGCGGGATGACCGCTGGGAGCGGGCCACTGCGGCGTTGGGCGAGGCAGTGACGACGCTTGAGCAGCATCAGGATAAGGTTGCCGGGCAGACCGCCACGCTCGAAAAAGTGGTGGGCATGCTCGATGAGATCGCTGCCCTCGAGCAGTCGCTGGAAAACAATCTGGCGGCGGTCACTGCCAGTGGTCGGTTTGAGGAGGCGGTAATCTCGCTGTCGGCGGCCACCCAGTTGCTGGCCGCCCGCACCCGGGACGTGGCCGGGCCGCAGCGTGAACTGTCGGTTGATGCCCCCGTCGGAAAGGTCGCATGAATCGTTCCCGTATCCGGGAGGGAGTGGCGATCTCGCTGTTTCCCTTCCTGGCCGTGCTCTTGTGCACCATGGGGGCGCTGCTTGTGCTACTGGTGCTATTCGGCTACTCCGCCGGACAGCAGGATAAGGCGGCTGCAACCGCCGAGGCTGAAGCTGCGGCCGCAGAATTGCGGCTCGCCATCGAAAACCTCGGCTGGCGACGGGATCAGCTCGCAGAGATGCGGGCCAAGAGCAGTGCGGATCTTGAGTCGCTGCGGCTCAGGCTGGCTGGCATTGAAGAAAATTCGCGAGGTCTGGCCGACGAATTGAAGCAACTGGAAAAGCTAGGCCGCAAGTTGGCAGGTACGGGAGACGATGCTTCTCCTGGCCCAGCAGAGCTGATCGCGCTTGAGGCTGAGTTGGCGGCTGCTCAGAAGCGACTTGCCGAGGCCCGCGAGGACCGTGATGCCAGGCCGCCCGCCTATGCCGTGGTCCCCTACGAGGGCAGTGGCGGAACGCGGCGGCGGCCGCTGTTCATTGAATGTTCGCTGGATGGCGTCTTTCTGCAGCCGGAGGGTATCCGACTCAATCCTAGTGATTTCGAAGGACCGCCGGGCCCGGGCAACCCCTTGGCCAGTGCCCTGCGAGCGGCCCGTGAGTATCTCGCGAACCAAGCGGTTTCGCAGGACGACCCGGCGCTACGACCCTACCCGTTGCTGCTGGTGCGGCCCTCTGGTGTGATGGCCTACTATGCCGCTCGTGAATCGATTGCATCCTGGGGAAGTGACTTTGGCTATCAGTTGATTGACGAGGACTGGCGGCTGGCGTTTCCCAAGAAAGACCTTGCTCTCCAGGACGTTGAAATGCAGGCCATCAATGAGGCCCGCGAGCGGCTGCAGTGGCTGGCCCAGACCCGTTCAACCATGCGACGGAACAAGCCTGCGGCCAAGCAGTATCGGGCCTCTTCGGTTCGGGGTGGCGTTGTGGCCGAGGGAGGTCCGTCCGTGCTGGGTGATCAGTCGCGGTGGGACTGGTCCAAGCAGCAGGCCGCCGCGGTCCAGGCGGGTCTAGGCGGGAGCGGGTTTGGTGGTGGACCTGGTCGCGGGACTGATAATGGATTGAGCGGAACCGCTACAGCCACCGGGCAGCCCGGCGTCATCGGTCGTCCCGTTTCTGCCAGTGGCGGAATGGGAGGTCGCGGCCTTGGGCAAGGGGGTGCTCCAAGCGGGACGGGCAATGGCGAGGGCGGTGCAGAGACAGGTAGCCTGGTCGGCCTGACACCTGGTGCTGGGACTTCGGGACGCTTCTCGGCCGGTGATCAATTGGCTGCGGCAGCGGGGGCGGCAGCTGGTGGCGGAGACGGCGGTGCCGTCGGGCAGGCCGGAACATCAGGCACCCCGAGGCAGCCGGGGGCAGCCGACGGTGCCGCTGAAGCCGGACGAAATGACTCGGCAGCTGACGCACGAGCAGGACAGCCTGGCAGTGGTGGAATGGCCGCAGCGGGGGCAGCCGGGAGCGGTGAGGGATCAGCCGGAATTGACAGTGCAGCGGCTGGCGCGGCCGGTGCAGGCGGTGGCGGTATGAGCGGGCCGCAGTTGCCGCTCGGCATGCAGATGGGCGGCTCGCAGGCGAACCTGATGATGTCGAACGGCAGTCAAGGTGAGGCGGCTGATGGCCAGGGGCAGGCCGGCAGCTGTTGCCAGCCCTTGGCGGGTGTCCGCGGCAGCGACTGGGCTAGCTTTGCCACCTCGCAGCGGTACATCCCGCTGACCCGGCCAATCCAGCTTGAATGTTCCCAGGCTGAGATCCGGCTGCTCGATGAGTCAGGCCGGCGGGTGGCCGAGCGGATTCCGCTCTTTGGGCCCACTGTCGACTCAGTCGATCTGCTTGTCGAAGCGGTCCGTCGGCGGGTCACCAGCTGGGGGATTGCCGGCGACCGTCTCTATTGGAAGCCGGAGCTTGTGCTTACCGAGACCATTGACGGTGCCAGCCGCCGGCAGGACTTGCAGCAACTGCTGGTGGGCAGTGGCCTCGATACCCGTCTGCGTCAACAGACGGATGACGTTGAGCGGCTGCCACCAGTTCCCCGCCGTCGGCGGGCGGCTGGCCTGGGAGTGCTGCCTTCAACTGCGGAGGTGACCCGATGATGCGGCGGCGGCTGAAACAGACCAAGGAAGCCGGTCAGGATTCCTTCCTCGACATCGTGACGAACATCGTCGGTATCCTGATCATCCTCGTGATGGTGATCGGAGCGCGGGTGCAGCATCTGTCGATTAAGCCAGACTCAGCGCCGCCGCCCGAGGTCGCCGCGCTTGCCGATGAGGCGGCCCGGATTGAAGATGCCGTGGTGCAGGCCGAAAGCGACCTGTTGGAACTGGATGATCAGGCCGCCCAGCTTGCGATGACCGTAGCGGACGCCGGTACGGCCAGAATCCATCTTGCCACGGCTGTGTCGGCGGCAAAGCGCGATATCGACAGTCTGCGGGCAGCTGTTGACGAGCAGCGGGCGGCCGCCGCCGAGGCCGAGAACGAGCAGGAGCGGCTCAAGGCCGAGATTGAGCGGTGTAGCCTCGAAGCCGATGGCATTGCCCACGCCCCCCAGGCAACCAAGCGACTGCTGGCCTACCCCACGCCGATCGGCCGGACTGTCACCGGTGATGAGATTCACTTCCAGCTAGCGGCTGGCCGGATCGCCTACATTCCGCTGACGGAGCTTTTCGAAGAAGCCAAGGCCCGGACCCAGCGGAACAGCGGCTCGCTGGCGGCGATGCAGTCGCGGGTTGAAACGGTCGGACCCGTGCAGGACTTTTCGCTTGACTACGTCGTCGAGGTGCAGATCAACCGGGCCGCCGGCCAGGTGATGGTCCGCAGCCGTGAGTGGGTGGCCCGGCCTACCCGCCGTGATGTGGGCGAAACCCTCGAGCACGCCCTCGCCCGCCAGTCACGGTTTCGGACCGTGCTCAGTGGCGTCCGGCCCGACACGACGGTCACGCTCTGGTGCTATCCCGATAGCTTTGCCGAGTACCGAGCGATCCGCGAAGAGCTGCACCGGCTCGACATCCCGGCCGCCTGCCGGCCGCTGCCGGAAGGCGCCCCGATCGGTGGCTCAACTGAGGGCAGCAAGTCGGTTGCCCAATAACGACGCGGTGGCCTTACACCAGAGCCGCCTGAATCAGCTGCGTCACCAGCGGCAGCAACTGCTTCTTGCGGCTGACCACGTTCTTGAGAGCGTAAAGACCACGGTCAATTCGCGGATAGTTGATCTCCTCCCAGGCTTCGGTCTCGCGTGAGAGCAGGAGGAGCGAGCCGTTGCTAACCACGTCGGTCACCAGTAGGGCCGAGAAGTCGAGATTCCGCTGGTCGGCGTAGGCGGCCAATGCCGTCAGCAGCTCGTCTTTGCGTTCCCAGAACAGGTCGAAGCCGGTCTCTTCGATCTGCGAGATCGAGAAGCGGATGCCCTGTTCGATGAACTCCTTGCAGTCCTCGCGGACCACTTCTTCCGGCGTGCTCGACCGCAAGGCCGAGCCAATCTCAAAGAACTCGCGGGCATAGGCATCAAGGTCGACCGGGCAGCGGCTCCGCAGCCAACCGAGAATTTCACGGTCAACGTCGGTGGTGGTTGGGCTTCGCAGAAAGAGCGTGTCGGAGATGATGCCGGACGCCATGCACAGGGCGATGGCCGGATCGGGCTCGAGCCCTGCTCCGCGGAACTGCCGGGCAACAAGTGTGCAGGTTGAGCCGACCGGCTCATTGACGAAGCGAATTGGCTGGGTCGACTTGAGGCCACCGCCCAGCCGATGGTGGTCGAGCACCTCGACAATCTCAGCCTCTTCCACTCCGGCAACCGCCTGGGTGAGTTCGTTGTGGTCGACCAGCACCAGCCGTGGCCGGGGCGGGCTGATGATGTCTGACTTAAACGAGAGCCCGACGAGCAGGCCGTCGTCTCCCACCACCGGGAAGACCGGCTGGGGCGATCGTTCGACAATGCTACGGGCCTCGGTCACCCGCATCTTGGCCGGGATGGTGACCACATTGCGATCGACCGCCGGGTCGATGAACTGTGACGAACGGATGCGGGTGGTGGTGTTGACTGTGTCGAAGGGGCTCAAAATGACCGAGACATTTCGAGCCCGAGCCAGTTCAACCAATCCGGGGCTAAGTTGAAACCCGCCGGTGATCACGAGTCCGCGGACCCCCTGCTCGATGGCTGGCAGTTGAATGGTCGGCCGGTCACCGCAGACCACGATGACCCGGTCCTTGTCGAACTGCTGCATCCGGGCAGTGAAGCCGTCAGCGCTCATTGCCCCGACCATCACCAGCAGTTCATCCCGCTGCTCTGGTTCGACAGCATGCTGGAATGAGCCGCCCAGCGACTCGGTGATTTTTTCAAGGCTGGTGGCAACTGTTCGCGACTTGATCGGGTCGCCCTCATCCCGGAACAGCAGTTCCATCAGGTCAAGCACCGACAGCACGCCGACCACACGACGACTCTCGTCGACGACTGGAATGGCCCGCAGGTCCCATTCCCGCATCCGACGGTAGGCCTCAAAGAAGGCATCACCACAGCAGGCAGTGACGGTTTCACGCCGGCAGACATCCTCGGCTTCGGGCCGGACGTCCATGATGATCTTCGGCGGGGACAGGCCGGCCTGCCGCAGGACGAACTCGGTGCGTTTATTGGGAGCCCCACAGCAGGCGGCGACGGCGTTAGGCTCGCTCGTCCGCTTGAGATAGTCGGCGTAGGCGATCGCCGAACAGATGGCGTCGGTGTCGGGGTTGCGGTGTCCGAAGACGAGCAGGCTCATGAGATGGTGGGAACCGAGGGCGGGATCGGCGGTCGATCGTGGGCGAGATGTCCCCTGACACAGTGTGGCGGGAAACCAACTTCTACCCAGAGTGGTCCACCGCTGACAAGCCGCTTTCCTGAACTCAAGGGCGACAACAGTGGTGGCCGGGCTGTCCCGCTCCTGTGAATGCCCGCTATGAAGGCCTTTGGAGATGGGTTACGCTCCACGTCGTCGTGATTGGGTCTAGACGCTGGAGGAAAACGATGAACCGTCTGCTCGGCTTGCCTCTCTTGCTCGCGGTGCTGCTGAATGCCGGCCAGGTGGCCGCCGCCAAGCGGCCCAACATTGTCGTGGTGATTGCAGACGATCAGGGCTATGGCGATCTCGGTCACACCGGCAACCCCGTCATTCAGACCCCGCACGTTGACGCTTTGGCTGCCGAGTCGACCAGCCTGACCGACTATCACGTGGCCCCGACCTGTTCACCGACTCGGGCGGCTTTCATGACCGGCCACTGGACCGACCGGACAGGCGTCTGGCACACGATCAACGGCCGCTCGATGCTGCGGGAGAACGAGGTGACCCTGGGCCAGTTGCTCAAGGACAACGGTTACATCACAGGTATGTTCGGCAAGTAGCACCTCGGAGACAACTACCCCTACCGGCCGGAGGACCGCGGCTTTGATGAGGTCTATCGGCATGGTGGGGGTGGCGTTGGCCAGACACCCGACCTCTGGGACAACGCCTACTTTGATGGCAGTTATTTCCATAACGGCAAGGCCGAGCCGGCGGAGGGTTTTTGCACCGATGTCTTTTTCAGGCAGGCCCACCGCTTCATCCGCCAGCAGGCTGGCGCCGGCCGCCCTTTCTTTGCCTATGTGAGCACCAACGCTCCGCACGGCCCGCTGCACTGTCCGCAGGAATATCTTGATCGCTACGCCGATCAGCCGGCGGAGATCGCCGCTTTCTACGGCATGATTACCAACATCGATGACAATGTCGGCGCGACCCGGAAGCTGCTGTCTGAGCTTGGCATTGCTGAGAACACGTTGTTCATCTTCACCACTGACAACGGTACCGCGACGGGACAGAAGGTCTTCAATGCCGGCATGCGGGGAAAGAAAGGCAGCGAATACGACGGTGGCCACCGGGTGCCGTTTATTGCCCATTGGCCGGCGGCCGGCTGGAACCGGCAGCATGCCTGTGATCGGCTCTGCCACGCTGTCGACGTCGTGCCGACGCTGGTCGAACTTGCCGGTGGCAAGCGGCCAGCGGGACTCAAGTGGGACGGCGTCTCGATCCGACAGCTCCTCGATCCGGCTGCTGACGTCAGCAACTGGCCCGACCGGATGCTGGTCACCGACTCGCAGCGGGTGCGGGATCCAATCAAATGGAAGCAGACGGCGGTGATGTCGCAGCGGTGGCGGCTGGTCAACGCCGAGAAACTCTACGACATTACGGCCGACCCCGGGCAGCAGCGGAACGTGGCGGCTGATCATCCGGCCCAGGTGGCGGCAATGACGGCCTTTTACGATGACTGGTGGAGAGAACTGGAGCCCACGTTCGCGCAGACCACAGAAATCTACCTTGGCCATCCTGCTGCAGGTGAGGTGAGTCTGACCTGCCATGATTGGATTAGCGAGCGGTATGCGCCCTGGAACCAGCAGATGGTTCGGGCGGCCGGGGGGTATCCGCGGCAGCCCGCCAGGGGGAAAGATTCTGCCCCGAAGCCAGCTGTTCGTCATGAAGCGCACTGGGCTGTGAAAGTTGTTACGGCCGGTGAATACGCCATCGCGGTTCGGCGCTGGCCCGTTGAGGCAAATCGGGAGATTGGAGCCGCCTTGCCACCAGGGCAGCCGGTGCCGGGGGCGAGTCAAGCCTTCCGCGAGACGCCTGGCTTTGCCCTGCCGGCGGTATCGGCCTGCCTACGCATTGACGGCCGAGATCTTCAGACCGTCCCGGTTGAGGCGGATGCGTGTGAGATTCGTTTCACCGTGGAACTGGAGACCGGCTCCCACCAACTCGCCCCGTTTTTCCGCACTTCAGATGACCATGAAGTGGGTGCCTACTACTGCATCGTGACCGGGCCTCTCAGCCGTTGAAGGTGTTTCTCGGCAGAACGCGTCGCCGGGGCTGTGAGAATCCCACATGGTGTGTTGTGGGCGTGATAGCTGGAAGCCGCCGACGGGAGTCGGCCGGATGGGCCGCGTGGGTAGTTGTATTGCGGGCGTGGTATTTGGAAGCCGCCGACGGGAGTCGGCCGGACGGGCGGTGCTGGTTCGTGCGTTGTCACCCGTGCTGCCTGTCCAGTCGCTTCCGCTCCTGGCTTCCGGGAGGGTGGGCCGCACGCCGTTTGGTCAGTCGAGCAGGTGTACCAACAGCCCGCTCCGAAGCTTCGGCTCAAACCAGGTGCTCTTTGGCGGCATCACTTCGCCCGCATCCGAGACCGCCATCAGTTGCTCGATTGAAGTTGGGTGCATCGAGACAGCGATGGCCCACTTGCCTGACTGCACCCGCCGTTCGAGTTCGTCAGTGCCGCGAATGCCTCCAACAAAGTCGATTCGCGGATCAGTCCGTACGTTTTCGATACCGAAAATCGGCCCGATGACTCGCTGCTCGAGAAGGGCAACATCGAGCGAAGCGATCGGGTCGGCGTGATCGATCGAGTCAGCCGGTATCGTCAGGCGGTACCACCGATCACCCAGAAAGATGCAGAACGAGCCGGCCGCCGGCGGCACCGGATCGGTGGTCGGCTCCAACTGACCGACCTGCCCCAACTCAGCCAGGATCTGTTCGGCAGTCTTGCCGTTGAAGTCGGCAATGATGCGGTTGTAGGACAGGATGGTGAGCTGGTTTGCCGGGAACAGCACCGTCAGGAACCAGTTGTATTCCTCCGCGCCGGTGTGGTCTGGGTTTGCCTCCCGCCGGGCTTTGCCTGCCCGCCAGGCGCTGGCGGCCCGATGGTGGCCGTCAGCGATGTAGAAGGCCGGCACGGCGGTGAGAGTCTCGATGTAGGGCCCGGCCTCAGTGATCTGCCAGACCGTGTGCTGAACGCCATCTGGCGCAGTGAAGTCGTAGAGTGGGGCTTCGGCCGTGGCGGCTGCGACCAGCTGGTTCACCTCGGTCTCATCGCGGTACGTCAGGAAAACCGGTCCAGTGTGAGCCCCCAGCGTCATCACATGCCGGGTCCGGTCGTCCTCCTTGGCGGGCCGGGTGAACTCGTGCTTGAGAATCCGATTGTGTTCATAGTCATCGACATGGCAGCAGCAGACGATACCGATCTGGCTGCGGCCATTCATGATCTGCCGGTAAAGGAAGATGCAGTCGGTCTCGTCCTGAGCAAGCGTGCCGGCGGCCAAAAACTTCTGGAAGGCGTCGGCAGCCTGGTTGTAGATCGCGTCGGCGTAAGGATCGGTCTCTGGAGGCAGATCGATGTCAGGCCGCACAACATGCAGAAATGATTCGGAGTTGCCGGCGGCCAGAACGACCGCCTCGTCGCGGTCAATTACGTCGTAGGGGACGCTGGCAACAGAGGCCGCCTTGGCCACGGGAGGGCGGACGGCACGAAACGATTTGACGCGGGGCATAGGGAAGTCGCTTTCACGCAGGCAGAGAACTAATTGACTGGTTGGGAGAATAGCAAAACGACTGCAAGGCCGCGTGTCCCCAGACTGTTTTCAGCCGTTTGGTGCCCCAGCAGATCAATTCCTGTCGACCATGATCGAGTCGATTTCGAAATATGCCTGGTCAGCACCGGTCAGGGTGAGCGTGAGTTCGCGAAAAACTTCACCAACTGGCACGAACCCGCTGAGTGGGAAACGGCAGAGGTGCCATTGCTTGCCCGCTGCGACCCGGTATTGTTCGCTGCTTGCCCGCCGGTTCACGATGAGGCCAACAGTTGCCTCGCGGGTGCATCGCAAGCGGACAACGATCGCTTGGTCCGCACTCGTCGCTTTAGTGGATAGGCCGCCGCGATGGAGAGAGCCCTTTTCGCCGTTGAGATGAAAGTCGAGAAAGCCTTGGTAGCCCGCGAGATTGTCGGTGATGTCCGTCGACTGCCACCCTTCTGTCTGCCAGCCGCCACAGTCGAACT
>Ga0114919_10005050_pt1 | contig 10550 bp, 8 predicted proteins | sample BlataG_FD_88682 | JGI IMG/M metagenome (GOLD analysis project Ga0114919, IMG submission 88682) | Deep subsurface microbial communities from Black Sea to uncover new lineages of life (NeLLi) - Black_00105 metaG | ecosystem: Environmental > Aquatic > Marine > Oceanic > Sediment | place: Atlantic...
CGCCAAGCGCTAGGCGGCGGGACCGAGCCGGCAGACCACGGGGTGCTGGTTACTCCGGTTTCGGCCAATATCCCCTTGGCCGGTGCGTCTGTAATGAAGGTTGCGGCCGCGACTGCCGACTTGGAGGTCGTGGAAAGATTTTTTGCCGAATGGCTCGGCAAACAGCGTATAAAAAGGGGTGTAGGAGGCGGCCCTCTCTTCGAAAGGGTGGAACATGCGCAGAACGCTCTGGATAGGCGTGGCAGCGGGGATGCTCCTTTCGGGTTGGGCCCAGACCGCCGGCGCCGACGTGACCGACGAAGAGGTCCGGGCGGCCATCGAAAAGGCCCGCGAATACCTCATCAATCAACAGAAGCCCGACGGCTCGTGGGGCGCCCACGCGGGCGAATCAGCCCTGGTCTTTATGACCCTGGCCTACATGGGCCAGCACCCCAACCGCGAAGTGATGGCCAAAGGGTTGGATCACCTGATACGCCAGGACCCCGACACAAACTTCGGCGACCGGCAGGGCTACGGCGTGCCGATTCGCATCATGGGCCTCTCGTATATCCACAACAAACTGCTCGGCGTGAAGAAGGCCCTCGTGCGACAACAGATGATGACGGACCTCATGCGGCTCCAGGTGGGCCAGTCCCCCAATGGCGGCTGGCGCTACGGGTTGAACGCCACAGATTTTGACTTCTCGGTCACCCAGTGGCCGATCCTAGCGATGCGGGAGGCCAGCCTGGTCACCCCTCCGATTGAAATCGCCAAAGAGCCCCTCGAAAAGGCGAAGAAACTGTACTACTCGAAGCAGAACGAGGACGGCGGTTGGTCTTACACCGAGGGACCCCCCTCCTACGGCTCGATGTCGGCCGCCGGGTTGGCCTCGGTCTATATCATCGCCGACATCCTCGACCTGGCGAGTGGATGCCCCTGTAGGGGCGGGCAAAGCCGGCGGACCACCTCCGAGGCCGACAAGCGAATCGACCTGGCCCTCAAGTGGCTCAGCAAGAACTTCACCGCCAACAAGAACCCGCGGAGCGACGGGTGGCACCTCTACTGGCTCTACTGCGTCGAGCGGGTCGGCATCTCCGCAGGATACAAATACTTCGGCGAGCATAACTGGTACAAAGAGGGGGCGGAGGTTCTCCTCAAGCAACAGGCGCCGACCGGCAATTGGGGCGGCCTCCCCGACACCTGTTTCGCCACACTCTTTCTGTTCAAGGGCCGCGCGCCGATCCTCTTCAACAAACTCAAGTTCAACGGCATCTGGAACCCACACCGCCGCGACATCGCCAACCTGACGCACTTCATCGAGCGAAAGAAGGAGCAGCAGTTCCACTGGCAGATCGTCGAACTGCGGTCCCCCCTGGAAGAACTGCACGACGCGCCCGTCCTTTACATCTCGGCCGAAAGCATCCCCCAGTGGACCGACGAAAAGGGCAAGAAGCGCGACGGCTTCACCGACGAGGAAAAGAAGAAACTTCGCGCCTTCACCGACACGGGCGGAACGATCCTGCTCGAGGCCTCGTGCGGCAACTCGAAGGTCCGCCGATGGTTCCCGCAATTTGCCAAAGAGGTCTGGCCCGAATGGAAACCGCTCAAGATTACACCCCGCACGCACCAGGTGTATGAGGCCGGCAACACGGTTAAGCGCGACGTCGGGCTGCAGGGCGTCGACGACGGGATCCGCACCGTCCTCTTCCTCGCCAGCGACGATATCTCCTGCCCCTGGCAGATGAAGCAGTACACCTCGAAGGGATACCTCTTTGACTTCGGCATGAACCTTCACACCTACGCGACGGACGGAGCGCCCCTGCGAGCGAAACTCGCCGGACGCGAACCCGATAAGTCCGACAAGTACACAGGTCCCGTGACCGCGGGAGGCCGGACCACGTTGCGCATCGCCCGCGTCAAGCACGGCGGCAACTGGGAGGTCGGCGCCAACTACGCCGGCTTCAAACGCCTGGCCGAGCACGTGAAGGAGAAGGCGGAGGTGACGCTCGAAGTGGAAGAGGCAAACGAGCCGCCCGTGACGGCCAAAGGCGTCGCCCCGGCCGACCTCAAGGGCTACGACGTCGCCTACCTGACCGGCAGCCGGCCCTTCACGCTGACCCCGGACGAGCAGGCGGCCCTGAAGACCTGCGTCGCCGGCGGAGGGTTCCTCTGGCTCGAGGCCGCGGGCGGATCGAACGCCTTTCACGAGTCGGTCAAGCAGTTGGCCGACGCCCTCGGATGGGAACTCAAACTCCTCCTGGAGACCCACGGCCTGATGACCGGCCGGATGGACGGGGCGCAAGGATACAACCTCACGAGCGGGGTGAAGTTCCGCCGGGCGCTTCGTGCAGCCAAGTTGGGCCGCAGTTACGCCGACTTCTACGGGCTTTATGAAGGCGGCCGGATGATCGGCCTCTACTCGCCGCTCGATGTCCTGTTCGGCCTGACGCCCTACGAGGCCTGGGAATGCAAAGGCTACCAGCCTGGACACGCCGAGGCCGTCGCCACCAATATCGTCCTGTATCTGACGACGCTCGGCGCCCCGGCCGATGTCCCCGCCGATACCCCGGCCGAGGTTCCCGGGCCGTGAGGTAACTCGCTCCGCCACCCTCCCGCCGAGCGACCCCGCAAAAATCGCCCCTGCGAGTGAGCAAGAGCGCTGGGCAGGGGTGTCTTTCTGCCGCCTCGAAACCGCCAAGAAGCCGGCGCCTACTGGCGCGTGCGGCGATGGAACGCCTCGGCCAGACGCCGGCTGACCGGACCCGGCTTGCCGCTCCCGATGGTCCGCTTGTCGATCCGCACCACGGAAACCACTTCGGCCGCCGTCCCCGTCAGGAAACATTCATCGGCCACGTACAAGTCATAACGCGTGAGATTTTCCTCGCGGACCTCAATACCCAGTTCGGCCGCAATGGCGATAATCTCGTCGCGCGTGATGCCTTTGAGAATCCCGGCGGCGATGGGCGGCGTAAAGAGCCGACCGTCCCGCACGATGAACACGTTGTCCCCCGTGCACTCCGCCACGAAACCCTGGTGGTTCAGCATCACGGCTTCCAGCGTTCCGGCGTCGATGGCCTCGATCTTCGCCAGGATATTGTTCAGGTAGTTGAGGCTCTTAATCCGCGGGTTGACCGCGTTCGGATGGTTCCGCATCGTCGCGGCCGTGATGACCTCCAGGCCGTTCTCATACAGTTCCGGCGGATAGAGGACAATCTTGTCCACGATGATGAAGACGTTGGGGTCCTTGCAGCGGTTCGGGTCCAGGCCCAGTGTTCCCACCCCCCGCGTGACGACCACGCGAATGTACGCATCCTTCAGGCCGTTCGCCTCGAGCGTCTCGGTGATGGCCTTGCCCATCTCCTCGGGCGTCAGGGGAATCGCCAGGCGGATGCCGTTGGCCGAATCGAACAGCCGCCGCACGTGCTCCTCGAGACGAAAGAGGCGCCCCCCATACGAGCGGATGCCCTCAAACACCCCGTCGCCGTAAAGGACCGCGTGGTCGAAGACCGAGATTTTCGCCTCCTCGCGGCTCACCAGCCGACCGTTCAACCACACTTTTCGACCCATGATGTCTCCCCTGACTTGAGTCACTCCGTTACTCGGTCACCGTCGTTCTGTCAAGAATTTCCCGTCCCTGAGGCGGAGGACGCGGTCGGCCGCCTCGGCGATCCTCGCGTCGTGCGTGACCATCACGACGGTCAGCCCACCCTTGCGATTCAGCCGCTCAAGCAGCCGCAGAATCTCCCCGCCCGTCGCCGAATCGAGGTTGCCGGTCGGCTCGTCGGCAAAGAGGACGCGCGGCTCGTGGACGAGGGCCCGCGCGATGGCGGCCCGCTGGCACTCGCCGCCCGAGAGTTCGCGCGGCAGGTGCGAGGCCCGCTCCCCGAGGCCCAAACCCTCCAGAACTGCGCGCGCCCGCCTCCGATGACGCCACCGCCCCACGGACCACCCCGCCAGCGGCGTCCGAATCATCGCCGGCAGAAGTGTGTTCTCCAAAACCGACAGGTCCGGCATCAGGTAATAGAACTGGAAGACGAAGCCGACGGCCTCGTTCCGCATCCGGTCGCGCCACCGCCTGGGCCGGCCGAACGCGTCTTCGCCTTCGAAGAAGACCCGCCCCTCGGTCGGCCGATCCAGTAGGGCCAAAAGGTGCAACAGCGTGCTCTTGCCGCTCCCCGACGGGCCGAGAATGCACAGGAACTCCCCGCGGCGGACCGCCAGGTCCACCCCGCGAAGCACCCGGAGGCGGCGCGACCCCATCCAATAATCCTTGACCAGGCCCACGCCTTGAAGGATCGTCTCCTCACTCATACCGCAGCGCCTCCACGGGCTGCTTGAACGCCGCCAGCAGCCCCCCCGCCATACTCGCCAGCGTCGAAAGCGCCAGGGCGCCGGCGCTCACCCCCACGCACCACCACAGCGACAGGCGCCACGGAATGTGCTCGAAGTAATACATCTCCCGCGGAAACACATCCACGCCAAGCGTCTGGTTCACCCAGATCTCAATCGGATCGAGGTAATGAAGCATCAGCAGCGCCCCGACCAGGCCCAACGCCGTGCCCAAGAGGCCGATGATGAACCCGTATCCGAGGAACAGGCTTCCGACGCCGGCATCGCTCGCGCCGAGCGCTTTCAGAATCCCGACGTCTCGCGACTTGATGTAGGCCATGACGTAGGAAATCAGTCCAATCAGCACCCCGAACCCGAGGAACATCAGCCCCAGCATCAGCGTCGTAATGTTCCGCTCAATCTCCACGACCGTCAGGATCATCTGCTGCTGGGTCTCCCACGTGTTGATGGAGAGCAGCGGAAGGTCGGCGCCGCTGTGCTCGGCGCCGAACGCTTCCCAGGCGCGGCGGATTTTCTCGACGACGGCCGCGCCGGCCGACGGATCGCTGAGTTTTACCTGAATCCGGCTGGCGCGCGCCGGTTCGCCCTCGTCCGGCCCGCCCTCCATCCCCGCCATCCGCTGGGCCACGTCGAACGAAACATACACGTGCGACGAATCCGCCTCCCAATAGTTGCTCTTGAACGTATCAACAAGCGTCAAGGCCCGGGTGCTCACCCGCGGGACGCCTCCCAGGTCTGTCTCCACCGCCCCCGACGGCCGAATCGGAATCGTCGAGACAACCAGGTCCTCGCCGTACGCCAGGAGGGGATAATCCACCACCTGCGCCCGCATCACTTCGACCGGCCGGACCGGCAAAACGATTGCCGAAACCACGAGGCCGAGCGCGACCAGCGCCCAAAACGCCGTCGCCACGCGCCAGCCGACCCGGCCCGGCCGGCGGACGCCCGCCCGCCACACGAAAAGAAACACGACGGCCGCCACCACCGCGAGAAACCCCAACAGAACACGCCGCCCGGCGCCTTCCTCAACCGTCTCGGATACATAGTCGGTCCCGGGGACGCCGATGACGCCCGTGCCGGGAATCACTCCGGGCCGCACGAGCCGGCCGCTCTCCTCCATCGCCTTTCGGAAGCCTTCCGGCACGTCGAGAAGGTGCTCCAGCCGCTCCGGCGGAGTGTCGTCGGAGAACCGCTGGCGCTGGAGGTATTCGAGGAACCGGCCCATCTTCGCCTTCCCGGCCGGGCGGATTCCGATGACCAGACACGGCCGCACGATCGGCTTAATCCGGCTCGAGCGCGGCTTGATACGCGCCACGGCGTAGGTTCGAATGACCGGCGTGGCCGCCTCCACCCCATCGATCCGCTCGATTCGCCTCGTGAACTCGTCGTAATACGGCATTCCCCCCAGGTGCGCGTCCACGATGATGTCCGCCAGCGTCCCGCGCGTCATCTCCCGCGTCTCGCTGACAAAGCCGTCCATAATCGCAAAGACGAGAATCAGCAGGAACACCCCGAGCGCCGCCGGAAGCGCCGAAATGAGCGGCACCACTGCCTTCCAGCCGCTGAAAAGATACTTGAGGCAGACGATGTGCTTGTATACCGGCGACAGGAACACCAGGGCCGCGATCGCAATCGCCCCCGCCCCGCCGCCGAGAATCGTCGGCCAGAACCACGGCGAGGCCAGCCATTCGCCCATCGCCTGTCGCCTCCACATGTGGGCATGGCCCGCGCGGGTTACGTGGCACGGGGCCGAAGTTGCGGAAACAGCACCACCTCACGAATGCTCGATGCGCCCGTGAGCAACATCACCAGCCGGTCCATTCCGACGCCCAGGCCGCCCGCCGGCGGCATCCCATACTCGAGCGCCGTCACAAAATCCTCGTCCATCACCGCCATCGTCTCGTCCTGGCCCGCCAGTTGCGTCCGCAGCGCCTCGGCCTGAACGTCCGGGTCGTTCAGTTCCGTGTATGCGTTGCCCAGTTCCATCCCGGCGACCATCGGCTCGAAACGCTCGGCTATTCCAGGCTCGTCCGCCTTCCGCTTCGTCAGCGGACACAGCCCCGCCGGCCAATCCATCACAAACATCGGCTGAACCAGATGCTTCTCGACACATTGCGCGAACACCTCGTGCGTCACCACGTCGAGGTGCTTGTTCGTTTCTTCCATCCCCAGGCCGCGCGCCTTGGCGCGGATCGCCTCCTCGTCCCCCAGCCGCACCCCAGCGTGCTCCTCGAGCAGGTCGGCATACTTGGCCCGCCGCCAGGGCGCCTTGTATTCGATCACCTCGTCGCCGAACGGAAGCGCCGTCTCGCCGCCCGACACCGTCCGCGCCAGGTGCTCGACCAGGCTCTCCGCGAGCGCCATCATGTCCGTATAGTCGGCGTAGGCCTGGTACACCTCGAGCATCGTGAACTCCGGGTTGTGCCGCGTCGAAATCCCCTCGTTGCGAAAGACGCGGCCCATCTCGAACACCCGCTCCATGCCGCCGACAAGCAGCCGCTTCAGATACAGTTCCGGCGAGATGCGAAGGTACAGGTCCACGTCGAGCGTGTTGTGATGCGTGATGAACGGCCGCGCCGCCGCCCCGCCGTAAATCGGCTGAAGGACCGGAGTTTCCACCTCGACGAAACCGCGCTCCTTCAGGAACCGGCGCGTCTCGTCCAGGATGAGCGACCGCGCGAGGAAAAGGTTCCGCACCTCGGGGTTCGCAAAAAGGTCCACGTAGCGCTGCCGATAGCGGGCCTCGATCGCCTGAAGGCCGTGCCACTTCTCCGGCGGCGGCAGAAGCGCCTTGGCGAGAATCTCGAACCGCTCGACGGCAATCGTGACCTCGCCGGTCCGCGTCTTGGTGAGCGTCCCTTCGACGCCCACCCAGTCGCCGAGGTCCAGTTGCCCGACGCGCTCCCACGCCTCGGCATCCAGCGCCTTCTTGTTGAACGCGATCTGGATGCGGCCGGTTTGGTCCACGAGGTCCGCGAAGACAAGTTTGCCGAACGCCCGCTGGCCCATCAGTCGCCCGGCGACCCGCGCGGGCGCCCCTTCGCCGGCCGCCTCGAACCGCCGGCGCGCCTCGGCTGCCCCGATCGTCTCCGGATAGCGGTGGCCGAACGGGTCGTGGCCCGCTGCCCGAAGCGCATCGGCCTTCTTGCGCCGCTGCTGTTCGTACTCGTTTGCCATCGCGGGCCGCCCTGCCTTTTCGGAATAAACGTTGGATAGAATGGTCCAATCATAGAAGAGCAGGACGCTTTCAGCAAGGAAAAGTCCTTCGCGCGCCGCCCTGCGAAAAGGATAGCGACTCAAACCGCGCCGGCCTATAATGACCGACCGCCTAAGCCCGGAAAGGAAGCCTGTTATGAAAAGGAACGCATGGCTCTTGCCGGCGCTGGTTCTGGTGGCCATGCCGCTTTCCGGCCGTGCGGCTGAGCCGTCTGTCCCGCCCATTTTCGAGAGCAGAACCGGCGTCCTCGCCTACGTGCCGCCCGACGCCGACCTCGCCGTCCACGTCCGCATGGCAGGGCTCGTCGAGAGCGACCTCTGGAAGCGCTTTGCAGACCCTAAGGTCGGCTTTTACCAGGAGTTCGCCAAGGAGATAGAGGAGGACGTGACCATCGACCCGGAAAAGGACGTGGCAGCGGCGCTGCTCGTCTTCAAACTGACGTACGAGGAGGACGGCGATCCGGACGAACCCCTGCTCGGTTTCGCCTTGGCCTTCAACCGGGACATCCAGCCCGAGACCTTCTTTGTGAGAGAGAGGGATCGCCAGCCGGTCAACGTTCCAGGCGTCCCCGGGCCGGTGTACCGCTCCATACGGCCCATGCTGGTTGCGTTTCCGGATTCGAGGACGGTTGTGGGGGCGATGCCGGAGTATCTGGCGTGGATGCTGGCCGCGCCAAACACCGTCCCCGCGCCGTCGATCCGCCGAGCGCTGGCCGCACCCGGCGAAATCACGTTTGCGGGACAAATGCCCGACCAACTGAAGGCCGCCCTACGTGTCGAATACGACCACTATCGCCGCCGGCTCCTCCGCCGAATGAACCCCGAACGGCTCCTGGAGTTCGCGCTTCTTTACAATCTCTTCCGCGTCGCCGACGATGCCGCAAGCATCGTAGGGTCGCTCGACCTTTCCCGCGAGGCCGACGCGCTTCGGATCGCCGTGACGTTCAACTCGGACCGGAGCGCCGCCGTCCTGGCGGCAGGGCTGGACGCGATGGCCGATCCACTGGCCATGGTCCTGCCGGCGCTTTTCGGCAGTCCGATGCCGGAGGCGCCGCCCGAATCGCCTCTCTATCGCGCCCGGGCCGAGGGCGGCGAAGCCAGCATCACCATGAGTCGCACAAGCGCCGAGCGCCTGCTCGACCAGGTGCTGAGCGGCGCGGCGCAGCAGGCCACCCGTGCCGCCAGCGCGAGCAACCTCCGCCGACTCGGCGTCGCAATCCGGCAATACGTCACGGACCACGGCGCCTATCCGCCGAACGTCTCCGCCCTTTTCCCAAACTACCTGCCCGACCGAAAGGTCCTGGAGAACCCGGCCCTCGGGGCGCATTTCCCCGACGGCGACTACGAACTTGTCCCCATGACAACGGAAGCCGCGAAGAAAGAGCCGTGGGCCAAAGTGCTCGCCTTTGAACGCTATCCGCGCGACAATCCCCCCGCGGCGCTCAACGTCCTCTTCGCCGACGGACACGTCGAGTACGTCACCGTCGAGGCGTTCCGGCGCCTCTACCAAGAAACCCTCAAAGACCTCGGACGCTAGGAGATTCGATGCCGCGAACCTTCATCCAACAGTTGGCCACTCCCGGCCAGATCGTGGAAGACGTTTACCAGGTGGCCGAGAAGGACTTGCGGACCACCAAGAAGGGAACCTACTTCATCGCCGCCCGCCTCAGGGACCGGACCGGGGAACTGCCCGCCGTCATGTGGGACGCCACCGCAGCGCTCTTCGCGGCCATCCCTCAAGGGGGCTACGCCCTGGTCAAGGGCCGCGTCGGCGAATACAGGGACGCCCTCCAGATTATCATCGAGGCGATGCGCCCCGCCAAGGACCACGAGGTGGACCCCGCCGACTTCCTGCCCGTCGGGCCGGGCGACCCGGACGAACACCTCGAGCGCCTAAAAAAGGTCTTGGCCGACGTCGAGCGGCCGGCGCTTCGGGCGCTCCTGGACGCCGTCTGGGCCGACGAGAAACTCGTCGTGGACCTCAAGCGCGCTCCCGCCGCCGAAAAACTCCACCACGCCTATCTCGGGGGCCTGCTGGAACACACGCTCAGCATCGCGGAACTGGCGCTTCTGGTCTGCCGGCACTATCCCAAACTCGACCGCGACCTGCTTCTGGTCGGCGCACTCTGGCACGACCTCGGCAAAACGCGCGAACTCACCTACGATACCGCCCTCGGCTACACCGACAGCGGCCAACTCGTCGGCCACCTCATCCAGGGCGTCATGATGCTCGACGAAAAGATCGACGCCATCCGCGCGGCCGGGGCCGAGTTTCCCGAGGATTTGGCCGACCTCGTGCGGCACATGGTTCTCGCCCATCACGGCGTGTATGAATTCGGCAGCCCGAAACTGCCTATGACCGCCGAGGCCTTCGCCCTGCACCACCTCGACAACATCGACGCGAAACTCCACGCCTTCTGGCGCCACGTCGAACACGACGCCGACCCCCGGCGCCGATGGACCGCCTGGGACAAGATGTTCGAGGGACGCCTCTTCAAAGGCTTTGAGAAATCCGACGAGGAAAACGCATGACGGAGGCCTGAGCCGCGGCGGCGGGAAACGGCAGCATTGCCGCGTTGGCCGAGGTCGTGTAAGATGCTAACGGCAGACGTTTGGCCGCAGATAGCGCGGAGCCGTCCTTAGTGTGCTCCACGGGGGACCGACAATGATCCGCGAAACCATTCTCCAAGAGATCCGCAAGCGTCTCGAGGCCGCCCACGGAAACCGGCTGCGCGGAGTTGTCCTTTATGGGTCGGAGGCGCGCGGCCAGCCGCGGCCTGACAGCGACGTCGACGTGCTCGTGCTGCTCGACGAGCCGCTCGATTACGTCCGCGACCTGGAGGCCGGACTGAACGCGCTCTACCCGCTGTCGCTGAAACTGGGGCGGCGCATCAGCGCCAAACCCGTTTCCGCCAAGGCGTACGAGACCCTGGACTGTCCGCTGTACCGAAATGCGCACCGCGAGGGAGTGATGGCATGAAGGAGTTTGCGGCGACCGAATGGGA
>Ga0114919_10005052_pt1 | contig 10548 bp, 8 predicted proteins | sample BlataG_FD_88682 | JGI IMG/M metagenome (GOLD analysis project Ga0114919, IMG submission 88682) | Deep subsurface microbial communities from Black Sea to uncover new lineages of life (NeLLi) - Black_00105 metaG | ecosystem: Environmental > Aquatic > Marine > Oceanic > Sediment | place: Atlantic...
TCACTCGCCGAAGATCGCCTTGAAGCACTACCTGATGACAACCGAAGATCACTTTGCCCGCGCCTCAGGCGCGGCACAGAATCCGGCACAGTATGTGCAGGAACTGAGCAGAACTGAGCGGAAAGCGGAAACCGCCGAAGTGCAGCAGAAGCCGGATTTACCGCAGAGTTCCGAACTATACACGAACTTACATATCGATCAAGTGGGCAGGGCCGGAGTTGAACCGGCGACACCGCGGTTTTCAGCCGCGTGCTCTACCGCCTGAGCTACCTGCCCGCTCATCAATGGGCTTCCGACTATACCCACCGCGCCGCGATTTGTCAACCGCGCGGCCTTCAATTCGACCCACCCGGAGGACCCTCGGCCGGTTCGCCGGACGCCTCCTCCGGACCTTCTCGCTCCGCCTCCGGCGGACTATACACGACGCCGAGCCGCCGACGAATCGCCTCCTCGTCGAGGAGTTCATCGCGGATCTTCCCGGCCAGCCCGACGCCCACCTGCACCGCCAGCGCCGGCCGCTCCTTCCGGTAAGCCGCCTCGCGCGGGAACCGGCGGTCGGCCAGTTCCGCGACAACCACTGTCCGCCCGCGCGGCAAGACCACAAGCGTCCGCCGCTTGCCTTCGGGGTCCAGGCGGAGACGGAAACACTCGTCGGTGACCAATTGGTTGTAGCCGATGCCCGGCAGCGCCGGCGGAAGCCAGATGTAGCGCCCCATGTAGGCGAAAGGGCCCCGCTGGCGCGGGAACCAATCCGTTTCCTCGGGTTCCACACCTTCCGCCTTAGCGGCGGCCTCGATGCCCTTCTCGGCCGCAGCCTCCAGGATCGTCCGCCCCCGCTTGCGCACCAAGTCAAATGCCGCTTCGAGGCGAAGGTCGGCCGCGACCTGCTCCCGCACCTCTTCCAGCGCCTCCGGCGGACGGCTTTCCTCGTAGGCCGTCACGCGAAACGCATACGCCCGGCCCTCCGGGTCCACGAAGACCTCACTTATCTCCTCGGGCGCAAGGCGCGCCTTTTCGGGAGCCACCAATCCTACGAGGGCCAGGGCACACTGCGGCAGGCGGTCCTGACCGCGGGTCGCCTCGCCCAGCCCAGGGAGCGCGGCGAGTTGTTGCGCGGTGTGCAATTCCTCAAGGGCGGCGCGGCGGACCTGGGTTTCGTCGGCCCAGATTTGAAGGTCGGGCGGCTTTTTCATCGACCGGACCTGTGCGACGTTGCCCTCCATCTTCTCGCGGGCCAGCCGCTTCGCCTCCCTCTCGACCAGCCTGTCGCGAATCTCTTCGCGGACCTCTTCGAGGGGGCGGAACGTCTTCCCTGCTTCGGCCGCTTCCTCGGCGCCACCCTCCTCGTCATCGGGGTCCTTCTCGGAATCCGCCCCCTTGTCTTCCCCTTCCTTCTCGGGCGCATCCTTTACCACGAACTCGGAATCCTTGCGCGCCTCGTAATACTCTTCGACCATCTGGTCCGTCACCGCCGCCCGGGTTTCTTCCTCGAACACTTTCGGGTCGGCCACGAGATACTCGATCGCCACGCCGGCCGCAGTGCGGTAGCCGAACCCTTTGGGGCCCTCGCCCGCGAGATACTCTTTATACTTTTCAAATTGTTCGCGCAGGGCTACGGGCGAGGGTTCCTCGGCCGCGTCCACAAAGTCCTCCGCCTTGAGAACAACCAAGCGGACCTTAATCTGTTCGTCGGTGCGAGTAAACCGCCGCCTCATTTCCGGCTCGACGGGGATGGTCAGCGCCTCGGTCAGCCAATCGACGTAGGCCCGCAACGTCATATCGGTGCGGAGCGCCTCGTAAAACCGCGACGGTTCGCCCCCCGCCACATTCGAGACGACGCGACTCAGTTCCGCGTTGGTCAGGCCCAGTTCCCGAAGTTTTTCGATCCGCGCCTTCACCTCGGCGTCGGACGTCCCAAAACCCCATCGCTCCGCTTCCTTATACAACGCCAGCCAGGTCATCACCGAAACCATCGCCGGCCTCTCCTCCTTCATCGAAGGGGAAAGGAACGGCCACGCGCTCATCCCGGCCGTGTATCGGTAGGCGTCTGCGGCGTCCTCCTGGGTCGTGGCCGAGCGGCTCAATCGCATCAGGCACCACTCTGTCGCCCGGCCGCCCGCCTGGGCTTGCTGGAAAAACTCAGCCACCTCGCGCCGGGTGGTCGCCTCGCCGCCGATATACCCGATGGTCTGGCGGCCGCTACCCATTCCAAACAAGCGGACGAACGCCAGCCTGATGTACTGCCACGATCCGAAGAAGACGAACCCTATCACGCCGAGAAACATCAGTATCATAAACAGCCTGCGGTGCCGTCTGAAAAACGCTAGTTGCATCCGCCTCGCCCTTTCCCTCTGTCAGAAACCAGTAAGTGGAAGTCCTCAAACCTGGGCGCCGCCTCGGACCGTTGCGACACCAAAACCGGCCCGCAGGCGACTGACCTGAAAAAGTGCGTTTTCAGTCGCAAGTTCGGTGTGGACGTAGCGGCGGATCTCGGCCTGGGCGTCCGCCAGGAGGCCGACGGCCCGGACACACGCCTCGCTCCCCAACTCGGCCAGCGATGCAATTGCGCCCGCCTGGTCGGCGTTGACAAGGGCCGGTGCGTCCTCGCCGGCGACCGCCATCGCCAGCGCATCACGGAACGCCGCAGCCGCCGCCGCCAGCGCGGTCCGCGCGGCTTCGCGCCTGAGGGCCGTCTCTTCACGCGATTCGCTGGTAGTCTTCTCCGCGCGCGCCCGTTTGCGAGCCCAGACATTGATGGCCGCCGCCATGTCAAACGCCGCGGCCGCGTCCATCTCCGGCAGCCCCGCGACGAGTTCGCGCTTCAACTCCCACAAACCGGCACCCACCAACCGGCGCGCGCGCTCGATGCTCCCGCCCGCAAAGCGCGAGACGTAGGCGATTTCCTCGGCCGACACCTCTCCACCCAACAAATCCCGCACCTTCTCCGCGACGAACGCGTCAGGCAACGGCCTGAAGCGCACCCCCTGACACCGTGAAGAAACCGTCCCCGGCAACCGGCTCGCGTCCGCACACAACAGGACGAGAACGGCGTGAGGCGGCGGCTCCTCCAGCACCTTCAGCAGCGCGTTGGCCGCCTCCCGGTTCAACATTTCGGCGTCGTCGAGAACCGTCACCGTTCGCGACGCTTCCATCGGATGGAGCATCGCCGATTCAATCACCGTCATCTCGGGACTGGCCGCCTCGTGGCCGTCGCGGCGGGTCACGAGGCTGATGCGAAAGTCGTTTCGGTCCGGCTCCTTCTCAAACCAGTACAGGTCCGGATGCGTGCCGCGATCCACGCGGCGACAATGCGCGCATGTATCGCACGGGTCCAAATCGTCTTGGCCTTCGCCGCGCGGCGAACCGCAGAGGAGCAGTTTGGCAAGTTCCCTGGCCGCGAGCCCCTTCCCCACGCCGCGCGGACCGACGAAAAGAAGCGCGTGCGGCAGCCGCTCGCCGGCCGCCGCCGCACGCAGCGCCCGCACCGCGCCCGCCTGATATTTCAACGCATTAAAGGACATCTCACACCGCCCGGGGCCGTTCGGCCTCTTTAGAGCCTATCCGAAAACCGGCCCCCCTGCGAGTCGTTCGTCCTTCGTCCGCCTTAGGCGGACTACGGAGAATGGACGCACCCCTTACAGGACGCGTGCCACTGCCGCCTCGATCTCCGCCGCCACCTCGTCCGGCGGACGTGAGGCGTCCACCACCGTGAACCGGTCGGGGCGCTCCCGCGCCATCGCCAGGAACCCCTGCCGCACCTTCTCGTGATAGGCCCGCTCCTTGGATTCGACGCGGTCGCGATCCCCTCCCAGTCGCGCGAACCCCGTTTCAACGTCCACATCGAGGATGACGGTCAGGTCCGGCTCGATGCCGCCGCAAGCCGCCCGCCCCAGTTCCCAGATCAGGTCGGGCTCGATGCCGCCCGCGTAGCCCTGATAGGCGACGGTGGACGAGATGAACCGGTCGCTGACAACCACGAGGCCCACCTCAAGCGCCGGCCGCACGATACGCGTCATCATTTCCGCGCGGCTCGCCATATAAAGGAAAACCTCGGTCCGCGCGTCCATTTCCGGCAGCCGCTTATCCAGGAGGACCTCGCGGATGCGCTCGGAGACGGGCGTGGAGCCGGGATCGCGCACGGCGGTCGCCTGGCGGCCCTTTTCGCGCAGGCGGCGGACCAAGCGCGCGGCCTGCGTGGTCTTGCCGCAACCCTCCGGTCCATCGAGTACGATAAAACGCCCCGGCAGCGTTTCCGCCACGCTAATCCTCCGCCTCGATCCGACAAAGCACCTCGCCGACCCTGACCTCCGCGTCCTCGTCGGCCACCCGTTCGACGACCTTGCCTCGGACGGGACTCGGCACGTCGAAGGTGGCCTTGTCGGTAATCATCTGGACGAGTTCATCTTCCTTCTCGACCGTCTCGCCCGCTTCGACGTACCAGAACGAGAGGCGCGCCTCGTCGCCTGCGTTCTCGCCCAACGGCGGCAACTTGACGTCTGTAAGTGCCATCCCTGAACTTCCGTCTCTTATGGCCTAAACGTTCCGCTCCTGAAAAACGCGCGCGGCCCGATAACTGCTGCGGACAAAGGGCCCCGCCGCCACGGCCGCAAAGCCGATGGCCCGCGCCTCGTCCTCCCAGGCCGCGAACTCCGACGGCTCGACGAACCGCTCCACCGGCACGTGGGCCGGCGACGGCGCCAGATACTGGCCGATGGTCAGCATCTCGCAGCCCGCCGCCCGCAGATCGTGGAGCACGGCCGAGATCTCCTCGTGCGCCTCTCCCAGGCCGACCATCAAGCCGCTTTTGGTATACACTATCGCGCCGCGCCCGGCCGCCCGCTTCCCGGCATAGGCCAGCACATCGAGGCTTCTTCGATAATCCGCCTGCGGCCGCACCCGCGGGTACAGCCGCGGAACCGTTTCCACATTATGATTGAAGACGTCGGGCCGCGCTTCAAGAACCGTCTCGACGCAGGAATGGCTCCCCTTGAAATCCGGCGTCAGGACCTCGATGACGGCCTCAGGCAGCCGGTCGCGCACGGCGCGAACCGTCCGCGCGAAATGCGCTGCGCCACCGTCCGCAAGATCGTCGCGCGTCACACTGGTAATCACCACGTGCCTGAGGCCAAGTCGCACGCTTGCTTCGGCGACCGCTTCCGGCTCGTCCCCCCGCAAGGGGCCGGGGTCGGCCGACAACCGAATCGCGCAGAACCGGCAGTTACGCGTGCACACGTCACCCAGAATGAGAAACGTAGCCGTGCCGCGTGTGAAACACTCGGGCAGGTTCGGACAATGGGCGCTCGAGCAGACGGTCGCCAGGTCCAACTCCGCCAGGATCCGGCGCACGCGCTCCACCTTCCCCCCCGCCGGAATGCGTTTTCTGAGCCAGGGAGGGAACCCTGTTGCGCATTTGGGGCGCGCCCATCTAGGCTTCATCGGCTGCTCCACTCCAGGACACGGGTCTTCTCCCGCGCCCCGTCGAACCCAAAAACCTCGACCATACATTCTACAAGACCCGGTTTGACCTCGGCAACCGGGACCGCGCGCCCCAGCAGCCTTTCCAGACTCGTCACCCTGACGCCCCGAATACCGCACGGCACAATCAGGTCGAAGTGCGACAAGTTCGTGGCCACGTTCAGCGCAAACCCATGATACGTGACCCAGCGCCTCACCGCGACGCCGATGGAAGCAATCTTTTCCTCGCCGACCCAGACGCCCGTCAGTCCCTCCCGCCTGCGGCCCTCCACGCCGAAGCGCCCCAGGAGCCGAATCAGGACCTCCTCCAAGTCGCGAAGGTACCGGTGAATATCGCGGCCGTGAAGGTCCAGGCGAAGAATCGGGTAACCCACCACCTGGCCCGGCCCGTGACAGGTGACGTCGCCGCCTCGGCTCGCTTCATGGACCTCGATTCCCTCGGCCGCCAGCCGCTCTCGCGTCGCCACAACATGCTCGCCGCGGGTTCCCCGGCCGACGGTAATCACCGGCGGGTCGTGCTCGACGAGGATGAGGTACGCCCGCTCCTCTTCGGCGGCCTTCACCTTTTCCCGAAGGCGGCACTGGAGGCGCAGCGCGGGCTCGTATGCCGCACACCCCATATCTAGAATAGCGAGTTCGGCCATCTCGGGCTGCTATTGAGTCCTGCGTTGCCAATGGAACGAATCATAATCTGAGCCCTGCGAACTGGAAGAACGAACGAAGCAGCGACTGGCTGTGTCGCTGTCGGCGAAGCGATTTGGCGACCTCTCGGCGCGGATGGTCAACATCATCCGGGATGAAATTGGCCAACTGAACGGATTTGCTGTGGTTCCAGATCTGCTCGGCCGGATTGAGCTCCGGTGCATAGGCGGGAAGCCATTCCGGCTCGAACCGGTCGGGATGCTCTTCTCGGAGCCGGCGCACCGCCTTGCGATGGACGTTGTAGCGATCCAGCACGAGGTCGCAGACCGCTTCCAATCCCTTTCGGGGGGATGCCCGCCTGTTGTCGCAGACCGCTTCGAACAGGCGGGAAGCGGTCTTCGACTTTCGGCACAGGCGGCCGCGGCCCCAGCCAGGACTCGCCCCGGTTCCCTGAAGCCATGCGACAGGTCGCCACGGGCGACTCGACGTGGCGAGCGGCGGCGAGTCTCCATCCGTACCGGCTCCTGGCGGACAAGGGCTATGACGCCGAGCACAACCACCAGCGAACAGTTGGGCGTCCACAGCACCGTGATCCCCCTCAACCCCCGCAACCGCGGCCGCAATGGGCCCAAGACCCGCTATCGGCGGGAAATGAAAAGGGAGTTTCCCCGGCAGCAGAACGGTCAACGCTGGCTCATTTCGAGCTTTTCAAAAAGCGCCGGATATTCGGAACATGCCCAGGAAAAGAAATCTTGAAGGCGCTCCTTCTCCTCCCACACCTGGATCACAGGACGCACATCGACCCCGTATTGCTCAGTGAACTGGTCAACCTGGTCGAAAGACAATTCTAATCCCGGCGTTTTTGCGGTCTCCAAAACCCATCCGTTATCATATACTCGGCGTGCGGCAGTTGCAACATTGATTCACAGATTCTTGAGTGGGCGGGGCCGCTTCACGCGGGGCATGGACCCCTATGGTCACCCCTCGGTCGGCAGCCGGTATGTGCTCAGGAAGTACAAGGCCAACAGGGCGTCGGTGTGCAGGAGTTCCGGGTCGCTGATTGTGCCCATCCGTTGTTTGACCTCGATGACAAACCAGAAACCGAGGCCCAGGCGGGCGTCGCGCCCGAAGGCGTACTCCAGCGCCCTTTCGTCGGGCAGGTCCTGGCGGACGACGGTTCGGACGAGGCGGCCGATGATCCCATGGAGTCCCTCGAACGCCGCCCGATAGGATTGGCCTTCCATCAGGCCGCGCACGCGATCGAGTTCGCCTATCAAAGTCCTGGCGGCGTCCGGCGACAGGCCCTCCAAGGCGTCGAGGGGGCCACGCTGGCGCCGGAGCCCGCGGCGAAAGGCGGCAAGGGAGCGGCGGGCCCGGCGAAACAACGGCCCTAGCCTCGCCCCCTCCTGAGCACGTTCCCCCGTCAGGAACTGGTAGAACTCTCCGGGTCGACCCAGCAGGTTCCCCATAGCGATCGCCAGTTGCCGCCTGAGCACCGGGTTTTTCGTCGCATGCATCCTCGGCAGAATTTCCCACGCCGCTTCGATGACGCCGTGCTTGGAAACCGCCTCGGCCCCCGAGACGATGACCCGATCGGCCCGCTTTTCCCCGAGAAGCCGCATCAGCCGGCCCACCGAGTCGCGGCCCCCGATGGCGCCCAGCGCCTGGGCGCACGCTTCCTGGACCTCCTCGGACCGGCTGGCGAGGCCCTCGACCAGGGTGGGGACGGCGCGGGGGTCCCCGATTTGCCCGAGCGCCCTGGCCGCCTGAGGCCGGATGGCGGAGTGGGGGTCCCCCAGCCGCTCCAGCAGCGCTTCGACGGCGTCGGGCGAGCCGATGCGCCCCAGCGCCCGGGCCGCTTCCTCGCGGACCTCGTGGTCAGGGTCGTCCAACCGGCCGAGGATGTCGGCCACCGCCAGGTCGCTCGACGCGCCTTCGACGCTCCGCAGCGCTCGGGCCGTGCGCCGGCTCGTGGCCGCGCCGCCCAGAAGGCTGATGTTCAGGAAAGTGCGGAAGATGCCCGGCGTCGCCAAGCGCGAGACGACAAATCCCACCGGCCGCTCCCGGCCCTCGCGGATGCGGGAGAGCATCACGAGGCTCAACGCACACAAGCCGAAAGAAACCAGGGCCACCACGTGGAAATTGCCCAGCGTGAAACCACCGGGAATCGTGGCGTGGAAACCCAGCAGCGCGTCGTTCAACAGACCCCCGACGATCGGTCCCGCCGCCGCAATCAGTCCCACCAGCGCGGCGTGCCACGCGATGAACGCCGTCCGGTTCCGCTGCGGCGCCAGGGTCAGCATGAGCGTGCTGATCCCAACCCAGTATCCAGGGCCGAGGATGCCGACCACCAGGGCTGTCACCGGCAGGATAAAGGTGTAGTTGTTCGGCGTCAGGAAGAAGTAGCCGACCCACGCGACAAGCGGGTGCAGCGCGCCCAAAAGGACCGCGGGTTTGCGGCCGAACCGGTCCATGACCACCCCCCATTGCGTTCCGGTGAAGATCCAGGTGACCTGCGTGATGACAAACATGATGCCCAGCCACGTGTAGGGCGCGCCGATCTGGTCGGCGGCTGTGATGTAAGGAGCCACGAATGGCCCGAGCACGCCCACCGAGAAGGTCCAGAGTCCGATTGCGATGGAGAAGGTCATGAAGTTGCGGCTCTTGAGCGGCTGGACGAACTGCCGCCAGCCGACCTGCGGCTCATCCTTGTGTTTCCGGGGTTCGGGAATCCGTATGTGAAGGAGAATGTCCAGCACCCCAAGGAGCCCACCGACTCCGAAAACGGCGGCATAGGTATAAAACAGGGCTGTGCTGTCCGCAGCCGCCGCCTTGTCGAGCGCGACTTGGATGCCGAAGAACCAGAACATGGTGAGCAAGTGGATGATCGCGCTTCGCCGCCCGAAAAATGTGCCGCGTATGTTCTCCGGAATCAGGTCGCTGATCCACGACCACCACCCCGGAGTGCTGAGGCACATCAGAATCCACGACCCGGCCACCGCCACCATCAGGATCGCGACGCCGAGTTCCTTGTCGCCCCGCTGAGCCGCATAAACGGCCACACCCGCCTGCGCGAACGCCAACAGGCGGTGAATCACTAAAGCGCCGACCCAGAAACCCTTGCGCGTCTTCAGACGGCCGAAGATGAAGATCGCTGCGAGTTGGAGCGGCATGGCCAGTTGGGTAATCGCCACGAGGAGGCCCAGCGTGGTGGCCGAAGCGCCCAACTGGTTCTTGACAAAAACCTCCAGGATCGCCCCCGGGGCGCAGGCGGCACACCAGGCCATGCCCATGGCGCCGGCGGCAATGTTCAACCGCATCGCGCGCCTGAGGCGCACCGGCGTGATTGGGCGGCCGGCGGTGTCCAGCGGGTTGGCGTTGTCCGAGGTTAGCGTATCGGTTTGCATCGCTCCGCCGCGATTCGGCGCGCCAGGGCCAGCGCCTCGTCCCTCGACCCGGCGCGCCCTTCCAACTGGGCGCCATACACCTCGTCAAGGATCCGAGCGAAAACAGGCCCCGGCTCAAGACCCATGTCGATTAAATCGCGCCCCGTGATGAGCGGTTGTGGCCGCAGGTCCTCCTCGCCGGCGGCGCGATAGCGGGCCATCAGGGCCTCGTAGGCCTTCTCCGTTCCCCCGGAAGCCAGGCAGTCTGCCCGCCACAGTTCCGCCAAGTCCTCGAACCGCTCGTCGGCAAAGAGGCGCTTGAGGCGCGCCTCGCGCATCTGGTCGGCGTTCATCAGCATCATGTGTTTCGCAACGAGCCAGGTGACCCGCCGCGTCGCCAGGCTGCTCAAACGCAGCCGCCGGCAGACCTCACGGGCCGTCTCCTCGCTCACCCGCTGGTGCCGGTAGAAGGTGACGCGGCCGCCGCGCATCTTCGCCGTGGTCGGCTTGCCCGTGTCGTGCAGGAGCGCCGCGAGCGCAAGTTCCATGGTCGGCTCCCGCAAGCGCTCCAGACACAGGAGCGTATGTCGGAAAACGTCGCCCTCGGGATGGATGGCGGGGGGCTGCGGCTGGCCCTTCAGGGCCTCAACCTCCGGCAGAACGACGGCCAGCAGGCCCAGGTCCGAGGCCAGTTCCAGCCCGCGCCGGCGACCAGCGGGCGGGGCGGTCAGGATCCGCGCAAGTTCCTCGCGCACCCGCTCACCGCTCACCGAGGCGACGCTCGGCGCGAGCGCGCGAATCGCCTCGGCCGTCGCCGCCTCAATCGTGAAGCCCAACTCGGCTGCGAAGCGCACCGCCCGCAGCATCCTGAGGTGATCCTCGGCGAAGCGCCGGCACGGATCGCCCACCGCGCGGATGAGGGGCCCCGCCAGGTCCGCCTGCCCTCCCACATAGTCAATCACCTCCCCTTCGGCCGGGTCGAAGAACATCGCGTTAATCGTGAAGTCCCGCCGCCGGGCGTCCTCGCGGGCGTCGGTGAAGTGGA
>Ga0114919_10005055_pt1 | contig 10546 bp, 5 predicted proteins | sample BlataG_FD_88682 | JGI IMG/M metagenome (GOLD analysis project Ga0114919, IMG submission 88682) | Deep subsurface microbial communities from Black Sea to uncover new lineages of life (NeLLi) - Black_00105 metaG | ecosystem: Environmental > Aquatic > Marine > Oceanic > Sediment | place: Atlantic...
CCCCCGTCGAACGAGACGTTGGCGCCGCCGTCGTTCGCCTGGATCATCGTCTGCCCGTCGAACGGGTTGATCCAGATGTCGTGGTTGTCGCCGTGCGGGGTGCGCATCCTCTCCATGGTGTGCCCGCCGTCGGTGGACTTGAAGAAGCCCTCGGCGCCGGCATAGACCACGTCGGCGTCGGTGGGGTCGGCACCCAGCGTCGTGTAGTAGAACGGCCGCTGGATCATCGAACCCTGCGAGTTGACGAGCTGCCAGCTCCGGCCGGCGTCGTCGGACCGGTAGAGGCCGCCGCCCGGCTTGGCCTCGATGAGTGCGTAGATGCGGTCGGGGTTCGCCGCTGTCACGGCGAGGTTGCCCTTGCCGATCAGTTCGGTGGGCAGACCGTTCGTGATCCTCTCCCACGTCTCGCCGCCGTCGGTGCTCTTATAGAAACCGCCCTCGCGGGAGCCGCTGATGATGGTCCAGGGCTTGCGCTCGATGCGCGACATCCACGCGTACACCACGTCGGGATTGCCCGGCTGGAGCTCAACGTCCATGGCGCCGGTGCTGTCGGAGACTGCGAGGACCTGACGCCACGACCGTCCGCCGTCCGTCGTCTTGAACACGCCGCGCTCGGAGTTGGGTTTGAAGGCATCCCCGTTGGCCGCGACCCAGACGATGTCCGGGTCGGTCGGGTGGATGCGCACGCCGCCGATCTGTCCGACTTCGTAGAGTCCCGCGAACTGCCACGTCTCGCCGCCGTCGGTGCTCCGGTAGACCCCTCGCCCGGTAGAGACGTTGCTGCGCAGCCCGTCGGAGCCTGTGCCGAGATAGATCACGTCGGGATCGGAGTCGGCGACCGCGACTGATCCGGTCGAGCCGACCGGAACCTTGCCATCGGTGATGGGGACCCACGTCTCGCCTCCGTCGGTTGTGCGGAACAGACCGCCGCTCGCCACACCCATGTAGAACGTGCGGGGACAGGAGGGGACACCCGTCACCGTCGTACTGCGGCCGCCGCGGGACGGCCCGACCAGACGGTAGGCGAGCCCGTTGAAGAGCGCGGGATCTACGGCGGCCGACGGGCCGGCGGACTGCACCTGGGCGCGGACCGGCACGGTCGCGACCGTGGAGATGATGAGCACGGAGATTGAGATAAGGCAGCGCATATCTGTTCCTTGGAAGGGATGATGGGACGGCCCGGTAACTGCTCCGGATAATTCTATCTACATCCTGAGGTCAGTGCCAGAGATTTTCCAGGCCCAGCAGGGGTCCTTTGGCTGATGTGTAAGGTAACGTTTTTGTGCTTGTCGACGAGGATACCGCTTTGGACGGTATTGTCAGAGTGGAAGAGCCATCGAACCATGCTGTAGTATTGGTCCGCGGGTACTGACCCTTCGGCCGGGGCGACCTTCTTTATGGAGGATGTTATGACCGAATCGATTGATAGAAGATGCTTTCTGCGTGATGTGGTCCTGGGCTCGGCGGCACTTTCAATGCCTTCCGTACTGTCCTCATGCGCACGGGCCGGGCATCTGCCTAACTTTGTGGTAATTTTCACCGACGACCAGGGCTATGCCGACGTGGGATGCTTCGGGGCGCGAGGGTTTGAGACACCCAACCTCGACCGCATGGCCGCCGAAGGGATGCGTTTCACCGATTTCTATGCCACCCAGGCTGTATGCAGCGCCTCGCGTGCGGCCCTGCTCACCGGGTGTTACGCCAACCGTATAGGTATTCGCGGCGCCCTAGGCCCGCGGTCGCAGGTCGGCATCAGCGACGGGGAGTTGACCATTGCCGAGGTTCTCAAGCAGAGGGGTTATTTATGCGGTATCTTCGGAAAGTGGCACCTGGGGCATCACAGGATGTTTCTGCCACTCCAGCACGGATTCGATGAGTACTTCGGCCTGCCCTATTCCAACGACATGTGGCCCAGGGACTATCTCTGCAACCCCGTATCGGAAGGTAGAAAAGCGGAGTATCCACCGCTGCCGCTGATTGACGGCAACGAGAAAGTGGGCGAAATAGAGACACTTGAGGACCAGGACACTCTCACCACGCTCTATACGCAGCGCGCGGTCGCGTTCATCGAGAAGCACAGGACCGATCCGTTTTTCCTGTATGTTCCTCACTCCATGCCGCATGTGCCGCTGGGCGTGTCGGAGAAGTTCAGGGGAAAGAGCGAGCAGGGAACGTACGGAGATGTGATGATGGAGATCGACTGGTCGGTCGGCCAGATCCTCCAGGCTCTGAAAGACAACGGAGTGGACCGGAACACGCTGGTGGTGTTCACCTCCGACAACGGGCCCTGGCTCAACTTTGGCGATCATGCCGGCAGCGCCCTGCCGCTGCGCGAGGGCAAGGGCACCACGTGGGACGGCGGGCAGCGCGAACCGTGCATCATGCGCTGGCCCCGGCGCATTCGGGCGGGCAGCGAGTGCGACAAACTCGCCACGACCATGGACCTGCTGCCGACCTTTGCCGCCCTGGCGGGAGCACCACTGCCCGGCCATAGAATCGATGGTGTGAACATCCTGCCCCTGCTGGAAGGGGACCCGGGTGCCAATCCGCGCGATCACTTTTTCTTCTACTACACACATCCGGCCGGTTTCCAGCTGCAGGCCGTAAGGCAGGGTAAATGGAAGCTTCACTTCCCGCACAATTACCGGACCCTGGGCGGCCGGCCCGGAGGACAGGGCGGGCTTTCTGTCCCCTATGAGCATGCCAGCACCGGGCTGGAGTTGTATGACCTTGAGAAGGATATCGGAGAGACTACTAATGTCGCCGACAGGTATCCTCAGGTAGTTGCGCACCTTCAGGCTCTGGCTGAACAGGCCCGTGAAGACCTGGGCGATATGGAACGGGAGGGTACGGGGGTCAGGCCGGTCGGCAGGATTTGAACATCCTCGTCCCGTTTCGCCCTCTGGAGAGTTTCACGCCGGGTCCTCCCTGCTCTCCCCCATGTTCCCCCTCGCTCCGCTCATGTAAAGCTGGCCACTAGAACCCGGTCACATAGCGCATCCAGAGGGTGTCTCCGGCTTCCCACATCCTGTCCACGACCGCCCGGGCAAAGTCATTGGAGTAGTCGTTCAGGAACTCGATCGCCTGCTGCGGATCCTCACGGTAGAGCTCCAGCGCCCGTTGTTCGATAAGGGGGAGTTCGGCAAACGCCCTGTCCAGAAGCTCCCTGCGCACACCCAGGATGATGTCCTTGTCCCTCTGATATGTTATCTGCGCCAGCCGGCATGCCCGGTGGAACGCCCATGCCGCGCAGTCCCGCCGGAACCTGTGTTTGGCGCTTACCGCGAAATCGGGCGGCAGCTCGTATGTGCCGGCGAAGATCGGGATCCTTGGAATGAGAGCGGGGCAGTCGAACCCGAGCCAGAGGACGCCGCCGATCGGATCGGGCAGCCAGTCCCGTGCCTGGATGACTGTCGAATAGGCGGCCGAGTTGACGCTGACGGTCCTTACCCGCATGACGGTATTCGGCTTGATCGCGTTGAAAAGATTAATCGTCGACCGGCTCATCCACGGGTTGGCGACAGGACTCAGCGCCATCTCGCCCGTCCTTCTGTCCGTCACCTTCAGGTTCTGCAGTATATCGAACTCGCTGCCCTCGTAGGTAGCGCCCAGGAGGTCCATGATGTCCCGGACCGACACCTTCCGGTCGGGCTTTACCGAGAGGGGGAGCTCCCCGGCATCGAAACGAAGGTCGAGCGAGGGAGCGAGCCGGCTCAGAACCCAGTACTCCCTGTATGAGAAGGGCTTACGGCCGTTATAGGCCCTCCACATCTTGAACGGCTCGCCGCCCACCGGATCCCACCAGCCCATCTCCTCGGCCAGAGAGAAAACATTGTCGGATGCCATGCAGTTCTCAGAGTCAGACGGATCGATTTCGGCGATCCTGGAGATGTTTGCGGAAATGGCCACATGGTCGTCGGGGATCCGCACCGCCGCCCATACGGCGCCCTTCCTATCCTCACCGGGGCCGAAGATTTCGAAGAACCAGGCCTCTTCGGGGTCTATGACCGTCAGGCATTCGCCGGTGTCGATATAGCCATATTCCTCAGCCAGCTCCCCCATCATCCGGATCGCTTCCCGGGCTGTCTTCGTTCGCGCCATCACGATCTTCTGGAGCTCCTCGATCGAGAAGATCCCCTCTGAGGATCTCAGTTTCCGCCTCTGCCCGATGGTCGTCTCCCCCATGGCGAGCTGGTGTTCATTGATGCAGGGGTAGACCGTGTGGACGAACTGATAGGTCTCGGGAGCCTGCGGGATCTCGCCCAGTGCTTCGAGGCCCCTCAAGTCACCCACGAACTCGGTCCGCTTGATCCGTTTGTTCCAGACCGGGACCGTCTCGCCCTCCTCATGCGAAGCATGCCGGACGATCTCAACCCAGTTGCGGCTGCCGCCGTCGCACGTATGGGAAGTGATCGTGGAACCGTCTGCAGTGGCCAGGCGGCCTGCGATGATGCTGGTGCATCCATCCGGTATCTCTTCGTCTGCGGAAGAGAATGTCTTGGAGTGTGTGACGATCGAGATTGTCAGACAGCCGGCGGCCAGCAGGAGTGCCGCCAATGCCAGCCTTACTGCTGTGGGAAACCTGCCGAAGAGTCGCATCAGTACTTTTCTCCCTCCACGAAGTTTGGCTGTAAACCGAAATGCCTCTGGACACAATAACGGTACTCCAGGCTACTTTAAACCAGTGTGGAAAGTAACTAGTGCACCGCTCCGTAATTACGGTGATGTATCGAGAGCGCCGAGGCGTCCGGCCGGCAAGGCACGAGGAGGAGGGATAGCGGTGTCTATCGCGACGACGAGCAACGCTGCTGGCCGGAATGCATCGGCGCTTGAATGCCAGCATAATTGCGGAACGGTGTACTAATGTCCATCCGGAAGGACCGGATGATCAGGGAACACCCGCGGATCTTATCCAGGAGACGATCGTGAAAAGACTCACCTTTCTTACGGCGCTGCTGCTCACCTTCATCTGCAACCCCGCTCTGCGGGCACAGACCCAGGACCCGTCCCTTCTTACCATCGACAGGATATTCAACTCCGCCGAATTCCGATCTGACGGGTTCGGGCCGGCACGCTGGCTGAGGGATGGCTCAGGTTATACGACCCTCGAGAGGTCGGCGGACACAGGGGGCGGAGTGGATATCGTGCGATACGATCCTGAGACCGGGGACCGCGAGATCCTGGTACCGGCGTCGCTGCTGGTGCCCCCGGGGGGGTCGAGACCCCTCGGGATCTCCGACTACTCCTGGTCATGGGACGGCAGGCTGCTCCTGATATTCACAAACACCAGGCGCGTATGGCGGCAGAACACGCGCGGTGATTACTGGGTTCTGGATCTCGAGAGCAGGGACCTCCGCCAGCTGGGCTGCGACTCCCCGCCATCGACTCTTATGTTCGCAAAGTTATCACCCGACGGAAGCAGGGTGGCCTACGTCAGCAGGAACAACATCTATGTGGAGCACCTCCGGGACGGCCGGATAACACAGCTCACAAAAGACGGCTCCAGAACGATCGTCAACGGCACCTCCGACTGGGTATATGAGGAGGAGTTCTCCCTCAGGGATGGATTCCGCTGGAGCCCGGACGGCAGCAGGATCGCCTACTGGCAGTTCGATACCGAAGGCGTGGGCACCTTCTTCATGATCAATAACACAGACTCGATCTACTCCAGGATAGTCCCCGTACAGTACCCGAAGGCGGGTACCGCCAACTCGGCATGCCGGGTGGGTGTCGCTAGCGCCGACGGAGGTCCGACGACCTGGTTCGCCCTCACCGGAGATCCCCGCGACAACTACGTCCCGAAGATGGAGTGGGCGGCAAACTCGGACGAAGTGGTGATCCAGTACCTGAACCGGCTGCAGAACACGAACCGTATCATCCTGGGGAACGCGAGGACCGGCGAGGTCAGAGCGATCCTGATTGAAAGGGACGAGGCATGGCTGGACCCGGTGGACGACCTGAAGTGGCTCGACGGCGGCAGCCGATTCACGTGGGTGAGCGAGAGGGACGGTTGGCGCCACGTTTATCTGGTCTCGCGCTCTGGCAAGGAAATAACAACTGTCACGCGCGGCGAGTTTGACGTCATCAGTGTTACGAAGATAGATGAGGAAGGAGGATGGCTCTATTACATAGCCTCACCTGACAACCCGGGCCAGCGCTACCTGTACCGCACCAGGCTCTACGGACCCGGTGAACCCCGGCGGATCAGTCCTGCCGGGCAACCCGGCACGCACGGCTACCAGATATCGCACGATTCGAAGTGGGCCTTCCATACCCGGTCCAGCTTCCAGGTACCGCCCGTCATCGAGCTCGTCAGACTTCCCTCGCACGAAGTCGTACGGACCATAACCGACAACGCCCACCTGCGGGAGAAGGTCGAGGCCCTGAAGAAGACATCGGTCGAGTTTTTCCGGGTGGACATCGGCGACGGGATACTGCTGGACGGCTGGCAGATGAAACCGTACGACTTCGACCCCGCGAAGAAGTATCCGGTTCTCTTCTACGTTTACGGGGAACCATGGGGGCAGACCGTTCAGGACAGCTGGGGAGGGAACCGCTACCTGTGGCACCTGATGCTCACACAACAGGGTTATCTGATGATGAGTGTGGACAACCGGGGAACACCGGCCCCGCGGGGACGGGAGTGGCGTAAGATCATCCACAGGCAGATAGGGATCCTCGCATCGGCGGACCAGGCAGCCGCCGTCAGAGAAATTGGCAAATGGCCCTATGTGGATTCATCGAGAGTAGGCATCTGGGGCTGGAGCGGAGGCGGGTCGATGAGCCTGAACGCAATCTTCCGCTACCCGGACCTCTACCATACCGCGATCTCTGTGGCACCGGTCCCCGACCAGCGCCTGTATGACACGATATACCAGGAACGCTACATGGGGCTGCCCGATGACAACGAGGAGGGATACAGGCTCGGCTCTCCCATCACCTTCGCGCACCAGCTCAAAGGGAACTTGCTCCTGGTGCACGGCACGGGCGACGACAACGTCCACTTCCAGGGTTCCGAGGCACTGGTGAACGCGCTCATTGCCGCAAACAGGCAATTCACGTTCATGGCGTACCCGAACAGGTCACACGGGATATATGAGGGACGCAATACGACCCGGCACCTCTACACACTGCTTACCCGCTACCTGCTGGAAAAGCTGCCGGCCGGACCGAGCGCACGCTGAAAGCATCGCCCTGAAAAACTCCCTGATCGATCAGAATCCGGCGCCTTGCCTCGATTCTACGTGCAGCAGCCGGTGGGGGCCCCCTCCCTACCCGGCACGCAGCGCCTGCACCGGATCCACCCGCGTCGCCCGAAGCGCCGGGACCGTGGATGCTATGATGGCGACAACCGTGATGAAGAGCATCGCACCGGCCAGATAGAGTATTTGGACAGGCCGGATCCCGTAGACGAGGGAGGAGATGACAGCGGAGGATGCGAACGCGAACCAGAGCCCGAAAAAGCCTCCGAGCAGGCTCAACCGCAGCCCCTTGTTGACGAAGAACCACAACACGTGACTCCGTGCGGCACCCAGCGCCATCCGGACCCCGATCTCGCGGACGCGCTGTGTGACATAGAACGACATCACGCCATAGGTGCCTGCGATGGCGAGGATCACCGCAGTCAATGTGAAGAGTCCGACGAGCAGGGTGTAGTGCCGGCGGCCCTGCATCATTCCCTTGACCATCTCCGCCATCGTATAGAAACCGGAGACAGGTTGCTGCGGGTCGATCTCGAGGACCGCCTGCCGGACGGCGGGGGCGAGTGATATCGGCTCCACGGCGGATCTCATCACCAGGTACGAGCTGTTACGCGGGTTTATCCGGAACGGTGCGTACATCTCCGGAATCGCCGGATGGACGAGCCCCCACTGCCGGACATCCTCCACGACGCCCACGACCGTGGCCGTCCAGGCAGGTGGTTCGGAATTGTGCCGTACGAGCTGTCCGACCGCTTCCCCCTCCGGCCAGTACCTGTCCACGAAGGCCTGGTTCACGATCGTGACCCGGGTGTCAGAGGCATCGGACGCGATACCCTCCCCATCTTCAAATGTCCGACCCGCGAGCAGGGAGATCCCCATGGCGTCGAAGTATTGCGGGCTGATATACGATCGTTCCACAAGCGGTCTCCGCTCGTGGGGATCGTAGGTCTCTCCTTCCACCAGGATCGAACTATTATTTCCCCCGTTCGCGGGCAGTTTGGTGGTGACCCCCGCTTCCTCTACACCGGATATGGCACGGACCCGGGCGATCAGCCGCTCCCAGAAGGCGGTCCTTCCCTCCGGCTTATCGTAGTCCTGCCCGGCCAGGGATATGTCGGTGATGAGTACCTCTTCGGTGTCGTATCCCCGCGGGATCGCAGCGATGTTCAGGTAGCTCACGAAGAGCAGTGTGGCCGAATTCACCAGCAGGAGGGCCATCGCCAGCTGGCCGACGACCAGGATCTTCAGCATTCGGTTCCTCTTCCGGCCACCCGTCCGGCTCCCCCCGGTACCTTTGAGAGCATCCACCAGGTTGGTTCGAACGGCGAATCGTGCCGGTGCCAGTCCGAAGATGAGACCGGTGACGACCATGATGCCGAACGCAAACAGCAGCACCCAGCCGTCGATACGGATTCCTTCGACCCGCGGGATCGTGGATGGGATCAGCCCCTTGAGCGCCCCCATGCTCCATACGGCGAGGAGTGTGCCCGCGATGCCGCCCAGGAACGCGAGGAACATGCTTTCGGTGAGGAGCTGCCGGATCAGACGCCCACCCCCGGCGCCCATGGAGGCGCGTAGCGCCACCTCCGATTGACGGGCCGCACCCCGTGCGAGCAGCATGCTCGCCACGTTCGCGCACGCCACCAGGAGCACGAACCCTACGACGAAGAGGAGAACCATCAGGATGACGGTCACGCTGCCGAGCGCCCGGCGCATGAGCGGTTCGATCCAGACCTGAACCTGGGCGTTCGTGGTCGGGTATTGCTCGGCGAGACGGGCGGCGATCGTCCTGATGTCCGACTCGGCGCCCGCGACCGTGACGTCTTCACGCAATCTCCCGATGGCCGCGAGCCCGTGCGACCCGCGCCCGCTGCCGTCCGTCGGGAGCGTGAGCGGGAGCAGCATCTCGACGGGCTCGGCCCTACCCCAGGGGCTCGGGAACTCGAAGTCCGCCGGCAGGACACCGACCACACGGTAGCTCTCCCGGTTGACCGTGACGTACTGGCCGACCAGGTTCGGGTCGGCGTCGAAGGAGCGTCTCCATAGACCATCGCTGATGATCGCGACGTGATTCGACCCCTCCTTTTCCTCCTCGTCGATGAACAGGCGTCCGTAGGGGGGCGGCATACCGAGGATGCGCAGAACGCTCGCAGTGACAGCCGAGCCGCGGATGCGCTCCGGCTCATCACCCGCGACGAGGTTTAACCACCGGAAAGTGTAGACTCCTATTTCTTCGAAGGAACTGTTCTGCTCCACCATGTCGAAATAGTCGGGACCGGTGAACGGCATGTAGTAACGATGACCGGTCTCAGTCTCCCAGAGGGCTACGATCCGGTCTGGTTCCGGGTAGGGGATCGGCCGCAGGATCAGCCCTTTCAGCGCGCTGAAGATGGCCACGTTCGCACCGATTCCGAGTGCAAGAGTGAGGACGACGACGAAGGTGAACACCGGCTGTCGTGTGAGCTGGCGGGCGGCGTATCGCAGGTCCTGTCTCAGCTCGTCCAGGAAGAATAACCATCGGCGCCGGCGGACCCGACCCTGTTCGGATCTGAGGGCCTCGCTCCGCACGCGGCCAAGGTTCCCGAACCGTTTATACGCAAGGCGCCGGGCCTCATCCGAGTCGAACCCCTCCCGTTCGTAGTCCCGGGCCCGCATCTCCAGGTGGAAGCTGAGTTCCTCATCGACCTCCCGCTCCACTCCCTTACGGGTGATCAGCGAGCGGAGCCGGATCCAGCGATCCATCATCGCGGACATGGTTCGCCTCCTCTATATGGGCTGCGGTGCGAGCACCTGGCCTATGGCGAGAACGAGCCGCTCCCAGCTCGAGATCTCCATCGCCAGCTGTCTCTTCCCTTCCGGGGTGAGCCTGTAGAATTTCGCGCGACGGTTGTTGCCGGAGAGCCCCCATTCAGACGCGATCCAGCCCCTCCGCTCCATACGGTAGAGCGCGGGGTACAGGGAACCTTCTTCGATCGCCAGGACATCCCTCGTACGCTCCTCGATCCAGCGGGCGACCCCGTACCCGTGCGTCGGACCGCACGTAAGGGTCTTCAGGATAAGCATATCGAGCGTGCCTTTGAGCAGCTCGGTCTTCTCTACAGGCATGGCCACCTCCCTAGATATTCTAGGCATGTATCTTATATAGATACCGGCATACGATCGAATTTGTTGCATGGAACCTTAATTCGTACCCATCCGGGAACTCTGGATGGGTAATAGTTAGGTTTCTAGTTTGGAAACGAGCAATTTTGCGCAAGGTCAAGGAAATCAACGGATTGCGCGGAGGCGTACTTACTGTACGCCGCACAAGAAATCCGGCAGATTGACACCGAAATTGCGCAAAA
>Ga0114919_10005056_pt1 | contig 10545 bp, 9 predicted proteins | sample BlataG_FD_88682 | JGI IMG/M metagenome (GOLD analysis project Ga0114919, IMG submission 88682) | Deep subsurface microbial communities from Black Sea to uncover new lineages of life (NeLLi) - Black_00105 metaG | ecosystem: Environmental > Aquatic > Marine > Oceanic > Sediment | place: Atlantic...
ATCCCGACCGGCTGCGTTGCGTCTCCTCGCCATAGCCACCGCTATGCCTCGTCGCCACGCCTTGCCGGTCAAGCACGGCGTCACTCTCGGTGCCGACATTTGCTACGTGACATGACACTAGGCGCCTGTCAGTGAATGTCTTCAGGCGTCCGGTTTTCGCGTGGGGTATTGTTATCCTGTGGGCGGGGGGGATTTGGTTCGGTTCCAACATCAGCATAGGGAGCGAATTGCCCTTCCGCTTCTTCGGCATCGACAAGATGGGTCATGCAGCCGAATTTGGTATACTCGGCCTGCTCGCCGCCAACGCCCTGCTCAGTGCACCCGGTCTGGGTGGTATGGTCCCGGGCAGGAAGTCGGTGTGGCGCGGTGCCGTTCTTATGGCCGGCTTGTGGGGGTTGATAGACGAGATCCACCAGTTCTGGATCCCGGGACGCAATACCGATCCCACAGACCTGCTGGCAGACGTGGTTGGGGCCGCAGTCGGAGCGTGGATCCTGCTCCGATGGATCCGGCCCCGTGAGGAAAGAAGCGGAGCTTCGGAAGTAGAATCATGAGTGAAGCCGGACATCTGCGGTCGATTCGCGGTACCCGGGACCTGCTCCCCGGGGAAACCGAGGCGTGGGATGTGGTGGAGGGTGTGGTCCGCGAGGTCATGGCTCTCTACCAGTACCGCGAGATACGCACCCCCATCTTCGAAGAGACCCAGCTCTTTGCGCGCGGCATCGGCGAACACACCGACATCGTGACGAAGGAGATGTACACCTTCGAGGATCAGGGCGGACGCAGCCTCACGCTGAGGCCCGAGGGCACCGCCCCTGTTGTGCGTGCCTATCTGGAGCACAAGCTTTCAGCGCAGGGGACGCTTGATAAGTTCTATTACATGGGGCCGATGTTCAGGCAGGAGGCACCGCAGAAGGGGAGGACGAGGCAGTTCCACCAGTTCGGTGCCGAGGTGATAGGCACCGATGCTCCCGAGGCGGATGCGGAGGTCATCCTGCTATTCCTGGCGATTATGGACGCGCTCGGGCTCGAGTCGTGGTCCCTCCACTTAGGCAGCCTGGGGTGCCGCAACTGCAGACCGGCCTACAGGGAGGAACTGGTGGCCTTCCTGAGGGGTGTCGAGGACCTGCTGTGCGAGGACTGTCGGGCGCGAATCGATTCAAACCCGCTCAGGACACTCGACTGCAAGCGTGAGGGGTGCCGTCTGGCCACGGCCAGGGCGCCCAGCCAGCTCGACTTCCTCGACCCCGAATGCAGTGAGCATTTCGAGGCTGTAAAGACTCTGCTTGAAGACCGGAGCGTACCCTTCACGATCGACCCCCGCATGGTCCGCGGGCTCGATTACTATGAAAAGACTACCTTCGAGGTCCTCAACCCTGACCTGGGTGCGCAGGATGCTATCTGCGGCGGTGGCCGCTACGACGGGCTGGCAGAGATGATAGGGGGCGATGAGAGGGTACCCGGAGTTGGCTTCGCCGCCGGTTTGGAACGGATACTGCTCGCGCTGGAGGCTGCTGGAGAGAGCCTGGAATTCGAGCCCCTGTGCGAAGTGGCGCTTGTGCACGTGGGTGACGAGGCTCGCCGCCGCCTCTTCGCCCTCTGTGATGTGCTGCGCAGGGCAGGTGTGGCGTGCGCGATAGACCTCACCCAACGTTCGGTGAAGGCCCAGATGCGCGAGGCGAACCGGCGCGAGGCCCTGCTGGCTCTCATAGCCGGAGAGAAGGAGCTGCGGGAGGGTACCGTTACGTTGAAGAACCTGGTGGATGGTGAGGAGGAGGCGGTTTCCATGGATAGGGTTGTTCCCGTCGTACTCGAGCGGCTGGAGGCGCTGGAGGAATCCGCGGTGGATGAGGAACCGGGCGATGCCGCCGTCGTTGACGAAGGCCGCGATCCCGAACCAGGGGAAGCGGCATGAGTGAGCGCACACCGTCGGCTGACTTGCCTCTGGCCACCTCGTACAGGACCCACGCATGCGGACAGCTGCGGCCGGAGCACGCCGGAGAGGAGATCACTGTGGCGGGGTGGGTTGCCGGCCAGCGCGACCACGGCGGGCTTATCTTCATAGACCTGCGCGACCGGTGGGGAGTGGTCCAGGTGGTCGTGGACCCCTCGGATGATCCGGCGGGGATGGAGGAGGCCAGGGCCGCCCGCCTCGAGGACGTCCTGCAGATCACAGGGTCCGTACGCGAACGTCCCCCCGGCTCGGTCAACCGCGAGATGCCCACGGGTGGGTGCGAGATCCAGGCAGAGAGGGTGGAACTGCTGGCCAAAACGGATACCCCGCCCTTCGTGATCGACGAGGAGGCTACAGCGAGTGAGGAGATGGGGCTGAAGTACCGCTACCTCGACCTGCGCCGGCCTCCTCTACAGCGCAATCTCGACCTGCGCCACCGCGCAGCCCGGGCGACCCGCACCTTCTTCGACAGTCGAGGCTTCCTCGAAATCGAGACCCCCTTCCTGATCCGCTCCACTCCCGAGGGGGCGCGCGACTATCTAGTGCCCAGCCGGATCCACCACGGACGCTTCTATGCGCTGCCCCAGTCGCCCCAGCAGTACAAGCAGCTCCTGATGATGGCCGGCTTCGACCGCTACGTGCAGATAGTGCGCTGTTTCCGCGACGAAGACCTGCGCGCCGACCGCCAGCCGGAGTTCACACAGGTTGATGTGGAGATGGCCTTCGTTGGCGAGGACGACATCGTGGAGGTGGTCGAGTCTTACCTGGTGGCACTAATGCGGGATACGCTCAAGGTGGATGTTGAGACGCCCTTTGCCCGCCTCACCCTCGAACAGGCGATGCAGACATACGGTACCGACCGGCCCGATCTACGATACGGTATGGAGATAGCCGACCTCTCGGACAACGTGCGCGCAAGCGGATTCAGGGTCTTCCGCGATGTGCTCGACGTCGGGGGAACGGTCCGCGGGTTCTGTGCCCCCGGAGGGGGTGAAATGAGCAGGCGGAAGCAGGATGAGCTGGTCGGGGTGGCAAAGGTTGCGGGTGCTAAGGGAGCGCTCTCACTGGGCGTGGGTCCCGAGGGGTTGGAGGGCCCGACCGCCAAGTTCCTGACCGATGAAGAGCAGGGAGAAATTACGGCGACTCTGGGAGCGGCGGCCGGTGATCTGGTGGTGCTGGTTGCCGACGAGACCCTGACCGCGCTCAAAGCGCTCGGGGCCCTCAGGGTGGAGATGGCTCGGCGGCTGGACCTGATCCCCGACAACGAATACAGGTTTGCCTGGGTGAGGCAGTTCCCACTGGTGGAGTGGAGTGAGAGTGAGGGAAAGATGCTGGCTGTCCACCATCCGTTCACATCCACCGCTGATCCTGAGGAGCTGATAAGACTGGCAGATGAGATGCCTTCAGAGGATGCGTCCCGCGATGACGCCGAGCAGTGGCGCGGTTCGGTGCTCGGGCTGAAGGCGCGCGCCTACGACGTTGTGCTCAACGGCCAGGAGATCGCCGGAGGCAGCATAAGGAATCATCGTATGCGCGAGCAGGAGGCCCTTTTCAAGATCCTCGGCCTCGGCCGGGAGGAGACGGAAGAGAAGTTCGGTTTCCTGCTCGGCGCCCTCCGCTACGGCGCTCCTCCGCACGGCGGAATAGCCTTTGGATTCGACCGGATAGTGATGCTGCTGGCAGGTGCGGATTCGCTGCGCGATGTCATCGCCTTTCCGAAGACGACCAGTGCGGTTTCTCTGATGGACGACAGCCCATCACCTGTCGGAGAGGAGCAGCTTCACGAGCTGGGGTTGGAACTTCGACCCCGAGAAGGAGAAAGTTCCTCTGACAGTTGATGGAACTGTAGATATTCAGGAACGTAACACTTAATACGAAGGAATTCCGGGGGAAATGGCAGGGGGTAAAAAAGCCATATTTTACGGGCTTTTGCCTTGACTGTTTAGGGGGGTTAGGTAGTATAAGTTTCGCTGTACCTGCAAGGTGAAAGGTGTACCTTGTGGTACACTGGAAAGACCGAATCAAGTTGCCTGCCTGAAAAAGTGTCACGTGGCGCGACTGGATTCCAATAAGGTGAGGCAGAGGAGGTTGTCCATGGGCAAGGCCCCGAAGCTGGTAGGTACCGGCTTCCTCGCGGTTCTTCTGCTGTCAGTGACTTTTCTAACGGGGTGCACCAAGCGGCCCGACCCTGAACAGCTCTCTCAGCTGGAAGAAGCCTGTGCTGCAGCAGACAAGGCTGAGCAGACTGTACAGGAGAGGGAGGCCGAACTGGATCGGCTCCGTAACGAGCTGACTCAGAAGCAGCGTGCTCTAGAGGAAGTCAATCGTGAGAAGGCCTCTGTTGAAAGCCGGCTTAACTCGCTGCGCGGTGAAATGCAGCAGACCAAGGCCGAGATGGATCGCATCAAGCGCGAGAGGGGCACTACACCGCCGCCGCCGCCCCCTCCCATTAACCGCTAGAGAGGAGAGGAAAGAGCATGAGAAAGATGCATGCAATCCTGCCCGCAGCGGTTCTGGGAGTGATGGTTGCAGGTGCCGTAACCCCGGCCCTCGCGCAGGAGAAGATGACTCTTGAAGAGTGGCAGGCCGCCCTGGATGAATGTAACCGCAGGGAAGCCACCGCTCAGTCTCGAATCAGCGAGCTCGACCAGCAGATCGCCGACCTGCGCCGCCAGATCGAAGATCTCGACGGCCAGATAAGCGCTGTCCGTCAGGACATAAGCGGTATGAACCAGCAGGTGTCTTCGACACAGAGCGAGTTGACACAGGTGAAAACTGACCTGGAGAGCCTGCAGTTCCCCGAAACATACATGGTTGTAAAGGGTGACTGCCTCTGGAACATCGCCAAGAAGGATTTCATCTACAACGACCCCTTCAAGTGGCCGCGTATCTACGAGGCCAACAAGGACAAGATCAAGGACCCTGATCTCATCTACCCGAAACAGGTGTTCACGATCATCCGTCCTTAGGATCGAATTGGGGCAACAGTTTTAACGCTCTCGGCCGGGAGGTGGCGACGCCCCCCGGCGAGGGCGTTTACTTATTTCAGCCCCTAACCTCCGGTTTTATGAACAAAGAAACTGATAGCTTGGAACAGGAGTCTCACGCTGAGGACGCAGAGCGCCCTGTGGATCCCCACAGTTCGCAGCCGGTAGTATCATTAGTACGCAGCCATCTCTCCATCGATGTGGATCCCACCCTTTTCCTGGGAGTGCAGGACAGGAACCTGCGCGCTCTCGAGGAGGCATTCGAGTCGGTGAACCTGGTGGCCCGCGACCGGGAACTGCGGATAGAAGGAACAGGCCCCGAGGTAAACCGCCTTCTCGATGTGGTCGGCAGGATGATCAAGACGGTCAGGAAGGGGGATGGACTCACTGAAAGCGACATGCGGATCCTCCTGGAGGAGTCGGAGCGTGATCAGGCCGTGCCCGAGAACTATCAGGACCGAACCGTGCTGATTACAAACGCGAAGCGGCGTATATATCCCAGGACGGTCGGTCAGCATCAGTACATACAGGCCGTTGAGAACAACGATATCGTCCTCTCCATCGGGCCCGCCGGGACGGGCAAGACGTATCTGGCGGTGGCTATGGCTGTCAAGGCGATGCAGCAGCGCGAGGTACAGCGTATCGTGCTTGCGCGGCCTGCGGTCGAAGCGGGCGAGAACCTAGGCTTCCTGCCCGGTGATATCAAGGAGAAGGTGGATCCCTACCTGAGGCCTCTCTACGACGCCCTCTACGAGATGATCTCTCCGGACCGCCTGAGACGTTACCTCGACAGCCATACGATCGAAATCCTGCCGCTCGCCTTCATGCGGGGGCGCAACCTGAACAGCGCCTTCGTGATCCTGGATGAGGCGCAGAACACCACCGCCGGGCAGATGAAGATGTTCCTTACCCGTCTGGGCGTGAATTCCAAAGCGATCGTAACCGGCGACATCACTCAGGTGGACCTCCCCTCCGCAGTACCCAGCGGCCTGATACAGATCCAGAGCATCCTTATTGCTATTGACGGGATATCGTTCGTTTACCTGACCGAGAAGGACGTTGTAAGGCACCGGCTCGTCCGCGAGATCCTCCGTGCATACCAGGATAGGGGGCTCTAGGGCCTCCTGCCATGAAGCTGCTGCACGGCATCAGGAAGACCCCGCCGGAAGGCGACCTGGAAAAGGAGCGCTCCTTCTTAAGAAGCAAGGGGGAGCGGAAAGCGGGCGAAGACTCTTCAGCAGTGGGGAAGGTTAAGACCGGGCTCAAGTGGGGCATCGGTTTCGCGCTGCTTCTCTTCATCACTCTGCTCTATCCCACGCGCCAGGTTTTCAAATACAAACTGAACGTTGGTGATATCACCACCGAAGCTATAGTAAGCCCGTTCAGCTTCCCCATCATGAAGAGCGAGGAGGATCTGAGGCAGGAGCGGGAGGCGGCCCGGCGGAATGTCCCACCGGTGCTCGAGTTCGATGACAATATAACGGCCCGGCGGTCTGTTCTGCTCGATACGCTCCTGCATATGCTCTCACGGATACCGGTTGAGACCGGTCGCGATTCCATCACCGTCCAGGCTTTCAGGCTTACAGCTCCAGAGGTCTCGGAGGAGACCCTGGCCTATCTCTTCGCAGAGGAGCTGTCCGCCCAGCGCATCGACAGCCTGCGGCGTGCGACCGAAGAGGTCGTATCGCACTACTTCTCCCTCGGGGTGGTGGAGTCACTGTCCCGTCTGCGCGAGGAATCGGCCGGCATGGTCTCGGTTGACTCGGGTGATGAAGAGATAGTCCAACAACTTGAGATAGTCGTCGATCTCGGGCAGGCACTGCTCGGGTTGCCCGGACAGCTCCGGACGCGCCTTCCGGGGGCCGACGACCGTCTGATCAAGGGCGGTTACGAGATCGTACAGGTGGTCCTGGTCCCGAACCTCATCCTGAACGAACAGCGGACGCGGTTGCGCAGGGAGGAGGCCGCCGCCGCCATTCCCATCAACAAGGGTATCGTGCTGGAGCTTGAGGAGATCGTCGGCGCCCATAAACGGGTCACGCGGGAAGTCGTTGAGAAGCTCGATTCCCTCAGTAAGGCTCTGGCCGGGACCGAAGAGCAGCGCGGATGGTGGCCCCTGACCCGCATGTGGTTTGCACGGCTTCTGCTGATAGCGCTCGTGCTCAGCATCTACGCCGCCTACCTCAGGGTCAGCCGCCGTTCCATCCTGGAGGATAACCGCCAGGTTACCACCATCGCTATTCTGCTTGCCGTGGAAATGGCGCTCGCCTATCTGCTCAGGGAGTCAGGGGTCTTCAGCACCTATCTGGTGCCTGTGGCGGTGGCGACCATGCTGCTGACGGTCCTTCTCGATACAGGCATAGGACTGGTTACTGCTTTCGTCCTCGGACTGCTGCTCGGCTCGGTGATGGGTTTTGACTACTCGATAACCCTTATCCATACCGCCGCCGGGGCGGCGGGAGTATTTGCGGTACGCAGGGCCAAGAAACGCAGCCACTTCTACCGGGCGTTGTGGGCCGTGCCGTTTGTCTATCTGGTGGGTATCGTGAGCGTGGAGATGCTCCAGCTCAGCACGGTGGAGGAGACCGGACAGGCCGTGGCCTACGGCGTTGCCAACGGGATGCTGAGCGTCGTGGTAACCATGGGGCTGCTGCCAATATTTGAGAGCCTCTTCCGATTCACTACCGATATCACGCTGCTCGAGCTCTCCGACCTCAACCACCCCCTGCTGCGGCAGCTTGCGATGCGGGCGCCGGGCACATATCAACACTCCCTCATGATGGGAGAGCTGGGGGCGGCCGCCGCAGAGGCCTGCGGGGCAAACGCTCTGCTCACCCGTGTTGGAGCGTACTTCCATGATGTCGGCAAGTTGAACAAGCCGGAATACTTCGTGGAGAACCAGTCGGGACGGAATCCCCACAGCAAGCTCAGTCCTCACATGAGCTCTCTCATAGTCGCCACACACGTGAAAGACGGGCTGAAGCTGGCCGAGGAGTACAGGCTGCCGGAGAAGATCAGGGCGTTTATCCCCGAGCACCACGGTACCATGCCGATGACATTCTTCTTTCTGAGGGCGGTGGAAGAGGCGGAAAACGGTGTGAAGGTCTCCGAAGATGACTTCAGGTACGACGGTCCCAAACCGCAGAGCCGTGAAACAGGAATAATCATGCTGGCCGACGCGGTGGAGGCCGCCAGCCGGGTTATGGAAGATCCCAACCCGCGGCGTATACGGACTCTGGTCAAGGAACTGGTGGAGCGGCGGTTCGAGGATGGCGAGCTGGATGACTGCCCGCTGACGCTGCGGGACCTGAGACTGGTACAGGAGACCTTCGTTAATATTCTCACGAGCCGCTTCCATCAGCGGATCGACTATCCGGACAAGGAAGAGACGCTGAAGAAGGCGGCCGAGCGCGAGGCGGCAGCCAGGCGGGAAAAATCATGAGCGGTTCTGACCCGGGCACCATAGAGGTTAGGGTTCACGTGGACGAATCAGAGTACCCTACTCAATCGGGAAACCTCAACCGGGAGGCCATAATCGAGCTGGCGCGCAGCGTTCTGGAAGAGGAGGGCCGCTCCAGGGGCGAGCTGGACATAGTCTTCTGCGGGGATGGGCGGATCTCCGAGCTGAACGAAACCTGGCTGGGCCGTGAGGGCCCGACCGACGTCATAGCTTTCGACCTCTCTGAAGATCCCGACCGGACGGACGACGTGGAAGGCGAGCTCTACATTGACATTGCCCAGGCCGAACGCCAGGCACCTGAATTCGGTGCCACACTGGATGAAGAAGTTCGCCGCCTGGTAATACACGGGATTCTGCACCTTGTGGGGTACGACGACATCCACAGTCCCGAGGAAGCTGAACGGATGACAGAGCGCCAGGAATACTACGTGGCGGAGTGGAACAAACCGGTACTAGAAGGGGCACAATAATGCCTGGCCTGGCCGTGAATCCCGTTCTCGAAGGTCTGATTGTGCTGCTGCTGGTCCTGATGGCCGGCGGTTATACGGCGGCGGAGATAGCCATCCTCACCCTGCTTCGTGCGAGCCACGCAAAGGATAAAGAGCCTGTAGAGCCGGACCTTCTCCCCGAGCTGGAGGAGACAGTGAGGGAGGAACTCCCCCCCGCGCTCGAGCGGCTCGTTGCCCGCCCCGGCAGGCTGACCACCACTATCATGCTGGGCCGCCTGGTAACCCGCGTTCTGGCCGTCGCCGCCACAGCGCTACTGGCTTTCCGGTGGTCTGTCATGTTGGAGGCTGATAATCCGTGGCTGTGGGTTGTAATGGGGATTGTGATCACGGTCCTCCTGCTTCTGGTGCTTGCAGAACTGCTCCCGCGGATCCTCGGGACCCACAGGCCCAACGCAGCGCTCGCCTGGACGATCCCCTTGCTCGGCCTCTCGGTTCTGGTCTTCTCGCCTGTTACCATCGCCCAGACGATGCTGCTGCACCGTTTCGCCCGACGCGAGCACGGGGAGGCCGCCTTCCTTACACTGGAAGAGCTCCAGCGGTATCTTGATGTCAGGGAGGATGCCGGGATGTTGGAGGCCGGCGAGAGGGAGATGATCGAGGAGATACTCGAATTCGGCGATACCATGGTGAAGGAGGTCATGGTCCCCCGGATCGACGTGAAGGCGGTCTCCATCAACGATGACTATGACGATGTCCGCCGCATAGTCGCGGAGACCGGACACTCCCGGCTGCCTGTCTACGACGGTGATATAGACCATGTCATCGGCATCATGCACGTCAAAGACCTGCTCAGGCAGCCGGAAGGAGAGGCCGTCCCGCTGCGCAAGCTTGCCCGCAAGGCTCTGTTTGTGCCTGAGACCAAGATGATCGACGACCTGCTGCGTGAATTCCGGCAGGCGCGCATTCATATGGCGATTGTAGTCGACGAATATGGAGGAACGGCGGGTATGGTGACCCTGGAGGACCTGCTGGAGGAGATCGTCGGAGAGATCCAGGACGAATACGACTCGGAAGTGCCTCTGGTACGCAAGATAGACTCCGAACACTTCATCGCGGACGCCATAGTCAGCCTTGAAGACTTCGAGGAGATGACAGGTATCGAGCTGCCCGAAGACGGATTCGACACTCTGGGGGGGTTCCTCTACGCGCTCGAGGGCAAGGTGCCCGAGCGAGGGCATATCCTCGAATGGGAGGATCTGCAGTTCACCATCCTGGAAACAGAAGGCCGCCGGATTCTGAAAGTAGAAATCGTCCGAAGGCCGGGAGCCCCCAATTTTCAGGAGGGAACAGGGAAGTAATGCCGCTTTACGATCTCAGATGTACCGATTGTGCTTCCAGTTCCTCCTGCAGTACAGGCGGGTTTACCTGAGCGTGATATCTGTCCCGCCGTGAGCGGGATTTCGTATCTGAAAAGTGTAAAATTTCTGACTTGATTCAATAATGCTGTTCTAACCAATGTTGACACCGTCGGGCAGTACTCTATTTTGATTCATACATACTGCGGGGTGGAGCAGTCAGGTAGCTCGTTGGGCTCATAACCCAAAGGTCGCAGGTTCGAATCCTGCCCCCGCTACCAATTATACCTGCGACGCCGGCTGGTCTTCGGATTGGCCGGCGTTTGTTATTATACGGGCC
>Ga0114919_10005057_pt1 | contig 10538 bp, 7 predicted proteins | sample BlataG_FD_88682 | JGI IMG/M metagenome (GOLD analysis project Ga0114919, IMG submission 88682) | Deep subsurface microbial communities from Black Sea to uncover new lineages of life (NeLLi) - Black_00105 metaG | ecosystem: Environmental > Aquatic > Marine > Oceanic > Sediment | place: Atlantic...
AAATATCCGAGATTAATCCCAGCCTGGGATTGGTGCTTGAATTCGAAGATAACCAACAAGTAATTGAAGATATACTTAGTGTCTTTAATCCAACCTGGCTGGTACTTCCGGATATTGAGTTGAAAAATATTACTGAAGGAATCATTCAGAATTTGAATAATCTGGAACTTTTTTGTGTAGATGGCGGAAACCTGCAGGATCTGGATTTTATTTATTTACTTCCCAAATTGTCTTCATTGATAATTCAGGGATGGGATCCTCAGACAAATGGCGGTTTTCGGTTTAAATACATAAAAAATCTTGAATCATTAACTTTTATTGAATCTGAAATTACAGATATTTCTTCAATTGGTTTTCTGCCTGATTTGAAAAGTATTCATTTTGTCGAATGTGACACCTTATCTGAAATTAATACATTAAGCCGGTTTACCAATCTGAAAAGTATTGGCTTTACCCAATGTGGCAAAATATCTGACATATCAGTTATAAACGATATCCCATCCTTAACCTGGTTATCCCTTCCGCCAAATACCAGCCAGGAGAATTTTACCGGAATAATGGAAACCCATTTGTTTTTACAGGTTGTAGAGCTCATTGGATGCAAGGAAATTCACGATCTCTCGCCGCTGGAAAAATTAAGTGAGTTAAAAGCAATCTCACTTGATGTATCAACAACTGATTTTACTCCATTATATTATTTGTCAGGTCTGGAACTGATAATAATTGAAGATGACATGTTTGAGGAACAAGGGGAGGCGATTTCCGATTTACAGGATGCTCTTCCGGGCACCCGGATCGTTCCGGGCGGAGGATTATGTTTAGGTTCAGGCTGGATTTTGCTTCTGATTCCACTTATCTTAATTGTTCGGTTAATTTTTAGATTCCGTAAAAGTATTAATTCCTGAAACGCAGAAGGCAAGCAAACAAACGAATTATAAAGCCGTCTATAAAAAAAAGTAACTATTACACGGAGAACCACGGAGAAGTTGGTTTTCTCTGTGTAACTCTGTGTATTCTCCGTGTAACTCTGTGAAATAACTTAAAAAATTGACTTTATCGACAGTCTTGAAATTTGTTGATAATGAAAAAACCCCTCAGGAAAAACAACCAAAGAGCCGGTCATTTGCTTGAATCCCTCCTGGCTCTGACAGGGATATCTGTTTTTGCCCTGTTTATCCACAGCGATTCTTTTTTTATTATCGTTGCATTCCTTGGGTTGATTTTAACCGCGTTAAGTATCAGTAAAACAATCACAGATAAATCGTCCATCCTTTCAGTTTTCGGTATAATCCCATTCACTAAAAGGTTAATTCTTTTTTCTATTACCGGTATCATTATTGGTGGTATACTGGGCATATATTGCCGAAGTGCTTTTTATGATTTTTTGTTTCCGGAAACCTTAACAATATTTGCAATTATCGCACCCATTATCGGCATTGCTGAAGAGCTGGTTTTCAGGGGTTTTTTTCAGGGAAGGTTGGCTGTACTTGGTCCGTATCTTGCCGTTATCCTGGCCGCCTGTGGTCACACCCTTTATAAATATCTTGTATTAAAAACCTTGCCCTCAGCTCTACCTATCGACTTTACATTCCTTGTAATATGGACTATAATTGGAGGGTTGATTTTCGGGACACTTCGTGAAGTATTTAAAAATGTCGTTCCCTCCTCACTGGCTCACGCATGTTTCGATGTTATCGTTTACGGAGGTTTTACCACAGCACCCGTCTGGGTTTGGAGCTAATGTAATGTCAAGTAATAAACGAAATTCGGTTTGTACAATCGTTGTGCCTAATGGGTAAGATTAATCGATTAATTGAATAAATTCAGTAAATTTGCTTAAAACTAATAAAGATGACCAAACAATTTATCTTAAATAAGGTAAAAAGTACTATTCTTAGCGTTGACAAGAATGCTAAGGTCATCTTATTTGGCTCAAGAGCAAGAGGCGATAATAGAGAAGATTCAGACTGGGATTTTTTAATTCTAACCTCTCTCCCGGAAAATAATATAAGTAAAGATAAGTTCCGCGATAAAATATTCGATACTGAGTTAGAGTTGGAACAAGCAATTAGTACAATTATACATAACAAGAAAAGATGGGAGGACTATGAAGTCACTCCAGTGTATCAGAATATCAAGGAAGAAGGAATCGAATTATGAAATATTCCAAAGAAGAAATAATAAGGTATCGAATTGAGTGATTATCAAGTAATTGAAAAGTTTTTAGAAGAATATATAAAACCATTAATTATTAAAAGCGAAGAATTCATCCAAATCATAAATGGTTTAATACAAAATTAGTCCCACCGGGAACAACAAGCAGGTGCTATATTCTATAGTCGCTGATGGTCAATGCAAAAGTTCTTTCGCTTCGCTCAGGACAAGTAAAGCTTCTACACATGCCGCCAGACTGTTAGGCCAATCCTTAATGGAAGATTTTTTCTTGATTCCGCTTTTTACTGGAAATTATTTTCTCTCAAAGTGTTAAATGACCTTTTTGTTGGAAAATTCTTTCCGCTGAGAATAAAAGACTCTGACACTAACCAGCTACATCGTGGCCGTACGCTCTGATAATTGTGTCAATTTATATTTTACAATCGGACCAATAAATTGGTTCCTTTTAACTTTCAGTCCGCCTGGCGGACGTAATTGCTTGCTATTTACTTTTCCCCAGCCGTTGAAACGGCTGTCTATTATCTTTCAGTCCGGCAAGCCGGACTTTTTATCTTTTATGTCCCGTTAGGGACTAAAAGGAAAAAGGCAGTCACTTCAGTGGCTGTAAATCAATAGCACATACACCCATACAGCCCGTAGGGCTTGAAAGGTAATTAATACATGGAATATTGACTTACATTAAAAATTTATGAAAAGAAACAAAAACCCGTCATGAGCTAAGGATATCTCTCCTGGCTAAGGAAACTGACCGCCCCCTTCCAACGCAACATTAAAAGTCCTTTGGATTTGTTATAGGTATTGGTTATATTTATTATAATAACGACAATGCCGTTAGCCAATCGTTATAGGCAAGCAAAAAGACGACTTAAATGAATATTAATTGGACCATAACCGAATTTGACATTCAAAGAGTAAAAGACTTTGTGAATGATCACCAAAATCCATTTGTGGAAAGCAGAATTTCTAGAAATGTAAACAGACTAAATATCCAAGTAGATAGAAATTCTATTTTAAAAGGTATAATAATGTGTTTGCTGACAACCCAACAGCGCTCAGGACCAAATACACCAATAGGAAATTTTCTAAGGCTAAACCCTTTCCCTTTGACTACTGAGACATTGACTGCTAAGAACGATACTGAAAATTTTGTTAAACAAACATTACTGCAAAATGGACTTAATCGATACATAAATAGGATTCCAAAATTCTTTGCAGCTAATTATACTTATCTAGTAAGTACAAATTGGCAACTATTCAATAATCTAGAAATTACTCTTAATGGACAGGTTGAGCAGGAAATTGAAAGGGAAATTGCCGACATTATTGCAACCACTCTTAAGGGATTTGGTCCAAAACAAGCACGAAACTTTTTGCAAGCATTGGGTTTAACGAAATTTGAAATCCCTATTGATTCACGTATAACGAACTGGTTAAATGACTTTGGGTTTCCTGTGACTTTGTCACCAACCGCACTACAAGACACAGGATATTATCATTTTGTTTCCGATGGCATTCAAGAATTATGTAAAAGAGCAAATATTTTCCCTTGCATTCTTGATGCAGCAATATTTTCAAGTTTTGATAATGGACAGTGGAATCAAGAAAACATAGTCTATTAAAAAATGAAAAATGCCTGCCTATTGGCTAAAAGCAAGCTGGCGGAAAGGGGTAAAATGAAAGTAAGAACATTAAATAAACATTGGTTTCGGTGGACAGTGACGCGGCTCGAAATGCCCACCAGCTTTTAGCCGGGAACGTTAGTCCCACTGGGAACAACAAGCAGGTGCTATATGCTATAGTCGCTGATGGTCAATGCAAAAGTTCTTTCACTTCGCTCAGGATAAATAAAGCTTCTGCACATACCGCCAGCCCGTTAAGATTAATGCTTAATGGAAACTTTTTTCTTGATTCCGCTTTTTACTGGAAAATATTTTCTATATTCGTAACAAATAGCTCCTATAATGGAAAAAATTTCACCTATACATCTGCAGGAAGTTATCTTTGGTTCATCCGATCCCGCTATTTCCAAACAAATATCCAGGTTGGTAAAAGCTGGAAAAATACGAAAGATTGCTCCCCGCTTATACACTTCCAACCTTACAGATAAACCAGAAGCCATTGTAAGAAGGAACCTGTTTACCGTTCTGGGAAAACTATACCCGGGGGCAGTATTAAGCCACCGTTCAGCGTTGGAGTTTAAACCCACTGAAGCAGAACAAATCTTTGTTACCTACACATACACCAAAAAAGTTAACCTGCCGGGAATTACCATCCGCTTTTTGGAAGGTCATGGCCCCATTGATGGTGACAATACACTTTCGGGTGAACTATACGCTTCGCAAAGAGAAAGGGCTTTCCTGGAAAACCTGCAACCATCCAGAAAACCAGGGCCCGAATCGAAAACGCTAACTCTCCCTGAAATAGAAGAAAAACTGGAACAAATTATCCGGGTAAATGGCGAAGATGAATTGAACAATGTTAGAGACCGGGCACGGGAAATTGCAGAAAAACTCGGTTTACAAAGAGAATTCAAACAGCTCAACAAAATTATCAGTGCCCTGCTAACAACTCATCCCTCAAAAATATTATCATCTCCTCTTGCCGCAGCAAGGGCATTTGGTTCTCCCTATGATCCAGCAAGACTGGTACTGTTTGAAAAACTTTTCCAGAAATTGCAGCAGTTGGAGTTTAAGCACTGTCCGGATAAAAACATAACCAACCAGGCATTTAAGAATTTTGCGTTTTTTGAAAGTTACTTTTCAAACTACATAGAAGGAACAGTATTCGAAGTGGAAGAGGCTAAAAAAATCATTAAAACACAAAAGCCTCTTCCAGCCCGGCACAATGATTCTCACGATGTATTGGGAACATATCAGATCGTTTCCAACAAAGAGGAAATGAAAATAACACCAAAATCACCGGAAGAATTACTGCATATCCTCCAATACAGGCATAAGATATTGCTTTCAGCCAGACATGACAAAAAGCCCGGACAGTTTAAAGACTTAAATACCCGTGCAGGGGAAACCCACTTCGTTGACTTTAACCTGGTAAAAGGAACATTAATAAAAAGTTATGATTATTACCAGGCATTAACGCACCCCTTCGCAAAATCAGTTTATATAATGTTTGTAATTAGTGAAATACACCCATTTCTTGACGGCAACGGACGTATTGCACGAGTAATGATGAATGCGGAATTGGTAAAAGAAAGGCAATCCAAAATTATCATCCCAACAGTTTTTAGGGACGATTATTTGCTTACGCTGAGAAGGCTGACCAGACAATCAGACCCTGATCCATATATACGAATGATAAAAAGGGCATATGAATTCAGCAAAACAATCTATGGAGATGATATGAATAAAATGCAGCAATTCTTAAAAAAATGCAATGCGTTTCTTGAACATACTGAAGGCAAACTGAAAATAATTCAAAGAGAATAAAAAACAAAAACCTGTTATGAGCTAAGGATATCTCACCTGGTTGGGGAAACAATGCAAAAACTTTTTCGCTTCGCGGTAAGGTGTAAGCGATACCATTGAACGGCTCAACAAAGCCCTGGCAGAGTAAAAAAATCGGGCATCTGGAGTTTAAAAAACTTAAAAAATATCTTTAACCCTTAATTATCATCAATAACATTCCCTACTCCACTTATATTCGATTGAACTGTTGGATTTCCTTTATAATATACAAAACCGACTCCGGAAAGAGTTACATTTAAACTATTATTAACTCTTACCTCACAATTACCTACACCTGAAATCGTAATATTACAGGTATCTACTTCCAAATTATATGCCTTTACATTGCCTGTACCTATCAGATCAATTATAAGTTCATCCTGTTTTTCTCCACTTAATTCAAAATTTCCCGTTCCAACCAATGTAATTTTATCAATCTCAGGAATTGTGATTTCAACTTTAATTTCCTTTGATGTATGAATACTAACATCTTTTTCAAAACTTAAAGTCAGTTCTTCATTGCTGACTTCATAAGTCATTACATCAAGTATTTCCTGTTGAGCTTTCAGAACAACTTTTTGTGTATCACCGGTAGATATATACACATTAGCCGTACCAACCAGTTTAATACTATTGAATGAAGATATATCTACCGTTTTTGAAACAATATCACCTGTGCCGGTTACAACAATATTTGTATTGTCCTCCTCACAACCCATTAAACATAAGATGAGAAAGGCTGAAATCAGTAAACCATAATATTTTTTCATAATAAATTCTGTTTTGATTTTATGTAATTATAGTTGAAATATTCAAATTTAATAAATCCAAATACTTTATCGAGTTTCATAACAATAAGTTTAGGTTGGTTCTATTTCAAATTTACCAAAAATCAACCAAATAAGAGTAGTACTACATCCTATTCGTACCTCAATGAATTCGCGGGATTTACATTAGCCGTTCTGATCACCTGAGAGCTTATGGTTATTAAGGTAATAACCATTACAATAATAACAGGTACTACAAAGAACCACCATCCGATTCAATACTTTCCTGGTATAAATTTTGTAGATTTATCAGGTAATATTTACACTTTAAATTTGAAAACTAGCCGGCATTACTGTAAAAAGACCCTAAGGATTTCCAGCGTAGGGATACAATGGCGCAAAACCCTTAGGGTCTTCACGAATTACGACTTACGATAGACGAAACGGGCCCTGTGAAATAGAATTTTTGATTTTACCGGGCCTGACTCCAAGCCAGATCCTGTGTAATCCTGCTTTCCCGCCTTCGGACGGACAGGCAAGCCCTATCGGGCCGTTTCTTGTTCATTATCCGCTTATACCCAGCCACTAAAGTGACTGCCTGCCCCCGCCCGGCTTACGCCAGTCGGGAAGGGACGGGCAGGCGGGTCTATTATCTTTTAGTCCCTCCGGGACTATGACATTGATTAATTCAAAATTTCAAGTTTGTCCCGTAGGGACAATATGGTAATAGCCAGTCCCGATACCCGATACCCGATAGCTATCGGGTATCGGGTATCGGGAAAGCCCCTGGTAATAAGGAATATAAACAAGAAATCCCCGACTGCCGGCATTGATCTGAGGGAAACTGATGATTTCGGGGATTTGTGCCACAAGCCGATTAGAATTAGCCACTAAGATCCCAAGGCTAAAGACCCTCCTTCCCTCATCCGTCGGACCGCTTGAAGCGTGCGGACGGGTCTCCCACCCCTCACCCGTCGGACCGGCTGGAGCCTGCCCGAAAGAATGAATTCTTTCATTCAGGCGGTCGGACGGTATCCTCCACACATCCGTTGTCGGATGGAAACATCCGACAACATTGTTATGTTCAATGTGTTTGTTGTAATCCGTTCGTCTCTCGTTGATTGGTTAAGATGCCCGACCCGGTGCAAAAGACCCTAAATGATTATGTTGTATCATTCAGTTAACTTCCCCCATAGTTTTAAAAAAGAAGCCGGCAAGACAAAATTGGATAAACAAGCTTTTGAAATCTTATCTAAGATTTTTTTAACTTGCACTTAATTATTACAGACTTACCTCAGATTAAAACTTTTAAGCATAATCATCATGACAAGCCTTAAAGAAAAACAAAATAGAAAATCCCTGGTCTCCGCATCAATTCATATGTATTTTCTGGTTGCTCTCCGTATATTTATAGGCTGGCAATTTCTATATGAAGGGATCATTAAATTATTGGATCCAAACTGGACATCCGCGGGTTACTTAACCGAATCATCCTGGATCTTTTCCGGATTATTTCACTGGATGGCCGCTAATCCCGGGGTTTTACAGGTAGTTGATTTTTTAAATACCTGGGGATTAATTCTAATAGGACTTGGATTGTTTTTCGGTTTGTTTACGCGCCTGTCCATAATTTCAGGGATATTTCTGCTTGGTCTGTATTATATTGCTAATCCGCCTTTTATTAAATCCGGCAGTGGAGCGCTCCTCGAAGGGCATTACCTGATTATTGACAAGAACTTTATTGAATTAACTGCTCTCTTTGTTCTGATATTCTTCAGGACCGGTAAATTCCTGGGATTGGATTATTTTATTTCGCGGTTATGGAAGGAAAAAGTTAAATCTGAACCCATTGAAAAGAAAATTCCTGCCGTAGATGAATCTTCTGTCGAACCACCTTTTTCCCGAACGCTCAAACGCAGAGAGTTACTAAAACAACTGGCAACGCTGCCTCTGTTTGGTGCATTCGTCTATGCTTTTTATAAAAAACGTAAATGGGAAAGCTTTGAGGAAAAATACCTGACGGATTATGCAGAAGGCAGACCGGATGCAATTTCAGGAACTACATTAAAAACTTTTTTTTACTCTGATTTAAAAGATCTGAAAGGCACTATCCCTTATGGTAAAATCAAAAATCTAAAGATAAGCCGTTTGTTCCTGGGTGGTAATTTAATTGGCGGATGGGCTCACGCACGTGATCTGATCTATGTTTCAAAACTGATCAAAACCTATCACACTGACCGGAAAGTGTTTGACACCTTCAGGCTTGCCGAAACATGTGGAATAAACACAATTTTAACCAATCCCCAGTTATGCAGGGTGATCAATGAATACTGGAGAAAAGAAGGGGGTAAAATCCAGTTTATATCCGACTGTGCTTATGGAAATAATATTATTGAAGGGATAAAATTATCCATAGACGGCGGAGCCCATGCCTGTTATTTTCAGGGTGGAATTGCGGACCAGATGGTCAGTGAAGGAAAGGTTGAAGAAATTGGCAAGGCGCTTGACTTTATCAGACAAAATGGATTGCCTGCCGGCATAGGAGCCCATAAGCTTGAAACCGTACAGGAATGTGTAAAGGCCGGGTTAAAACCTGATTATTGGGTAAAGACCCTGCACCACACCAACTATTGGTCGGCAAAACCCGAAGAAGAGCTTGATAATATCTGGTGTACCAATCCTGACGAAACCATAACGTTTATGAACAATCTTGAAGAACCCTGGATCGCATTCAAAATACTTGCTGCAGGCGCTATCAACCCTAATGAAGGTTTTCCATATGCCTTTAAGAATGGCGCTGATTTTATTTGTGTTGGCATGTATGATTTCCAGATCGTTGATGATGTAAACATAGCCCTGGAGGTATTGAATGGTGATCTGGAAAGAAAACGACCATGGCAGGCATAATTCATGAAAATAATTCTATTTCCTGGCTGCCTTGAAAGAACCGTTTGGCTGGTCAGAGATCAGTTCAAAAACTTTCCTTTTTTTTTATAACATTCAGTGTTTTTGTTTTCGATTTCTCTAAAAGACAAAATATTTTTGTAACTTATTTATTGTTTTTCTAAAAAGTCAGTAGTAAAATATTCGTCTTTAATATTTGGATTAACATCAATTTTTTCGATTATCCATATTGATTTTCTTCCATTTTGCTTATTGCTCATTGTCATTTCGGTAGCCATATATTTTTTATTTTCAGTATCAATTAATTTAATATTTTTTGCTTCTAATATCTTATGTAATTCATTATCCAAGTTATAATAGACTGTTTTTCTAATAACAAAATCTTTCTTTCCGATATATATAATTCGTTTTGAATATCCGTTTTCATCAGCAATATCTTCGTCTTTTGGTGTAGATTCAATTTTCCAGCAGTCAACACCATCTACTTGTTCTGTGCCAAGTTTTTTATAACTAAAATCATCCAGATTTGGTGTAGATATATCTGCATTTGTAAATTCAGAACCCATAAAGCTTTTTCTTTTTTCACTGCTTACAATCCTCCTGGTTTTTCTTAAAGCCGGCATATATATCCACATATCATCGTCTTTATTTTCATAATCAAATACCAACATACCAGTACCTTTAACATCTGCCGGATATAAAAATATAATAATTCTTTTACTAAGTTCATCACCATAAGATTTAGTGGCAATACTGGTTTTTCTTATTCTTTCGTGACCTTTCTGATTAATTATCTTTAATGTTCCAACCATTTCCGAACCTTTTAGTTTTGAGGCTTCTTTATGTTTATCCATGATTTGTCTTCCTGTTAGATTATTCTGTGCATTTAAGTTTACACATATTATTAATAATAGTGCTACTAATAAGTTTGTAATTGTTTTCATAATTATTTCTTCTTTAATTAACGTTTTAATTTAATGTATCGGAATTTACTTTCCGCCAGCTGGCGGATCATGAGATCGTCACGCTATAAGCGTGACTAAGTTCAAAAACATAATCTGATATACAATAAGTTATGCCTACTTCTAATTGCCTTGTAATTTTTAGGCTAAGGCTAAGGTTTTTTATTTATCAGATATAAAGTTTAATCATATTTTACCTTATTATTTAATCTCAAGGTATTCTTCATCTGTTATTTATTATTTATACTTAACCTTTTGATTTATAA
>Ga0114919_10005058_pt1 | contig 10536 bp, 8 predicted proteins | sample BlataG_FD_88682 | JGI IMG/M metagenome (GOLD analysis project Ga0114919, IMG submission 88682) | Deep subsurface microbial communities from Black Sea to uncover new lineages of life (NeLLi) - Black_00105 metaG | ecosystem: Environmental > Aquatic > Marine > Oceanic > Sediment | place: Atlantic...
GAAGGTTCAGGAAAACAGTCAATACCATAAAGAATGGCAGTATCCCCAATTGCAACTGTAGTCCCAAACTGAACTCCTCCAAATTGATAGTAAAAAATATTTACAGGATTAGCCGCAGCAGGACTAACAATAATTCGATAATCCCAGGTTTCGGGACCGGGACCGGGACCGACATCTCCACCACCTTGTTCAGAAATAATAGAGTCGATAGTAGTACCAAAAGGTATGCTAACAATAGATACCGCCTCTTTCCAAGAAGATTGAAATGCTTCTACCTGTGCATTATTAATGCTGTCAATAAGAGATTGAGACATATTTGTGCCCGCAAAAAAAATAGTAAGAACCCCATTGCTTATAGCTAAAGAATCATGGTCGCTAACATCTACAAGGCATCCGTCCCCAAGAGGGAATAATACCGTGCCGTTATTTGTAGTTTCAATTGATAAAAATTTACTCATAATAAAAAAAGTTTAAGTTTTAATAAAAGACAAAGATACACAAAAAAAAAGAGGGGTCGTTAAACCCCTCCTCATCCATTATAACCTTATGTCTATAATTGTTTCTCTAAAAATACTAACACATCTACGCCATCGTCAGACTTAAACCAATCAGCTAAATACTGAACAGGGTCTGCACCAAATGGTATCGTTGTTAATCTTTTTTTGTTTCCTTCTAAATTAAAGTATACCTCTCTCCTCTTATTTCTAAATGCAATAAGCTTGTTGTCAAAGAACAACTGAACAGTTGACTGTAGTTTTAATTTAGGGTCAGATAATATATTTAAAAATGTACTTGGATTTTGTTTTGCAAATATGAGTACATCTCTTCTTAACTCAGACGATGTCATCTTAGATACATCCTTGTTAAATACAACACGACCAAGATTCTCAAGCTGCTCTATGCTAAGTGACTTAGCTTCGATTAACGCATCCACCTCAGCAGTAAGCTGCTCTACCTCTTCTGCCGCATCCTTACCATAATCAACCTCAATAAAACGTTTACCGTTTAGAGGGTGGTAGTGTAAAAACTGTTGAAGCACAGGATTTGTTCTTTCAACTCTAAGCATACCATCTTCAAAGATTACAGGTGTAACAACAGCGTTACCGTCCTGTTCATCTTCAAAACAGCTTCTTTGATTGATAGCATATCTTATGGGTCTGTTAATTCCTTGCTCCTCGTCAAAGTACAGCAGTGCTGAATTACGAGAGCTTCGTGAAGGAATAATGCACGACAATGGTGCTCTGTCTCTTGTGAGTCTATAAACTCTGTCTTTTAATTCTAATTTCATTTTGATTAAATTTTAAATTTTAAAAATAAAAAAAGGTAGGAGTGCCTAAGTAGACACTCCCTCCTCTTTGCAATATTAGTCTTCGAACAGTACGAAGTTATTTGCACCTAATGTACAAACACATCTTTCAGACAAGAAGTGTACTTCCATCGCATCTAAAGACGATGTAGCTGCACCACCTGCAGAACCTGTAATCCAAGTCTTATATCTTCTGTCCTCAGTTTCAGAAGCTCTGTAACGAACGTGTAAGAACGGACGTTTAGCATTCTTTCCAAGAACTTGGTCATACACAGATGTTGAACCTGCAGGTACCAATAAACCATTGATAGAACCTGTACCTGCGGCTAAACCTCCACGCATAGTTGGGTCATTCAGATATTTCCAATCAGTCTTGTAGAAGTCATATCCTCTTCGGAATCCTGTGAATCCTAAGTTCAATGCCATTTCTTTGTCATTGTCAAACAATCCGTAAGAAGTACCACCGGGACCATAAGAGTTTTGAGCAGCTAACATATCGTCAATTGCAAATCCAAAGTCTCTATCTAAGAATATTACGTTCTCTTCAATTGCTCCTTGTGCATCAAGTCGTCCGATGATAGCATCGAAGTCAGCTAATGCATTAGGAACGCCACCTGTCCATAGATTACCTCGTTGTCCTACAGTAAAGAATACACCTTCAGACCCTTTAGCAACTCCGGCATTGGCAGCATTATCCATAGGTACTGCCTCAATCATTGCAGTCTCAAGATAGTCGTCAAAACGTAATCTTGTTTCGTGCTCAGACTTCATATACCAAAGGTATCCACTTGCCCCGTTTTCTGTTGTTACTTCAACCCATCCAATCTGTGCCATATCAGAACCTGATACTGCGTACTTATCTTTAATGATAATTGGAGAGTTCTCGAAGATGAAATCATCAGACTCTAAAGAGCCATTCATCCCCTCAGTTCCTTTTGCAAACTCAGAACCGTAGATGAAGATAGTAACGTCTGCGTTTCCAACACCTGAACCTGCTGATACAAGTCCACCTGCTTCGTAAAAAGCAATTGTAGTTTGAATAGGAGATACTGTTAAATCAACATCAGTAACAATTCCCTTGTTCTCACCTGTACCATTGTTTTGGTGAACAACAACAGTCTGTCCTACTCTCAATGCGATACCACTCTGAGCACCAAAAGCACTCGCAGTAGTACCTGCTGCATTAGGGTCATCATTGATTTGGAATACTGCTTCGTCAGCATTCACTAATGCGGCTGTACCCACGCTTGTATATTTAACGTGAAGTCTTCCTTGCTCTGCCCATTTTATAAGGTCTGAGTTAGAAGGCATCTCTGCACCAACCATTCTTAAAAATGAACTAATCGTTCTGTTTCCGTAACGTTCAAATTCTTTTTCATAAGTATCCGGAAGATACTGATTCAAGAAATCAAAGTTAGTAATGTAATTTGTCGCCAACGGCACTTGCTGTGCTGATGGCTGTAGGTCGAAACCCGGTCCTGTTAATGCCATATTTTTTAATTTTTAAATTTTTAAATGTTTTTATTTTCTACTCTTAATTTTCAAGCCTCTACTACTTGGTGTAGATATAGACTTGATTTGCAATCCATCCTTACGGTTTAATACTTGAGGTGCTTTACGTTCTGTCATATCGACATTTTTCATTCTACGTGTTACACTCTCAGTAGCATCCGATTTACCTTGTTCATAAAAGAACGAAGCAAACTTGTTCGGATTCATTGCGACAGCTAATGCTCTATGGTAACCTGCAGCATCGCTAAGCATACCCGTGTCTTTATCAATAAATTTCCTTACGAAACCTTGATAATCCATTTGTTGCTCTTTGATTCTCTCAGTCTCACCCGGTTTGAAAGTAAAAGTATCTTCTCCAATCTTGAAATCAAAACCTTTGAAATCTTGGAAAACTTGGTCTGTCTTTTCAGTAAACCATTCTCTTTTTCTTTTCATCTCTTCTTGAGCTGTATCAGCCTCAGCTAAATATCGCTTATACTCTTCAATCTCTTGTATCTGCTCATCAGAGACTCCAACCGTACTTGACTCAAGTGGTTGTTTGTACATCTCCTTTTGCTCTTCAAAAAAGTTCTTAGCTTTAGCGATAGCCTTTTTCTTTGCCAACTTAGTTTTCTTAATATCTCTCTCTTCGTCTAAGTCCTCATCATAGCTGTAGTCATCCATAAGGACCTCTACATCTTCTGAGTCGTTAGCCTCGCCTGAAGCAAGAAAATATTCAGATAACATTTGGTCTTCGTCCATAGAAGAAAAATCTCGGTTTAGTTTTACGTAATCTTCAATCCCTCTCCCTGTACTTTTTTTATAATCAAAATAACCTTTAACATCTTCAGGCAACTCTTCATTTTTTTCTCTTTGTTCGAAAAGTTGGTCTACAGATGTAAAGTCTTTCTCATATCTGTTTTTAATAAATGAAAGAACGTCATCCTCATTTAACTCAGAGGATTGAGTTTCTACAGTGTCTTGTGCATCATCAGATGTAGAGTCAGATGATTGCATATCAATCTGTTCTACACTTGTTGGGTTATGTCTTTCTTCTGCATCTTTTAATAGTTTAGCCTCTATTTCCTGTTGAGACTTTTCTTCAGTCCCGGTAACTTCTTTTACTTTAAATTCCATTTGATTAAATTTTTACAAAGTTAGTTAATATATTTTATTGATTTTATTCGATTATCTTGGAGAGAACTCAGCTAAGTCAAATCCATCTAAGCTATCCTCGTTAGACTCAAATCTTTGTGGAGGTAGATTGTTCTTACGTTGATTGATTAACTGTGACTGCTGCGTGTTCTGTTGATTTATCCTTGAAGATTTTGCATCCTCTCGCTGAGACTCTCGTGATTGTAAAGCATTTTCAGACATATCTCGAAGCTGCTGATTGTAGTTAAACTCCTCCTGCATCAACATAGACTTTAACTTAGCCTCGTTGTTCATCTTCTCAATCTCAAACGCAATCTTAGCCTGCTCAAGCTGCATCTTGCCTCTTATCTCCATCTCTATCTTCTGTGCAGCAATCTGTGCTGCCATCTGTTGGGACTGCATATTTATCTGACCTGTCATAGCCTGCTTCTGCATCTCCATCTGTTCTTCTCTGTCCTGCTTCTGCTTACGCTTTAACTTAAGGAGTTGATTAGCAAGCTTGATATTCTTAAGCTCTCTAATATCTATGGCATCCTCAAGATTAATATCCTGCTTAGATAAAGCCATCTGTATGTTCTGCTCAAGCTTAGCTTTGTCCTCTTCGTCAGGTGCTACCTCTATAAAAATACCAAAGTCATAAATATACAAGTCACTTATCTCATTAAGTATTGACACGTTATACTTGCCTATCTTGTTTGCAAAGTCGTCTTTAAAGTCAGAGTACTCAAGTATATCCGCAACACGATACGTTAATGCCTCAGCTAAACTTCTGTATATGTAAAGACTTCCATCAAGTATATGTCGAGTAGCTACATTAGAGTTTAATGCTGCAAGTTTCTGTAGTCCAACTAACGAGTTAGGGTCAGGATTACTTCCGTCTCGTGCCTCGTTTAATCCTGTTACGGTTCTAATCATACCTAAGTAATGATTGTAGTTTCCTATAAGCATCTGTGTCTTAGACGCTCCTGAATTAGATGTAAGCTGTTGTATAGGAACCTTCGCCTGATTATAGTCACCATCCTGAGTGTATGACCTTCCTATAACACTACCCGTTTGGAAGTATAGTCTTAATGCATCCTCAGGGTTATATGCGTTACCTGTACCGAGGTCAACCTCGTTCAGCCCATCTGCATCTATATATACACCATCAGGTACAACTCTCGAAATAACCTGTTGTAGTTTTAGATGCGTTATCTGTATTAAATCAGCAAATGGTACCATCCGTCTTACTAAAGACTCTAACCTACCCTTATACATCCTTGGGGCAACTGCCACATAGTTTGGAAGTGCGTGCTGACTTGTTGACTTAGGTCTCACCATATTCTTTGCAAGCTCCCACTTCAATACAATGTTGGTTCCCATAACCATAACACCATCATACCACACGTCAATTGTTTTCTCAAACTTCTCAAAGTTCCCTTCCTCCATTACATCTACAGGTGGGTCAAATTGGTCATCTTTTTCAATCACCTTATTGCCGCCTGTTGCTGTAATCTTTTTCTTATTGACCATCTTCTCTGTGGTCTTATAGTTAAAGTATAGTAGTGTTACAGTATCCCTGAAGAAAATATCGTTCTCATAGAACTGTGCTACGTTATAGTAGTCGTACCAAGATTGGCTGTACTTACTTATCTCCTCTAAATCTTCTGTTGTCAATGAAGGGTCTATCTTCATTAGCTCTGTAATAGGAAGTGTCTTAACCTCTCCCCAATAGAAACAATCCTTAAAGTGAGGGTCTTCCGTGTAGCTGTATACCACATTAGCAGGGTCTACATACGATACCTTTACCCCTGAGCCTTTTAAAAACTCGTGCTTTGCTATACCAATCCCTACCGTTGCTATGTCATAATCTACTCGCTTACGTAGGTCTATATAATGATTCTCTTCAAATATAGTATTAATAGCCTCTTCCTCTGCTATCTCTATAGCAGGCTTGTAGTTAAGCTGCATATATAAAGCCATCTCCTCATCATCTTGAGGTAGTGCATCCTCAGGCATTATAAACGGGTCATATCCTGACTTCTCTTTTACTATAGAGAGCTGTTCTTTTGCCGCCATCTGCCCCTCCATCATATCCTGATACTTGCTTCTCTTTGATTGAGACATTGCATCTTGAGCGTATGCCTTAACCTTAAACAGTCTATCAGACATTCCGTTCACTACTATATCCACAAACTTAGGGATAACAGGAACAGGTGTCCAATCTAAGTTAAGATAAGACAGGTCGCCATCAATAGCCAACTCGTTCTTATACTTGCTTATTGACTGCTCACCTCTTGCGTATAATCTCAATCTGTGAAACTCTCTCCATTGGTCATAAAACCTACACCCATTTCCATCCTTACGAAACCATTCATACTGAATGGCTTGCCCTATCATCAACCCGTATTCATCTGTTGCTTTCTCAGCATCAGAAACAAACTGACTTGGAAACCCTGTAGATGAAATATTAATTTTTACATCCTTCATCTAATTATTTGACTTGTTTTTCCTGTATTAGTATACCTTGCAAAGTTAACTTTTATTTTTGATTCTTTTCTTTCGGGTTGATATAGGTTTTTTTGACACGCCATAATCGCCAACCCCGTACTAATAGAGGCATCAAATTTAGTCCTGTTGGTTATATCAAACTTTGCCCAATCCTCCAATGTCCTATTGAATGCCATTGAGTTCATATCGCCATTATCCCGTAACCCAATGTGTCCCTCTATGTAAGACTCAATTGCTGCTGCGTGTGCCTGCTTAACAGCCTCACTTGAGTTAGGTATACCACCCAACTCTCTTTCTGTCTTAGACAGCTTCGTAAATGCCTTGTCGGGTCTGTTGGTACAGAACCCCCTGTAGCCTCTATTCTTAAAATGATATAGTAACCTTGGCTTATTGTTCTCTATTAGTATCGGCATACCATAGAACACACACGCCATTAGCACATCCTCAAAAAATATCTCGGCTGTCTGTGGTCGTGCAATATACTCCAAGAAAAACTCGTTACTCGGAGCCTCTTCCATACTAAACTTTGTTAGTCCGTGTAGAGAACCGTTTGAACCAACACCTCCTACTGTCCCACTAATATCATATGAGTCACATCCAAAGCTCCCTATGTGTTCGTTGCCCGGATACATAACCCCATTCTTTTTTACTATCCTGTTCTGTAGGTTTCTATTTGGTACCCACGTAATAAAAAATCTACCTCGCTTGTCAGGATTAAACATAACCGTACTATCCTTGATACCGTTCTTCCAACTGAAAGACCCACGTGTAACATACTGCTCTGTTATCATACTATCGTTGTAGTCTATCTGCTGATATATCTTTGTCAAGTTAAACAGCGACTGCTTGCTCTCGTCCCTAAATGCGTGGGACTCAGTCCTTGGAAACTGTCTGTAGTATTCGTTTAATGCATCAGGGTCATTCTTTAATGACTCTACCTCGTTGTCCCAATATTCTACAGCACCTTGTGTAATCCACTCATTGTCAATACCTTTAACCTTACCGTCAGCATTCTTCAGTACAGGCATACCGTACCTGTCAATAAACCCTTCCATATTCCATTCCATAGGAATAAACAGAGAGTACATACCACTCTTGGTCTGACCGTTAGCATTTCTTTTAGTTACATCAGAATCGTAGTACAGCCTCTTAAAGTTTTCTCCACCCTTGCTTAATGCGTTTGATGTGGAGCCCATCATACACTTACCTATAATCCTGCTCCCTAATCTTAGACACGTTTTGGTGACACGCCAATTGTTTAGGATGTTGTTGGGCTTTAACCACTTCCCACTCTCATCGTGTACTAACAATAGAAGCTTCTCACCATCATAGCTGTTGTCGTCTGTGTTCTTCCAATCTATCGTGGTATCCAACCCCTCTATCTCATCAGCATCTATATCATACATATTCTTCTTGGTAATCTTAGCCGCAGGTACACGGTATGCTAACTCAGTCTTTGGTTTATCCATACCATCCATAATAGGCTTGAAGAAGAACGGCAGCCTGCTGTTTATTGGCACAACCTTGTCGGTGAACATCTTCTTAGCATCGCTACCCGTCTTGGATAGTATCCCTACCCTTGCATCTTTTGCAAGCGTACCTGTATTGACACACTCTGACGATGACATAAAGGAGAACCCTGAACGCCTAATCTTTAGGTATATCATCCCAAAGCTTCTCTTGTCTGCCTTACAAGCCTCCCAATATATATACAGTAACCTATTTGCCTCTCTGAAGTCAGGGTATCCAACATCTATTGTAGTCCATTGCAGATACATATAGTGTGCCCCGGTTATGTATGTAGGCTTGCCGTTACTCATAAACCAAAAACCAAGCTCCCTATTATCGAACTCTGCTTCAATATAGTCCACCCATCTTGCCTTAAAATCTGACAACATCTCATTCCACTGAAAGATGGATGAAATCTTAGATAAAGGTTTTGGTAAATCTTGACGCTCCCAATACTGTTCTTTCTTGTCCTTATGTCTTTGGTATATTTCTTTTGGAGGTTTGGGTAGTGCTATCTTTAGTCCTGATATTTCAATTATATCTCCTATCTCTCCGGTCTTTGATATTACTACAACGTCATACTTCTCGTTATGACCATACAGCCAAGACCTGTTACGGTTCTTGTTAGTATACACGCTCTTAGGTATGTAGTCGTGTATTACTCGGTATATATTATTTAGACCTTCTTTCTGCAAACCCTTGTTTTGTATCTAACTTATTAGGAACACCGCTGCTCTCTATAGCCTCACGCTCCTCTTCAATCCTTTTTAATATCTCAAAGGCATCGAATATTGCTAACTTCTTTGTAGCGGCAGCATTCTTTAATCTATCTGCCGATATGTCATCCTCTGAGTCGCGCTTTATAATCTCCTCTTTGGCAACCTTGATTAGCTACTCTACTGTCCTGTGCCCTGCTTCAATTATTTTTAGCTTAACTTGCTTTGTGTCCATCTATCTTATAATATTAATTATAAACAATAGTAGTATAACATCTAAAATAATCTTTGCTATAAGGAGGACTGCTAATGATTTGAAAAAATTTCTCATAGTTGTAAAGTTATTGAGTGGTCATACATTCTCCATAGCACCTCATCGTCTACCTTAAACTCATACTCCTGAGATGGCTTGTAGCATACTACATCCCCTTCCTTTAGACCTTGAGATTTAAGTTCCTCGTTAATTATAGCAATGGTTCCAATTAAAGGTTCATTGGTTGTAGCCTTATATATATAGCTTTCTTTTGCGGGGATGGGTTTTATAAAACAGTAGCGGTCGTACCCTTGCCACTCGCCATTTTTTTTATATGCAAAGAATTGGTCGGGGTCTAAAAAGAATATGTTCTCTTTAAAAAAACTTTTCCCGCTCTGTCTCCTGCCCTTCATATCATTGTAGAACTTAAAGACATTGTGGTGAACCAATAATACATCACCCTTTTCAATTGGACCGTTATAGTTCAGTGGTGTTTCTATCACTACAGCCTCTCTATTGGAGGCTGACACATCCTCTTCTGATGTGCTAACTATAAACTCTATTCCTGCTATTGTCTTGGTGTTGTTATATCTTTTCTTATTTACGGGTTCTACTATAAACTGATATATTGATTTCATTAAAAATTTAATTTACGAGCTTCTATAATTTTTAGTTCTTTTAAATTTTTCTCTATTTATTTTAGTTTCACCATTTCTCGATGTAATTTTTTTAGTAGACTTGGTGATTAACTTACCATCTTTATCTCTCTTTTCAGTTTTTCTTTTGAATTTATAAACAGATTTTCTTTCACCCTTCTTATCTATTGATGTTGTATTTATTGTAAAAGTTCCCCCTCTTTTTAGATTAGTGTCTTTTATTTGTGAAATAGAAGTTTTTTTAAATTTGCCTTTTTCTTTGCCACGTTTATTTATTCTACTATTATCTTTAGTATATGATAATGTAGTAGATTCTATTTTTGAAGGGTCTACCTTTTTTTTATCCATCTTATTAAAAATTTATATTATATTCTATTGACACAGGCACTGTAGATGTAAACTCCTTCCACAGTATAACCTCTTGACTTGTGCTCTCTATCCATATCTTTATAGAGTCGCTCTCATCATAATATTTTATTAGATGAATAGTGTGACTACCGTTTAGTATCTCCTGACCTACTATGTAGTGCATAGCCCCTGACTTGTAATCAGGTCCCACACTTATCTTACGAATATCCATAATGTTTATTTAATTAAGAGTACTCTATGAAAAATCTAAATTTAAGTCCCGTATAGTTGCCGACAGGTGCATTTGTTTTAAGTTGAAAACTAATTGCATTAGTATAATACTTTTGCTGACCACCAACAATCCCCTCATCAATAACTCCAACTTCAGACCTTATCTGCCCCGAAGCAGTTATGCCTGAACCTGCAGGATATATAAGCTCACCATACCTTGAACCTGCATCGCCTATATTAGTTGTTAATGTTGCAGGAGGTAAAGTAGCTCCCGGTACAATTGAACTTGTAGACCCATCAACTACTCCGCCACTTGTTATGTACTGAGCCGCAGTTGTAGCACCTGTACTTACATAGTTGCCACTTAAATCAAAGAACGTC
>Ga0114919_10005059_pt1 | contig 10534 bp, 8 predicted proteins | sample BlataG_FD_88682 | JGI IMG/M metagenome (GOLD analysis project Ga0114919, IMG submission 88682) | Deep subsurface microbial communities from Black Sea to uncover new lineages of life (NeLLi) - Black_00105 metaG | ecosystem: Environmental > Aquatic > Marine > Oceanic > Sediment | place: Atlantic...
AAGATAGTCAGATATCTGATCAGTAAGCAACCGATTAATCTCCTCAGGCATTGTTCTATCAAAGCTCCTTAAACCAGCTTCGACATGAGCTACAGGTATATCAAGCTTTGCCGCTACAAGTGCACACGCAATCGTGGAATTGACATCTCCAACAACAATCACTAAATCTGGCTTTTCCTTAAAAAACACCTTTTCTATTTTTAATATAATTTTCCCAGTTTGTTCTGCATGTGTTCCTGAACCAACTCCAAGGCAAATATCAGGTTCAGAGAGATTCAATTCCTTGAAAAAAGAGTCTGACATTTCATTGTCATAATGCTGGCCTGTATGAATTAAAATAGGATTGAATTTTGAATGCTTCTTTAATTCTTCTAATAAAGCTGCTGCCTTCATGAAATTGGGCCTCGCGCCCACTGCTATAACAATTTTTTTAGCTATCATTTTAAAATTTAGATAATAGTGCTTCTCTCAACATACTTAAGATAAATATTGGGATAATTTTTTGTCTCTTTAATCTCGAAGGGTCTTTAACTAATCGATAAATCCATTCTAAATAAATATTTGAAATCCATGCAGGAGCCAGTTGAACTTTCCCTGCAATAACATCTAAAGAACCGCCAACGCCCATACAGTATTTGACCTTTAAGGATTTCTTATGTTGATAAATCCATTTCTCTTGCTTTGGACTTCCTAGTCCAACAAACAGTATATCAGTTTTCAGAAAATTGATCCTTTCAATTAATTTGCCAAATTCTTTTTGTGGTATATAGCCATGTTGTGTACCAACAAGATTAATAGATGGATACTTACTTATGATATTTTCAGCGGTCGTTTTAATCATGTCCGGTCTAGAACCAAAAATAAAAACTTTAGCACATTTCCTTTCCGCTAAATCCAAGAGTTTCCCCATAAGATCAATCCCCGTAGTACGAAAAACCTTTTTTCCATGGATTAACCTCAGACCAACAACAGGTCCAAATCCGTCAGGGATAAGAAAATCTGATTCCTTTAAAATCGAAAACAACTCTGGATCTCTTCGAGCAAACATGATTTTCTCAGCATTTACTGCAAGTATGGTTCTAACTCCTGAATTCTGGAGTCCCTGCTCAATTTCTTTGATAAACTCACCTGGCTGGTAGGCATCTACCGGAACCCCAAGTATAGTTTTTCGATTATTTTGCATTAAAAATCAGAAATTTCATAAGAGCTAAGAGAATTAAAGATTGGTTCTATAGCCTATATAAAACATTTTTTTAAATGAAATTTTTCTTTTAACTCAAAAAGCGCCTAGCCCAAAATTCAAAAAAGAGAAGAGCAAATAATTGTCTGTGGTAATCTTCTTTTCTTGAAATATGACTCTCAATTAAGAGGCGAATGTATTCAACCGAAAAATATCTATAACAGTAACTTTTGGACGATAACAAAATGTCGGATATTTCTCCTGACAATTCTTTTTGAAACCATTGATCGATCGGTGTTGGAAAACCTTTCTTTTTTCGGTTTAATATGTGTTTCGGAAGCCAGTTTTTTGCAACTAGTTTATGAAGGAATTTTCCATGCTTCCAACCTTTTAATTTTAAATTTTGTGGCATACTCTCTATTAAATTGATTAGATCGATATCCAAGATAGGCACTCTTGCTTCAATTGAAGCAGCCATGGACATCTTATCCCCATAATTTAAAAGGTCATCAACCAGCCACATTCTGGTGTCAATATAAAGCATCTTATTTAAATTTTCTAACTCATCCAATCCTTTTGCCCAATACTCCAAATATTCTTTCTTTCTATATTGCTGTGATCTAAAATCCGGTTTCAACATTTTATCCTTTTGATAATCATCAAACAAAGTGTACATATGTATAAAACGAGTCTTCCAATCATCCTCTTCCAGTGATCTTACGGCTCTTTTCAACTGCTCGTTTCTGTGTAATCGTTTAATTATACTATGTACAATTTTGTTGCTAAGAATAGGTGCTAAAAATTTCGCATATTTTTCAGCTTTATACCTATCATATCCCGCAAAAGGTTCATCTGCTCCTTGACCTGTTAGAACAACTTTAACTTCTTCAGAAGCTCGCTTACATAAATAATACATAGCAATAGAAGAAGATGAACCCATGGGTTCATCCATATACCATGCTGCATCTAACATAAAGTTCATGTAATCCTTCGAATCAATCACAACTTCAGTATGATTTGTGTTAAAAAGAGAGGCGATTTCTTTTGCTTCGGCAAATTCATTTTTCAGATAGTCTTCTTTAAATCCTACTGTGAATGTCTTCAAAGACTCAGGAGTTAATGAATGGGCAATCGCAGTTACCAAACTTGAATCAACTCCTCCGCTCAATAACACACCAATTGGAACATCAGATACCATCTGGCGTTTAATGGCAGTAATCAATGCTTCCGAATAAATTTCGTTCCATTCTTTAATAGAACGACTATTAATTATTTGAGGAATCCTTTGATAATATCTTTTAACTTCAATATTCCAATGCAAAGGATCAAATGAGAGTAGATGACCAGGTGGTATTTTTTTTATTCCCAATAAAAGAGTATTTGGAGAAGGTGTATATCTGAAAGTTAAATAATCATCAAGGCTATCTTTATCCAAATTTTTGGGGATTCCTTTAACCTTAAGAATTGCTTTAATTTCAGATCCAATAACAAATCTAAAAGAATCAAAATAGTAATATAAAGGTTTGACACCAAAATGATCCCTCGCAACAAATATCTTGTGCTCATTTACATCCCAGATTATAAATGAAAATATTCCATTTAAGTATTTCACAACATCAGTTCCAAACTTATGATAACAATTTAATAGAACTTCGGTATCAGATTTTGAAACAAAATTATAGCCCTGCTTTTCGAGTTCACCCCGCAATTCCTTATATATATAAATTTCTCCGTTAAAAGTTATCCAATTGTTTCCATATTTTGACGTCATTGGTTGGTGACCAGAAGGAGATGGATCTATGATGGAAAGCCGTCTGTGTCCAAACCCAATGTTATAAGGTTTCCCATAATACGATTTTACGTTCTTGTATTGAGTACTGATTGATTCTATCGAGTCGTCTCCGGATGCAACTAGGAATTGGCCGTTGTTATAATCCCCAAGCAAGAATCCTTCATCATCAGGCCCACGATGTCTGATTACTGAGGTCATACTCTCAATATTTATAGCTATATCAACTAAAGGTTTACGAGAAATAATAGCGGTTATTCCACACACAGTTTCTCTCTCTTCTTTATCTCTAGAAAGCTTGCAAGAGCATAAAACATCCAAGCTTGTGTCCAACGCATATAAGAAATTCTATTTTTAAAATATGGCCATTTTTGATAATAAAAATATCCTTTTTTTGATTGAAAATTTATTAGAGTCCAATTGATAATTTTGTTCAATAAAAACTCTGACTGATCATCATACTTAATCAACTTGCTAATTGTGATAACCGATTGAGCAATAGCATGGGAATCCACGGGGTAATTTGAATTGTAAAAATATTTTACTATTATCTTTTTATTAAAAAAATGATTTATATAAAATTTATATCCCCTTTCAATTGTTTCCTTTGGAACACTTGAGTTATTGACAGCCTTACATTCATACAGTGCTTCAAGGATAAAACCTGTATGAAAATTATCTATAAATCCTTGACAAACAGCTTCCCCATATAACCAGCTCCCATCACGTTGTTGCTTGCGCTCTACAAACCTCAATAATTTTAAAGAAATATCAAGAAATCGCTTTTCTCCTGTAAATAAATAGGCCCGTAGCAAACTCCATGCAGCCTGCGCTTGGACATTGATAATAATAGTATTATCGTTCAGGATATATGCAAGAACTGCAATTTCTTCATCTTCATACATTAATAAGTTCGCAAGGATATAACGATTGGCCATTATGCACACATCTTTAAACCTTTGACTTGTCTCTTTTGTAAACAATTTGCACGTGGACAATTCATAGAAAGCGTGAGCACACATAATGGTGCTCTGAATATTAGGAGAATAAGGTTCACAATAAAAAGCCCTAGATTGCCAGGCGAAATTATATCCCCAGGAAATCATACCAGAGTTTGAAGGCTCTGTTGATTTCAGATCTAATAAACGATCAGAAATTTTATTTAATTCATCTTTATAATTACCTGAATCAACGATTGAAGACAATTTAATAAGAGATCTAATAAACAAGGCTAAAGCCTTCGGATTGGAACTTTTTTCAATCTTAAAAAAATATCGCAAATCAAGAGGCAAATGCCGAAAAATTTGTGTTATAACTATACGAGCCCATTTATTAGATAAATGTTTGAAATGAGGCGAATTTAATGCATCATAAGGATCATATCCAGCCCAATTTTGATTTTTACAATAGACATATAATCTACCAAGAGAATTTCTTGCTAAATCAATCATTGATAACTGAAATATATATTGATTCCATTTTTCTAGTAACTATTTTTGCCTCATAATTCTCTTCTGCTTTCTTTCTGTTTGACCTCTGAATTCTATTCAATAATTTTCTATCCTCTATTAACCTCTTAATTGCCTCATAAAAATCCTTTGGATCTTTGCTGTCGACGATAAGTCCATTTTCATTATGCTTTACAATATCTGGAATTGCACCAACTGGCGGGGTCACTACAGCCAATCCCGCCCCCATCGCTTCAAGAATCACTATTGGACATCCTTCGCTAGAACTCGGAAAGAGAAAAATATCACTATTTTCTAAAATCTCTTGCTTTCTCTTCCCCTTAATAAAACCAAGAGCATCAATAAAATTTTCTAATTTAGTTCTGTTAATATAATCCATCAGACCTGCGTACTCAGGACCGTTCCCTGCAATAATTAATTTAAAGTTTTTATATCTACTTTCAAAAAGGAGCTTTGCCACTTCAGTGGCGATGTATACTCCTTTTGACTTTACTAAACGGGACATAAAAAGAATATTAATTTTATTATTAAGTTTATTTTTGTGAAATTGATAAATATTTCTGCTGCCTTGATACATTGTTGTAATAACTTTTATTCTCTCTGGAGCAATACCCATTTTTATTAATTGCTCTTTAAACTGATTACATAGCACTAATATAAATTTTGCTTTTTTATAAATTCTCCTAAATAAATTATTGTACAAAAGGTTTTTAATAATTCTCTCAGCTAAACTCTCATTCCAGCCATGAAATAAAACTAAGCTACGATTATGATAGAACTTGCTAATTATTGCTAAATAAAAAGAATCTCTCAAAAGGGAAAAAATTTCTAGTGAAGGATTTAAATGTATAATATTATATCCATTTTCGACTAGCTTTTTCCTAAGTCTTAAAGCATTTTTTAAAAAAAATAATAATCGCTTTATTAAACTTTTATTCCCTGGCTTATTCCCAATTTGGAGATGATCAACTTCAAAATTGGATTTAAGGTTTTTAATTAACAACCGACAAAAGCTTGTTACTCCCCCGATATCTTCAAATGATGGAGACAATAATAAAATTTTATAATCCCGCATTTCTTTTAAGACTTAATTAATTCCTAATGCAACTAAGGTGATACAATCCTAGTAAGTAATGTCTCAGTTTTGCTGACCATTTTTGAGACACAAAATTTTCCTATCACAGATTCTCTTGCATTATCTGAAAGTTCCTTTCTTAAATTTTCATTAACTGCTAATCTCTCTAAAGTTTCTATGATTGAACTAATATCTTTTGGCTTAACCAAAAAACCATTAATATTGTCCATAATCACCTCTGACGCACCACCAATATCAGTTGCTATTACAGGCTTTCCCATGGAAAGCGATTCAAGCATTGCAATAGAAAATGTTTCCACAGCATAAGAAGGAATAAGAAGAATATCACATATGCTAATATATTGCCTTGGGTCTTTTTGATAACCAATCCAGATGATATTTGCAGATATAGTAAGCTTCCTTGATAGCAACTGAAGATAATCTTTCCTTTTCCCGTTCCCGATTAACAACAGTTTAATTTTTTTCCCAGCATTAACAAGATTTTTTAAAGCCCTAAAAGCATATTCATGCCCTTTTTCAGGCCTAAATGCGGATAGAATGGCAACAGTAAATTCATCATCTCTAATCCCCAAGAGTTTTTTCAATTCCCTCTTTTCTTCTTTAGACATTGTATCTTTAAATTTCTCCATATCAATTCCGTTATGAATTGTGATGAATTTATCAGCAAGTAAAGGATATTTACGAGACCAATGAATCCTTTGGTTTTGACAAACAGTTATGATTACTTTACAGAAAGTCATTAAGGGAGCATAGAGAAACCAATCAAACATTTCATTCTTAAAGTCTCTGTTTATAGTTGTATGTATAGCTCCAATGAATTTTACTTTTTTCATAGCTCTCATTTTGCCAAGGAATCCATACAAAAGCGCAATCTGATTCGTCCAATGAATGATATCTATATCTTCCTTGTCGATTACTTCAGCAATATTCTTTGTTATAGAAAAATCAAACTTATATCTTCTTGGATAATTATAAAATGTCACCTTCCCCTTATTTATGTTTTTAATAAGGTCAAGTTCTTTTTCAAAAGTAAGTAGAAAGATATTAAATTTATCCTCAGATATGCCATTGACTAAGTCAACAACCTGTCGTTCTGCACCGCCAATACCCAAAGAAGGTAGTATAAATAATATATTTATTTTTTTATGAATCATCTCAATCTGTAAATGTATATATTTTGGCTGTTTTCCTCGCAATATTAATCCACGATAGATCTGTTAAAGCTTTCATTAATGCATTCTCACTCATTTTCTTTTTAAGTTCTTTATTTTTTAATATATTAGCAATTGCATCTCCAAGATCGTCCGGACTATTTGGCTGTACAACAAAGCCTGTTTTCCCATCTTCTACTACCTCTGGAATACTTCCAACATTACTAACAACTACTGGTTTCCCAAAAACATAAGCAATTGGAATAATCCCACTCTGACTGGCCTCTGTATAAGGGAGTATGATGACTGAAGCCCTGCGAAAAAATCTTGGCACTTCAGCATTCGAAATGAATCTATTGTGAATTTCAAAGCACTGTCTGTTTATTATGAGATTCTCATACTTTCTGAGCCCTTCTCCTCTCCCCGCAATAATTATCCTAACATCAGGTATTTCCTTAGATATTATAGGTTCAGCCTTAATAAGCACATCAATACCTTTATATTTAGATATCCTTCCAAAAAAAAGTATAGTATGTTCTTCTTCTTTTACTATTTCATCATCCCATTTTTTATAAATTGAGAAAGCTCCATGAGGAACAACATGTATTTTGCGTTTCAACATTTTTGTTTTTGATAGTAATTGTTTCTTCAAATAGTTACCATGTACAATCACTTTTCCCGCCTTCTTTCTCAAAATGAATCCAATAATTCTCATGATTCCACCTGGATCTCCAGGATGCTTTTTAATATCATGAACCGTGAGTACTACTTTTTCGAATCCAAACATCTTTGCTATTAATAAAATCCTCCAATCAGTATTTTCCTGAATATGAACTACATCTGGACTAAAAGCTTTGATTATTTTATATATACGCATCACTTCATTTAAACTTTTTAAATTGCTTAATCTGAATCTCAACCTCTCTCTAAGAACTCTTTTATCCAAACATTCATCGAGAAACTCGTCCAATTCTACAGGGCAATCTTGTGATGATATTTCATAATTGTGGTCTCTCGTAATCAACATGACTTCATGTTCTTCTGCAAGTGCATTAGCAAGTTCCACGGCATAATAAAGGAACCAATCTACCATTAATACAATTTTCATTTGTATCACTAATGTTTAATATCTATTCAGAGCTGAATGTAATAATATTTTTACAGAGGCAATTCTTTCTTGTCGGTTTTTCTTCGTAAACATTATTTTGTTTTTCAAAAGTGAAAAATAAAAATATACTATATATAAAGCTCTTAAAAGAAATTCTTGTCCTCTTCCATAGTTTTTCCTAAAAAAATGATACCTGCTTTCAAAAAGATATTTACTAATGGTTTTTGAATGCACTTTTTGATAAATCTGTGCCATAGAACTTTGACCACCATAATGAATTAAAGAAGCATAAGGATAAAAAGCCGTTTTCCATTTTTCTTTTCTTAATCTAAAAGAAAAATCACATTCTTCGGAATACATAAAATATCTTTCATCTAAATATCCTACTTTATTCAATAATTTCTTTCTAATCATTAATGAGCATCCTGTAATCCAGTCAACTTCTTTTATTTCATCGTAATTCCAATATGTCATATGTTCACGGCCAAATAATTTGTTCCTCGGAAAAAACCGTTTGAGTTGAAGGCACTCTATAACACTTGTTAATAAAGTAGGAAAATGATGACAATTGGGTTGAAGAGATAAATCAGGATGCAGATTTTTTGGCCCACATGCCCCGGCTTCAGCATGATCATCCATAAAATGCACAAGTTTATCAATGGCTTTATCCAAAATTATTGTATCTGGATTGAGCATAAAAATATATCGGCCTTTTGCCACCCGAAATGCTTTATTGTTTGCCTTTGCGAAACCTTCGTTTCTATTATTTTTTATTAATTTTACTTCGGGATGATTTTTCTTAACAATTTCAACGGAATCATCCTTGGAGTTATTGTCAACAACTATGATTTCATATTTGCAGTTTGTTTCTTTTTTAATAGAGACAAGACAATCCTTTAAAAAATTAGCTACATTAAAGCTTACAATGACAATGGAAACATCCACTTTTCAGGCACCCTGGTCTGCTTGATCAGAATTATTTAGCTGGCTAAATAATGCCAATACTAAAGCTAAATATATGATAGATCTGTGATGTGTTAACCTATTTATGGTTGGCATAATAGAAATGATGAAAATGAAATAGCCAATAAGTCCATAATGTACATTTTCTCTTAATCTTTTTATATTAAGAAATGCTAGCTTATAGACTTTGGAAAAAAGCATTATGAGCCAGATTGCACCAATCAAACCAAAACGGAACAGAAGACTTGAAATCCCTATATCACTTATATATATTGATTTATATTTCATGTCTTCAGGATTGTTTTCCCTGAATGCCACATTCCATATGCCTCTTCCTATAATTGGTGAGCTCATTAATTCCCTTAAATAATAATCATAAGTATCTAATCTTATCCTTACACCACCTTCCTGCTGTGTAATCTCATATTTTGTCAACTTATATAAATTACTAAAAAAAGTTGACTGAATGACTGGCAAAATCCATATAGATAAGGCAAAAAGAGGAATGCCTATTAGAACAGCCTTTGAAAAATTTATCTTTTTTGATAAAACTAGCAACAGAGATGTAGCAACTATAATTCCTCCTATCGTTGCTCTTGTTTGTCCCTGGATAATAACTGTGGCGACCATGTAAATAAAAGCTACCAGATATATTTTCTTTTTAGCTATTAAATATTCGCCTAGAGCTAAAAATGAAGAAAAAGTTATAAAAAATCCCCCTAGAATGAATCTCAATTGGCCTGCTCGCTCCGTTTCTCTAAAAAAATAAAATATATTCAATTTTCCAAAGAATATGTACTGGATATTGTTAATCAGGCTCAACAATACGCCTGTTATTATTATTAACTTGAAGAGTTTTTGTCTTTCGATGTTTTTCGCCATAAATATAAAATAAAATAAAATGAGAAAATAACCTCTAGCAGCACTTAAGCCAAAAATTATGGGCTGTCCTTGAAAATATGAATTAATAACACCGGCTAAAACAATTAATAACAAGGAAATTATCATTTTATTAAAGCTTACTTCATTTCCCTTGTCTTCTCTAAAAAAATACCAAGCCCCGGTAATTAAAAGAATAATATACATAAAACCTTGATACTGATAGTCCTTATCTGCTGTCCCTAGTCTTGGGATGAGAAAAAAGAATTCCTCATTAATTATGATCATAAGTAGGATAAAAATCTCTAGTTGCTTGTGATAAAGTAACAAGATTGCACCTGAGAACAGCAGAAAAAGCAGATAAAGATAAAATCCAGAGGCTATGTACCTGCCCAATAGAAAGGCGGCTATTATAAGACCTAAGAAAAGGGCAGTTTTTCTCAGGTTTTCAATACCAATTTCCCTCATGACACGCATTTATGATACCGTTTAGATAAAGCTCTTAGAAATTTATCCAAGGATTCAATAATGTTTCCCGCTTATTATCCCCGTATGGACTATTTTGGCATATGCATTCTAAAAACTTATTGTAATAATCTTTGCTCAATGGCAAGGAGAAAAACTTTACGACAACTGCAGATAAAAATAAGGGGGTTAGCCCGCACTTGATCCTGAAAGCTTTTAAAAAAGCTCTTGCATTTTAGCGACGAGATTTTAACTTTAATTTAAATTCTCTATAAGTTGAGCAAAAATATTTTTTTTCTTCTTTACTTAAGACCTTAAAATAAATCAGAGATCCTAGCACAGATACCAAACCAATATTCACCAACAGAAGCTGAAATATCTCCACTCTTTCCCGAATAATTGTAAGGATGAACCACACAGGCACGGATAAAAAC
>Ga0114919_10005060_pt1 | contig 10532 bp, 11 predicted proteins | sample BlataG_FD_88682 | JGI IMG/M metagenome (GOLD analysis project Ga0114919, IMG submission 88682) | Deep subsurface microbial communities from Black Sea to uncover new lineages of life (NeLLi) - Black_00105 metaG | ecosystem: Environmental > Aquatic > Marine > Oceanic > Sediment | place: Atlantic...
CGCCGAGCCGACCGTGCCCGGCTGGCTTGAGCGATGCAGCGAACCGCGTCGAAAAATGATGCTATTTTTATCCGGTGCCTTTTTGATTCTCATTTCTTTTGTGTTTTTCGGTCGAATCAAAGCAGAAAAGCAGCAGTAACGATGGCTGAAGTGGAAAGACAAGACAAGCTATCAGACGGCAAGGCCCGCTTTATGAACAATAGGCCGGTTTTGCGCAGACTATTAATCGCCTGCCTTGTTTTAGCTTTTCTTATATGTATCTTTTATATTGGGCTGTTAGCTTATAACAATGTTCCTTTTGCCAGTAACGCAACTTTCGCAAAGCGTATAGACGCGGGGATAGAGCTTGCGGAGAACTGGATTGAGGAACACAGGATGGATATTCTGGAGAGGAAAAACGCTGCGCTTTTGGCAATGCTCCGGGAGTGCAATAAACTCAAGGCCAATCCAGTATTGAGAGGTGTCGTCAAATCTTATCTAAGCCAATCGAGTCTGCACGACAGGGGTGCCTGCTGGATCCCGCTGGTCGATCCAAACTGGCCGGTAAATCAGCAAGAACTAAATCGAATGATTGGAAAAGAGGCCATTGATTACAAGTGGATCCTGTATGCTTTGGCACCGGATAAGGCTAAGGTTACCCCTGAAGAGCTGCAGTTGTTTGACCCAGAACGTTGGCAGCACAGAAAACTCACACATCAGCTTTATGCTTTGACCCTTCTTAGGGAAACGAGAGGAGCAGATGAAGAGTTGAATAAGCTTATTGAGCACATTTGCGAAAGGCTGACGAGCGAACTTGTTTTTGATGTGTCGGTGGTAGATATTTACATTCAGAAGGTCGCATTTGTTCTAAGAGCCGGTTTGCCGCAGAAGATTCGCAGACGATGGGTCGAAAGGATAATTGCCAATCAATTACCCGACGGCGGCTGGAATGACAGATGGTTTTGTTTCACTTCGAGCAGAAAGCCAAAATTTGGCCTTTCCACTTCGCCGAGCGACCAACACGCCACTGTACAAGCACTTACAGCATTGTACCTCGTACGATACCGCTACCCGGAACATTTTGGCTTGAAGCAGGATTTCGCTGTAAGCGAATCAACGTATTAGACTCGACGAGCATTTATTGTAGCAAAATAGTGTCGCGAAGCTTCATGCAAACCCAAAAGTCTCAACGGCTGGTTTTCGTCAATAAAACATACTGAGTCCGCAAATAAGAGCCAGCCTCGATACCGGCAAGCTTTCCCGCCTCGGCCTGGGATTCGACTCGGTGTTTGAATATCCTAACAAAATGAAAAGCCTGCAAACCGACCAACATTGCCCCAAGAATATAGTACAAGTCCGGCAAGAAACAATGAACCGTTCTGGGAAAATCCATCACACGGGCTTCGTGAGAGGAACGAGCAGGTGGCTTTGACCGAAGATTTCCAGCGATTTTCCGAAATACACTGAACCATTTTGCTCCAAAGGCGTAAATAACATTGAATTAGAAGAATCCTTTTCCTCCTCCTCCTTTTGAAAAGCTTTGGCGGTGGCACCCACTTTTAATGCTGCCGCCTGCTTTTTTTGTTTTATCTGCAAAAGGGCCAGCGACATCCTCATTAAGAGGGGCGATTCTTCGCTTCTCTTGCCTGCTGTGGCGGGGGCTGGTGTTTCGGAAGGCCATTTAGCGGGCGATGTTCTGCTCAAGATTGGCAAGTATGGCCCTGGCTTTAGCGATTTTGTTACCGGCCGGGCCATGCCAGTGCAAGTCCGCATTTTGTTTGACCAGCCCTTCGACCTTTTTGCACGCCAGGAGTACTGTGGCGTGGTTTTTGTTGCCCATAAATCTGCCAATTTCGGAGGAGGACATCTTGGTATGCGTTCTGACCAGATACATACTAAAATGCCGGGCCAAGGCCACCGTCCGGTCTTTCTTCGATGAGTGTATGTTGGCCGGTGTTATCCCGAAATAAGTAGCGACGGCCGATTCTATGTCCGAGATGTGCACTATTGGGTCCGTCCTGGCCAGATGTTCAGCCAATACCTCCCTGGCCATTGCCAGGTTGACTTTTTCGTTTTGTAGTGATCCGAAAGCAATAAGTTTCAGCAGGGCCCCTTCCAGTTCCCGCACGTTGGTCCGCAGATTCTCGGCAATGTATTTTATGACGGTTTCCGGTATGTGCCTGCCTATTGTTGCAGCGTACTGTCTGCAGATTTGGCAGCGTGTCTGGAAATCGGGGGTATTGACCTTTACGACCATCCCCGAGACGAACCGGTTAACCAGCTTTTCGGAGAGCTGTCCAATCATCTTCGGGTGCGCATCGGAGGCCAGTACCACCTGTTTTCCTGCCAGAGAGATTGTATTGAAGGTATGCAGGAATTCCTCCTGCGTTGAAGGCTTGCTGGCCAAGAAGTGAATGTCGTCGATTGCCAACAAGTCCATTTGTCGCATTCGGCGTCGAAAAGCCTCCAGCTTTTTTGTCTTCAAGGCCAGCACAAACTGATTTACAAAGTCCTCCGCTGCCAAATACGCCCAGTTGGCGTGGGGCCGTTTCCTGCACACCGCATTGCAAATCCCTTGCAGCAGATGTGTTTTGCCGACCCCGTATCCTCCGTGAATAAACAGCGGGTTGAAGGGACTTTGTTCCTCGTCGACGACTGCTTTCGCAGCGTTGTAGGCCAATTGATTGGGCGAGCCGACAACGAACGTATCCAGACTGAATTTGAGCTTCTTGTATAGAGGCGGTTGTATTTTGCTTCTGCGGCTGTGGGAGCGGTCCTGCGCCTTTTCCACCAGTTGTGCCTGAGAATCGAGCTGTGTTCGCCTCTGACGGCCTGAAAGCTCCGGGTCGATGGCGAACGTAATCTTTAGATTGTCGCCGATAACAGCCCGAACGGCCTGGTTAATCTCGCTTGAAAAGTGGTTTTCAATCCAGCTTGCTATGAAAAGGTTGGGGACGCTTACTCTCAGGTATCCGTCGCTGAGCGCCAGCCTGGTTGAATTTTTGAACCAGATTCGGAACTTTTGCGGCCCAACTTTCTCGGCAAGAGCTTCATTGATAGCACTTATCTCGCATTCCGTTGTGCGAACGTCTTCATCCGTGATTGTGCGTTGCATCACAGTCTCCCCTTTTTAACAGTTCCCACCTTGCGTCCATTGCAAAATGGTATCCGAATCAATAGTTTCGCTGCTGATAAAATTCCCTTTTACAATCTTTGTAATTATTGAACGGTAACAAAATGAATCAATACTATTTTGATGAATTTCTTTTCCACTTGATAGAGGTTGTTGTTGGTGTTGGATTTGTGCGCGAAAAAAAATTTGTTTTGAACAGCTTTTGCACAGCGCAAGTCCGCTTTGTGGAAAAGCTGTGAATTGGGTTTTGTGTTCCGTGGAGCAGGGCCTTACAAATTTCAAAAATTTCTACTTCACAACCTAATCGCAAAATGACGTCATATCCGCGCAGCACGTGGTTAAAATCTTGCAACATTGTTGCCGACAGTCTTATACTGGGAAAGTCTACCGGTATTGATTAGGCGATTCTGCAAGTAAATCTAACAGGGTCAATGAAAGAGAGGATGGAGAAAATGAATCGACGTAATTTGCCGGAAAGACGCAGGGAAGCAGACATGCGGCTGAATCGTCGGGGTTTTCTGAAAGCCTTGGGGATGAGTGCCGCCTCGCTGGCCTTTCCGGGTTGTATGAGAACCCTTGGGCGGTCTGCGGGCAAAGTACCCGCAGACAGACCCAACATTGTTATAGCTCTCTGTGACGACTTGGGTTACGGAGATATTGGCTGTTATGGCCACCCTCACATAAAAACGCCGAACCTGGACGAGCTTGCTGCCGAGGGAATGAAGCTTACTGACTGCTATGCCGCCGCTCCGGTCTGCTCGCCGGCGAGGGCGGGAATGCTCACCGGCCGAACACCGTACCGATGCGGTATTTACGACTGGATTCCCAACAACAATCGTATGCATCTGAGGGAGCAGGAGCTTACGGTAGCCTCTCTGTTGAAAAGGGCCGGCTATGCAACCTGTCACGTGGGAAAGTGGCACTGTAACGGCAAGTTCAACTCGCCCCAGCAGCCCCAGCCGGACGACCATGGTTTCGAGTACTGGTTTTCCACGCAGAATAATGCTCGCCCCACGCACCATAACCCGCAAAACTTTGTGCGGAACGGGCGTCCTGTCGGTCAATTAGAAGGGTATTCGTCTGAACTGATAGTTCAGGAGGCGATTGAGTGGCTGAACAAGCACTGGGACAAAAAGCGTCCTTTCTGCCTGTTTGTCTGGTTTCACTCGCCGCACGAGACGATTGCAACCGGCCCGAAATTTATGGAGATGTACAGGGGCAGGAAAGAAGGTGTCTATTACGGCAACGTTACGCAGATGGACTACGAGTTCGGACGGCTGATGAAAACCCTGGACGGAATGGGACTGCGCGAGAAGACGTTTGTGATGTTCACCAGCGACAACGGCCCTGAGACGCTGAACCGCTATCGTGGTGCGTATCGTTCGTTTGGCTCGGCGGGGCCGCTTCGCGGTATGAAGCTGCATATTTATGAGGGCGGAATCCGCGTACCCGGCATTATCCGCTGGCCCGGAAGGGTCAAACCAGGAACCATTTGTCCCGAACCGGTCAATGGGACGGATATTCTGCCGACACTATGCGCAATGGCTGGAGTTAAGGTTCCGACGGACCGGCCGATCGACGGTACAAGTATGCTGCCGATTTTCGAGGGCAAGAAGCCTAAGCGTAAGGTGCCGCTGTACTGGCGATTCGACCGGGCGTTGAGCAGGCCGTTCACGGTGGCAATGCGGCAGGGCGACTGGAAGATTCTGGCCGACAATAAAATGATGAAGTTTGAGCTTTACAACCTTCGTGAGGACACTGCTGAGAAGCACGACCTTTCCGAAAGACAGCTGAAGCAATTGGCGGCGATGAAGGAAACGCTGATTAAGTTGCACGCTGAAATCGAGGCCGAAGGGCCGAAATGGAGGCAGGGATGAAACGGGCCAGAAGAAGGCACCAAGATGTTTGCAGCTTCGGCCAAAAACGGTAGTCAACTCTGCCTTAGCCAGCGGAGGATTTCGAGCAGGCCGGGCCGTTTTCCATACATTAAAACGCCCGTTCTAAATATCTTGGCTGCGGCCCACGTCACCGCCAGCACGGCTACAGCCAACAGGAGTATTGAAGCAGCGATCTCGACAAACCGGACATCCGCGCCGGCGGCCAAACGCAATATCATCACCATCGGTGTTACGGGCGGTACGAACGATAATACTCTGGCCATCGTGCCATCGGGACTTTGAACGAGCTTTAACCAGGCTATCATCGGAATTATGAAGATTAACATGACGGGCATCATCAGGCTCTGGGTTTCCTTGATGGTGTTGCAGACCGAGCCGATGCCGGTCAGGATGGCGCTGAATAAAAGATAGCCAAGAATGTAATATATCACAAAATACACCATCAGCTGCGGAGTGATACCAACGTTCAGGCCCTGCCAACTGGCGGCTGCAAAGGCGGCAGCAGACCACAGTGCCATTACCGTCAGGCCAATTCCGGCCAATCCGAGAATCTTGCCAGCCATCAATTGAAACGGGCTTACGGCCGAGAGCAGCACCTCGATAACCCGTGAGTTTTTTTCTTCAATTATACTGCTGAGCATGTGTTGGCCTGTGCCGACCATTCCCATGAACATAAGGTACATAAAAAAGAAGGGCACCATCATATTCGCTATTCTCTGGGTTTGGCTTTGTACACGTTCTTTTTCATCAGCGGAGCCAATCTCCACGCGTTCAATCGGGACGTTACGGAGCTTTGCGAGCAGGTTCTGGTCAAGCTGCTCTATTTCGTACCGCCGAGTCACGACCGCCTTTCTGAAACGATTCTCGATGGTCCAGAACGCATCAACATTGGAGGGCTTCGGCTTGTGGGTGTAGAAACGTATTTTGCCGGGTCCTTCGAGAATGTCTTCGTCCAGGACAACATAAACATCGACCTGACCGTTACGCAGCTTCGCTTTGCCTTGTATTTGGACTGCATTAGGGTCTTCCTGCACTTCGAACTGCTGAAGCAGGAATTGTCTATTGGGATTTCTTTCATTGTAGTTGTGAAAAGAGGTTTTGATATCTTCTGCAAGCTTTTTCGAGAGGTCAGTTACGGCGACCTTGATAGGGGGGCGAGGGCTGTCTTTATCCTTCGACAGCCGATTAGTGAAGAAAATGATAACTCCGATTATGACCGGCGTCATTAAAAGGCCGATAATAAACGTTTTGGTCTTGGCTGTTTCAATGTATTCGCGCTGGGCAACCTTAAGAATCCTCTGCATCGCTTGCTCCAACCAAGTTAACGAAGATCTCGTGGAGGGAGGGCACCTTTACCTCAAATGCCCGCACGCGTGCGCGCTGCAGAAGCGCCTGTAGAAACTGCTGTGTGTCTGCATCGGCCAGAGTGACTTCCAGGCGGTTTCCCTTGGATTTTACCGCTGTTACCATAGGCAGTGTTTCAACAAAGCCGACGTCTCCCTCAAGCTCGACGCTAACCGTATGGGCACTTTGCCTGGAACGGATATGGTCGAGTCTGTCATCCAATATCGGTTTGCCCCTGTTTATAAGAAGGATGAAGTCGCAAAGCTTTTCAGCCTCGTGCATTACATGGGTGGAAAAGATTACGGTTTTACCCTCATCGCGCATCTCAAGAATGATAGTTTTGAGCAAGTCCTGATTCAAGGGGTCAAGGCCGGAAAACGGCTCATCAAGAATCACAAGTTCAGGTTCGTTGATGACAGTAACAGCAAACTGCAGCTTCTGGTGCATTCCCCTTGACAGCTCCTCTACTTTCTTGTCGGCCCAGTCAGCCAAATCAACGCGCTCGAGCCAGCGGGGCACACGATGAGCAAGTTCGTGGTCGTTGAGGCCCTTTATCGCACCAAAATACGCCAGTACCTTACGAACCGTCATCTTGCGATACAGGCCCCGCTCCTCTGGCATATACCCTATTCTGGTTTTGACCTGCTCAATTTGACCGTCTCCTAATATTTCGATGCGCCCACTGTCCGGGCGGATGATGTTCATAATCATGCGAATTGTGGTTGTCTTGCCGGCACCGTTAGGCCCAAGAAAACCATAGACACTGCCTACGGAAACCTGAACACTCAAGTTGTCCACGGCGTGGACTTGGCCGAAGGATTTGCAGACATCGTCAAGTAATACAGCGTTCATTTTAGATTGTATTAATATTGATTCTGTTCGTCCCCCTTTTCTGTCTTCGACAGAAGACAAGGGGGCGTTCATTGTAATAATAGAAGCAGCTTAAGCAACTACTTTCTCGTTATGAGTGTGACGTAGCCGCCGTCGTGGTCTCCCGCACCAATTGAGTCCATGGCGCATCGATCCAGGCCGAGCGGCGACTGGTCTTTCGCCGAGGGACAATTGGTGCGGGATTCTGCCGTGGGCAGAGTTAGCACTTCGGATTCGAGTTCAAAGTCACGGTTTTTTCGCAGGAATTCGCCAATGAGCCAGCCGTTCTCTTCTTTCTGAATGCTGCAGGTGCTATAGCAGATTTTGCCTTGTGGTCTTATCATTGCCGCAGCGGTCTCAAGGAGCTTGTGTTGAGTTTTTGCCAGTTGTGTTATCGTTTTGGGCTTCAGCCTGTAACGGGCCTCGATACGTCTTGCCAATACGCCGGTATTTGAGCAGGGGACATCCAGCAGCACAGCATCAAAAGGGCCAGATTCGCTGGCGATCTTCTCCAAATTCTCATACGCAACAACGGTAACGCTGTTTATGCCGAGGCGGGTGATATTTTCCGTGACCAGTCCCAATCGCTCATCATTGATGTCCGTTGCGATAATCTTTGCCGAATCGCACGTCAATTCGGCCAATTGTGCTGTTTTTACGCCGGGTGCAGCGCAGAGGTCGAGTATTTTCCAGCCAGGCTGCGGCTTCAGAATCCTCACCGCTTGCGAAGCCGTCTTATCCTGGATGGTAAAAAGCCCTTCCGTAAAGCCGGGCAGTTCCGGTACTGCTCGCGCAGCCTTAATCCTTATCATTGATTCGTCGGGCAATATGTCAAAGTCAACATCCGCCTGGCGGAATTTTTCGGCGATTTGATGTGCTGTTGTCTTTAGCTTGTTAGGCCTAACGTAAGTACTTGGTTTGCGGTTGCTTGCGAAGCAAATCTGCCGAGTTTTTTCCGGCCCGAATTCGCCAAGCCAGTCACTTACGAGCCATTTGGGCAGCGAGAAAGCTGTGCTGAAGTAATCGGCTGGTGAGACCTTCGGGTTGGGCAAAATATCGGCATCAAATTCACAGCCGGTCAAAGACGTTTGCGGCAGGGTTTTCTTTGCATTCGATTCGGAGAGCGAAATTTGGCGATTTTTAATGTGCCAGCTTATTTGACGCAGCAGAGCATTAACGAAGCCGGTCTGCTTTCTGCCGCCTAAGGCTTTGGTATTTTCGACTGCTTCATTGACAATCGAATACTCAGGCGTTGCCGGTGAATAGATAAGCTCGTAGGTTCCTATGCGAATGATACTTAGCAATTTGGCAGGTATCCTCTCGATGGGGCAGTCCCCAAATTTGGCTATAATCATATCAATAGCTGTTCGATTTCTTATTGTTCCGAAAACAAGGTCGGTCGCGCGCTGCTTCTCATCGGTATGCGCCAATAGTTTGTTCAAGATTGGTCCGGCATATACTTGGTCGCGTTTGGAGATTGCGTCGAACTGATTCAGCGCCATCATTGCGACGATGCGGGCAGGTTTTAGTTCTTGGCGGGCCATTTTACTGGTTTATTTTCATAAACACGTCGCCCGGATGTGTTGCTCTGCCGTTGACGAAATCTTTGAATTCCATCAGCCGTGAACCGTCGGGCCTGATTCTTGTAATCTTCAAGGCGTCCTGGCCGCAGAGACAAAAGAGGTTTTCATCGAGTGTTCCAGCCGGCAGGCGGTCCGGGTTTGAGGTCTCGATTACCTCGGCCATTGCTATGGTTACACGCTCGGACTTCGTTGTCTTCTTCGAGAGATAGGTTGCCGAAGCGCCGGGCCAGGGCCAAAAGCCACGTATCTTTCTTGCTAATGCTTGGGCCGGGTCGCTGAAATCCAGAAAGCCATGCGCTTTTTTCAGCCTCGGGGCCAGAGTAGCTTCGGAATGGTCCTGCTTCGTATAGATGGCTGTGCCCTTTTCGATTTTGTCAACTGTATCGAGCAGAAGCGGTGCTGCCAGTTTAGCCAGCCTGTCGTGGAGTTCGCCGGCTGTCTCATCGGTTCCAATACTGGTTTTTGCCTGTGTCAAGATATCGCCGGCGTCCATCTTTCCAGCCACCGTGATTATACTGATGCCGGTTTGGTTTTCGCCGTTGATTATGGCCCAGTTTATGGGTGCTGCGCCGCGGTATTTCGAAAGCAGCGAGGCGTGGACGTTTATTATGCCCTTTGGCGGCAGCTTTATTACCTGTTGGCCGATTTTCTGGCCGAAAGCGACGACCACAATCAAATCCGGTTCTTGGACAGCAACTTTGTTGATGATGGCAGGTGCATTTACATCCTCTGTTTCGATAAAGGGTACCGAATGGTCTTGTGCCCAGCAGGCAACCGGGGTCGGCCTGGGCTTTCTGCCCCTGCCTGCTAAGGCCGGCAGTTGGGTAACAATAAAGTCCAGACTATGGCTCGACAGGGCCAAAGCGTTTAGACATTCAACGCCAAATTCACCGCTGCCGAGATATACTATTTTCATAGCAAGAACCGAATACCGAAACTATATACCAAAGTGTACGATGCTTTTCGAACTCTTACTTGTCGTTTTGCATTTTACTTTTCGCATTTCGCAATGCTTTGAGCTGCCGTCGATGTGCGATTTTGGCTGCTGAGCCCATACGGTCGGCGATGGTCGTCCCCTCGATATGGTCGTATTCGTGCTGCAGGGCCCTTGCATAGAGACCTTCAGCTTCTTCTGTAAATTCGCTGCCATCAAGGTCGGTGGCGGTCACTTTGCATTTTTTGAACCTGCGGATTTTCGTACGAATACCCGGCACCGACAGGCACCCCTCCTCTATCAAGCCAAGCTCCTCGGTTGTAGGGGTAACAGTCGGGTTTATGTAGACTTTGACGTTCTCCTTGCTTGCCTCGAGTGATATGATGAAGAGCTGCAGCGGCACGCCCGCCTGCGGAGCAGCCAGGCCAAGGCCCTTGTTTTGCAGCATAATATCCGTCATCTTCTCCACCAATTGACGGATGTTATCGTCGATATTCTCGACCGGTTGGGCACGCTTGGCCAAAACCTCAGCCGGATAATGCGTTATCCTGCATCTTTCAATATCTATCATTTGTACGTGCCCCCGGGAAAACCGCGTAGCTGCAGTTGTTGCCCTGCCGGATTATCGCAGCCAGCTATCTGTTGTCGAACTCGTGGCCGTCGAATATGCTGCCGAGGTAGTGTTTTCTAACTGTCTGGTTGCGGATTATCTCGGCCGGCGTGCCGGCCCCTATCACCTTGCCGTGGTCGATTATATACGCCTTATCTACCACTTCAAGCGTTCTTTCGAC
>Ga0114919_10005062_pt1 | contig 10527 bp, 8 predicted proteins | sample BlataG_FD_88682 | JGI IMG/M metagenome (GOLD analysis project Ga0114919, IMG submission 88682) | Deep subsurface microbial communities from Black Sea to uncover new lineages of life (NeLLi) - Black_00105 metaG | ecosystem: Environmental > Aquatic > Marine > Oceanic > Sediment | place: Atlantic...
GAGTCGCATGCGTATGCGGTCAAGCCCGACGGTACCACCGTGGCCGAGGCCCTGGGGGCCACGCCGCACTGCCATACCGCCGACCTCGAATTTGCCTGCAAGGCCGGGACCGAAGGCCTCTATCTGGTCTATTGCCAGGTGAAGGCGGGCGAGATCGATCTCGGTTTGGCGGTCGGCGGCGACACCTCGCAGGGTGCGCCGGGCGACGCGCTGGAGTACGCGGCCTCGGCCGGGGCGGCCGCTTTCCTCGTCGGCGGCGAAGACGACCAGATCATCGCCACCATCGACGCCACGCACACCTACATGACCGACACGCCGGACTTTTGGCGACGCGAGCACGAGTTCTACCCGCAGCACGCCGGGCGCTTCACCGGCGAGCCGGCTTATTTCAAGCACACGTTGTCGGCCACGCGCGAGATCATGGAGCAGCTCAAGCTCAAGCCGGCCGACTTGGCCTACGCGGTCTTCCATCAGCCCAACGGCAAGTTCCCCCAGCGGGCCGGGCGCACGCTGGGCTTCACCGATCAGCAGCTCGAGCCCGGCTGGCTTTCGCCCTGGCTGGGCAACACCTACTCCGGCGCCAGCCCGATCGGCCTGACCGCGATCTTAGATGTCTCCAAGCCGGGCGACCGCATTCTGTTGTGCTCGTACGGGTCCGGCGCCGGCTCGGACTCCTTCGTGTTTACCGTCACCGAGCGGATCAACGCGGCACGCGACCTGGCCGAGCACACCCGCCCGCAACTCGACGAGAAGAAGCGTTACCTGTCCTACGGGATGTACGCCAAGTATCGGCGGAAGATTCGCAAAGCCACCAGTGTCTAACCCCCTTCGGGAGTCTCAGGAATGCGCGAAGTAGCCATCATCGGCATCGGCATGACCAAGTTCGGCGAGCTGTGGGACCGCTCGCTGCGCGACCTGGCCGTCGAGGCGGCGCTCAACGCGATCGACGACGCCGGGTGTGACAGGCTCGACAGTCTCTGGGTTGGCTGCATGAGCAGCGGGCTGTTCAACGGGCAGGAACACCTCGGCGCGCTGGTGGCCGACTATCTCGGACGCACGCCCATCCCGGCCTGTCGCGTCGAGTCGGCTTGCGCTTCGGGCGCAATGGCCCTTCGCGGCGCCTGGCTTGAGGTCGCCGCCGGGCAGGCCGACGTCGCCATGGCCATCGGCGTCGAGAAGATGACCGACGTCTCCGGCGGCGCCGCGACCTACGGCCTGGCGGCCGCCTCCGACCGCGATTGGGAGGCCTTCCACGGCGTGACCTTCCCAGGCCTCTACGCCATGATCGCGGTTGACCACATGCACCGCTACGGAACCACGCGCGAGCAATTGGCCGACGTGGCGGTCAAGAACCATTCCAACGGCGTGCACAACGAATACGCGCAGTTCCGCAGCAAGGTGACGCGCGAGCAGGTGATGAGCTCTACGATGGTGGCCGATCCGCTGCGAATCCTCGATTGCTCGCCGATCACCGACGGGGCGGCGGCCGCAATCGTCGTCCCGCTGGGCGACGCCAAGTCGTTCAGCAAGCAGCCGCCGATCAAGATCGCCGGCCTCGCCACCGCCAGCGACAGCCTGGCCCTCCACCAGCGCAAGGACATGTGCGCCTTCGCGGCGGCGACCGAGGCCGGCGAGCGGGCCTGCAAGATGGCCAAGCTCAACCCGCGCGACATCGACGTGGTCGAAGTGCACGACTGCTTCACCATCGCCGAAATCTGCGTGACCGAGGCGCTGGGCTTCTTCGAACGCGGCCAGGGCGGAAAGGCCGCTTCCGACGGCGCCACCGCCGTGGACGGCAAGATCCCGGTCAACACCTCCGGCGGCTTGAAGTCCAAGGGGCATCCGGTGGGTGCGACCGGGCTGTCGCAGGTGTTCATGCTCGCGCGGCAGTTGCGCGGGCAGGCCGGACCAGTGCAGGTCAAGAATGCCCGCCGGGCTCTGGCCCAGAACATGGGCGGCACCGGCGCCAGCCACGTCGTGACGATTCTGGAGGCCGTGTAAGGAATTGCGTCATGCGACCCGAAGATGTGCGCCAGCACCTCGATCAGCGCCCCTTTGTCCCCTTCCGACTCCACCTGGATCATGGAACGGCGTTCGAAATCCGCCACCCAGAGCAGGTGCTAGTGACCCCTCGAACGCTGATCGTGGGCACGTCTGAGGTTAATGGCGAGAAAGTGTATGAGCGAACGGTATTCTGTGCTCTGATGCACGTGACTCGCATCGAGCCGGAGAAGCAGGAAATCACCGGAGACTAGGGCCAATATGATCCCCGCCGTGTGGTCGATGCGGCGAAGGAGACGATTCCGATGTCCACCGCAAATAGTTGGCGAGAAATCCCGCAACGCTACCGGCTCGAAGCCGGCCGCTGCACCAAGTGCGGCAAGATACACTATCCGCCCCGCCGCATATGCGACGAGTGCGGCTCACGCGAATTCGAACAGGCCAAGCTGCCGTACACCGGCAAGCTCGTAACCTACACGGTGATCCGCGTGGCCCCGAGTGGGTTCGAGGACGAGTCGCCGTTCGCCGTCGGCGTCGTCGAGCTCGACAACGGCGTGCGCCTGCAATGCCAGGTCGTGGACTGCGAGTTTGACCGGTTGAAAGTGGGCCTGCCGGTCAAGCTCGAATTCCGCCGCATCCAGCAGGACGGCGAAGCCGGCATGATCCACTACGGCCACAAGGCGGTCCCGGCCTGAGAGCACCTATACAGAATCACGGTGGCACGGGCGGCCCGCCGGCCGTTATTCTGAGCGCAGCGAAGAATCTCATCCGTGGCTGGCCGGCCGTCATTCTGAGCGCCGCCAAGAATCTCGTCGCATGTCCCCCAACCTCTGAAGAGGTGAACCACGCCCTCCTCCGATCCCTCGGGAGGATCTCACACGAGGAAGGCCGGATCACAGGACGATCACATCGCCCGCTGGAACATCTTTCGCCGTCAGCCCCGCCACCTGGAGAACCTCCAGCAGCCCTTCCACATCGTCGGTCCCGAACGCGCCGGCTTCAAAGCTGTCCACGTCCAGCACGCCCCAGCAGCGTCCGTCGGCTTCGAACAGCGGGATGACGAGTTCGGCCCGATCGCGTGGGTCGCAGGCGATGTAGTTCTCTCCGAGTGCCGCCACGTCGCGGACCACCAGCGGCCGGCGCTCCCGAAACGCCCGACCGCACGCGCCGTGCAGCCCGATCGGCGAACAAGCGGGCTTATCCCGCCGCGGCCCGAGAACCAGTTCGTCGCTGCCTTCGTGGAGGTAGAAGCCGACCCACGAAACGCCCATGTCTTTCAGTGCGTGCCACAGCGTGTCAACCACCGTCCGCATGCGTTGCTGCCGGTCGGCGCTGCGCGCCAACTGCTGAACCACCTCGTGGTATGGACGTTCCATCGCAATTCTATCATGGGGCGGCACGCCGCAGGCGCCAAGTGCCTCTTGACACCCTGGGCCCGGCTCGGTAAAGAGAGCTCAACGGTCGCTGGTGTCCGGCTGCTTGGGGCGGTCGGAAGAATAGGGAATCCGGTGAAAGTCCGGAACGGTCCCGCCGCTGTGACCGGGAACGAACGCTGCCCTTTGTCATTGGTGGGTGGCACCGGCCTGGAGCCGGTGAGCCAGCCGAGAAGACGCAGCGTGTAGGTGTGGCCAGCCGATAGCCTGCTGCGAGACGCAGGCCGCTACGAGAGGCCGCCGCGAGCCCGGAAGTCAGAAGACCTGCCAGTGTGACCAAACCTCGGGTTGCCTTCGAGGATGAGGTCAACCAGCATGTCGGTCGGTCGGTTCCCGTCGAGAGCAACCGGCGCCGCGTGGCACGCCTTGGTCGAACCCGGATCATCCGCGGTCATCCTGAGCGAAGCGAAGGATCTACTCTGCGATGCGAGGGAATCTGGTGGCACGTCGCCAGATTCCTCGGTCGCTTCGCTCCCTCAGAATGACACGGAGCGGCGGCACGTGGCGGGCAGGTAGTACCCGCCGACGCGACACTCCCGCTGATGTCCCTCATTCCCTCGGCGGCAACCCATGCTCCTCCGGCACCGCCGATGCCGGAGAAGAGCTGGTAGTGGCGTGCAAACAAACGCCGAGAAGGAGAAGAACGATGCTAGGACCAAAGGAAGCAGCCGCAAGGACAGTGTTGATTGTGTTGGCCGCGGTGGCAGCCGGGAGTGCCGGGACGCTCTTGGCTGACTCGCCCTTCGCCACGGAGGTCGTCGAGTACGTCGAGGGCACAGGAGTCGGGTTTGACTGGATCAGCGGCGACCCCTTCAACGATCCCAACACCGCGCTCGGCCGACCCACGGTGGACACCACCGGCGACGACTGGTTCATCCCGCTGGACGAGCCGGTCCCGGTGGTGCCGGTGTACCCGGCGTTCCGGGCGTTCGAGATCGTGACGATCGGCTACGACGGCCGCCTGACGCTCAAGTTCGATCATCGGGTCGAAAACGATCCCCGGAACCCCTACGGGCTGGACTTCATTATTTTCGGTAACGCCTCTGTACCGCCCGGCGAAGGGCAGAGCTGGACCAACGACAATCCCAACGATGTGACCATCGGCTCCGCTGACGTCGCGCGCGAGCCGGGGCTCGTCTCGGTCAGCCAGGACGGCGGCGAGACGTGGTACATCTACGGCGAGGGCCCGTACGCCGACGATTTCGCCCCGACGCTCGGCCGCGTTTATGACCCGGAAAATCCTGACGAGTCACTCGGCGAGTGGAACGAGTGGTGGGGACACCCGACCGATCCCACGCTCCCGCTGGATCCGGCCCTGACGGCCGACAGCTTCGTCGGCAAGACCGTCGCCGAGGTCGCCGTGCTCTATGACGGCTCGGCGGGCGGGACGGCCTTTGACATCGGCATCTTCGGTCTGGACTGGATTCAGTACGTGCGGATCGACAACACCGGCGACGGCACGCCGGAGATTGACGCCGTCGTGGACGTGTCCCCTGTGCGCGTTTCGTCCGCGCCGCCGGTGCGGCTGGAACCGATCGACGTGGCCCCGATTGTCCCTTAGCAGTCCGGTGCAAAACTGTAGCGCCGGACCTCCGAGTCCGGCGTTGAGGCGAAAACGGCGGAGAATCGTCGGACTGGGACGTCCGACGCTACAGGACTCGGCCCGGCAGCGCGTTTTGCAACGGGCTGAGCGGAGGAGACCGCGATGGGTGCATCAGCCGCGAGCGACCCCAACGACGAGCCGCAGACAGCGAGACTCCACCGCCGCGCAGACGCCGGCTTCACGCTGGTGGAGCTGCTGGTGGTGATCGCGATCATCGCGATGCTGGTAGCCATCCTGTTGCCGGCTGTCGCTCAGAGCAGGAAGCAGGCCGAGGGTACGCTGTGCCTGAGCAATCTTCACCAGTTGGCCGTGGCCGCGCACAGCTATACGAACGGGCACCAGGGCTACTTCCCGATCGCGTATTTCACTGAGCGCAAGCCCGGGCTGCTGATCTCCTACGCGTGGGACTTCACCACCACCAAGGATTGGGATTCCGGCCGGACGCGGGTCGAGCCCGGGCTATTGTGGCAGGGTAGCACGATAGCCAAGGTTCACCAGTGCCCGTCGTTCGACAGCGGGCACAACTGGCTGGACGACCCATTCACGGGCTACAACTACAACACCAGCTACATCGGGCACGGACAGTGCGAAGCCATCCCGGCCCCGGCCAGAATCACCGCGGTCCGTTATCCGAACCAGTGTGCGCTTTTCGGAGACGGGGAGTATGCCGCCGGGGCCAACAAGTTCATGCGGGCCCCGTGGCGCAACCGCGGCGACGAGCAATTCACGGGGCGCTTCGCCGGCACGCAGGGATACCGCCACCTCGGGCGGACCAACGCGGCCTTCTGTGACGGCCACGCCGAGACCCGCTGGCAACGCTATACCGACACCTACGCGTCGGACCAGGAGAACATCGCCCCCGGCACCGGGTTCCTCTCGCCCGACAACAGCCTGTACGACCTGGAGTGAGGCTGCGCTGGCGGCCGCGCGGCTCGCCGCGTCAAGCCGGGTGAGCGTCAGGAAACTGGGTAGGCTCAGTTGTCATCCCGACCGCGTCCGCCAGCGGCGGTAGTGGTCGAGGTCGATTTGCTCAACGATTTGGTGGCCGATCTCGCCGGTGACGCCGGTGGAGACGCACAGCAGTATGACGGCCAACGAAAGGCGCAGACAGGTCCGTCTACTACTGGTCATCCGGTATCCCCACATTCTCTAGCGTGAGGGCTGGCTAACGACCTGTGCATTCTCCTGTGAACGAAGCGTCAGGGGCAACCCGCTCCCCAGTTTGTCAGCAGGATGCCCAGGTCGGCGTGGTCGGTATCGCCGTCGCCGTCGCAGTCGCCGGGGCAGTCCCCGCCGCTGCACTCCCAGTCAGCCAGGAGGATGCCCAGGTCGGCGTGATCGACGCAGCCGTCGTCGTTGAGGTCGCCGGGGATTGCCGGGGCGACGCCCCAGATTTCGACGTCGTCGATGTTCCAGCCGCAGTATTGCCCGCTGCCGTCGGTGGGGCCCATGACCCAGCGTACGTACACGGCGGACTGATTGTCGGCCATGCCGGAGATATCGAGTTCCTGGTAGACCCAGGCGGCGTCGGTGACCTCGCTGGTGTTTTCCCAAACGGTCTGCCAGAGATACCCGCCCCGGTTGGCCTGGACGCAGGTGTAATCGTGCGAAGGATCTCCCACGCCCAACCAGCGCCAGAACCCCAGCGTCAGGTGGGTCAGGCCCGAGCAGTCGATGGCGGTGGTGGTGAGATGGCGTTCGGGCAGGTCGTTCTCGTAGTCGCCATTGAGGTTGTATCCGTACACGTGGTCGCCGCTGTAGCCGCTGGTCGGATCGGGGTTGCCGAACTGTCCTCCGTTGCCGGTCGGCTGGCCCCAGGCCCACAGCCCCTGTGTGGTCCAGCCGAGGTCGCTGTCGAGTGTCCAGCGGTACAACAGGGTGCCGATCGGCTCGATCTCGAGTGTCACCGTTCGCAGCGTGTCGCCCTGATGATCGGTCGTGTTGGTAAACGAAATCGTATCGGTGTGGGTGCCGGCTGCGAGCAGGTCCGCATTGCTGTTGATCTCGACGGTCACCTGGGCGGTTCCTTCCGGCGGGAGTGTGCCGGAGAGGTCGCCCGAGAGCGTCACCCATTCGGCCGGGCCGTGCGTGACTTGGTAATCGATGGCGTAGTCCGACACGTTGCTCAGATGATAGGTGATGCTGTCCGGGGCGAAGGGGCCGCCCTTGGGTCCCTCGGAAGACAGGTCCGCGCTGGGACTGACGAGCATCACGCGCGGCGGGTGGGGCAGCAGCAGGCTGGGGTCGCCCAGCAGGACGAACTCCTCGAAGAAATTCCGCTCGACGTCCGTGCTGCCGTCGTACTCCTGCTCGAAGCGATACAAGGCCGTCTGCCAGGCCGGCCCCACCTCCCAGATGTCATCTTCGAAGAAGGATCTGAAGAACGACTTCTCGAGAATGACGGAGGGCTGCCAGGCTTGCCAGCTCCCCCAGTAGATGTAGTCCGAGGCGGATATGTACGCCGCAGCCCCCTTGTTGGCCGCGCGGAGCCAGGTTTCGCCGAAGCATTCGTCCGCGCTGAAGTGGGCGGTGTTGCACGAGAAGCCGAAGGCCAGCCCGTACAATCCCTCGTTGCTCAGCGCGCGCACGTGGGTCCGGTAGAACGCCGGCTCCCACCAGCCGCCCGAGGTGCTGTGACCGAAATACACGACCCACAGGCAGCCGTTGTTCACCGCATTCGTCACGTCCGTGTTATCCCCGCCTTCGGCAGCGTAGATGCGAATGGCCTCGTAGTCGTTCGGTTCGAACAAGTTCTCGATGACCCAGTCGTGGGTGGGTTCGGCGGTGCCGTACGTACTGGAGTTGGCCAAGAACGCACCCCGTCGGGCGTACTCCGAGTCGGGGTAATCACCGGCCTCGACAAACAGGGTCTTGTCCACCACGTCCTGCAACATGCTGACCGAGGTTACCGAGAAGCGTCCGATGGCGATTTCCGGGTGCCAGTCGTCACCGCCGTCCATGCACGCGTAGGGCAGGTCGGTGTCGGCGTGCTTGCTGGCGCCGCCCTGCCAGTGCGGGACCGTCGCGGCGGTGGCGATGGAACCCGCGGTGTCGCCGACCATCAGGATGTAGTCCGGCGCGTCCGCCGTGCCCCACAGACTCTCGATGTATGCCTTGATCGTCTCCCGGCTCGTGCCGGGTGCCGCCGTGTAGGTCATCACGTTGAGGCCCCGCGCCGTCTTGGCGGCGATGAACTGGTTCAGCGGGGCGCTGCCGTCGTATTCCTCAGCCGTGACGATCAGGTAGTTGCCCGACCCGGCGGCCGCGCTGGCTACGATCGCTGCCAGCAGCCCGGCGGCCAGCCAGGCCCGGCTGCCCGCTGGAACGTTCAGCATTGGCGTCTGCATCGAGATTCTCCTCTCCGAGACTCGCACTTCAAAAGCCTTCCTAAACCTTAAACCGGCCTGGTCTTTCTCGCCGCAACGGAATAGGCGCGGCTGTGGTTACGGACAGCCCTGGCCCCAGTGGGCCAGCAGGATGCCGAGGTCGGACTGGTCGGTGTCGCCGTCGTCATCGCAGTCGCCGGGGCAATCCCCTCCTGCGCAGCCCCAGTCCGCCAACAGGATGCCGAGGTCCTCTTGATCCACGCAGCCGTCGCCGTTCAGGTCGCCGGCGATGGGGATCTCGGCGGCGGCGGCAAGCATGTCGGGAAACGGCCCGATTTGCCCGCCGGAACCCTGCGGGATGCCTGTGTTGACCAGGATATCGCGTAGCTCCAGCGGGGTCAGCCGCCGCCCGAGACGCTCCGCGGCCAGGCTTTGCAGGGCGAGCGTGCAGGATGCGACAAAGGGCGTGGCCGAGCTGGTGCCGCTGAACTCGTCGGTGTAGCGCTGGTTCTTGTCGCCGCCGTGCTCCGCGTAGCTCCCGTAGCCCAGGGTGAATACCGACTGGCCCCAGCCCTGAACGTTGACGCGGCTGCCGTACGTGCTGAACCAGAGCTTGTCATGGTTGCTGTCGGGCGTGCCGGCCCCGACGATGATCGCGCCGCTGTCGCCACGCTCGCGGTATTCCTCATATGCGGGCGAATCGAGGTTTTGGTCACCGTTGCCCGCGGCGGCGACCACGACCACGCCGGCGTCCGAAGCGTTCTTTACGAGCGTCCAGACCGCCGGGTCGAGCTCGGCCGGAGCGTAACCCCCGCCCGGGCCGGTCGTCTGCATTTCCAGAACCACAATATCGCCCGGGTCTACCGTGGCGATGGCGTTGGCGATGCAGGTCACACGGCGCTCCCCTTCTTCCACAGACCACTCCGTGAAGAAGTACCCCTCGGCGTCAGGGGCCAGCCCGGTGCACCCGTAGGCGTTGTCCAGGCCGATCATTTCGCCGAAGACGGCCGTGCCGTGTTCGTCCCAGCCGTAGGCGATGACGTTGGGATGGATGGTCTGCCCGGGTTCCATGATGATGTCGCACAGGTCTTCGTGCGTGGCGACGTAGCCGTACTCGCAATCGGCGACCTTGATGCCCGCGCCCCGCGTGCTGCCGGTCGCCCAGGCCGCGGTCATGTTCAGGCCCGGATCGGGGCCGTGATACGTCTGCAATGCGTAATAGTCGGGCGTCGTGGGCGAGATGTCCTCACAGGGTGGCGGCGGCGTCAGTTCCTGGAAGTAAACGAACTCGGTCGCCGACAACGCGTTCAGCTCGTCGGCCACCCGTGGGAGCCGGTCCGCGGGCGCGTGGACCACCATCATGCCCGCCAGGTCCGGTTGAGCGACGCCGCTGGTGCGGGCCGCGCGCCGTTCGAGTAGGTCGCGCGTCCGCTGCGGCAGATTGATGAGCGGCGAGAACGTCACGCTGTGTCGCCACGAAATCGCCTCGACCCCTGAGAGGTCGCCGCCCGTCCGGCTGATCAGCCCTTGTCCGCAGCAGCGCACGAGCAGGGGGTCCCGGAACTTGACGATCAACTGATGGGGGTAACACGGCTGGGTCAACGTGGCGGGTTTCGGCAGTTCGCGGCGTGGCGTCAACTCGCCCGCACACGCCACGCTGCACGCGCAAAGCGCCGCGACGATCAAACACTGGATCCTGGCCAACACGCGCACCTCCTCTCCGCCGGGCAGTCGTGGGGGGCGTAGGCGTCACCCCTCATTCCAGCATTAGCCCCAGTATAGCAGCTTTGGGGGGGATTCCTGCAATATATAGTATCTGATTCGGGTGTGGGATGCGAATGTGCGCCCGGGAGGAGGCCGGCGTGCCTCGCTTTCGGCGCGGCCCCTTCAGCGGTCAGGCCGGGCGGTGTCGTTACGGCACGGCGTGCTCGGCCCCCAGCCAGTCACGTCGCGGCCTGCGGTCGGCTATACTGCCGCCGGCACACGTGGGCCGGCGTGTACGTGGCTCCGCAGCTTGGCTTGTCAGGGGCGTATGCATGAAACCCGTGTTGAAGGTTCGTCGTCGGCCGGGCACCGCGGACCTGCCGTTGCCGCAGTACATGACCGAGCATTCGGCGGGTCTGGATCTCCATGCGGCCAACGATGAGCCGATCACGATCGAGCC
>Ga0114919_10005066_pt1 | contig 10520 bp, 11 predicted proteins | sample BlataG_FD_88682 | JGI IMG/M metagenome (GOLD analysis project Ga0114919, IMG submission 88682) | Deep subsurface microbial communities from Black Sea to uncover new lineages of life (NeLLi) - Black_00105 metaG | ecosystem: Environmental > Aquatic > Marine > Oceanic > Sediment | place: Atlantic...
ATTTCACCAATACTTATCCCACTGTCAATTATTTCAGTTATCCTTACTCTTATATCATTCATTATTCTCTTACCTCCTTTCAGTATATATTATCTGATACTTCTTCATCTTGGTTCTTGCCAACCCTGCTCTCGGCAGTATGTAGTAGCCTCCTCCTCAAAGTTAAGCTGGGTCCTGATAGCCTCGTTAATCCACTGGCCAATGCTAACCCCGGCATCAATGGCCGCTATCCTAGCCTGTTTGTAAAGCTCCTTGTCTAAACTGCGTATAGTCTTTGAAATCATTGTTGGCATTTTAACCTCCTTTCCCTTTGATACCTAGCTATGCCTCCAGAAGGTCATACTCTTTAATCCGCACAAAGTAACGATGGTCGTTTACACACACAAAGTCTACATCTTGCCATTTCTCAGGTTCTACGCTCTGCGGTAACATTGGTGTTAGTTCCTCATTGCATTGTGGGCATTTCATTATAAACCTCCTTCAGTTTTTATTAGCCTCTGCGTATTGCTCCAGCTGTCCTGGCTTAACTATGTCCGGTGCGGTCAGTCTGACTGCCAGGATGATGTGCCACTTCTTGATTATTTCCTTGCTTGTTAGCATAGTCTAAGCTCCTCTCTGTAATTTTACATAGTCCCTGAGCTTTCCCTTGCCGTTGCTGGCGCCAAAGGTATGAAAGCCCTTACCGGTGGACAGCTCGAGAGTCAAGGCTTCAATCTCCTGGTGAGTGTGGTCCCTCAAGTGCATCCTCAACCAGTCAATACCGCAAAGCGGCTCTGGGATGCTGTAGCTACTGCCGTTTGTATGGATTTTGATTGCCATTTTTATTCCCTCAGGTAGAAGTCACTAGCAATTACTACAGTTTGGCAACCCTCATCAACTAGATAAATTGTGGCATCGCCGTTTTTATAGTGTGCTTTAATTCCGAGTAGGCCATACGGTGCTAACTCATGGCTGGCCGCCACATAGTCAACGTTTGGAATATGTAGTTCTTTGATGGTGTTCTTAATGGCAAGTCCTGGCATTGCTGCCATATCGCAGGGTATAGATTCCCAATTTAGGCGTTCAAACATTTCCGCTAGTTCTGTCTCTTTGCCTTCTGTATGTTCTTTGCCAATCTGTGTCCATGTCCGTTGCATTGTGGTTCTCATTCCTCACTCCCCTCCTATATTATTTTCCCTCATTGTAACACAAGTATTCTATGTTGTCAATACCTTTTCAATATTTATTTTTACCCGCCTGCAAAATGACTACCTCGGGGTAGTCAAAACCGTGACTTGACAAAGCTATCCTTCTTGTGATATAGGTATAGTATTGGGCGTTGTGGCCTGAGACCTGAGAAGACCCCCCCCCCCGGTCAGGAGTTTGATTGAGTATGGGTAGTAATGCACTATCACCAAAACAGGAACGCTTCTGCCTCAACCTATTCCAGGGTATGAGCCAGCGAGAAGCTTACGTCCAGGCCGGGTATTCAGCAAGACAGTCACCAGCTTCGCTTGATGTTCGTGCTTGTGAACTAGCGGCTGTTAGTAAGGTTGCAGTAAGATTGGATAAGTTGAAAGCTGAGGCCAAGACAACCTCATCTATGACAGTTGAACAGAGACAAGACAAACTAGCTGAGATTGCAAATACAGAGTTCAAGACTCCACCCTCAGCTAAGGAAGTGACCCAGGCCATTGCCGAGCTGAACAAGATGGATGGCGCCTATGCCCCGGCTCAAGTTGAGCATACCGGCCCCGGTGGTGGCCCCATTCAGATAGTAGGCTTTCAGTTTGTGGCCACAGTGACCGAAGATACCCCCGGTTCACCCGGTTAATGACCTGGTGCCGGGGGAGTTTTTTTATTTAACATTGTAAAGTTTCACAAAAAAAACATGAAAAATTCGTAAAAAATCACGAAAAACTTTTTATTATTTTTTTCCGTCACCAAAAAGTCACGGAAAATTCTTTGAGTGCTTGTAAAAAATCATCAATAAACTTTTCACTAACTTTGTGATAATTCCCCTGTTTCGTGCCTGATTTACTGTGAAAGTAGGTGTGAAAGTAGGTGTGAAAGTTACTTTACATCTACATTCACAGTAGGTATAAACAAACTATGACAATAGGTTTACGTATATTATAGTATAGTACAGTACAGTCTATTATAATATATATAGAGAGAGTTGTTTAAGACTTATCTCTTAAAGGAGGAGTTAGAAGATGGAGAAGACTAAGGCAATAAGGGAATGGTGTATCGAGAAAGCCATTGAGATTGCGAAACCTCAAGCACCTGCGTCAAATCCCAGTGTTGACACAATCATTAGGACAGCCATAGAGCTTGAGGAATATATCGATAAGGGGAAGGCGTATAGCAGGGTTTACAAGGCTAATGGCTAATAAGACAGTAGACACCTGGTTACGGCATATATACCCGGCTATTGGTTGGTACAGGATAAAGCCTGGTATCTGGCTGATATTCTATCTTAATTGAGGAGGTTTTCATCGACTGTGCCTGGTGGGGTAGTGTAGGAGAGCACAGTTGACTACAACAGGGCTGGGTGTGAAAAACTCCAGCCCCACCAGGTAAAGAAAGGAGCTAGAACTATGTCAAACGAGTTCATATCAGACCTAGAACTGGAGCAACATATCAAGAACTTGGGGGACCGGGAGCTGATGGAGTTTATGGCTCGGCAGGTATATGATGTCAGTGGGGTAGTGACCAAACATGGAAAGAGGATTTCAGCCCTAGAGGGACGCGGTAAGAAAGAAACAGGGCTTACTGGGGGTATCGGTGCCGTTATTGGGGGGGCAGCCGTGGCAGTTATCAATTACTTCACCGGGAGGTAATATGTAATAAATGTCGGAAGGAGAGGAAACTCAGGCAATCTCTTCTCAAGGAGGTAGAGTGAACGGATTAAAGAAGATGAGGGCAAACCAGATAGATAAGAAGCCAACTCACTATTGCAATAACTGCAAGTGTTGGCGTTATAGTCTATGTTATTGTTTGAGGAAGAAATGACAGTAGCAACCAAGCCCCAGTTCAGAGAGTTAATGCCAGATGGCATGATTAGGGTTCACCTTCACCCTGGGCAGCAACGGGTAATGGCCAGTAAAGCCCGGTTCACCTTTATGTTGGGCAGTCCCCAAGTGGGAAAGACCTGCCTCTCTCCTCACTGGCTGGCAAATGAGATAAACAATAAAGAGCGCGGCGGTGCTGGTGATTACCTAGCTGTTACTTCAACCTATGACCTGTTTAAGCTCAAGCTGTTGCCCGAGTTCCTGTCCGTATTCGAGGGTGGAGTCATCGGCAATCAGCCTTACAAGGCAGATATAGGCCGGTACTGGGCTGGCGAGAGAATCATAGAGCTAGCCGAAGACCTTACCCCGGGTAAGTTCTGGGCAAAGAAACAGGATGACCCGATGTGGGGCAGGATAATACTGAGGTCTGCCGATGCCAAGGCAGGGCTTGAGGCGGCTACTATTAAGGCGGCAGTGCTGGATGAGCCGGGACAGAAGGAGTTTACCAGGGACGCATGGGACGGTGTATTGAGGCGTCTGTCACTATCTATGGGGAGGGTACTTGGTACGACCACAATATATTGTACCAACTGGGTGAAGCATGACATCTTTGACCCTTGGAAGGCTGGGGATAGGGATATACAGGTGATACAGGTGGACTCGCTGGAGAACCCAGTATTTCCCCGGGCTGAGTATGAGAGGGCAGAGAGGATGCTGCCCAAGTGGAAATTCAGAATGATTTACCAGGGCCGGTATGAGACACCAGCCGGCCTGATTTATGACAAGTTCGATGCTCTGGCCAGTAAGGTGCACCGTATTCCCATCAATCCCAAGTGGAATGTGTATGTCGGCCATGACTTCGGGCCGGTCAATATGGCGGCCTGCTTCTATGCCCATGACCCAGATACAGGGCTCTACTGGCTGTTTGCCACTTATAGGGCTGGGGGACCGGTGTATAACCATGTCGAGGAGTTCAAGAGGATTACGGCTGGGCTTAATGTGGTCAAAAGGATTGGTGGCTCGGCTGGTAAGACCAATGAGGAGGGATGGCGCGAGGCTTTCAGTGCACACGGCTGGCCGATAATATCACCAAAGGACTACCTCAAGAAACCACAGGTCAGGATACAGAGGGTCAATGAGCTTCATGCTCTCAATAAGGTTATGGTCATGGATGACCTCTACGAATACCTAGATGAGAAGCTGAGTTTTTGCTATAAGCTGGATGATAACTATAATCCCTTGCAGGATGAGATTGAGAATGAGAGCGCCTTCCACCTCATGTCGGCAGAACAATATATCCTGAGCGACTTCACGCCGGAGACAGCGGGTAGTAGTGGACCACAGGTATCAATGTCCTCTTGGGCATAAGGAGTTTCTATGGAAACATACTATATCAAACACCAAAAAGAAAAGAGCAGAAACTCTACGCTATATACGAGGATGGATGCGGACCGGCGTTTACTTACCAGTAAGTTCAAACTACTTGCGAAGGACGGGATACATGAAATTCCTAATACTCGTCCTATAACACTGAATGACCCGAATGTGTTTTTTGCTAATGTTGTATCGAGGCTTAGTGCGGCCGTAGAGCAAAGGGTGGTGGAGTCTGACGATGAGGGGTTTGACACGGCAAGCGTTGAGGAGTTTTTAGACGCTGCTTTTGGGGCTGCGGGCTTGAGGCGTGCCACGCGGGGAGAGCCGCAAATTAACCCGTACTTTGATGAGCAGAGTTGCATCAGGGGCAGGTTGGGAGCACGATGTTTATTCCAGATGGTGAAAGGTGCTGAAGGGAAAGATGTGCTTGATGCGGATATTACACCCTGGGATATGCGGTATGTTACCTATTCACAGGGGGTCAATGGGTTAGCCTGGGGAGCTTATGAGAGCTGGAAAACAAGGGGAGTAGTAGAGTCCGAGCAATGGTTTAACGATACACACCGGGTAAAAACCATCAGCGTAAAAGATAAAGATAACGAAGTCCTTGATGTCTGGGATACCGAGCATAACGAAATCTGGCTTAATGGTTCACAGGTATTTGAGCAGGCTCACGACTGGGGATATACCCCTGTGGCTGTTGAGATTGTACCACTGGGCTCAATGACGGCAGACAAGGACAATCAAGCGCAACACGGTGAATCCCTCTTCTTTTTAATTAGAGACCTCGTAGATGAACTCAATGAATTAGGCACTATAGCCAAGACAATAAACTTCAGGTCTATTGAAGGTGCATTACAAGAAGCAACTAAAGAAGGACGCACCGCTACCCCTGGTAAATATGATGCCGTAACGAAGGCCGGAAGCGTGAGTGCGATCGACATTGGCGGTGGTTACTCCAATATGCCCATTCAGGATGTAATGAGAGCCTTTGGCCAGCTCCTTTCGGTAGTAGAAAGCAGGATACAGCGAGGGAGTTTATCAAGTATAGATTTGGGGATAATGCCTGGTCAGCCTCCATCTGCCATAGCACTGATTCAGATAAGTGAGGGCAGAGACCAAGTATTCCTGCCGAGACTGGGAGCCAGGGGTCTGCTTAATCAACAGTTAGCTTTTATGATTATAGACCAGGTTTTGAAGATTGGTGGCAGCGTAGAGTTAGGGGCAAAGGGACACAAAAAGGCGTTTCAGGTGAGTGAGTTAGATGGTGATTATGATATTGTCTTTAAGTATTTCATCAAGGACACTAAGGTTGATGCTGCCCGGTACTCTATAGCTGGGGTTGCCGAGAGGTACTTTGATAGGAGAACTGTGTTATCTGAGGTAATACAGGCCGAGGACCCGGATGGAATCCTGTTAAAGAAATACCGTGATGAGGCAGAAGACATCAGCCCTATTGTTAAAAGGACAAAGATTATTAAAGCCCTTTATGAATCTGGAGACCCTGATGATGAGTTTTACGCAGACCAGTTAGCACTGGAGGCAGGGATGGATGTTCAGAGGATACTGGCTGGGGAAGTGCCAGAGGTGCCTCAGAAGAAAGCACCGGCTTCATTACCCATGCCGATATTTGGCGCTACCGGGGAGAAATCCTCAGCTAAGAAAGCAGCAGAACTACAGGGTACTCCAACCGGAGAGGCAGGTGGAGAATAATGCCAAACCCTAAATTTGAAGTTGGAGATGTTAAAAGGGGTAGGGAAATAGGTAAGGTTAGAACTTGCAAGGAAAGAAGCAGGAAATATATCTATGTGAAATGCCCTACTTGTGGAGTTGAACGATGGATTCTTTTTAGACCTCAACTTATTACGCAAATATGCACAGCTTGTTCAGGAAAGGCTAGTGCATCTGGCCGCACTAGTTCTCTATGCCCTGCTTGGAAAGGCGGTCGTGTCATAATAACAGGTGGTTATATTGCAGTTTATCTTCAGTCCGATGACTTCTTCTACTCTATGGCAGACAAAAGGGGTTATGTCTTAGAGCACCGCCTTGTGGTAGCAAAAGCTCTCGGTCGCTGTCTCCATAGCTGGGAGATTGTTCATCATAAACATATGAGATACCCTGCGGGTTCGGTTGAGGACAAACAAGATAACCGATACCCCCAGAATCTGCAACTTGTATCAGATGATAGACATAAGCAAATTACTTTACTTGAAAATAGGATAAAGCACTTGGAGCAACGAATGACGCTCCTAGAGGCCGAGAATTTAATCCTGAAGGAAGGGCAAAAGGTATGACAAAAAGCTCAAAATTTGAAGAGTATAAAAAGAGAATGAGGGAACTTATGAATCCGCCAGCACCACCTAATATCGTTCCTTCTCTCCTTGATAGACTTGGAAAGAGAGGGACACAGCTTCCCAGATTACCGAAACAGCCAAGAATGCCGAAGGTATAGGAGACTAGATGACCACTAAATTAACTGGTGCCGCACTAGGCGAAGCTATAGCAATGGGTGTGAGTCCTGAGACATTGGGCGTGAAACCACCCAAGAAAAAGAAGCCACCTATTACTACACCTGTCACCCCTGAACCTGTTATTGCTCCTCCTCGTAGAGAGGGCGAGTATCTGACACAGGTAGAGGCCGAGGCACAGGGCTTTACCTTCCCAGAGCCTCTTGAGGCTGGCTGGCAGTTACGTGTAACCAGAGACCCGAGGATAGGGACTAAGACTTCTCTCGTTTCACCTGAAGGCTGGGAGTTTGCACCAGGCCGTGTCCTGTCTCCAGAAGGTGATGTCTTTACCGAGACAGAATACCTTGAACTACTTGCCGAGCAGCAAAGGCAGGTTGAACCTGTCTTTGAGCCTACTTTCCCCGAAGCCGATATTAACACTATGCTTCAGGAGATGGTAGTTAGAGAGGGTGCCACCTTTGAGGAGATTGATGTTGCCATAGCGGCTCAGGATAGATTCATTGACACTATGCAGGATATAGGCAGGACTCCTGAGACTGAAGGACTGTTGAGGCAACTGCAAGTTTCAGAAGAACAGATGGGGCTGATTTTTGGGGAAACACCGCCACCTGTAGAAGAACTGCCACAGAAAATAGATTATTATGAACAAAAGATATTTGGTATTCCTGTCCGATTTGTGCGTGCTGACCTTGCTACCGAAGGGCAAAAGGCAAACTGGAGCCCTGTTTATCATACCGAACCCGTATTCACAGAACGGGCAACGGGGGCTATTGCTGGTTATCATCAATGGAGAGCACAAGAGGCAACGGGGCTGGAGAAGCTGGTAATCACTCCAATAAAAGGTATTAACCTGAGTGCAGTTGATATTGTCGCTATTGGCTTAATAATCTATGGAGGCTATCAGTCCATAAGGATAGGCTGGGATTTCTTTCTCAGGAGTTCTTTATCTCGTAACCTGACTTCATGGGCGAAATCGGTTGGTGTGGTAATAGATGCCGAAACTAGGAAAAACTTTGTTACTATAGCAATGCTGAGGCTTAATAGAAAATGGCTTTCCCAACAGGCCATAAGAACCATATTTAAGCCTACCAAAGCAGGATTGCAGGCAACACCACAGTCAACAGTTGACGCTGAACAGGAGATATTTGCCTTAGTTCAAAGGGAAGCACCGACCTTTATAATACCGAAAGGTACACAGACTGCGGCGATGGCTTTTGGTGGACTACCCAAAGACCCCAGATTGGCTAATATCGTTCAGAAGATAATCAATCAGATTCCCTTGACCCTTGAAGAAGAGGAGTTCCGAGTCAATAATGTTAAGGTAGTTGAGGATGCCTTAAAAGTAGAAAGGGAAGCAATTACTGAAGTACCTCCAACAGTTCCCGTCCCTGAAGTTGTGGGTGAAGCTACACTACCGTTGGAAGAAATATCAAAACTTGAAACACGGATACCACTGGATTTAATTCGTAAAGATGAGCCAGAGTCTTTGGCAAGGCTAACTGAAGAAATTAAGAGGGAAGGGATAACAGAACCCATTACAATAAGAGTCAGAGAGGATGGCTCTCGTATAGTTTGGGATGGAATACACAGATTGATTGTAGCTCAGGATTTAGGGATAAAGAATGTCCCAGTTAGATTTATAGGTGAAAAAGGCGAACCTTTGGCTCCACCAGCAGTAGTCCCTCCAACAGTTCCCACTCCCGAAGTAGGTATGCCTGAAGCTGGAGTTCAACCCAGTATGCTTGAGGAAGTACCTGCCAAGGAAGTCAGACCAGAAGCAAGGGCTGAGATAGTCCAGGCTAAACTTGATGACTACCTCAAGCTAAAGAAGTATGAAGAGGCACAGGCTACTGACCGCATTAAGGATATTGAAAGGTTACTAGCCATAAAGGGCAGACTACCAGCAGGTCAAGGGACTAAGCCTGAATTACAGGTAGAACTGGCTCACTTGGAAGCTCAAAAAGAAGTAGATGCCTTTACAGATATTGAACAGATAAACACGGCTATTCAAGAAATTGAAACTGAGTTGGGATTGCGGGGAATGCCCTTTCATGGCCGAGCCCCCAATGCTTTTCCTGAATATACCACAAAGCAACTTGATGAAATAATCAAGGTTTATACGGAAGCCAGAAATCAGTTGCTTCCCAGGGATGCCATGAAACCTCTGGCTCCGCTTCCTGATGTTACTCCTAGAGAGGCAACAACCAATCTAACTACTCCTGGAAGGCCGACTTTAACACCTGCTCAGGTTAAACGAACCCTCAGCTTGTTTGGGAAATATATTACTGACCCCAGTACCGAAAATGCTTGGGAACTTACCAGGGAACTACGTAGAGAGACAAGGGCTGGCAGAGCCGAGAACCTGAAAGCCAGAAGCCAGCAACTCATTATTCAGAAAGGAATTACTCCTGAAGAGGCAATCAGGCAGGCCATAACAGAAACGATGTCTGGTGAACTGCCGATGGCTAGGACAGATTACCTTGATGACCTGACTCAAGAGATGCGGAATGCCCTCTTCAATAAGGTTTATCAGACCCTCAAAGATGAACCATTTGAGATGATGTCTACTACTGAGGCTTTAACCAATGCCCTACTCGGTAAACCGATACCGCGTGAACCCGGCATTAGAGGTGGGTCTGCTTATAGCAGATTACAGCGTGTATTTGGCGACCAGCCTCAAGTTATGAAGGCGATAGACACGGCTGCAAAAGAGAAAAAGAGCTTACAGAATGTCATTGAAGGGCTTTATATGGAGGTGGGTAAGCCTCCCTTGCCACTTGACCCTAAGATGGCGGAATGGCTACGTAGTTTACACGATATGCCCCGAGTGATAGCAACTTTGTTCTCCAAGCCTACTGACCTAGTGATTTCTGATTTAAGGACGCCTGCGGAGATAGAGTTTGCCCAGAGAAGACTTGAACTGGGTAGTCAGTTAGCGGAAGGCAAGATAACCAAGGATGCTTACGATATAGAGATAACACTTGCCTATGATAAGGCATATCCTGTTCCAACTGTTGCCAGATTAGAGGCACCGATTGAAGAGGCTTTTAACCAAATACCTCTGATGAAGTTATCCGAAAAGCGGATGATAGTTAGAGTTCTGAAAGAGGTGGGTTGGGGAGCTATTGATATAGGTAATTTACTCAGAGCTATGAAAGCAACGCTTGACAATTCATTCTTGAGGCAGGGTAAAGTTCTGTCATCCGGGCATCCTGTGGTAGCCTTTACCGCTCATACGATGTCTTGGCAGGCTATGTTTAGTCAGAAGTCTGCTGAGGCAGCTTGGCAAAGGATAATAAAAGACCCGGACTTTGCTATCTATGATGAGATTAGGGCAAGGACCGGCCATGACCCTTTGCGTGTGCCTAGTTTTGCACAGGTAAAGGGAACAGAACAATGGAGAACTGCTGAGGAGTTTGGGTTTCCTACAGTAGAAAGATGGATACCTAGAGTCACTGCTAAACTACCCATTATTAGACCGTTTGAGAGGGCATTTGTTACTGGTACAAACTGGATTGTGTGGCCGATATGGAAAGCTCAATTAAAGTTTGCTAGGTTATATTCAGAGAGGATAGCTTCAGGTCAGGTAACATTAAAAGAGGGTGAAGCATTTGACATAGTTCAGGAGATGGCTGGATTCCAGTCTTTCTTAGGTGATGCTATCCAGAGGGGTACTTTACCTGTA
>Ga0114919_10005067_pt1 | contig 10519 bp, 8 predicted proteins | sample BlataG_FD_88682 | JGI IMG/M metagenome (GOLD analysis project Ga0114919, IMG submission 88682) | Deep subsurface microbial communities from Black Sea to uncover new lineages of life (NeLLi) - Black_00105 metaG | ecosystem: Environmental > Aquatic > Marine > Oceanic > Sediment | place: Atlantic...
CATCGCGACCATCACGCGAAATTGACCGGCCAGTTGGGAAAGCCCGAAGCCTATTATTTCCCCCCACAGGCAAACAACTACGGAGGCGACTTCCCCTACACTTTTTTCGGCCTTCAGCCGGGAATAACCAAGGAGCAGGTCCGACAGGCACTTCTTGACTTTGAGAAGGGCGACAACAAAATCACAAATCTCTCTGCGGCCTATCGCCTCGAAGTCGGTACGGGCTGGGATGTCCCGCCCGGCGTCCTGCACGCACCCGGCAGTCTCTGCACATACGAACCACAAAAGGCATCAGACGTTTTCTCTATGTACGAGTCGGTGCCGCACCACCAGGTTGTGCCGAAAGAGCTTCTGTGGAAAGACACGCCCGAAGACAAGATGGGAGATGTCGACCATTTGCTTGAGGTGATTGATTGGGACCTGAATGTCGACCCCGACTTCGCAAAGAACCGATTTATGCGTCCCAAACCTGTTCAGCCTGTAAAACAAATGGAAGCCGAAGGTTACATCGATAACTGGATATGCTACAAGTCACCGGCCTTCAGTGCCAAAGAGCTTACCGTCCTGCCCGGCAAAACCGTAACCATCAAGGACAGCGCCGCCTATGGATTCATTATGATGCAGGGTCACGGCAAGATGGGTGTGTGGGATATCGAGACGCCCTCGCTTATAAGATACGGCCAGTTGACACATGATGAGTACTTTGTCAGCGAAGCAGCAGCTAAGGAAGGAGTTACAATCACAAATCCTTCCAAGACCGACCCCATCGTTATGCTCAAACACTTTGGCCCGGACAACCCAGATTTAAAACTATAACAATTATTGGGTCCCCATCCTGATTCTGTCAGGATGGGGACTCTTTGTTACACATCACACAGAACAACGGCTTCCCTGAGGCCCTTCAACGGGTCGCGGGTCGGAATGAATTCCTGGCCCACGTATCCTTTGTAGCCGGTTTTTATAATTTCTTTCATGATGGCCCTGTAGTTTATCTCCTGCGTGTCGTCGAGCTCGTTACGGCCGGGATTGCCCGCCGTATGGTAGTGCCCGATGTAGTCCTTGTACTGCCGGATGCGCCTGATGACGTCCCCGTCCATAACCTGCACGTGGTAAATATCGAACAGCAGCTTCATCCGCGGTGAGCCGACCTGCTTGACAATCTCCATACAGTAATCGGTATGGTCGCCCTGGTAGCCGGGGTGCCCCTTCATCTCGACCGCCACTCGGCTGTTGAGAATCTCCAGGCACACGTTGACCTTCTTCCTCTCCGCATAACCTATAATCTTCTTAAAGCCGTCGACACAGTTCTTTAGTCCAACATCATCCGGAATATCTTCGCGGAAACCGGTGAAGGCAATAACACTGGGGACATTGTACTCGGCGCAGGCATCAATCGTCTCACGTGTTTTTGCGACGACCATATCGTGGTATTTGGGATTGTTGAAGCCCTTGACAAAGGGAGGGTCGGGCATGCCGCAGGGTGCGATGGCGCACGTCAGGCCGTACTTGTTGAGAGTAGCGAAGTTTTCAGGACCAACCAGTTCCACGCTTTTACAGCCAAGCTGCCTGGCAATCAGGCAGGTCTTCTCAATGTCCCAGTATTCCGCAAAGCACCAGTATACAATCGACTGATTAATGCGTCCCCTGGTAACGGCCCTTTTCCCACTTTTGTCTAAAGCCGCACACGACGTAAGCGACAGCGCCGTGGTACCGGCTGCACCTACACCAGCCGCCACCCGCAGCATATCTCGCCGACTGATACGTTCGCATCCCTGCCTGTTTAATTGACTTTCTTTCTTCATATTCATTTCCTCATATAGTTAAGTTTTTGTACTGACCATTGATATTTCAATCGACCACAGGCTCATCTGAAAAACGCGGATTATTCGGTGTTTATCAACTCACCGGTCGCCTTGTTCCACCGCACGATGCGGACCTTCATACGATGCTCTTTGCCGTGGCAGTCCGTGCAATATGGCTTCGCCTCGGTAGCTCCGGAGGTTGAAGCTTCAAAATCTTCATCGAAGATAGTCTCAGCCCCGGCCAGCAAGGGCTCGTGGTCTTCTATTTCTTGAATCTCGTGTCTTGGATGACACATCATGCAAGTCGGATTGATTTTAGCCTTGGGATACATAATTTCCGGCGGCGTGACGTTATCTTCGTCGCTGCGGTGCCTTTCCGATTCTCCATGGCACCTCTCGCAGCCGATACCCCCTAACTCATGGTCCAGAGCAAGCTCTTCTTCGTCAAAATCAAGGTGACACGCCCTGCAAAAAGGATTAGCGACAAAAGATTCATAGCTCGCCTGCTCCTTAACTGCTGCATCCTCAATCCGTCTCTCAACCGTAACCTCTTCAGCCTCGCTTTTGGTACTTGACTCTTCAGGCTCTTTCTTAGACGAGCAGTTTGCTGCAAAAACAAGCAGCAAACTGCCCATTATAAGCCCGCATGCTGTCACGGAGCTTCGTTTCACCAGCTTCATAGTCCGACATCCTTGTATCCTGGTTGCCTTATCTGAGCTTTATGTAGATTCAGCATACTCGCCTGCTACACGTATTCCCAGTCCTTCAGCCACTGATAGTGTGTCGGCAGCTTCGCCCACGCTCTGTCCATAGCCTCTTGAAGCTCCTTGGCCTCGGCTACGTCAAGCTCTCGACGTTTCTTGACGGCCTTTGCCATGTTGTCCACCTGGTGGGGGTTAATTATACCTGGGATAGGCGCCGTGATCGCATCCGTCGCCAGGATATAGCGGATCGCCATACGCGCCAGCCGGTCGTCTTCTTCTGCATGCGGATTACCAGGCGTACTATCACCCTTAAACAGTGAATTACTGGAGAACGGCTTGATACCGAAAACGCCCACGTCGTACTGCTTCACCGCATCGAACAGACTGTCCTTCGGCCGAACCTTGCTCTTGGCGGTATAGGGTGTCACAGCCACTTGAACAACGTCGGGGTAAGTCTCTATCATCCATTTGATATGCTGACGGTCGTGCGAAGAGAAGCCCGTGAAGCGCACCTTACCCTGCTTCTTCGCCTTCTCAAGCGCCTTCATCATCTCGTCCACCTCGCCTTTTGTATGCCGACCGCTCTGCTCGTGCATCGTAGGCCGCCACAGGTCAACGTAGTCCAGCTTCGCTATCCTCATACCCTTGTCCAGGGTCTGCAGCAGCGCAGGGGCCGTCCGGAACCTGGGGTTCCGCATCTCCTCCTGGTACCACGAAAAGCCGAGGTACATCGCATCACGTCTGCCTCTAAGCGCCTCTGCATAGGCCTGAACCTCTTCTCTCGTGCACGCATCGATATAGTTAATCCCCGACTCGATACATCGCGTAACGACATCACGACGGTTCTTCTTGAAACCATCGCTGTTCAAATCAGCACTCAGCCAGCCCCCGCCTTTGAACACGCCCGGCACCATTTTATCGATGCGCTTCCAATGACCGCCAAAACACACGGCCGAAACCCAGAGCCCGGTTTTCCCGAGACGCCGATACTCCATCTCAGGGTTGTAGCTGCGGGTTTTCCTGACTACCGCACCAGCCTCACCGGCCCGTGCAATTTGGCTTCCGGAGGCACCTACAGCCAGACCTGCGGCAGCAATCGCGCCGTCGCGTATAAAATCCCGCCGGCTCAGATTGTTTGGCTTACCTTGTTGCTTTTTTTGTTCCATACCTTACTCCTTAAAACTATTGCTTGATTATAGTTTTCATTACAAGATTATACTTCACGTTCCACGTTCACCTTCTCATAGCACGCCTTTAGATAATCACGCGACTTGGCCAGATTGGCCTCCATCACATCCGCTTCCGGATGCCCGTGCATGAATGGATTGACGTATCTGCGGTATCGAATCTTTGCCAGAGCCTCTATCCAGGGCGTCATGTCCGTCGGACCGATACCCGGGAGCTGCTTTGAATCCCCATAGTGCTGCCACGCGTAGAAGAACAAAAGCTGCCTGCCGCAAATACGAATTGCCTCCGGCACAGAAGCCTTAATTGTCTGGAGGTGATACGGAGCCAGCGCGATGCCCAACCTCTTCGAAGTGTTAATATCGACGAACGCCTTGAGCGAATCGAGCGAGTTAAGCAGGGCATTGCCGTGGTTTTCAATCGCCAGATATGAGTTATTTTTCTCTGCCAGCTCGACAAGTGGCTTGAGACCTTCGATAAACTGTCTCATCCGACCGGTCAGTTCCTCCGGCTTACATGGTCCGGCGCTGCCCTGGACGGCCACGCCGCCGCCGGCCTTGCCTAATAGCTCGGCGTAACGTTCGTATCCGCCCCTATAGACTGAAAACGCAAATAGTTTCAGCTTGTGTTTTGCCAGCAGTTTTTTCAGGCCCTCTGCGCCCAGCCGTTTGGCAACGTCGTCGAGATGTGGACAGCCCTCGTGTGCCGACCAGATGTCAATCGCCTCGAATCCCAGATTCGCTATCTGCCTACACGCCTGCTCGATAGGAAGCTGCATGAAATGAATCGACGATGTTGACAGTTTCATCCGCCATTTTTTCTTGATGGCTGTCCGTGCCAACGCCGGCAGAACCGGAGCCGTAACTCCGGCCGCTGCTCCCGCGCCCATAACTTTTAGAAAGCCGCGACGCGTGTAACTAACTGCACCTATCTTTCTTTCCTCCTTGTTAATAGCAGACATATTAACTTTCATACGCCCTTCAGCCGTTTCTTAACAATTAAGTATGAAATATTCATTATGCACATTCCTCTCGTTTTGTCAAGCGGTTTTTATGGGACATTCGGGCCTAAAAAGCCCTTTCGAACACATTTCCAATTACGAAATTAAAGTCTAAAGTAGGCCACAAAATTAGGGTCACTGTTATAGGAAAATTCTATTCTTTCCCAAATGGTCTTGTCGTAATCTTGTTCCGGCCACTGGGTTTTGGCAATCCGAATTAGTACCAACCCCACAGGAAATCTTGGCACTCCCTCGATTACTATGGCTGAGGGCGGTGTCTCCTTCAACATCTCCCTGAATGCTTCTGCATCTAACGTATTGGTAACCTCACGCTTCGAGGCCGACAGTGCGCTGGCAATTTTACAGCCATCCCATCCAGCCGACAGTTCAGGATAAATGTCGCATCCACTTTCAAGGGCATAAAGAGGCGCAAGTGTAACTACCAACTTTGGTTCTTGGGTCTTTTGGGCCATTTCCTCAGATATCTGATGCAACTTCATAGGAATCCAGCTCCGGGGCCTGAATATTCTCGACGTCCTCCACAGCAAAAGCCGGTTTGAAATGACCGCTGAAAACGTACAGGCGATTACTACAATCGAGACTGTTCTAAAAAGCCTATGCGGGCTGCTGCTCGTCCCGAGCCTTCTTAAATACAGCAGGGGGTACGCGAAGCCGATTATCATGAAAGGAATCAACATTGCAAATTTCTCGTACAACACTTCCGGAGAACATATAGAGATTATCAAAAATATCACCGGCACTAAGATGGCAAGTACCGCATTTCTCAGATTCGATAGCTCTAACTTTCTCCGACCCAGTATAATCAGCACAACAACGCAAATGGCGACCAGAAAAGGGAAAATGCCGCGTGGTTCTGTAACGTAGGTAAGAAATATTGAAAATTTTCCTAACAGTCCTCCTCCCATCATCAATTGCATTTTGCGTATAAATTGCATCTTTAACATAGGCATCTCGAAAACGTTTATAAAGAAAGCGTGAGGTGCTTGGACCATCGTCCATACAGGCAGAATCAAAATGACAACTGGAGCAGTCAAAAACGCAAAGACAGTCTTAAGCCTTTGTTTGCCTGACTCTGCGCGCTGGATTAGCAGCATCACGAAAAACAGCAGTTGAATAAAACCCGCCGTGAAATGCAGGCAGGTTGCCAATGTAAGCAGAGCGCTCATAAGCCCAATCCGCAAATACCGCGACCGCCGCTTAAAATCGATAGATACAAACAACCAGAATGACACTACAATGCACAATATCACAAAATCCTGGCTTAAGGCAAAACCGCTGACCTCATCGACGTGAGAATTGAACACGCACAGGACAGCCATAGCCATACCCAACAACCAGCCCGTGATAGTAAAAGGTGCAAAAACACGCCTGAATATGCCGATGATGGATATTACCACGAGTATGTTACATACGACCGTGAGCATCCTTGCGGTAAACAGATAGTGCGTTGTGTTCAAGGCCTTAAATATTGCCGCACAAAGGAAAGGATGATATGGCATTTGAGATGCGCAGGCAAAATCTCGGTAAATCATTTTGCCCTTCGTCAGCAGAATACCGGCGGCACACGAGGCATGCTCAGCATCAACAACAGGCTTGACCATACTGCTCATAAAGATTACAAGCGAAAGGACAACTAATGCCAAACAGGCTATCGTCTTAACTATTCTTAATAAAGTCCGACTGTCCAATTTCAAACCTTTACTCCGCTGTTATTCTGCTATCAAAACATCCCAATCAAAAGCCAAACAATTATACACACCAAAGGGAACTATTTCCAGACAATTAAAATAAAACCAAATATCTAAACGATAAAGCAGCTTATAACAAGCTAAACCACCCGCCCTAATTTCCTGCATTTAGCTGCGCTGCAGAAGAAACTCATTGAAATACCACTTCTTTTATGAAATAATAAGTCACCATATGAAGACTCAAATGAAAAAATTGCTGTTTGCGGTTGTATTTAGCCTCTGCCTCGCCGCCTTCACGAAAGCGGACCTGGCAAAGCGGGTTGACGCTATTATCAGCCGGCCTTCTCTGAAAAAAGTCCAGTTTTCCATTCATATTGTAAAGGCTGACTCAGGCAGGACAGTCTACAGCCTCAATTCAGGAGAGGCGCTGGTGCCGGCCTCGAATATGAAAATAATTACCGCCGCAGCCGCCCTTAAATTCTTAGGTGCAGATTATAAATATAAAACAAGAGTCGGGCTTTGTGACGATACGCTCGTGGTAATAGGGAGTGGTGACCCGCTGTTGGGCGACAAAGTTACGGATGATAAATATGGCCGAAAGGAAGGCTGGATATTTCAAGATATATTAGCTGCATTAAAGCGAAAGCGCATAACAACCATCAAAGATATCATTGTTGATAGCGGCGTATTTGATGACCAGCGTATCCATCCAGGCTGGCCGAAGAAAGAGTTGAACAAACCATACGCCTGTGAAGTGAGCGGCTTAAATTTTAACGGCAATTGTATAGACATCTCCGCTAAAAAAACCGGCAAAAGAGTGCTCGTCTCCATCGAGCCGCAAACAGCCTTCATAAAGGTCAGCAATAAGGTCATACCGATATCAAAAGGAACAAGTACGATTGGCTCTTACCGCAATAGCCGTCCTAATGAGATTGTCGTTCACGGCAAATGTAAAAGCAAAATTGGTCCCTATGCCGTTGCGATTGAAAGGCCTGCTGCGTTCTTCGGATTTTTATTAGCGGAGAATTTAATTAAAGCCGGCATAAAAACAAAAGGCGAGCTTATAGAAAAAGCGGTGAGCGATGATTGCAATGTCACCATGTTGGCCGAATACACCACACCCATAGCTGATTGTCTCACACGTTGCAATAAGGACAGTTTTGGATTAGCGGCAGAAGCGCTTTTCAAGACCATCGCCACCAATAGCAGCATGACCAATAAGAACGGAAGTTGGGCAGCAGGGCGGCAGATTATCTCACGCTACCTGTCAGCCCTTGGCATCGACAGAAGTCAGTTTTACATCGCCGATGGCAGCGGCTTGAGCAGACAAAACGAGCTTAGTGCATACACTATAACCAGAGTCTTATCGGACGTTTATAATGGCAGGGACTGGCCGTTATATAAGGCCTCGCTGGCAGTAGGGGGGGTCGATGGCACAGTCAGCACAAATTTCAAGGAGCAAAAATACAAGGGCAAAGTCTTCGGCAAGACCGGATACATAGCGGGTGTCAAGGCCCTCTCCGGCGTTTGCACCACCACCGCAGGCGATTACATCTTTTCTATTCTTGCCAACAAAGCAAACGGCAAAACCCGTACCGCAATAAACGACATCGCAAAAGCAATTATTGATACAGAATATCAGTAAATACCATTCTTAAGGGCGGATTCGTTAATTGCAATTTGAAGGAGCCTATCATGGACATTTCAAGACGCGATTTGGTTTTCAAAAGCGTGGGGATGGCTGCATGCGCCCCCGTAGGCGCATTCGGCCCCAACCCGGCAAAAGCAGAGACCGTGGAAAAAGAAGGAGAGAAAATGTTTTTCAAATTATATCCTGTCGGCAAAGTCCAGAAGAAGGACAAGTTAGTAACGATGCGGATTTTTGACAGGTACGCTGATGCGCTCAAAGGGCTGGATGGCTTTTCACACGTATGGGTCCTTTATTGGTTTGACAAGAACGATACGCTCCGAAAACGAAGCATCCTTCAGGTCCACCCGCGGGGCAACAGGGAAAATCCGCTGACCGGCGTCTTCGCCTGCCGTTCGCCCGTTCGGCCTAATCTCATTGCCCTGAGCTTGTGCAGGATTATTTCGCTTAAAGCCGGCGTAGTTCAAATCGACAAGATAGACGCCTTTGACGGCACCCCCATCCTCGATATCAAGCCGTATGCTCTCGGCATAGACAGCCCGACCAAAGGCGTCCGCCTTCCGGATTGGCTGAAAAAGTAGGCTCTTGCCGTAATTTGGCGTGGGGTCATTGCGAGCCCGCCGCAGACGGGCGCGGCAATCTATATTTAGCCTGTGGTTTTACCGCAGGTCTATTTGTCTGAAATATACAACGGGGCCGTTCTCGTACACTTTCCTCTCCCAATCAGGCTTGACTGCCGTTTTAAGCAGAGGCTCTTCGAGGAATTTCATTTCTACATTAACTATCACCGCCGAAGGCGGCTCATTTTCCACTAATCTCGCGAGTGTTTTTGGGCCTACTGTGTGCGTGATGTCACGGTTCCAGGCAGACAGCCTGTCCCCAATCCTGTAAACAATCGAGCCGCACGAAAGCTCAGTATAAATATCGCAGCCGCCTTCAAGAGCGAATAGGGGGGCTAAGGTAAGTATTTTTTTTGGTTCTTGAGTTTTCTCAGCTATATCCTGCGATATCTTATGCACTTGAATCGGCACCCAGCCTTCAGGATAAAAGAGCACCACAGTTCTATACAGTACAATAGGGTATGAGACCACCGCCACAACCACGCAGAAAGTGACGACAGCACAGGCTATCTTAAATTGCTTGTTGTCCTTGACCTTATCGGCAAGTTGTCTTAGGTATAGCAGTGGATAGGTGAAACTGATTATCATGAAAGGCACAGGCATTGCAAGGTATTGTCTCCACATTGTCGGAGGAATCAGAGCTATTATGAAAAACGCCAGTACCAGCAGGGCGGCAAACAATAAATTTCTGGAGTCGGATTTGGCTAACTTTTTGCGATGCCACACCATCGCCAGACAAAGATAAATCGTTAGCACTATAAGTACAAAGTAACCCGGCGTTTTGAAAGCACTTAATGTTAGACCAAGTTTATTATGAACCATACCGACTTCATGCAGCCATTTCCCGTACAACCTCGGTATCCAGACCAGGTTCAGGAAAAATGCCCGCCCCGATGAAGCTATCACCCAAACAGGCCAGATCAATACTATGCCAGTCGCTATCAAAAACGGCAGGGCGGTCTTAAATCTCTCTTTTATTGACTCAGCCGGCTGGCTCACCAAAGCCGCTAAAAATAGCAACTGCACTAAAGCTGTCGTTACCCGCATACACGTTGCCAATGTAAGCAGCCCGCCAATGACCGCAATTCGCCAGTACTTTGATTTCGCCCCTGCTTTAGCAGGGGTAAGCTTGTCCCCGCGAAAGCGGGGATCGGTCGATACAAACAGCCAGAAAGAAACAACTACACATAAGATTACTACATCGTGGTTCCACGCATAGCCGTTGGCATAATCGACGAGAGGATTAAATACATACAGGACGGCCGCCGCAACACCCAAAGCCGTCCCACAAATCGCAAACTTGCCGAAGATATGCCGATATATGCCGACAATGCAAAGCATCACAAGAACGTCACAGACCACAGAAACCAACCTGCCAACGAGTAAGTAATGACTGGTATTGAGTATCTTGAATAAGGCTGCGTAGAGCAGCGGGTGATAGGGCAGTTGCGCCACGTAGGAAAAATCCCTGTAAATCATTTTACCCTGGCTCAGCAGCACGCCACCGGTGCAGTACATTTGTTCATCCCGGCCGAGAGGCTTGGTCATACTATTGGCAAAGATTGCAAGTGAAAGTACCACCAGCATTATAATAACAACAGTATTAATAATTTTCGGTGACATTTAACCTGATTTCCTGATTCCCTGACACTCTGTTTCCCTGCGGCAGTTTACCATTCAGTTAGCTCTCCGAGCAGCTCCTCGACCAAATCCTTCATCGTTACGATACCGATGGGCCTTTCTTGCCCCCCGCGACCGGTTCTCGTAACCAAAACGATTTTTTGATTTTCTCTCTGCATAATATTTATCGCCTCGATCACTGTTGTTTTGCCGGCAAGTTTGCGGATTGGC
>Ga0114919_10005068_pt1 | contig 10517 bp, 12 predicted proteins | sample BlataG_FD_88682 | JGI IMG/M metagenome (GOLD analysis project Ga0114919, IMG submission 88682) | Deep subsurface microbial communities from Black Sea to uncover new lineages of life (NeLLi) - Black_00105 metaG | ecosystem: Environmental > Aquatic > Marine > Oceanic > Sediment | place: Atlantic...
ATCGAGCTCATGCGGGCGCGAAATGGCGGAAAGGGGTATAGATGGTCGGAAGACCTCCCAAACCGACCAAACTGAAGATCCTGCAGGGCAATCCGGGCAAACGGCCGCTGCCGGAGAACGAGCCGCAGCCAACCGTGGCCATTCCCACGAGGCCAGGATGGCTCTCGCCCGAGGCCAAGCACGAGTGGAGCCGACTGGCGCCGGAGCTCGAACGCCTCGAGCTGCTGACGATCGTTGATCGTGGCGCCTTCGCGGCCTACTGTCAGAGCTGGGCACTGTACGTCGATGCGGTGAAAGACATCGTGGATAATGGGACCTCTTTTACTACCGACACGGGCTATGAAGGGCCTCGGCCATCGGTCGGTATGATGGTCAAAATGCTCTCTGCCATGAGCCGGTTTGGCGGCAAATTCGGGCTATCACCGGCTGATCGCGCCAAGATCGACCTGCCGAAGCCAGCAAAAGGGGACGAGTTTTCCGAGTTTCTGCGCAGGAAACTGAGCCGTGGCTGAGCCTATTGCGCTCGAAGCGCACCCGGCGATGGTCTACGCGCGCGGCGTTGTGGACGGGACTATCCCCGCGGGGGATCTCATTCGGAAGGCGGTGGCGCGACAGCTAGACGACGCTGAGCATGCCACGGAACGTGGCCTATCATTTGATCGCGCGGCCGCAGAGTATGTGATCCAGTTCTTCGGTTTTCTTCGCCACTCTAAGGGAGAGTGGGCTGGGGAACCGTTCATCCTGGAGCCCTGGCAGCAGTTCATGATCTGGTGCCTTTTCGGGTGGAAGCGGCAGGACGGCACGCGTCGTTACCGAACAGCGTACATCGAGGTGCCGCGAAAGAACGGCAAGAGCACATTGGTCGCTGGGCTCGGGCTCTACCTGATGGTGGCGGACGGCGAGCCCGGAGCGGAGGTCTACTCGGCGGCGACGAAACGCGACCAGGCCAAACTGAGCTGGTCGGAAGCCGTGCGCATGGTGAAGGCTTCCCAGTCGCTCTCCAAGATGGTGCAGCACTGGAAGTCGAGCGACACGCTCTGCATCCTCGAGACGGCGACCAAATATCAGCCCCTCGGCGCGGACGCGGACACCATGGACGGCCTGAACGTGCACGGTGCGATGATCGATGAGCTGCACGCGCACAGGACACGAGCGGTTTTCGATGTTTTGGACACGGCGACAGGCGCGCGGCGCCAGCCATTGATCGTGGAGATCACGACGGCCGGGAGCGATCAGACCAGCATCTGCTTCGAGCATCATGAGTACTCGCGCAAGGTTCTGGAGGGTACGATCCAGGATGACAATTGGTTCGCTTTCATCGCCGCCCTGGACGAGGGAGACAAGTGGACGGATCCGCATGTCTGGGCGAAGGCCAACCCGAACTTGGGGGTGAGCGTGAAGCTGGACGATCTCCAGCAAAAAGCGGACCGGGCGCGTCAGTTGCCCGGACAACAGAATGCCTTCCGGCGACTCCACCTGGACCAGTGGACGCAACAGACCGACCGCTGGATCGACCTGGAGCTATGGGACGCGAACGCCGGCATCGTCGACGAGAACCGGTTGCGTGGGCGGCTCTGCTATGGCGGGCTGGACCTGGCCTCGGTGAGCGACCTGCTGGCCTGGGTGATGGCCTTCCCCCACGATGGCGATCCCGAGGCGCTGGACATTCTGGCCCGATTCTGGTGTCCGAAAGCCAGGCTCTACGACGAGACGAACAAGTACCGCGACCAGTACCAAGCATGGGCCCAGGCGGGCTATCTGAACGTGACCGATGGCGATGCGGTGGACTATGGATTCGTGAGGCGGGCAATCCTGGAGGATGCCCGCAAGTTCGACCTGCAGGATCTGAACGTGGACCGTCTCTTCCAGGGCTACCAGATGAGCCAGGAGCTGGCCGACGAGGGGTTGACCGTGTTCGGAATGGGCCAGGGCTTCCTCTCGATGGCGGCGCCGATGAAAGAGTTCGAGCGGCGCTTGCTCCTGAAAAAGCTGCACCATGGCGGGAACCCTGTGCTGAGGTTCATGGCCGACAACGTGGCGGTGCGACAGGACCCGGCAGGCAACTTTAAATGCGACAAGGCGGCCAGCCAGGGCAAGATCGACGGCATCGTCGCCCTGGTGATGGCCATCGACCGCGCGACGCGACACGAGCCGAAGAAGCGATCAGTCTATGAAGATCGCGGATTGGAGGTTGCCTAGCATGGATCTCTTCACTCCGTATCCGTGTCTGCGCCAGGTGCTGGTCACCACCAAGACCGATCGCACCTTCCGCGGCGTGCTCTGGCGGAAACGTCGCGGGTATCTGGTCCTGAGGAATGCCGAGATGCTGCGCGAGCGCGATGCGCGAGTCAAGATGGATGGCGAGCTGGTGATCGAGAGCGCTAACGTTGACTTTGTGCAGGTGGTGAGCTGATGGCCGTTGTACTGTCGGAGCAAACGCTGGTGAGCATGTAGCCGGGATGGTGGCCCACAGGATCCTATGGCAGCCTCCGTCTCTACGATCAGTACAACTATGATTACGCCACGCTCTACCGCGTCCAGCCCAACGTGCGGGTCTGCGTCGATTTCCTGGCCCGGAACATCGCACAGCTCGGCCTCCATGTCTTCCGGCGCGTCTCCGACACTGATCGGCAGCGCCTTCGGGATCATCCGCTAGCGCAGCTTATTGGGCGACCTCTGCCCAACGTGTACAAGGTCACCCGCTATCGCCTGATCGAGTCGCTGATGGCGGATCTGGGCATCTATTTCAACGCCTACTGGCTCAAGGTCACGACGATGGAGGGCGGCATGGGCCTCCTCCGGATACCGCCCGTCTACGTGACGGTGCGCGGCAATCTCGTACCGACCAGCTATGAGATCAATTGGGCGACCGCGGCGCCCATCAAAAAGAAGCCCGAGGAGATCGTGCATTTTCGTGGCCACAACGCTGACAACGCCATCTTTGGTCTCTCGCCGCTGGAGACGCTGCGACGGGTGCTGGCCGAAGAGCACGCCATGGGCAACTATCGCGAGAATTTCTGGCAGAACGCGGCCAGGATGAGCGGGATAATCGAGCGGCCAGTGGAAGCGGCCGACTGGAGCGCGCCGGCACGAGAGCGGTTCAAGGCCGAGTTCGAGGCTCTCTACGCGGGCGACGAGAACAGCGGCAAGACGGCCATCCTGGAAGAGGGGATGAGCTGGAAGGAAGCGAGTTTCAATGCCCAGCAGAGCGAGTACCTGGGGGGGCGCAAGCTGTCCCGCGAGGAGTGCGCCAGGTCCTACCACATCCCGCTGCCCATGGTCGGGATCCTGGATAACGCTACCTTCTCGAACATCAAAGACCAGCACAAACAATTGTATCAGGACTGCATGGGGCCCTGGCTCAAGATGCTCGAGGAAGACATGGAACTCCAGCTCTTGCCCGATTTCGAGGACAGGGAAGGCGTTTATCTCGAGTTCAACATCCGGGAAAAGCTGGCGGGCTCATTCGAGGAGCAGGCAAAGAGCTACCAGAGCGCCGTGGGGCGCCCGTGGATGACGGCCAACGAGGCCCGGGCGCGGCAGAACCTGCCCAGCCTCGATGGCGACGCGGACCAACTGGTCACGCCGCTGAACGTGCTCACCGGGGGGCAGGCATCGCCGATAGACAGCGCCCCCAAGTCGCAGGGCCCCGTCCTGAGGCCTCGACTGAGCCAGCCGAAGTCCCTGCCGAAGGGCCCGCATGGGGTCACGGATCCGGAGACGAAGGCCAGGCGCGGCCTGATCGACCCGACGCTCCCCTAGCTGCGAGAGCGGCACGAGGCCAAGTGGTTGGCCGTGATGCAGCGCCACTTCCGCAGGCAGGAGAGCGGCGTCGTCGGGCACATCCCGGCGAAAGCAAAGAAGGACGTGGTGGTTCTGGATGCCATCTGGGATGCCAGGCGATGGAACGAGGAGCTGCAGGCCGATCTGTTCCGGATGAACGTGGCCACGGCGACGGTATGGGGGCGGTACGTGGCCGGTGAGATGGACCAAGAGTTCGACGGCGATCCTATGCTGGAGTGGTTGCGGGAGAACGCCAGGATCGGGGCGGAGGAGATCAATGCCACGACGCGCGACAACATCGCGGACGCCTTGACTCAGGAGGAGCCTCGGAGCGCCGTGCAACACCTCTTCGAGGTGGCCGTCGCCGCCCGGGCGGTGCAGATCGCCAGGAGCAAGGTGACCATGGCGTCGGTTTTTGGCAGCCAGGAAGGGGCGCGGCAGAGCGGCCTGCGCACCAAGACCTGGCAGGTGAACTCGTCGAATTCGCGGCACACGGATCTGGACGGCGAGACGGTGTCGATGGGGGAGCGATTCAGCAACGGCATGCGCTGGCCGGGCGACCCGGCGGGTGGCGCAGAAAACAATGCGAATTGCATGTGCTCGCTTGGATTGGGGAGGTAACCATGGAACACAAAACCTTTCGCGGCAGGGTGACGCTGAAGGAGGACGGGCAGCCTGGCGAGGTGGAGGCGGTATTCGCCACGCTGAACGTGATCGACCTCGATGGCGACGTGACGGTGCCCGGCGCCTTCACCGATGGCGAGGCGGTGCGCATCGCCGCCTGGTCGCATAACTGGGGCGCCCTGCCGGTGGGGCGGGGCGTGATCCGGGAGGAGAAGGATGAGGCCATCATGGATGGCGCGTTCTTCTTCAACACGGAGGCCGGGCGGGAGCACTATGAGACGGTCAAATCGTTGGGCGATCTTCAAGAGTGGTCCTACGCCTTTGACCTCCTGGAATCCGCGGAAGGGACCCTTGAGGGGGAGCCGGGTGGGTTCCTGAAAAAGCTCAAGGTGCACGAGGTGTCGCCGGTGATGCTGGGAGCAGGCATCGGAACGCACACCAACGACATCAAGGCGGGCAAGAGCGATGACCTGGATAAGCTCGTCCAGGCCATACATGATCTATCCATCAAGCTGGGCGCCAAAAGCGCCTCAGATGGCGACGACGAGGGTGAAGGCGACGGTGAAGGCGACGGTCAAGACGAGGGCGACGGCGACGACGCCAAGTCGAGGACGCGGAAGCCGAGCACGGCCGCCGAGCGCGCTGCGATCGATCTCATGGAATATACAGATTGGATGGAGGAAACATCGTGAATTTGAAAGAGCTCAAGGAGAAATTCAAGAAAGCGCTGCTGGACGCCAGGGGCATCTGTGACGAGGTGGACAAGGCGGAGCGCGACTTTTCCGTCGAGGAACGGACCAAGCTCTCCGGCCACCTGGAGGAGGCCGGCAAGCTCAAGAAACAGATCGTCGAGCTGGAGGGCGACGCCGAGATGCGCAAGCAGATCCTGGCCATCGGCGAGGGGCTCGATCTGGGCGGTAAGGGCGAAGGCGGCGGAGGTACTCAGAGTCCGCCAGGACGGGGCCCTTCGGCAGGCTCAGGACGGGGCCCTTCGGCAGGCTCAGAACGGGGCAAGACCATCGGCCAGCGGTTCGTCGAGAGCGAGGCCATCCAGGCATGGCTCAAGCACGTCGGGCCATCCGGCAGGATCCCAGAGAGCGCCAAGGGGCTCATCAGCCCGCCGGTCGAGTTCAAGGACCTGCTCACCGGCGTTAGCGATACCAGCGCCGGCGCGTTCGTGCAGACCGACTATACCGGCATCTACGAAGCGCTGGGGCGGCAGCTGCTGACCCTGCGCCAGATGATCTCGCTCCGGCAGACGACCAGCGACCTGGTGGAGTTCGTGCGCCAGACGCAGATCGTGCAGGAGGCCGCGCCGGTGCCCGAGGCCAACGTCAACGACTATGCGGGCGCCACGGGCGAAGTGAGTGGAGAAAAGCCAGAGGGCGCTACGGCCTTTGAGAAGGTCACGGCGGCGGTCAAGACCATCGCTGTCTGGATCCCGGCCACCAAGCGCGCCCTCTCGGACGCTTCGCAGATCCGGGGCATCATCGACCAGGAGCTGCGCGAGGACCTGGAGGAAGAGCTTGAGGACCAGCTCATCAACGGGAACGGCGTCGGCGAGAACTTTACCGGCATCCTGAACACCGCGGGCATCCTGGCCCAGGCCTGGAACACGGACATCCTCACCACATCCCGCCAGGCCAAGACCACGCTGCAGGTAACCGGTCGCGCTCGACCCACCGCGTGGCTCATCAACCCGTCCGACTGGGAGACCATCGAGCTGCTGCAGGACGCCAACAACCGCTACTACTGGGGCGGGCCTCTCTCCAACGGCGCGCCACGGTTGTGGGGCGTGCCCATCATCGAATCCGAGACCATCGCGCAGGGCACCGGCCTGCTGGGCGATTTCCGCAAGGCGATCCTGTGGGACCGCGAGCGGGCCAGCATCCAGGTGAGCGACAGCCATGCCGATTTTTTCATTCGGAACATGGTCGCCATCCTGGCCGAGATGCGCGCGGCCTTTGGCCTGATCAGGCCATCGGCGTTCATCGCCGTCGATTTCGAGTCGGGCAGCTAGGCAAGGGATAGTGAATGAACGGTAGGGGCGCCTGGTTCGACAGGCTCTCCATGACTAACCAACTTGTTGGTTAGTCACCCTGAGCTTGTCGAAGGGCGCCCCTACATAGAACGACGAGGAGAGAGCAATGCCAGCGAAGGTCACAGTTGTGTGCCAAAACTATCAACAGGACAGGGTGATCCCGCGCCATGCACGCGCGCTGGCCGCGAGGCTGGGCTGGTCCCTATCCGCGGGGGTAGACCCGTCCGCTGATGTGGTTTATCTCCTGGCCTACTTTGACGGCCAGCGCATAAAGTCGGCGAACTGGCCCAAACGGACGGCGGGCTGCTTTACCCATCTGGAGGAGGAGCCGCCCGGGAACGCCAAGGCAAAGCTCTTCCACCGCATCGCGAAAAAAGTGCAATTGCGCACCTGTTGGGCTGACATGTACGCTGAGGTACTGGCGCCGTATGGTGCCACAGTGAAGGTGAGCCCGGGCCTGGAGCGAGCTCATTTCGCACTGGCCCTTCGACAAGCTCAGGGTGCCAAACGCATCATCGCAGGGTTCAGCGGCTACACCTATCGCAATCATCGCAAGGGCGAGGATCTGGTGAATGGCATCATCGCGTCCAAGATCGGCAAGAAGATCGACTGGCGGGCCAGCGGCCGTGGATGGCCGGTGGCCACCAAGCGCTATTCCTGGGCCGACCTGCCCTCATTCTTCCAATCGCTTGACATATTGGTCGTGCCCAGCCGGGTGGAGGGCATCCCCATGCCGCCCCTGGAGGCGCTCTGCTGTGGCGTCAGCGTGGTGATCCCGCGCAACGTGGGCATGCTGGACGAGCTGCCCGATCTGCCGGGCATCCACCGCTACGATCGCGGCGACCTGGCGTCGCTCCTTGTCGCGCTGGAGGAGGCGGTGGCCACACGGCGCCAGGTGGGGCCTGAGGAGCTGCCCGACGCCACCGAGCCCTATTCCATGGAGCAATGGTGCGACGATCACGCGAGCGCCTTCGCCGAGGTGTTTGGCACGGACATGGTGGATGTGAGGACCCTTCGACAAGCTCAGGGTGATAGACAGGGTGGACTTGGTGATAATCATGGTGAGGTCTCCCCAGAGGTCTCGACTGAGCCCGTCGAAGTCCTGGTCGATGGGCTTGTCGAACCATCGCCCCTACCAGCGTACACGCCTCTGCCGCCCAGGGCGCCGGCCAGCAAGCGGGGCATCTACCTGGTGGCGTTCGGGGATCCGGCCCGCACGGCGGCATCCGACCTGATGGCCACCATCGTGACGCACATGCCCGATGTGCCCATCGCGCTCTGCGCCGCCAAGCCCATCGGCCCCGAGAGCGTCTTTGTAAAACAGGATGACAGCGACATCGGCGCGCGTCGCTCCAAGATCCGCATGTACGAGCTGGCGCCCCAGGAATGGGAGACGGTGCTCTACATGGATGCGGACATGGAGATGACGGCGCCGGTCTACCAGTTCTTCGAGTGGGTGGAGGACGGCTGGGACATGGCGGCCACCAAGGATCCGCATCTGGTGGACAGCATGGAGTCCTATGCCAGGCCAAACAATCAGGCGGACCTGAGATCCATCAAGCGCGCGGTGGGCACGCTCAACGCGCTGCAGGTCGCCGGCGGTGTGATGTGCTTCCGGCGCAACGAGCGGGTCAAGGCTTTTTTCGATGCCTGGCTGGCCGAGTGGGAGATCCACAAGCAGCGCGATCAGGGGCCTCTCATCCGTGCGCTCTACGCGCACCCGTTGAAACTATGGCTCCTGGGCAACGAATGGAACACCTTTACCCGCTACATGAAACGCTCGCGGACGGCGGGGCTGCTGCACTTCCCGGGCAAGGCTCGACGCTGGCGCGGGCTCGTCTCGGGTCCCTTGGACGGCGAGAAAGCCTGGCTGGCGGTGAAGCGATTCGCGGACAAGCCCGCGCGGATCAGAAACCGTAGGAGTCAGCGATGAATCGGAGGATGCTATGACAATCCTGTATGCGGACCGGTTGTTCGAGCTGTTGGGCGATGTCGTGCCAGCAGAGTGCGACCGCGTTTTGATCAGTATCGCCGCGTCGGGGAACGTGCAAATAGAGATGAAAGAAACGGCCAAGCCGCGGTCGTTTCGCGTGTTGGATCTGGATGGCAGGGCGCTGATGCACCGACTCGGGAATGCCATTCCCGGGCTGGCAACGCTCGTGGAAGTCGATGTGGTGCGCGGCGAATCGCTGTATGTGATCATCACCGAGTTTGTTGACGACGAAGAGATGTGCAGCGAGCTAGCGTCTGCTCTCAGAGAGGCGGTAACGGATCGATGAACGGGACACCGCATCACGAGGTGATCAACGCTCAGCCCAAGGCCCTCATCGTGGGATTCGGCCACGTGGGCAAGCAGATCGCGCGCTATTTCAACGACGCGCACTATGTGGACATCGATGGCGAGAAGGCATGGCTGGCCGTGAAACGCTTCGCGGCCAAGCCGAAACGGGTCAGAGATCGTAGGAGCCAGCGATGAACCTGAGCGCATTCGCCGGGCGCACGGCATCGGTGCCCCCCACGGTAGAGATGCCCTGGAGCTATTTCGAACGGCGGGGCATCATGCTCGATTGCCGGGGGCCGCTGAGCATCGCCAGCTCGAGCCAGTGGGGATTCATGGTCCGCGTATACACCGAGAGCCACGGCATCGATGCCGGCCCCGGCAAGCTGGGGCCCACGGCGCCCTATCCGGTGACGGTGAAGGCGGGCGCGTGGATCGGATCGAGCGCGATCCTGGCGGGGTGCGTCGTGGGCGAGGGGGCCATCGTGGCGGCGGGGACGGTGCTGCGCGGCCAGACGGTGGGCCCGGGCGTCATGGTGGCGGGGAACCCGGCGCGTGTGGTGGCCAGGTGGAATGGGGCCCAGTGGGACTATCTGCCTGAGGAGGAGAGCGGTTATCGGAGGATGCTATCTTGAATGGCACGCCACATCCCGAGGTCGTGAACGCCCATCCCTGGGTCCTCATCGTGGGATTCGGGCACGTGGGGAAGCAGGTCGCGCGCTATTTCGACGACGCGCACTATGTGGACATCGATGGCGAGATCCGGCACGTGTCGATGGAGACCCCTCAGGAGGGTCCTGCAGGTGGTGGCTATGATCTGGGTTTCATCTGCGTGCCCACGCCGCAACTGTACGACGGGCGGTGCGACGTCTCGGTCGTGCGCCAGGCCATGGCCAAGTGGGGTGATCAGGCGCGCTACTGGTGCATCAAGAGCACGGTGGTGATCGGGACCACCGAGAGCCTGGGGGATAACGTCTGCTTCTCGCCCGAGTACTATGGCGAGACGCTGGGCCATCCCCTGGCCGAGCCCAGCCGGGAGACGTTCGTCATCCTGGGCGGGCCTCCCGTCGTGACGCAGGCGTTCGCCGCGGCCTGGACGCTGGTCACCAACAGTTGTACGCGCATCTACCAGACCGACGCCCGGACGGCCGAGCTGTGCAAGCTGATGGAGAACTCGTGGATCGCGGCCAAAGTGTCGTTCTGCAACCAGTTCTTCGACCTGGCCCGCCTGGCCGGGGTGGACTGGCACACGCTGCGCGAGCTCTGGCTGGCGGATCCGCGGGTGAGCCGCTTGCACACGTACGTCTATCCCGGCAATCGCGGGTGGGGAGGCAAGTGCCTGCCCAAGGACACGGCCAACTTGTGCGCCTGGGCCCGCGAGTTGGGCGACCCGGCGGAGCTGATGGAGATGATCCTGGCCTACAACGAGGCCCTGAGAGGCCAACGCTGACATGAAAAGCCCGAGCATGGAGACCCTACCGCTCACCGCCGAGATGCTGGCGCCGGACGCCGAGAGCCGGGCGCGGGTCGGGCGTTTCTGCCGCATGATCAAGAATAAGCCGCTCGTCAGGTATCTCGGCAAGCGCTACGGGCGACGAGGTCTGTGCCTGAAGGCGCTGCGCGGGCCGGGCGAGACGTGGGAATCATTGCCCATGGTCGACGCGGCGCGCGTGCAGAACATCGGCGCCGCGTACGGTGTGGCGCCGCGCGTGTACGATGTGGTGCGACTGCCGGGTGGCATCCTGGCGCAGGTCACCGATTGGGCGCCCCAGGTCGCCGAGCCCAGCCCCG
>Ga0114919_10005069_pt1 | contig 10516 bp, 11 predicted proteins | sample BlataG_FD_88682 | JGI IMG/M metagenome (GOLD analysis project Ga0114919, IMG submission 88682) | Deep subsurface microbial communities from Black Sea to uncover new lineages of life (NeLLi) - Black_00105 metaG | ecosystem: Environmental > Aquatic > Marine > Oceanic > Sediment | place: Atlantic...
ACCGGGATATGCCCCACTGTCTGCACGGCATCGGTGTGAAAACAGACGCCGGCTTCCCGCGTAATCTTGGCGATTTCAGCGATTGGCTGGATGGTGCCTATTTCGTTGTTGGCGTGCATTATGGAAACGATGATTGTTTTATCCGTAATTGCCTGGCGGACGTCATCCGGGTCAACCAGACCGTGCTCATCCACCGGCAGATAGGTTACCTCGAATCCCTGTGTTTCCAGAAACTGGCTGGTTTCCAGGATGGCGTGGTGCTCAATGGCTGAGGTGATGATGTGATTGCCTTTCTCTGCGCTGGCATAGGCCACGCCTTTGAGTGCGGTGTTATCCGCCTCAGTGCCACCGCTGGTGAAGACGATTTCCTCCTCCCGGGCACCGATAAGCGCTGCCACGCTGGACCTTGCCGCTTCAATGGCTTCTTTGGCATCCTGACCGTAGGCATAGATGCTGGAAGGATTACCAAAAGACTCGGAGAAGTAGGGAAGCATCGCCCGGACGACGTCGGGGTGGGCGGGTGTGGTGGCGGCATAGTCAAGATATATTCTCCTCACTTTAGCTCCCCTCGCCTTCAGCAGCGACGGGGTCAACACGTACTCCCTTGCTGGTTACCCAGGCAACGCCCTGTTCAATGTCGTTTTCATCACCCTCCAGCTCGAGCACAATCCAGCCCGCGTCTTCGGAGAGGTCGGCACGATGTATATTGGTAATCAGGTTGTACTGCTGCCCGAGGTTGTAGATGATGGGGTCCCGGATCTGCTCCTCATTGAAGGTAAACATGACACGCCGCTTGCTCATCTCACTCCTCTTTTTCTTCCAGCTCCTGCTCCATCCGCTTGCGCTGCTTTTCCAGTTCATCCGCGGAAGCACGGACGCCAAAGTGTTTTTCGAGTTTTTCCAGTCTTTCCTCAAGCTTGTCCTGTTCTTTAAGCACCAGCCTGATGGCTTCAGCAATCGGGTCGGGCAGCTTATCATGGTCCAGTTCCAGTATTGGCCGGTGGCGGTCTTCTGCTGACCTCCCCGGGACACCCACCACCGTGACGCCAGGCGGGACTGACTTGATGACCACGGAGCCGGAACCGACGCGAGCACCATCGCCAATGGTTATGGCACCGAGCGCAATCGCCCCGGCGCCGAGGACCACATTATTGCCCAGCGTGGGGTGGCGCTTCTTTTTCTCGGTGGTGGTACCGCCCAGCACCACCCCCTCATATATCAGGACGTCGTCGCCAATCTCGGACGTCTCCCCGATGACGACTCCCGCGCCGTGGTCAATGAAGAACCGGCGACCGATGGTAGCCCCGGGGTGTATTTCAATGCCGGTGAAAAATCGGCCGAGGTGGGAAAGGGAGCGGGAAAGCAGGCGCAGCTTGTGCTGCCACAGAAAGTGCGCCAGGCGGTGCAGCCACAGAGCATGCAGTCCGGGGTAACAGAGGAGAACTTCCAGCGTGCTCCTCGCTGCCGGGTCTTTGGCAAATACGGTTTGAATATCTTCCCTTAATATCTTAAACATACGATGCGCTCATAAATTAAAAACCAAGGGCTCCGGCGGTTACTTCTAGACCCTTGGTCCAAGCTACTGCCGCTTCCCTACGCTCGTATTACCGAGGTCAGGTCCACAGGGTTGTCCTTCCGTGGAAGGACTCTCAGCCCTCAGGCACCCCTAGCGGTTGCATAAATCGATTACCAATGAATATACCATAAGCTCGGCAAAAATGCAATGTGTTCAAGGCTATCCCTGCCGGTTACATTTCCTGGAAAAGCCACGTCGAGAGGTAGCGCTCCCCGGTATCGGGCAGAATGACGACGATGAGCTTGCCTCTGGTCTCCGGCCTTCGGGCGACTTCAAGAGCTGCCCAGGCGGCAGCCCCCGACGATATGCCGGCCAGTATCCCTTCCTCCCTGGCCAGCCGGTGGGCCATCGTCCCGGCATCTTCGCTGCTGACTTTAACGATTTCATCGATAAGGTCGGTTCTGAGAACATCGGGGATGAAGCCAGCACCGATGCCCTGTATTTTATGTGGCCCGCTCTTGCCCCCGGAAAGCACCGGCGAATCGGCCGGCTCAACGGCTATGGCCTTGAATCCGGGTTTTTTGGCTTTAATCGCCTCGGCGATGCCGGTGATGGTGCCCCCGGTGCCAACGCCGGCCACCAGCATATCAACCCTGCCCTCAGTATCCCGCCATATTTCATCGGCGGTAATTATGCGGTGCGCTTCTGGATTAGCGGGATTTTTGAACTGCTGCGGGATGAAAGAGTTGGGATTTTCTGCCGCTATCTGTTCCGCTTTTTTAATTGCCCCCACCATCCCCTCCGCTCCGGGCGTCAACACCAGCTCGGCGCCGAAAACGGAGAGAAGCTGACGGCGTTCCTTGGACATCGTATCCGGCATGGTGAGGATGAGCCGGTACCCTCTGGCGGCACAGACGAAGGCGAGGGCGATGCCGGTGTTGCCGCTGGTGGGCTCAATGATGACGGTGTCTTTCTTGAGTAAGCCCTTCATCTCTGCATCGAGTATCATGGCAACGCCGATGCGGTCCTTGACGCTGCCCGCCGGGTTGAACGACTCTAATTTGGCCACCACCTCGGCTTTTATGCCCCCGGTTATTCGGTTCAGCCTGACCAGCGGCGTGTTCCCGATGAGTTCCGTGACATCTCGAGCAATGCCTCTGGTTAGCTTTGGTATCTCAATTGTCTTGAACCTTATCTTCTCCACCATCTTCGTCTTTCCTCCTACTTCAAATGACCGCAGTGCTGGCAGTTCGGGTCTCTTTTGACTTCCAGCTTGGTGAATTCAAGGTTGAGCCCGTCATATATCAATAGCCGGTCGGTCAGGAGTTCGCCGATGCCGGTGAGGTACTTGATGACCTCGGTGGCCTGAAGGCAGCCGATTATCGCCGGCGCCACGCCGATGACGGGGAATTTCCCCTCGGTAACGCGTCCCTGGTAGATGCACCACAGGCAGGCGGTCCTGCCGGGAATTACCGTCATCGCCCGGCCCTCAAAGCCGTACACCGCCCCGTGGAAGAAGGGGATGTTTTTCTCGATGGCTGCCCGGTTCAACACATACCTGGTGGGCAGGTTGTCCATGGCGTCAACAATGAGGTCGCAGTCGCCGACCAGCCGGGAGACGTTTTTCTCGGTTATCGTCTCGGCAACGGCTTCTATGTTTATATCTCTATTCAAATTTTTCAGCTTCGGCACGGCAGAGTCGATTTTCCTTTTGCCTATATCTCCATCGCCGTGCAGTGTCTGCCGGTTCAGGTTGCTCAGCTCGACCGTATCATGGTCGGCAAGTCGTATGGTGCCGACGCCGGCCACAGCCAGGTAAACTGAAATCGGGGAGCCAAGCCCGCCGGCACCGGCGACGAAGACCTTGGCCTTTTTTAGCTTCTCCTGTCCCTCTTTGCCAATGCCTTTTATCAAAATCTGCCGGTCATACCTTGTCAGCTCATCTTTGGTTAACATTTGCCTTTCTCCTTTTTTCAGGCGGGACCATTAGTAAATTACAAAGTTGTAATATTAATTGTAGCAAGGGGAAAAAGATAATTAAAGGTAATGAAGCGATAGCAGGTTGTAATTCTTTATCGGCGTGAATTCATACTAGAAGTGTCCACTGCTATCGTGTAAAATAGGGGGCGTGGAAAGCGAGTTACGGAAAATACCCGGCGTGGACAGGGTCCTGGCTGACGAACAGCTGAAACCGCTTGCGGAGACCTATCCACATGACTGGCTGGTAAAGCTGGTACGACAGCAACTGGAGCGCGAGCGGGATGCCGTTGCCGCCGGGAAAAAGGTTTCGTCCCTGTCTAAAATCGCGGAAGCGGTATGCAATCAGGTGAAAGCAATAGAGGTGCCCAGTCTGCGTCCGGTGATTAATGCCACCGGTGTTATTCTGCATACCAATCTGGGCCGTTCCCCGCTGAGCCGGGAAGCAACCGAGGCCATGGCTACCGTGGCCAGAGGTTATTCAAACCTGGAGTTCAATCTGGATAGCGGCACGCGTGGCTCCCGGCAGGTCCATGTGGAGTCGCTTCTGTGCGAGCTTACCGGGGCCGAGGCAGCCCTGGTGGTGAACAATAACGCGTCAGGGGTGTTGCTGGCGCTGACGGCACTGGCGAAGCGGAAAGAAGTAATCGTCTCCCGGGGCCAGGCGGTGGAAATCGGGGGCGGCTTTCGCATTCCCGACGTGATGCGGCAGAGCGGCGCCAGGCTGGTTGAGGTGGGGACGACCAACTGCACCTATATCAGCGATTACGAGCAGGCGCTCAGCCCGCGGACGGCGGCCCTGATGCGGGTTCATGCCAGCAACTTTCAGCTCGTGGGCTTTACCAGTGAAGTGGAACTCGAGGACCTGATGGCGCTGGCGGAACGTTACAGTATACCCGTTTTAGATGACCTGGGCAGCGGCTGTTTTCTGGATACGACCACTTTCGGGCTGGCTCCCGAGCCCGTGGTGCAGCGTAGCGTGGCCCTCGGCGTCGGGCTCGCCTTCTTCTCCGGCGACAAGCTGGTGGGAGGACCTCAGGCGGGAATCATCGTCGGCAGGAGGCAGTTTATGGAAAAACTGCGCAGGCACCCGCTGGCCCGGGCGGTGCGCATTGACAAAGTGCGGCTGGCCGGCCTGGCAGCGACGCTGCTTCACTACCTGAAAGGTGAGGCAGCGAGCAAGATACCGGTGTGGAGAATGATCGCCGCGCCGGTGGTGGACATTGAAAAGCGGGCGGAGAAATGGAGAGAAGTGCTCGGCGGTGCGGCACGAGTTATTGACGGTGAGACAATGGTCGGCGGCGGCAGTTTGCCTGGGGGAACCCTGCCCACGAGGCTGGTCGCCATAGGCGGCGGTAAAAACCGCAACTTGGCGCAACGTGCAGCACGAAAATTACGCTCTGGAGAAATACCGGTGGTGGGGCGGATTGCCGACGATATCCTGCTTCTCGACCCGCGCTCGGTGCTTCCCGAAGATGATGAAACTGTGACGAAAGCACTCCGTAATCTGGCTTCTGATTTGCCTCACACTTCATGATTCAAGGCGGATAACGTGTACGTTCTGGGTACAGCAGGCCATATTGACCACGGCAAGTCGGTTCTGGTGCAGGCGCTTACCGGCATCGACCCGGACCGGCTGCGCGAGGAAAAAGAACGCGGCATGACCATAGACCTCGGGTTTGCCTGGCTGAAGCTGCCCAGCGGACACGAGGTGGGCATCGTTGACGTTCCCGGGCACGAGCGATTTGTCAGGAACATGTTAGCTGGAGTTGGCGGCATTGACCTGGCGCTGCTCATCGTGGCCGCCAATGAGGGCATCATGCCGCAGACCAGGGAACATCTGGCGATTATCGACCTGCTGGAGATACGCAGAGGCATCGTAGTTATCACCAAAAAGGACCTGGTTGATGAAGAATTCTTGAGGCTGGTCTGCATGGAGGTGGAGGAGCTCATCGGCACCACCACCCTGTCCGGGGCGCCAGCAGTTGCCGTCTCAGCACTGACCGGTGAAGGCCTGCCGGAGCTGGTGGAGACCATAGATGAGTTATTGGGCTCAACGGAGCCACGGCGCGATATGGGCAGGCCCAGAATGGCTATCGACCGCGTCTTCACCATGGCCGGGGCGGGCACCGTGGTTACCGGGACACTGATTGACGGCTCGCTTTCCGTGGGGCAGGAGGTGGAAATCGTCCCCCCTGACTTGAAGTCGCGACTGCGCGGCCTGCAGTCACATAAAACGCGCATTGACACTGCTGCGCCGGGGAGTCGGGTGGCGGCAAATCTGGTGGGCATCAATACATCACAGCTGCAGCGCGGCGACGTGCTGACCAGACCGGGATGGCTGGTTCCCACCACGCTGCTGACCGTGAAATTGCAGCTCCTCGACTATCTGCACCGACCCTTGAAACACAGTGCCACCGTCAGCTTTCACACCGGGGCGGCGGAGGCAATGGCCAAGGTCCGCCTGCTGGAAGGGGACGAGCTCAAGCCGGGGCAGGCCGCCTGGGCGCAGGTTTCACTTGACCGGCCGGTGGCGGTGGTCAACGGCGACCACTTTATCGTTCGTTCCCCGATGGAAACTCTGGGTGGTGGTAAAATCATCGAGTCACATGCGAAGCGACTCCGCCGCTTTCGCCCCGATATTATTGCGAATTTAAAAACTAAAGAGACGGGGACCGCTGAAGAAATGGTGCTGGCGCTTCTGGAAACCAAGCCGCCTCTGGAAGTCCACACCCTGATGTCCGAGCTCAATTTGAAACCCGAGGAAACAAAGGCGGTAGTTGCTTTCCTTACCGAGCAGGGGAAAGTAATTGACCTGGGTCGTGGCGATAATTCTCTGCTGGTGACGGTGAAAAGGTGGGAGAACCTGGTGCAAAAAACAAGGGCTGCTCTTCAGGAATACCATCAGAAGTTCCCAACTCGACCGGGCATGCCGAAGGTAGAGTTGGTGAGTCGGCTGAAACTGGGAGCCAACGCAGCCACTGCCATCCAGAAACTGGCGGAACAGAGTATCATCGCTGATGAAGGAACGGCGGTTCGGCTGCCAACCCATCAGATACAGTTGACTCAGGTACAGCGGACGAAGATGGAAGCTTTTCTCCGCTCGCTTGACGAGAGCCCATACGCCCCATCCAGCGACCTGATTCCCGAGCCCGACCTGCTCAGACTGCTCATTGAACAGGGCGAGGTGGTCAAGGTGAGCAGCGATGTGGTCTTTGCTGCTTCAGTATACGATGAAATGGTGGCAAAAGTGACCTCTCGGATTAAAACTCAGGGGCAGATAACGCTGGCGGAAGTGCGGGACATGTTCCAGACCAGTCGCAAATATGCACAGGCGCTGCTGGAGCATCTGGACGGAAGGAAAATAACCCGTCGGGTAGGAGACGTGCGTGTACTCTATTAAGTATGGTTAGGAAGTAGTATAATTTGTTTACCCGTTGTAGGAAAGGTGCCTGATATGTGGGACTGGATTTCGCTTAACAGCTGGTGGCTATTTATCATCTCTGCTTTTGCGCTGATTATTCTGCTTGTCATAAAAGGTCGTGTTCAGACCAGTCTTGAAAGCTTGGTATCGGAAGCGCACTCCACTGGAATGCACAGAGTAGTAAACATCACCTTCTGGACTCTGGAAGGAATGGCGCTGGTACTCACTGGCATCACGGGAACAGCCATAATCTTATCCCGGGAAGGCATTTACAATGTGATAACGGTACCAATGGTTCAGCAGTGGGCTCTGGAGTATGGCACCCGCATCCTCATCATTCTGCTGGCGGGATTTGTCCTCTGGGTTGCCCTGAAGAGGTATCTTCCTCTGATAATACAGCGTTCCATGGCCAAGCCAAGGCGAGGCGAAAGCCGGGAGGGAATGAAGAAGAGGGCGGATACCATCCAGTACGTCTTCATGGGACTGGGGAAGGCACTGATTACTCTGCTTATCCTCTTCATGATTCTATCTGAACTTAATGTATCAATCGGGCCGATACTGGCTGGTTTTGGTATTGCCGGTATTGCGGTTGGCTTTGGTGCTCAATATCTGATTCGTGACCTCATCGCCGGCGTTTTCATTCTGCTGGAAAACCAGTACCGCGTTGGCGATGTGGCCCGCATTGCTGATATCGCCGGCCTGGTGGAAGATATAACTCTGAGGAAAACAGTGCTGCGCGACCTGGACGGCATTGTCCACCATATTCCCAATGGAGAAATAAAGGTCGCCAGCAATTACACCAGACACTTTTCACGTGTAAATCTAGATGTCTCGGTATCCTACGGCACTGACCTTGACCATGCCATCAGCGTTATAAATCGGGTCGGTCAGGAGCTGGCAGAGGACCCGGACTGGAAGTGGCGGATAAGGACCACGCCGCAGGTGCTCAGGGTAAATAAACTGGGCGACTCCGGAATTGACATCAAGATTTTAGGAGACGTGAAGCCACTGGAGCAGTGGAATATCATGGGTGAATTGCGCTACCGGGTTAAGAAAGCGTTTGATGCTGAGGGAATCGAGATACCGTGGCCGCATACCAAGGTGTACTTTGGCAATTCGCCGTGGGAGGAGGGGAAGCGGTAAGGGGGATTTTGAGCCAAGTATAGGGGGGAGCGTCGGTAAAAGTCAATAGAAGCCCTGGCAAAGTAGCGCACCCATTGTCAGATTGGTATTTATCGTGTATCCTTTTATTATCGTTCTACCACAATCAGGAGGTGGGATATGGCAAAACCAGATGTTCTTAAACCCGGATATTTCGTGGCCGTCAGTTTGATTCCAGAAACGGCGCCGGAGTGTTGCTACATCGGCCTCGTGCAGGCCATAGATGAGTACGGCGTACGCATGACCCAGGTGGAATGGGATGACCAGCTGGACGGAGTGAAACAGTTCAGCGAAGACATTTTTGTTCCCTGGGTCAACGTTAATTCCATGCTCGTCTGCACGCATGAGGAGCCGATAAGGCGCTTTATCCGGGATAGAGCGCCATCATGGAAAGCTAAAGTTGAAGCAATGTACAAGAGGCCCAAAGGGACTAAATAGTAACATTATATCAAGGGGGTTAGGAAAATCATGCCAATCATAACCATACGAACCCTCGAGGGCAAGACCATTGAACAGAAGCGAAAGCTGGTGAAAGACATAACCGATGCCGTGGTGAAAGATTTCAAGGTTGAGCCGGACAGGGTGATTATTAATTTCTTTGACATGCCAAAGCACAACGGCGCCAAAGGTGGCAAGCTGTATATCGACCAGTAGCTAATCCTGACTTTTTAAAATAGCAGAAAGAGGAAAAAACAGGTCAGGAGCAATCTTGTCATTCTTCCGTGGGATGATTTAGACAATAATCGGACGTATACATCGGGCACTGAAGCAGTCGATTTCAGGCAGTCCTCAGTGCCCATTTCTTTCTCATAAGCTGTGGTGATATTAGTCACAGACAGGCTCAATAATAGATGACGTAGAGAGGAGGTGCTGATATGGTCTTTCAGCAAGATGGGAGGCCTGCCGAGGGCAGACTTTCCGATAAACTGGCCGAGCTGCTGAGCATAGAGAATGAAATCAGCAAGGTGGTGAGGCGCTCCGATAGCCTTCGGGGCAAGTCTTTGGCCACGGTGCGCGACCTGATAAGGGACGCCCTGCACAAGGCCTATGACATCGCCCTTGATTTCGGCCCCAAGGAGATGTCCATCGAGGCGGGGATAGGCGTGCCGCCGCGGGTCTCGGTGCGTTTCACCTGGCCCATAGCCGAAGAGGCCAGGAAAGTAGAGCTTTCCCTCGATGAGCTGTTCAGGTAGGGGGGTTTCTCTTTTTATTTAGACTATGTGAATCAATGTAGGGGGGATACCTCATTGCTTACCATTACAACTTAGCACAACGGATTCCTTATCCTTTGCTGGTAAGCATTGACACTTGGGCAGCAAGTACGTAAGATGCAAGTTATGAAACATAAATGGGAGTGATTCCAAATGGTAGAATTCCTGAACACAGAGAAAGCCTATTCTAGTATAGTGGAAATAGTGAAAAAAGCCAGTAATCAGGTAGTTTTGATATCTCCCTACATCAAGATTTCAGACCAATTGCTTGACCGTATGAAATATATAGACGGAAAAGGTATAAAAACAATAGTAGTTTGTAGAGGAAAGGATTTGAATGCTGAGACAAGGAATGAACTTAGACGATTGAGGAATCTGGAACTTCGCTTTGATGAAGACCTGCATGCTAAGTGTTTCTACAATGAAAAGTCCATGGTGATTACTTCTTTAAATCTATATGACTACTCCCAACAACACAATAGAGAGATGGGAATTCTGCTCAACTCGGAAGAAGACGCTAAAGTTTTTAAAGAGGCTCTTGATGAAGCGAAATTCATAGTTAGTAGGGCAAAAAAAGATAGCACAATAAGAAGTCTTGTTAGTGGGATTGTGAAAGAGGCGAAGTCAGTAGTAGATTTACCAGTTGAAGATGGCGTAAGGAGAGTAAAAACATCCAGCAGAGCTAAACTAAAAGGTTACTGTATAAGGTGCGGGAAAAGTATACCCTACGATTTAACTGCACCATATTGCCCCGATTGTTACAGAGTGTGGAATAAGTATAAAGACCCCGATTACGAGGAAGAATTCTGTCACTGGTGTGGGAAACCCAATGAGCCGACAACCATGGTTAGGCCTTTATGTTACTCATGCCATAGAAAATCACGGCGGTAAAGGAAGTGTTTTAGTAGCAATAGTGTCTTCCTCTTCAAAGTTATTACTACATTTAATTTACAAGCGGAGAATACAGCTTCAAACTACCCCCAAACCTCACTGACCTCGTATATCCCTTGCCCCATCCTAAAGTTTTCCCATCTGCCCAAATACTATCCCCAAATCATTCCTCAATTGAAACATTCAACTGTATTGTTAGATAATATGCAGGACTATGGCATTTGATTGGGTTACTACAGCAGTCCTGAGTGCAGCTATTCTCGGCATGGTACATGTAATTGATAGCCATCTTATATCAAAGAGACTGCCCAGCCTCAGAGCTTATCTTTTGCTCGT
>Ga0114919_10005070_pt1 | contig 10515 bp, 10 predicted proteins | sample BlataG_FD_88682 | JGI IMG/M metagenome (GOLD analysis project Ga0114919, IMG submission 88682) | Deep subsurface microbial communities from Black Sea to uncover new lineages of life (NeLLi) - Black_00105 metaG | ecosystem: Environmental > Aquatic > Marine > Oceanic > Sediment | place: Atlantic...
CTACATTTAACCTACATTGATTTTAGAGCTTATGATCTCAGATCCGCGATCCAATAATCAACAGTCAACTGTTAATTATTAATTGTTACCCATTGATTATTAGCCATTATTTCCGATCCCTGTTCCCTATGTATAATACGGCAGATCAACCTGGCAGAAAACGTCTTTTACTCCGGGAACTTTATTTGCAATTTCATTAATCTCCCTGATTAAATCTTGCTGAATGGTTTCTTTGATATGATGCTGCAATGCCGGGCTGGCAAAACCTGTTTTTCTGATTTTCTGAGCCGCAACCTTAACCTGAACCTCCCCGTTTATAACAGATACTTGGGCTTCACAGATCGGCTGAAGCTCTACTTGAATGCGATTGGCAATGGCAAGGTCATCGGTGATCTGTTTAGATTCCTCTGTTGTTTGATAATTTTCACTTTTGGCTGCATGACAGATGATTTCACAAGCATCCTGAATGTTCAGCTCACCGACTTTAATTACAATATCATATAGCCAGGGGTCATTAAGATCCATCTTGTATAGGTAGTGTGTCCAGTTAATACGATTTTTATCTTCACTTTCAATGATCGCTAATGCTTGTTCTCTTGATATGTTCTGCCTTTGCTGCAGAAGAACTATCCGGTCATCTTTTTCGGCAAGTAGCCTGACTTTCAGCACATTGGGCACCTCAGTAAGTAAAAGATGACCGGCATGGCCGTGGTAGACAACATTTCCTTTCCTCACATATCCCAAGAGAGCGGCTTTGATATACTCAAGATACCTTTTTTTGCCGTGGACCATCCGCTCGAGAATATTGGGGGCGTCATTGAGCGATCGGATCAGTTTTTTTTCCGAAACATTGAAAAGCTGGGCAGCATCGACCAGAATCTCCCTGCTCACACATTCATACCCCAACGTTCCGGCCACCTTTTCAGCAATCTCCTGACCGTGGCTGAAACTTCCCCGTGAAATCGTGATAACAGCCATAACCTGTCACCTCTTGAATAGCACGTATTCTGAATCTGAAACCGTTTAGTTCTTTGAAACAAACCGGTTTTAAACAAGCTTCAAATATGTATAAATACGAAATGTTCAAAGCACGAAAAAATATTATTTTTCGTGCTTTCGTGATAATTGTATACTCTAATTTTAACTTCCTTGTATTCTCTGGTCAAGCCTGTTGTTACTGAATCCCATAAAAAAAATAGAGAATGGTCAATTCCACTGCTAAAAAGATGACGGTCATCACAGCACCCGCCTTGGCGTAGTCCACCGTTCGATACCCCCCGGGTCTCATGATGAGCGCATTGACCTGGTGTGTGGGCAGCACAAACGTGTTGGAAGCAGACAACCCAACAACCAGCGCGGCCATTCTCGGATCACCACCGGCCATGACCGCCATGTTCATACACAGTGGAACCAGCAGAACCGTGGCGCCCACATTGGAAACAACAAGGGTGAAAAAAGAGGTCATGACACCCACCGCCGCCAGCAGAACAATGGGCGTCGGATGTCCCAGCATTCCAAGAACTAATTTTGCAATAAACGCGGCGGTTCCGGTCTTCTCAAAAGCCATGCCAAGTGGAATCAATCCTGCCAGAAGGAAAACAGTCATCCAGTCGACTGCCCGATAGGCTTCGTCTACCGAAAGCACACCGGTTATGATCATACCAAGGGCGCCTGACATCAGCGCCACCGAAAGTTGAATTTTAAAGACAATGATTTGCGTCAATGCCACTGCCAACCATATCACCGCCAGTTTGGCCTTTTCCGGGCGCATGATTTCACCTTCAAGGGCCGTGGCAAATGTGAGGGCCCGAGGTAGTGGCTGATTTCTTAAAATGTGAAATTTCTCCCAGGGCCCCTGCAACAGCAGCGTATCTCCCATTTGCAGCCGAATATGGGTTAAGTTGCTGTAAATAATCTTGCTGCCGGTAAACAGCGCCACCGGATTTACACCGTATAATTCTTTAAAATTGACCTGGCTCATGGTTTTGCCGATTAATTCAGACCGGGGAGAAACCACCGTTTCCGCCATTCCGGCATTAATTACTGCCAGGCTCTCTGAGAAAATATCCAAGCCGTCTTTGATCTCCCATCCGTATTCTTCTACCAGCATATGAACCATTTTTACTTTCCCGATAACGGCAATGTCATCTCCCGGAGAAATATTATCGGTACTTTTCGGCACAAAACTTTTTTCATTGTCGGATGCAAAATTGATGGCCACCACGGTCACCAGGAACTTGGGCCTGATGGCCAGGTCCCCTAACATTCTGGGACCTTTAAAATTATCGGGGATGTGGATTTCAAATGTATGTTCAAGCCCCTCATAGGCTTCCATCAGCAACGCCGTAGCCCCCTTTTCCGCTTCGCCTTCCGCGGCCGGAAGGATAAATTTGCCGAAAATGATAAAATAGATAATGGCACTGGCAAGAAGGCAGATTCCGATGGGGGTCTGGGTGAAAAGGCCGAAGGGTTCCAGCTTTTTTCCGCCGAGAACCATCAAATCATTTAACAGAATCGTGGGACTGGCACCCACCAGTGTGATGGTCCCGCCGATAATGGCACAGAATCCCATGGGCATCAGAATTCGGGACACCGGCACACCCATTCTTTTACCAATGCGCTGGGCAGCCGGAAGGAATAGTGCCGCAGCGCCGATGTTCTGCATCATGCTGGAGATGATTCCCACAGTGCCGGATATCAGGGTAATCACTTTCTTTTCGCTATTGCCGGCCAGTTTGACGGTGGGCCCGGCCACTTTGTTCATTACCCCTGTTTTGTCAAGACCAGCGCCGATGATAATCACCGCCATGATGGAGACGACAGCGTTACTACTTAAACCTAAGAATGCTTCTTTCGGCGTCACCAGACCGATAAGGGGAAGCAAAACCATCATAATGATCCCCACAACATCGACGCGAACCCATTCAAAAATAAACAAAACAATTACAAAAACAAGTACAATCATGGTCAAAGTCATTTCAAGTGTCATCGCTGAACATCCCTTCCTGTTTCATAACATTAGAATTTCGAAATCTTTTTTATATCCTTGGTCATTTCTTTTGTCTGAACTTAAAACATAGCCAGAAAGCAAAGCCAACAAGTATAAGACCAAAAATAAAATGTGTGTCCATATCTACCTCCGTCATATTTTATTGAACCATCTGTTGTGTTACATAATTTTTGCTTCAGGAGTCAGCATCATTCGTGCCAACTTCATTAATCGTAATAGATCTTCCTGATATCGTTAGATTTATTAAAGACATGGCCATAGAAAAAATTATGTGTGAGACGTTGCAAAATGCAATAGTTTTAAAGAAAAAACTATTTTCCATAATAATTTCATACTATTATAGGGTGTTGCAAAAAAGAATAGGGTGTTGCAGAATGTAATGCTTTGTGGAAGGATGAGGGGTAAAAAAAATCCGGCCTTTTTACAAAGGCCGGATTTCGGCTTACATGCGGTCTATGGTTTTCCGAATTTTTGTCATCCACCAACGGTGATTGCGCCATTGTGGATTGAAAAAAAATTGGTGATTACTTCGGACACCCAATGGCTTATTAGACCATGGAATAAACGTAAAGATTACGGCGGAGTCGTTCACCTTCCTCAATTCTGCTTTCAGCACGATCTTCCACCGATTCCGAAACCACAAAAGCAATGTCTTTATGCTCTCTGTTGATGGATTCCAGCGCCTCTTCCGGCTCGCTGAACATTACCACGTGATTAAAAGGTATCCCTTTTTCAGCGGCTGCTTCCTGAAACAGGCCGGCACTTTTTTCTGACATGCTCTTAAACTCCTCACAAACCTGATTGCGTGAAGATGAAAAAAGCTTGAATGTTTCGCAGGACAAAGGAGCGGTATTTAAGGCCAGAATTTCATAAGACATCCGCTGTGCCATATCCAGAGCATAGTCGATGATCTCTTTTGAAAAATCGCTTTCTCTGCCCATAACCAGCAGTCTTGTGGGTTCCTGCTCTTCTCTTTGCTCCGCCATTGCCTCCATGGCATAATCGGATTCACCGGCTTCGGCAAATGTGATCGCCTCCTGGTACTTGTCCATTTTATCTCCGGCCCTGCTCAACTTTTGTCTTATTTTTCCAAAAATTCCTGCCATTGTAATAACCTCCTGTTATCAGTTTATTTTTATTTTTACATTTTTTTATTATTTCGCATTAGCAACCACCAGAGGAACAGCAAGCTTTTCTTTTATGCTGGTGATCGCCTTTTTCTTTTTAGACAAAATACCCGTTCTCTCCACATCTTCAGCAGAAGAATTATAAATGGTTAAAACAACATCTCGATGGTGATTGACATAATCAACAATCTCTTTTTCGGGGCTGCCCCGCTTCATTGAAAAGTGACAATAAACACCTTCTTTTTGCGATTCCGACAAAAGGCGTTTAATTTTCTCTGAGGCTTCGGCCATGATTTCTTTTGCACTTTCGTGTTCGCCAGCTTCTGCAAAAGCCGCTGCCACCATGGAACCTTGGATATACATCCGGGCATGGTCGGTCTTTTGTCGCATTTCTTTGAGGTATTTACTGTAATTTTGCGGCCGGATAATTTGAAAAACCTTTAATTCCGCCTTTATCCGCTTGCAAAGTTCTACCGCATAGCGAAATGTCTTTATATCAGGTGTAATTCCGTCAATGGCCAATAACACTTTTTTCATTTTTATCCCCTTTTACGGTCTAACACATCAGCACTGCTAAATACGCATTCTCGGTCGGGTTTCTTCTCCGCTCTGGATACGGATAACTGTCTGTTTTCGAATTCTCTTTTCCGGTTTGTCATGCATAATATCGAGAGCTGTTTCATGTTCACCGGCTTCTGCGAAAGTTATTGCCGTCATCAATCTGTCGAAAGTTTCTTTAAATTTAAACATGGTTGATTTCCTCCTCTGAAAAATGTGTTAAAAGTTTTTTTCCTCTTTGCTGATGTAATATAGCATCTTCCATGCCAACAATATCAATACCGACGCATCCTATTGATATTATTAGTTTTATTTGTACATTCGGGGTGAGAAAGGATCAGGCTTTAACCGTTACAATTTGCAATGCTTTTTCAAGCTCATACATTTTATATAGTAAATACAAAATGTTATAATATATTGCATAAAAGAATCACAATATTGCAGATTGTAACGTTAACCCTGTTTTTATATCTACCCCAAAGAAAAACCGTTGCGTGCCTAATCTTAATCTGTTTTATAATGAGAAAAACCTGAATGGGGACAAATCATGCGCATATTTAAAAGAGAAAAGGGCCGAACAGAGGAATTATCATCGGAAATAGATGAGTTGAAAGAAAATGTTATTAAATCTAAGATGCCGGAACAGGTAGAAAAAGTGGCATTTAAAGAAATAGAAAGGCTTTATAAAACCAGTCCTTCCAGTGCAGAATATACCATCGGTATAAATTATATCGATTATTTGGTCAGCCTTCCCTGGAATAAAATGACCGATGACAACCTTGATATTAAGCGGGCGGAATCAATCTTGAATGAAGAACATTATGGGCTGGCTCAGATTAAAGATCGGATTCTCGAACATCTTGCAGTCAGAATATTAAAGATGTCCCGCCGGCATAAGATTTTGGTTGTGGATGATGAAAAAATTACCCGCCGGAATCTGGAGCATGTTTTTAAAAAAGACGGTTATCAGGTCAATACCGCTGCCAGCGGAGCTGAAGCCCTGAGTTTTCTGGAGCAAAACGCCTTTGATGTCATTGTAACTGATCTTAAAATGGGAAAAGTCGATGGTATGGCGGTCCTGGAAAAAGCAAAGGCCATTAATCCGGCCACGGAAGTGATTATCATCACCGGATATGCCACGGTGTCAACGGCTATTGAGGCCATGAAAAAGGGATCATACCACTACCTGACAAAACCATTGAAGCTTGATGAAATTAGATCGACTATCCAGAAAGCGCTGTTCAAGAAAATGGTCCGGCTGGAGCCCAAAGGTCCTGTTCTCTGTTTTGCCGGACCACCCGGTACCGGGAAAACTTCTCTGGGGATGTCGATTGCCCGGAGTCTGGAACGAAAATTCGTACGTATGTCTTTGGCCGGAATGAAGGATGAGTCTGAAATAAGGGGGCATCGTAAAAGCTATGTGGGTGCGTTACCCGGCAGAATCATCCAGGAAATTCGCCGTGCTGAAACCAAGAACCCGGTTATTATGCTTGATGAAATCGACAAAATCGGTCGTGACTTCAAAGGAGACCCTGCCGCTGCGTTGCTGGAAGTTCTGGATCCGGAACAGAATACCCATTTTGTTGACCATTATCTGGATGTTTCTTTTGATCTGTCACGTGTTATGTTTATCGCTACAGCGAATGCCCTTGATCTGATTCCCGGCCCGCTTCTGGACCGGCTGGAGGTTATTACCCTTTTGGGGTATACTGAAGAAGAAAAAGAAAAAATTGCCTCTAACTATTTAATATCCAAAGAAATAGAGGAAGCCGGGCTTTCGGATAATCCGCCTGTTTTTACTTCAGAAGCAATCCATAAAATCATCAGAGAATACACAAGAGAAGCAGGACTGAGAAATCTTAAACGCCAGATATCGTCCATTTGCCGCAAAATTGCCCGGGAAATTTTAACTGATAGAAATAAAAACCAGCCGAAAATGATAACACCCGAAATGGTGGAGAACCTTCTGGGTCCCAGAAAATTTTATTTTGAAGTCGCTGAAGCCAAAGAAAGAATTGGTGTGGCAACAGGGCTGGCATGGACTGAGGCGGGCGGGCAGATTATTTTCATCGAGGCTGCCAAGATGAAAGGAAAAGGGAATCTTATCTTAACCGGTTCACTGGGTGATGTGATGAAAGAATCTGCTCAGGCGGCAATGAGCTATATTCGAAGTAATGCCGGATTATTAAATATTTCCGACAATATGTTCGAAGAGTATGATATCCATATCCATGTACCGGCAGGTGCGATCCCCAAGGATGGTCCTTCAGCCGGCCTGACCATCGCGGTAGCTCTTATATCTTTGATAACAGACCGCCCCTGTAAAAGAAATGTTGCACTGACAGGAGAATTGACCTTAACCGGCAGAATTCTTCCGGTGGGGGGGGTAAAGGAAAAAGTTCTGGCGGCTCACAGGGCCGGAGTAAAGTCGGTTGTTTTCCCCGCTAAAAACGAGGCCGACATCAAAGATATTCCGGAAGATATCAAGAAGGATCTGGATATCATCAAAATTAATGAATTAAAGGAGATAGTTGATCTGGTTCTGAATTAGTAAAATTGTTAATAAGGACATACCACTTTTATTTACATTATCCCCATATTCCACAATTCTTGAGACCTTTTAAAAAAATGTTCATTTTTGTTCACTTTTCCGGTTTATCCGGGGATTTGGAAAAAATTTAACATCAATACCGTTCCTCATCTCTTACAAAACAGATCCTACAAAACAGACGAAAATTTCTGTACACATCGGTTGCAAGCCTTTTGATAGATATCATCTCGAATAATATAATTGACAATTAATTTAATTATGGGTTGACAATAAGCTGATAATAAATATAATGGTCTCATGAATTCAAAAGATAAAATCCTTGAATACCTCCAGGAGAATCAATTTGCTACCGGCAAACAACTCTCTGAATTCATAGGAATATCCAGACAGGCTGTCAATAAACACCTGAAGGCGCTGATACAAAACGGCAGCATAGCAAAGGAAGGAATTACCAGGGGGGCGGTCTATAGATTCCCCTCTTCCAAAAGAAAAATCCCATCTAAAAAAAGATTGGGGAAAACACATTTATTGCCGGATCTTGAAGAAGATAAAGTATTTCAAGAGGTTGCATTGCTTTTAAATCTCAGGCAAGAGCTCAGCAAAAGTGCTTTGAAAATCGTCCATTATGCATTCACAGAAATTTTAAATAATGCCATAGATCATTCTGCATCCGGGAAGTGCCGTATCCAAGTCAGTTTGGATCAATACAGGTTTAATTTTTGCATCAGGGACTTTGGGATAGGCGTTTTTTATTCAATCTTTACAAAATTCAATTTGCCTGATGAGAACGCAGCCATTGGAGAACTCATAAAAGGAAAAACAACAACCATGAGGGAAAAACATACCGGAGAAGGAATTTTCTTTACTTCAAAATCAGCGGATAGTGTTTTTTTCAGATCTCATAAAATCAAACTTATTTTTGATAATCAGAAAAAGGATGTTTTTGTTGAAGAAAAAAAATTTATTAAAGGAACTGAAGTTCTTTTTAGTATCAGTAAGCGCTCAAAGAGAAGACTCGATAAGATTTTTTCTCAATTCGCTCCGGAGGAATTTGACTACCGGTTTGAAAGAACGAGAGCTCTGGTAAAGCTTTTCCAACAGGATTATATTTCGCGATCAGAAGCTAAAAGATTGCTTTATGGGCTGGAAAAATTCAAAGAAATCATTCTCGATTTTGACGGTGTCAAAACGATTGGGCAAGGATTTGCTGATGAAATATTTCGAGTTTTTAAAAAAGCACATCCTGATAAAATCATAAAAATCGAAAACATCAGCCCTACTCTCAAACCGATCATCAATCATGTGGTTGACAATAAATTTAAATAAAGATTGACAATAAATTGATAAAAACATGCGGCGGCACCTTTAACGGATTTAACCACAGGGGACATCGTCGTGGAAAGTGCTCAAAATTTTATCCGGATTAGAATATACGAGAAAACAATGAAATATAATCACCTTTTCGGTCCGGTTCCTTCACGACGGTTGGGGATTTCCCTTGGCGTTGACTTGGTTCCACTGAAAACATGCACATTAAATTGCATCTACTGTGAATGCGGGCGAACAACCGATTTGACGGTAGAGCGCAAAAACTATGTGCCGTTACGCGCGGTTAAAGAAGAACTTACTGACTATTTTGCCAATAATCCAAGACCGGACTATATTACCTTTTCCGGTTCAGGTGAACCGACTTTAAATTCAAACATCGGGGACGTGTTACATTTTATCAGAAATCATATCCATGATATTCCCGTGGCCATACTGACAAACGGCACCTTATTTTCTATAAAACAGGTTCGGGAAGATATTAAGGATGCTGCGGTGGTAATACCTTCACTGGACGCTGCAACGGATAAGATATTCAGGAAGATAAACCGCCCATATTCTCGGTTAGAAATTGATACAATTATTGAAGGGTTAGTTAGGTTCCGCAAAGAATACAGCGGGCAAATTTGGCTGGAAATCTTTATAGTGCCCGGCATGAATGATACCGAGCATGAATTAACCGCTTTAAAACAGGCCATTGAAAAAATCGGGCCGGACCAGGTTCAGCTTAACACCCTCGACAGGCCCGGACCGGTCTCAACCCTTCGTGCAGCCACCCGGCAGGAACTTGAACATATTATGAATTTCTGGCAACTTGAAAATGTTTCCATAATCGCTGATGTGTCTGAGCGCAAGGAGCTTCTTTCTTATCGCACAGACACTGAATCTGCCATTTTGGGAACCATTGCCAGGCGCCCGTGTACGTTAAAAGACCTGTCTGAAATTTTAGGGTTGCAGATTAATGAAGTGAACAAATATCTGGATGTCCTGGAAGCAGACGGAAAGATAAAAATGGTGAAACAAAAAAGAGGATTTTTTTATCAGTTAAAGAAGACGGCTCTGTAACAAGGCCGTTTTTTTGAGATATTGAAAAACCAAAGATCCTTCGGAAGAAGCCTGTTCCTTTCCTGATGCAACCTCTTGAATAAATTCTATTTTTTCTCTGTCAAAACTTCCTGTCTGTTGTTCGATCAATTTCAAAGAGTTATGAATGATGCTGTAAAGGACCATGGGACCGAAAAAAATCTCCCCGCTTTGTTTTTGGGCTAATGCCCCGACAATTTTATGGTGAGCGACCCTGAAGGGTTTTGGCGACGCAGTGTAACCCAGAATTTCGGCAAAAAGATCAATAGATTCAATAACCCCGTCTGCATATTCTCTTTCCAGGGATGCCGTGCCGTCCTGTACTATTTCATCGAGGTCGGATTCATCGTAGGAAAGATCCAAACGGTCGATACATTCTTTTTGAATTGTCTTTACAGATTCCTCTTTTTTACTGATGACGACATCGGTATCCTTTAATATCTTGATAACATTAAATGGGTTCATCATTTCCTTAACCGTAGGGGTTTTACGCATCGCCACGTCATAAACCGAAGTATTGTAAATCGCAAGGTCATTGTCCAGAACCAGAATCCTGGTTTTTTCGGCATCAACATCCTCGATAAAAAGATCAAGGTCACGTTTTCTTTTATATGTATAGGAAGCCATTTCCAGAAGGCTGCGCATGATTTTCTTGTCAACCTTGCGGCCACTCTCCACAGGACCGATTGAAGCCATAACCTGTTTTGCCATTTTATCGATGTTTATCTTCTGTAAAAGATTTTCTTTAAAAGACATGATGTCTCCTTATTATTTTAGGGATAGGAGTTTAATTACCCTGGAACGTTATTTATATTTACCACAGCCCCGCATCCAAGTAAACTATACTTTCAAATATTTAA